>Ga0272442_10002633_pt1 | contig 25815 bp, 21 predicted proteins | sample SSMForm2O_FD_200262 | JGI IMG/M metagenome (GOLD analysis project Ga0272442, IMG submission 200262) | Marine sediment archaeal communities from Little Sippewissett salt marsh, Falmouth, MA, United States - SSM-Form-2O | ecosystem: Environmental > Aquatic > Marine > Wetlands > Sediment ... | reverse complement strand
CTGATTTGCTTGTAAAAGTGAGACTAAAAGCTTCAAACCCGTTTGCAGATTTTAACATTTTCCCCAAATCCAGGCATTTACCCAATACCAGGCTGGAAACATTTATTTTTTCATCCTCAGATCTGCAGAAATATGTAGAGATACAGAAAAGCAGAGGCATAGAATTCCTGCCCCCTGAGATCATAGAAAAAGATAACTATTTTTTTATCCAGACCTTACCTTCCATACATACAGGTATCTCAACAGGTATCTTACAATGGAAAAACGGAATTAAGAACTACAAATCAAGATCTGATCGCCTTATTACCCTGAATGTTGCTAAACCAAGATCTGAATTCCTTAACAATATAGGTAGACTAGATCATACTGCTACCAGAGTAAAAGCAAAAGATAGAGATTCCGCTATTATCGAATTTATGCAATTGACTAATTATAACTTCGATTTTGCAATTTATGTGGAGATGTTTAATTCCATTACCAATGTTGCCCGATTAAGCGCTGAAGATTTTGCAATGGTCTTTACGTCGGGGATTTCTCCTTATATTGATGAGATACATTCGGGACCGACTGAGAAATTCATAAAAAATTATGGTCCTAGAGTCCATCATATGGCTTTTTCAACCAAGAATATTGAATCAACTTATGAAGCACTGCTTGAAAAGGGCCAGAAATTTTTGATAGAGCTGGTGGGATCCCCCGATCAAGGTTTGAAACAGACTTTTACTGTAACCTCTCCAAACACACTTCTTGTAAATGAATATATTCATAGGTACGGTGATTTTGATGGTTTTTTCACTAAAAATAACGTAACATTACTCACTGAATCAACTGATAAACAGTAAATTGGAGGTAAATTGAGTGAAAGTATAATCTATTTTAAAGAGCTCGAAGCAGAAAGTGAATTACCTGTCAGGATATTAGCTTTGCAAAAAATAATCGCTGCTTTGAAATGGGAAAAAATAATTGGTAGATTTGACAGAGTAGCGATCAAAACTCATTTTGGAGATGTTAATAATACAACCCATATCGCTCCTGAACTGATCAGAGAAATTGTACGAATAGTAAAAAAGAATAAAGCTTACCCTTTTTTAACTGAAACATCCACCCTTTATGCCGGTCCCAGGCAAAATGCAATCACTCATACTGAACTCGCTTATAAACACGGATTCAGCTTTGATAACGTCGAAGCTCCTATCATCATGTCTGATGGTTTAATGGGTAATACTGAGATTGAAGTTGAAATAAACGGATTATTGTATAAAAAAGTCAGGATAGCTAGGGATGCTATCCTAGCTGATGCCTTGATACTCATGACCCACCCAACGGGGCATATATTAACAGGTTTGGGAGCTACTCTGAAAAACCTGGGAATGGGTTTAAGCAGCAGGAAAGGAAAATTACAGCAACATTCATCAATTAAACCGTATATCAAAGAGGATGCTTGCACTTTCTGCAGGCAATGTATCGTTTGGTGCCCGGAAGAAGCAATTATCACTCGCCATAAAAAGGCTTTTATCGTTAAGGAAAAGTGCATTGGGTGCGGTGAATGTCTTTCTGTTTGTAAGTACAACGCAGTTAAATTTAACTGGGGAGTTCAGTCCGGAGATATTCAGAAAAGGATCGCTGAGTATGCTCTTGGTGCGATCATTAATAAAAAAACTAAATGCATCTATATTAATGTTTTAGCGGATATGACCAAAGAATGTGATTGTCTTAATAAAACTCAGAAACCATTCATCAGGGATATAGGGATAATTGCAGGTTATGACCCTGTAGCTCTGGATCAAGCTACGCTCGACCTTACTCGTGAATATACTGGAAAAGATATCGGCAGGGGATCCAATCCGGGACTTGATCCGGAGATTCAACTCGATCACGGAGAAAAAATTGGGCTTGGTTCCAGAAAATATAGGTTGAAAAAATTATAAAAAGATAATAAATGTCTTCAAAGGAGAGACCATGAAGTATTGTCCAAAATGTAATAAAAGATTTTCAGATACCACAATAAAATGTCCAGATTGTGAAATTGATCTGATCGAAGACAAAGAGGCAATTCCGGAATACATTGAATTTGAGTCTATTTTTAAGACCAGCAATCCTGCTACAATTGCATTGGCAAAATCCATATTGGAAGATGCAGATATCCCCTATGCCCTTAAAAGCCAGGGATTGCAGGCAATTTATGCTCTTGGAATGGTACAGTTTCAAGTACCTCCGGAACATACGGTCACAGCCAGATCACTGTTAAGCGAATTGGCTAAGGATAATGAAGCAGAAATAATAGAATAAAACTCATTATAACGGAGGAAATAAATGCAAAATCGCAATTTTGTTGCTCTATGTATACTGGTATTTATTATTTTTAATCTCTCTGGACTCAGTAAAAGAGGTGATCTAGAAAAGGATGATTTTGATCTTGCTATCAATCAAACCAATTTTGGGATAGAACTTTTACAAAGAATCAATTCAGTTTCTCCAAAAGAGACCATAATAATCTCACCTGTAAGTATTTCTCAGGTCATGGCGCTGGTCATGATGGGTGCAAAAGCCAACACCCATACCGAAATAGCAGAATTGTTACACTTACCCGATATTAAATCAGAATTGATCTACGAATCTTATTCTTCCCAATACGATGAACTCATCAAAACAAGTAAAGCTATTGTAAACATTGCAAACTCCATTTGGTATGAACAGAACTTTTCTATAAAAAATGCTTATCTGAAAAAAGCTGAGGAATATTTCAATGCTAGGATTAGTAGTCTTGATTTTAATTCACCAAAAGCAATAATTGAAATTAATACCTGGGTCAGTGAACAGACAAATGGTCTGATCAAACAAATAATCACTCCACCCCTAGATCCTCTCAAAGTATTTATTGCTCTGAATGCCATTTACTTCAAAGGAACCTGGCAAAACGAGTTTAACCCGAAAAGGACCAGGATCGATGTATTTCAATTGCTCGATGGCTCTGAAAAAAGGTGCAACATGATGAGCAAAGAAGATGACTTTTTTTACTATGAAGATGAATCTATACAAGCACTGAATCTGATATACAATGGAGATGATTTGTCTATGACAATAATCCTGCCCAAAGCTGAAATCATAATAAATGAGTTGATCTCTGAGTTCAGTTACGACTATCTTGAAAAAATCTCTTCCGAATTTAAGATAACAGACGGATATTTGCTGATGCCGAGATATAAACTAGAATACGAGCTAATCCTTAATGACGCTTTTAAGGATATGGGTTTGGAAGCTCCATTCCTTATAGATAAAGCAGATTTTTCGAAAATGACAGCTGAAAAACTTTATATAGATGAAATCAAACATAAAACATTTATAGAGGTTAATGAAGAAGGAACCGAAGCTGCTGCTGTAACTTCAGTAGGACTTAAAACAGTATCTATACCGAAACCCGGTTTTATCATGAAAGTAAACCGTCCCTTCCTATTTTTGATCAGGAAAAAGGGTAACCTTCTCTTTCTTGGAAAAGTAGTTGAACCAAAAGAATAATGACTTTAATCAGCAATCAGCAAATAATGAGACTAAGAATACTTATCATATTTGTTTTTTTTGCAACTAGTCTCATCGCACGGAATTACTCTATAGATCAAGTAGAGATAAACACCTTTGTAAATCCCGATGGTTCGATGACAGTTGAAGAAACCAGGGTTTTCAACTACCAGGGAAAATATAGTTATGCCTATCGTGAATTTCCCAAAGATCAGGGAATTAATTTTACTCAATTCAAAGTTTTTGAACAAGATCAGGAATACTATCTGGCAGAGAACCAGCAACCCGGAACATATATAATTCAAGAAAAGGATAATACTACAGTTGTGAAATGGTTCTACAAAGTCAATAATATCGACAAGAAATTTACTATAAGCTATCTGGTTGAAAAATCAATCCAGAAATATCAGGATACATCAGTTCTCTATTACAGGTTTATCTCCAAGGGTTGGGACAAGACAAATTATAATGTTAGCTTGAGCATACACCCTCCCACAAAGGTTTCCTCCACTGAAATCAAATACTGGTGCCATGGTATTCTCTGGTTTGATACCCGGATATCCCAGGACGGAATAATTTTTGTAAATACAGAAAAAATCAAGAAAGATCAGTTTCTGGAATTGAGGATCCTTTATCCCAATTATCTCTTTCCCAATCTATTAACTCAACCAGATCATGTAAAAGAAAATATTTCCATAAAAGAAGCTGAATGGACCAGGGAACTTATTCTGAAAAGGGAAAAAGAAATTCGAAAATTAGAAATCACCATTAAAAGAATTCAAATCAGTCGATGGTTAATGCCTCTGTGCGGTTTACTAATTCTCATATTATGGTTTTATTTTATTAACAGAAAAGTTGTTTTCCACAAAATCTCCAAAACTCAAATCTCTTATCGAAAACCAGATCTAAAACCTGCCTTTAGCCATGGGCTGCTAAATTACTATGAAATGGATATCCGTTTATTTATTTCAACTTTGTTTAACTTAGCCAGTAGAGGATTTGTTTCTATTCGGGAAGAGAGAGAAAAAAAACGTGATAAACCTCATCTTACCATTCACTCTTTAAAACATCAAGATGAACTTGAGAATTTGAACGATTTTGAACTGGACATAATGTATTTATTATTCAAGGAGTTAGGTCAGGGTTCTGAGGTCTCTTTCACTACTCTGAAGAAGAAAAGGATCAAATTATTATCCAGATTGGGGAAATGGAAAAGGATGATCAAGCAAAACTTGATCGAAAAAGGATTTATCGACAAAAAAAACCTGAAATTATTTAATTTGTCATTGCTATTTTCTATCAGCTCATTGGTCTTATCACTTATTTGCCTAGTCCTTTTCCAGATCTGGGCTTTATTCATGATCGTCGTAGCTTTGTTCGGGTTTTTCATGTCTTTTCTAATCCCAATTCACACTAAGTTGGGTAAAGAAATGGTCTATCAAATAAAAATGTTTAAAAAAAATCTGAAAAACATCATACTACCACGTTCTCAGAAGCTTGATCTTCAAAAAGAGATAATCAACGATTTACTCATTTACGGTTCCGTATTCGGATTTAGCACAGGTTTAATTAAAAAGAATCTGAAGAAATTTGATCCAAAAATTGTTAAAGAAACATGTCAATGGTATCATCCTGATGGAAACATTGCGGAATTTCTTACAGATCTGGAACTTATAAACTCCATTACTGGTGTTTTTGTGGTTTTATATGCCAATTTAGGCGCATCCAGTTCCGGAACTGGTGGTATATCTGCCGGTGGAGCTTCCAGTGGTGCTGGGGGTGCTGGTTAAGAAAAGGAGGTTCCTATGCAGACTTATATTTTGCTGACAAAATTGACACCTGAGATTTTAAAACAGATGAATGAAAGGGATAAGATTGGAAGGAGTTGGTTGGATCAGGTTAAAGAAAAATGTCCGGAGGTTAGATTCATTTCTCACTATGCACTTCTTGGCCCTTATGATTTCATGGATGTCTATGAAGCTCCTGATTCCGAAATTGCTGCCAAAGTGGCTATGATAAGTGAAAAAAACGGAGCACTAAAATCCGAAAGTTGGACAGCTTTACCTTACAAACGGTTCTTGGAATTGACCAAAGAGATATAATCCGTTATTTATGAAAACTAAAGGTATCTTCTGCCTGGAAGGTCAGTGGCAGGAAGATCTAAGAAAAAAAAACACAGTAAGACCAATTCTGGAACTACTGGAATTGAATGCCAATGTTCCTTATATCTACCACGATTGCGCTACTATAGCCGAATTTGAATTTTTCCTCAAGAAATGGAGGTTGGCAAAATATACGAAATATCCTATCCTTTACCTGGCCTTTCATGGAGGTGAGAATGGTATCTGGATCTCGGATGATTTTATTAATCTTACCAAGATCGGTGAACTTTTGAAAAACAAGTGCAAGAATAGAATTATCGTGTTGGCTTCCTGCAGCACAGTAAACATTCAGAAAAGCAGGATGGAAATTTTTCTCGAGAAGACCCAAGCTTTGGCAGTTTGTGGATATCGTCTCATCGTACCCTGGATAACAGCAACCGCATTTGAACTTATGCTTCTGTCAACCCTTCAGGAAAATACTTTTGACGGTAGGGGAATTAAAGCTATCTACCGAAAAGTAGATCATATCTCCAAAATGTTCCGGGATCTGCGCTTCAAGATATTTGCTAATTTCATCAACAGCAGTAGCAAATATTAATTATAATGAATAATTAGCTTGACAATTAGGTTTTGAAGAAAATTTCTTTAAATTCAATTTGCTTTATAACACTGGGTAAAAAGGAATTCTTAATTGAAAAAGTTTATATTTCTCCCTTTAGTCTTTTTAATTTGGAGCTGCAGTCCCAGGCTTAAACCACCCCAACCAAAAATGATAGCTGACACCCTTGAGATACATAACAATGTGATTATCGACGAATATAGCTGGATCAAAGACACATCGAGATCAAATCGGGAAGTAATCCAACTTATTGAAGCTGAAAATAAATATACCCGTAAGATGACTGCTCATTTGCTGCCTATTCAGAATCAACTTTTCAAGGAGATAAAGAACAGGGAAAACATTAATGATCAAACCATCCCTGTAAAAGTAGATAGTTTTTTATATTACACCCGAATTCTTGAAGACAAACAGTACTACCAATATTGTCGCAAACAAATTGGTGATGACAAGGAAGAAGTATATCTTAATCTTAATCAACTGGCAGAAAACAAAAGCTTTTTTACAGTTTATAATTTAAAAATAAGCCCCAATCATAAACTCTGTGCCTATTCTTACGATGATACCGGAGATGAGTTCAACACCATCGTAATCAAGGATCTGGATTCGGGAAAATATCTGAATGAACGAATTGAAAATGCTGATGAAATTTGCTGGATGAATGATGGAAAAAGGCTTCTTTATTTATCGGAAGACGTAAGCGGTAGATCCTTCAGGTTATTCTGTCACCACATTGGTACAGATCCACGAACTGATCAAATGCTCTATGAAGAAAAAGATGAAGCTTTCTATCTCTGGTTAAGAAAATCAAAAAGTAAAGCCTATATTTTTCTGGGTAGTTTTAGTAAAACAACTTCTGAATACTACCATTTTTCAGCAGAAGCTGACACTATCAATCTGAACCTGTTCCAGGAAAGAGAAACCGGTCATCAGTATTATCCTTATCATAATGAAGATAGATTTATCATTAAAACCAATCTTTCTGATGCTTTCAATTACAAAGTTATGACCTGTGATTTTAACAACACAGGTAAAAAAAACTGGAAACCTTACATTCCTCATAATGACAGTGTTTTCATCTCGATTGATGTTTTCCGTGATTTCATGGTACTTAAAGAATCAGCAAATGGAACAGAATCTTTTCGCTTGAACGATTTTGAAGATAATACCTTTCAAAAAATAAAGTTTCCCGGAGAAATTTATAGCCTGAGTTTTTCTGATAATCCAAATTACATAACTTCTAAATTCAGATTGGAATATGAATCTTTTCACATTCCTGAAACTACTTATGAATTTAATCTCCAAACTAACGAATTAAAGACTCTGAAGAAGAAAAAGATCGGTGGAGATTTTGATCAGTCGCAGTACGTTTCAATAAGGATATTTGTACCTAATAAAGATCTAAAAATCCCTCTAACATTGGTATACAACTCTTCCCTGGTAGATATCGAAAGCCCGAATAAAATCCTGATGGAAGGTTATGGGGCTTATGGTGACAAGTTCGAACCTTATTTCTCAAAATCAAAGTTGAGTCTTTACGATCGTGGAGTTGTCTATGCTATAGCCCATGTCAGGGGTGGTGGTTTTTATGGTACCCGTTGGCACGATTTAGGCAAGACATTAAGCAAGAAAAGCACCTTCGAAGATTTCATCACCTGTACCGAATATCTTATCAATAACGGTTATACAACCCCAGAAAAACTCGTTATCGAAGGTGGAAGTGCTGGAGGATTGTTGATCGGAGCAGTCTTGAATCAGAAACCGGAGTTATTCAAAGCCGCTATTGCTGATGTCCCATTTGTTGATATCATCCATACCATGTTGGATAAATCTCTTTCAGCAGTAGTTAGTGAATATGAAGAATGGGGAAATCCCAATCTCAAAGAAGAGTTTGCGTATATGCTTTCCTACAGCCCCTACGAAAATATCAGAGAAACTGCCTATCCTGTAATTCTGGTTATAACTGGTTTTCATGACATCAGAGTAAATTACTGGGAACCGGTAAAATGGATTTCAAGATTGCGACGTAATGCAACTGATAACAATCTAAAACTCATTTATATCGATATGGAATCTGGACACAGTGGTGCTTCCGGTAGATTTGATTACTATCGGGAAGTCGCTTTCAAATATGCTTTTGTGCTTGATCAATTAAATTTGAATTAAAAAGCGCCTTCCAGCAGGAAGGCGCTTTCAGACAACAGGAGGATTGTCTATTCTATCTCAAGGTCATGGGGGAGGACCATGAGAATTCTTTCAGAAGACAATTGTTCTATTTTTTGAGCTACCTCATAGAGGTTATTAAAACTTCTAGGTATTCCAAAGAGTTTCAACAGGCTTGTTTCATAAGCAAGAGTTATGTTTAAATAACCTTTATCACGTCCGTCAAATTCAACTAACTCTACTTCCCGTTTCAAACCGGCTAGTCTTTTCATCTCATTAAGAGCCAGATCCATTCCACCCAGACGATCTACCAGACCTCTTTCTAAAGCTTGTTTCCCTGTCCAAATCCTGCCCTGGGCAATCCTGTGAACATCATCATAGCTCATTCCTCTGAAATCCGCTACCAATGAAACAAAGCGATGATAGCAATCATTTATCGCTGTTTCGAGCATTTGCATTTCTTCAGCGGTCATAGCTCTCTTGCTTGATCCTATATCAGCATGTTTACCCCGTTTGAGAGTTGACCAGTTGATCAGCACTTTATCATACAATCTTTTCAGATTCGCCATGATACCGACAACTCCGATTGATCCGGTAATTGTTACGGGTTGAGCTATAATAAGATCTGCTGGTGCTGAAATAAAATAACCTCCAGAGCCAGCGACTCCAGACATGGATACGATCACTGGTTTCTTATAGTCAGATTCTCTACAAAGCTCAATTTCTCTAGCAATAATATCTGAAGCCAAGGCTGAGCCACCACCACTATCTACCCTGATGATGATTCCTTTGATCGAATTATCTTCTCTAGCTTCCCTAATCGCTTTTGCCATGGTTTTTTCTCCAATGGATGAACCTGGCTTGCCTTTACCCATGTGAATATTTCCCACAGCATAGATCAGGGCAACACGGTCTTGAGCTGGATCACTCCAGTCATATCTGATTCTGTTATCAGAATAATGTTCATGGATCTTAAGATCGGTCAATTGACCTTTTAATTCGGATTCCAGTTGATCTTCATAAATCAGACCATCGACCAAACCTGATTCATGAGCTTTTTTGGCAATGAAGTAAGGACCTTGGTCAATAATCTCATTAAAAGGTTTGCTTAATCTATTTTTTCTGCCCTTTTCCACCATTGCTATCATTTCATTATATAGACCATCGAGAATATAATCATAGGACTCTTTTTCCGCGGATGTCATCTCTGTTTCAGATAATATATTTCCTGCAGTTTTGTAATCATGGCTTCTTAGATTTACAATTTCAACACCCAGGGTATCCAAAAGCTCTTTAACATATGGTAAAGAAATAGAGATACCCTTAAGTTGAATCTCACCCATGGGATGAAGATAAATTGCATCTGCTATGGAGGCTGCAAAAACATAATTCAAATTTGTGATAGAATTGAAATAGAAATAAACTTTTTTCCCTTCGCTTTTAAATTCCTGCAGCGCATTTTTTAGCTCCATATACTGAGCGAAACTAGCACTGAAATTGACATTCTTGAATAGAATTCCATCAACTTCCTTGTCTTCCTGATATTTCTTTATTTTCTTTATAGTTTCAGACAAAGTTGTTTTATCATCTGAAATTATTGTAAAAGGTCCTAATTCCATAACCGGTTTCTTTTCAACGATTTCCCCGGTTAATGAAAATGCGTATAGATCGTTTTGATGGTCTTTTTTCAAAAATGATCTATAGGATAGAGAATTGATTGAAAAATAGCTTATACCATTTTTGATTTTCTGATCAGGATTTAATCCAGCAAGGCTCCCAATTCTAATTTTATCAAAAGCTAGACTGAAATTCAATCCCATAGCCTCTGCTTCAAGATCATATCCACCTCCAAGGTAAAAACCGTCCAGAAATTCAGTTTGAATTCCCAGTATTGGTTTAGACCATTCCTTACCAAAATAATCAAAATCACAATTGAGACTCAATCGATCCCAAAATTTTCCTGAAACCGGAAATGGTCTGAATGAAGCTCCCAGTTTAAGCTCGGGATCATTGACATCAAGCTGCCACGCTCTAACTCCCAATGATATAAAATCAAAAGGACGGATCAAGGCAGAAAGTTCATAATCACCCGATTTGAATCTGGAATTGACCCAGCGGTAGTTAAGTCCGGTATAGATATTTCTCGCAATTGCCCAAGAACTGTAAAGAGAGTGAGCATCATAACAAGGATTTTTATCGTAGGTATAGCCAAGATGCTTGAAGTTAAAAATCAGACTTAATTCATCACGGACAAAATTGAAATCCTCATCATTATATAGTAATATCCCCAGACCTGATGAATTACCAAATGCAAGTGCAGCGGGATTTATCTTAGCAGCAAGGATATCGTCTGTTCCAGCCAAAGGAAGGTAGGAATAATTATACCCAGCTACCATGGAGAAAGAAAATACCAGAACAAGCAGAATCATAATATTCTTTTTCATTTTAACCCCCCAGTTATTTTTTTAAGAAAAGGAATTTTTTTACTTCAGATTCTTGATATCTATACCGCCGTTGGAAGTAGATGCATAGATAGTTGGTCCACCTTTGCCCATTCTGCCTGTTAAACTGGATTTACTTAGTTGATTCATGTTAACATTGAGATCATGGATCTCAATGTTCGAATTTGAAGTGCTAGCATTGAGTTCACAATCGAGTTCCCGATCAAGATACAAGACAATAGAACTGTTACTAGTTACAAAATCGATGTCTTCATTTACCTGTTTGAGTTCTGCCACGATTTTCCCGTTAGAAGTATGAGCACTGATTATTTCTTCAACATCGACTATTTCAATAGCTCCGTTACTGGTTCTTGCATTAACTTTACCGGAGATAGAATGTAATGATATCTTACCATTACTGGAGATGCATTCGTAGTCTCCCTTCAGTTTACTAGCTTTAATAAAACCGTTGCTGGTTTGGAGATCACCATTTCCTTTATGATCTGTTAAAACTATACTCCCATTGGAAGTACTTATTTCAATATCACCGCTACAATCTGATATTATTACCTTACCGTTAGAACTTGAAATAGAAGCAATCGGGAGACTTTTGGGGATTTTGATCTTATAATTTACAGATACTCGTGCATTTTTTTTCAAATGTACCGTTTTAACAACGATATCCTCTTCCTGAAGTATTTTAATCTCTATCTTTTCAAATTCTTTCTCACCTTTCCTGGTTTTCATTTCTGCATCAATGTTTACATAATCTTCATCCCAAGTTACAATATCAACATTACCATTTAGATTTTCTAAAATGAATCTATCACTCTTACGGGGTGTTACCTTACCATGAAACTCATTATTTGTGATGTCTTCGAATTCATCGTCATCATTGAAACTGATAATTTCCCAGGAATCTTCTTCCCTATCATTGATAACATATTTCATGATCTTAGCAGGTTTTTTGCTGACTATATTCATCGAACCCTTAGTGATTGTGTGAATAAAACTGCCTAATAATCGACCCCAAAATCCGGTGATTTCTCTATATTCATCATCACTATCGATGATAATCCCCCGTGAACTGATCCTTACTGCTTCATCATCATCAATAACATTGATACCTTCTGCTCCCAGCTCAACTTTGTTCTGGGAATCTTCAGTTATTACAAGACTACCATCCTTGAATTCGATAATCTCCCCATCATCACTCTTTATAGTTAGTGACTCTTCATTAAACCGAGAAATAGAATCTTCATCTTTGTATATATAGTTTATTCCCTGAGGTATTTCCAGCTCTATTTTCACCTCTTCCTTTGAGGTGATATACACTTTATCTTCAGTTAGTTCCAATTGGATTGGATCATTTTTTTTAGCTGAAACGATTAGCTCTTTACCCTCACAAAAATCAAGGTCCTTCAAGACAATGTTTTCCAGAACAAGCTCATATTCATTACCCTCAAGTTCCAATTTGTATTCTTTAGCAAAAAGGGTTAAGCTTGTTATTATTAGTAGAATGATCATTAGACTTCTCATAATTCCTCCCTCTATTTTTTTAATGCAACTTTCACACCAGTTTTATCCAGGAATTCATCTGTTTTGCTTCCAATAACTTATCTGCCTAAAAAATAGCTGTTAGTTCTCATATCATTTATAAAAATGATAATAATTGAATCCCTTTGTTATCATATAGATAAATTCTCTGAAGTATTTTGTTAACAAGCAGAAGAAGTTCTTGGAATTCATAAAACCTCCTATTTTATCTCCTTCAATTTGTAGATAATAGTAGCTCCGAAAAATAGAACGCCACTTATAGCTATTTGTAACAATGTTTTCCAGTTAAAAACTGATATTTTCCATCCTTCTTTGATCAGAGCTGTGATTTGCGCGGTATCGAAATTGTTGGTCAGGTTTATCACTGTTTTGATTTTCACTAATTGATAGAGATAATACAGTGGCAAGGGTAACTTCCAACCAAGCAGGGTATTAAGTATCATAAACAGGAATTGAATACCTACAAGTATTGCTAAACCCTGCAGAAAAGCCTTATCCTTGAACAATGCCGAAAGGAAGAAACAGATAGCTCCCACTAAGAGCCCCAGTCTGGCATAAATGAAGAAACCCTGTAGAGAACCGGATAGGGAAGCCCAGAAGCTGAACTGTCCAAAAATAATTAGGATCAAATTAATAATAATAAAAGTAAAAGCAATGATCAGAGCCAGTACGACCCAATTCCCTGCAATTCCCATGGTAAATTTTGACAGTGATCTCTGCCAGATCGATACTGGTTGAGATCGGTGAAATAGTTCGTAGTTTTGCCTGATATCCTCATTCAAAGCACCCTGGGTCAGGATTATGGTAAAGATCAAACTTAAGATCCCAGGCAAAGAGACAATGCTCAGGTTAATCAGGTAATTCATGGAATATGTCATTGATCTATCTTCGAAAAGTTCCAATCCCTGGATATGCATCTGAAAATCTCCACCCATTTTGATATAACCTATAATCAATCCGATCAAAACAAGGAAATAGTATCCCAGAGTGATCCAAATCGGTATCAAAAGATTCTTGCGATAGATCCAATAATCTTTTTTAAGTAATGCAGCAAATTTATTCATTTGAACCTCCTACCTGAGCCAGGAACAAGTCTGATAGCGATGGTCTCCCAATCCCAGCTCCTTTTATTTCAATATTTTGAGGAATTATAGCACTGACATGACCCAGTGTTTTGGTGACCAGGATAGGATTATGTTTCCTGATCTCATCTTCCCGATCGGAATTGACTGTCACGACTTGATAGCTGTCTTTAAGTTTATTTACATCTTCTTGAAGTATTATCCTACCCTCATCTATAAAAATGATATCCTGGAGTATGTGTTCGACTTCTTCCACTTGATGAGTTGAGATAATGATGGTTTTACTTTCATCGTAAAATTCTCCCAAGATGGTATTGAAAAACTCTTTTCTGAAGATAATGTCCAATCCAAGGGTAGGCTCATCCAGGAGTAAAATATCCACATCCAGGGCAAGGGTAATAAGAAGATAGAGCTTGGTTTTCATACCTTTGGAGAGATTGGCAATTTTTTGTTCTACAGGTAAATCACTATTACGTAGTAATTTTTCCGCCTTTTCCTGATTCCAAGACCGGTTTAGATTGGAAACGTAGGTCAATGTCTGCTGGACTGTTAATCTATTATCCAAACTGTTTACATCAGGAATGAAAGCGATATGATTATGGAGTGATTCTTGGTGACTGTGGATCTCTTTGTTCAGCACCTTAATAGAACCTGAGAATTTTAAAAAACCCAGGATTGATCTCATCAAGGTAGATTTACCAGCACCATTTTTGCCCAATAAACCAATGATCCTACCTCTGGGTATGATCAGATCAACGTTATCCAGAGCTTTAGCTTTACCGTAATACTTGGTCAGGTTTTTGGTCTCGATCACATTATTCATTCGAACCTCCCTCTTTATAGACTTTGTCAATCACGCTGATCAAACTATCCTTTGTGATTCCAAGATTCCTACTCTGACGAAATATCCTGATAAGTTCCTCGTTCAGGAATTCGTTTCTTTTGTGATCGACCAGCTTTCTCTGCGCACCAGATTGTACAAACATCCCGATCCCCCTTTTTTTGTAGAGTACTCCTTCGTTCAAAAGCTCACCTACTGCATTGGAAATGGTCTGTGGATTTAACCGGTATTGCTGAGCAAGTGAACGGATGGAAGGAATTGCTTCTTCTTCCTTGATAGAAGAGGTTATAATAGCATTTTCAATCTCTTCTTTTATCTGCAAATAGATGGGTATGCTCTCATCGAAATTCATACCGCCTCCTTTTTCTGTTCTACTGTATGGGTCAAGTGGTACACCGGTGTAGTAGTTGTCAAGCACTTTTTTTATTTTCTTTGTTTCTGGAAAATAAAATGATTGCTAATTTATTTAAAATATTATAGTTATATTAATACAAAAAATTAACGCTCTGTTTCCCAAGATTTGATCTGTTTGCCAATAAGAAAATAAAAAAAACCGACTAGGGAAGCGACATTCATAGCCAGCCAGTAGGAACAAATAGTGATCAATTTACTTTTAACAGTCCGGAAAAAGATAATTCCGTATAAACCCAGAGCATAAAACAAAATTTGGAAATAGAAAAAGATTTCAAATACGGGATCAGGTTTTAGATTGTAACTTGTTAAAATCAATAAAAAAGAAAAAAAAGGTAATAGCCAGCGGATGATCTTATGGGAAAAAAGTTGAAAGGTAATTAAGGGATGTTTTATCGGATTTAATAACCGTAGATGCCTGAATAGGGCAAACCATTCTCGGGAAATTATGCGAATCTTTTTTTTGATCAATTCCGGTAGATTATCAGTAACAAACTCACTAACCTTAGCCTTTTTTGTATAAACAGCTTTTTTTCCTTTTTCCAGGACTATCAGGGTTCTTTCGAAATCATCCACTGAAGCCGGATGAATCCGGGTAAAATATTCTTTTCTTATCAGGTAAATAGAACCATTAGCACATATTAAGGTATTGAATTCGGTTTCCAATTCCTTGAGTTTTGATTCGAAATTCCAATAGGTTATCTCCCCCGCTTCCTTCTCACCTTTCCGATAAATCAACTTACCAACAATCATACCAATATTGTCATCTTCACAGTATTTGACCAACTCCCGTACCGATCTTTTCTCGAAGATGGAATTAGCATCCGTAGCCAGGATCCAATCAGTATTCAGAGAAGATTCAATCAGGTTATGGGTCGAGGGTTTTCCCTGCTGAGGTGTTTGAACAATAAGTCTGATATTGTTATAAGATGATTCGAACTCCCTTACGATAGATTCCGTACTATCCTGGGAACCGTCGGAAATAACTATTAATCCAATTTTTTCCGCTGGGTAATCCAACTCAGTAAAAGAGAGAAGCTTCTCACGGATAGTCGATTCTTCATTATAAGCCGGACAGATCACAGTAATTTTAGGTTCAATTCCAGGGTTTACGTTAGGAGTAACTCTTTTATAATCACTGAACAGATTTAAAAGCAAGGCATATCCGAAAAAGTGATAAAAAAGCAAAAAAAGGATAAGATAGAAAAGAATGATCATAACTTTTCCTCTTTCCTTATGCCAATAAACTCATTGAATTTTCCCGAACTGCGGTCAAAGATCACTTTATCATTCAGGATCAGATCAAGATCTTCTTCAAAATAGCTGCTAAACTCCTGCTTAAGGAAGGAGCTGATTCTTGGAGTAAGATCATTCTCAAAGTTGAACTCGATCTCTCCTTTTCTGTTTTGAACTAGTTGATAGCGAAAATTCTTTCTGAATTTCTTATTCAGAGTTTTGAGGATATCGTAAAGCAGATAGGCATTATAGTATTCCTTTTTGCCGTATAGCAGGTCGAAATGCCTACCCCCGATCTCATTCAGAATATAGTGTTCCCTACCGCAGGAACATTTGTAGTCTCGAGAAGCAAGTTCGATATAATCGCCCAGATCATACCTGATAACGGGAAAGGACCTGGAATAGAAATTCGTTACTATTATTTTGCGGTCAACCTGTTCGACGATGACATTTTCCATGGTGATATGCATATTTCTTTCAGGGCATTCGAAAGCTATGATCCCTGTTTCTGCAGCTCCGTATTCGTTAATACAACTGCTACCAAAAGCTTCAATAATTTCATCCTGGTAATAATCCATGATCTTATCGGAAGTACCTTTGATAAATGATATGTCGAATTTGAGATTTCTTTGATTGATAACCCTGGCAAGTTCATAAACCATTGCGGAATAGCCTTCAATATATCTGGAATTATTCAATCCATTGATAAATTTTTTTACTTCGGATTGACTGAAATCGTAAATTCGATAACGGTTTTGCAGCCAGTCCAGGACAGAATATAACTTTCTTTTCCGAGGTGGGATATTAAATCCTCCCACAAAGGGATGCCTGTACCAGGGCTTGACCCTAAACCAGGAATATCCTCTGAATATAGTAGCACGGTGGATAGCATCCCAATCACGATCCCGGTAGAATCTAAGGATCTGTCCGGTAGTGCCTGAGGTTTCAGTTTTAAATAATTTTCCCATACCACTTTTAATCTGGATCTGATCGTTTTTATTCAGTAAATCCTTCTTTGTCGTGATCGGGATTTTTTTAATATCATCAATATATTTAAATTTATCGGGTTCAAATCCTGAATTATCGAATAATTCCCTATAGTACGGTGTTTTTTCGTAAGCCCAGACAAGAAAATCCCGGCATTTTTCGATCTGATTTGAGATCAGTTGATCCCTACTCCAGGATTCGGATTGTTTGAGATAATGGTAATAAGACCATATCCTGGGATTGTAGTACTGGATACCGAGAAGATAAATAAGCTTATGAAACATACGAAAATATTCTAAATTTTCTTTCCGCGAACTTCTTTCAGGTACCAGCGTATGGTTCGATCAAGCTCTTCTCTGATAGTATGTTTCTGAATATAACCCTGGGAACGAATCTTCTCAGCCCGGTAATCTGTGCTGGTGACGAATTTGATCATTCTATCGCTGTTAACAGGGAGATCCTTATGTAAAATTTTCCCAACAAAGTCGAAGATCCTACCGATGAATACAGCCAGACCTGACGGGATATGAAAAACAGGTTTATAAAAATGTTTGTGTGAACAGATGATGTCTATAATTTCTTTTACTTTTAAATATGGTTTATCGATACAGTTATAGATTTGAATTCCATGAGCTATTCTGTTCATAACAAATTCTGTTTGTGCAATTATATTCTCCAAACTGACCATTGATTTAATATTTTCTCCGTCTCCGATAGTAACCCAAGGCATTTTATACAGTTGATTTATCAAATTATACATATTAGCAAAGTTATGAGGTCCATAAATCACAGAAGGACGAAGGAAAATAGCTGACCTGGTTTTATCCATAGCCCACCATTTTTCTATGACCCTTTCACCTGCTAATTTGGAATCTCCATAGACGGTATTGGATCTTAATTCAGATGTCTCGTCACAGGGTTTGTCCTGATGACCGTAAACTGATACAGTGCTGTAATAGATAACCTTGTTGATATTCCTAGAATTTGCAAATTGCATCAGTATTTTTGTACCATACTCATTGTTAGAGAAATACTTTTTACTTGAGATACCAAAATCGTGTTTCTCGGCAGCAGCATGGATAATGAGATCGAATTCAAGATTATCAAATACGTGGTAATCCTCCTGGTTCCTGATATCACCGATAACTGTCTGTGGATGCGGTTTAATGATACATTCAGGACTTTTATCAATACCATGTACTTGGTAACCCTCTGATTCAAGATAATACATTAACCGTGAACCGACAAAACCGTTTGAACCTGTGATGAGAATATTCATTAACCCTTCTTTATTTAGTTGTATTATCTTATATAGAGTATTTTAATAACTTCTTTGAAAAAATTTTCATTATCTTCATTGATTAAATCAATATGAGCAAAATATAAACCTGAATTCAAACCAACTGCATCTAAATAAAGAAATCTAAATCCTACATGATTATATTCTGAAGTCTTTATCAACTCTCCTTTAATATTATATAATCTCACCATATTTATTAAATAATTTGTCTTAGAAGTAAAGAATCTAATTTTACTACCCTCCTGAAAGCTTCTACTCACAATTTCTTCTTTAACTTCCTCTTCATCTAAATATTCTATATTAATAACCTGTTTAGACTCAAATAGATTATAATGATATATTCTATCATCTATCTCAAAACAAAAATTGGATATATCTGAACTTGAGTAGTTCATTAAGCTAACATCTACCCCTGTGGTTGAATTAGAAAAATCTACTACCATCACTGAATCAATAGTTAAGAGTCTATCATAAATAATCTCAGGAGGTGCAATCCATAGTCCTCTGTTTTGTTGATATTCATTAAGTAACTGAAATCTTTCTTCAACTTCAGGTTTTATCCAGCAAGAATCAGCATTCTCATTATAAAAAGCTATCCTCACATCACTTGATGTCTGGCACAAATGAGTATAGATATGACATAATCCCTCATTTTCTAATAAATCATTGAGATTTTCCTCATTAACTATATAATCAAAAGACCACTCAGGATGGTCCGTTCTTTGCCACACCATTCCCATTATTCTTTCAAAAAAAAATAATTCAAAGTCATCGGTCATAGCATATACTCTATGAGGTAATTGCCTGAAGTCATCAAACGAATTAAAACTGTTTTCCCGATTAAGACACAACCAAGCATACTTAAACTTATTATTATTAAGTATATCAAGGACATAGTATTGAGATGTCTGGATCCACCCTTCTCTTGCCAGACACTCCGGATTATTCCAAAGAGAGTGATCTATCCACATTTGAATATTATAGTCGACTAACTCATGGGAAAGGCTGAATTCCAATAATCCCATATCATCAGCCCAAGGATAATATGTATGATAACCAATTGTGTTACCTGCTGAAAATATTGAATCCCATACTGTTTCCAAATTTTGCATTTCTTGAAAATTTGCACCAAAAACTGTATTACATAATTTAATATTATTATATAATAATCCTTTTTTGCCAAAACAGGGGCTTGATTCATTACTAGTTCCCCAGAAAACAGATTTCAATCTATTTTCATTTTCCTCATCAGCATCAGAGGAAATACATAAGGCTGCTTTTTTTCCAAAAGGATATCTATGAATTTTTATGTTTGGTATATTATCAATTGAAATATAAAATATCGTTTCCAAAGAATCACCTATTGATAAAGGGAACCAGTCCATTTCTATTTCTTCATCTCTCCAATTACCAGTATGATATTCATTATTATAGATAAAAAAACCTGAATCATTTAAAATCTCAATTCCTGTGGTTTCTTTGAAATTCGATCCTAATATGTAGATAGAATTATTACCCAGTGAAATTTTCATAGACTTCATTCTAAATGGTAAAAGATTAATATTGTAAAAACTATCTTCTTCTTCAATTGCTTTATAACCCATCATAATATTTACATAATCTAAAAAATCCATATTAAATTTGTATTTTCGCAATAAAATATCATTATTAATGTTCATTATAATTTCAAATTTATATATATAATTATCAATTATCTCATAATTTCTGGAAATAGACATCTTAATATCAATAAAATCATTATAATATGTTAAAATCATTACATTTAAATCTTCATAAAAGTAAGTTTCAAGTTCGTAACTTTGAACTTGATGATTACTATCATAATATTCAATATAAGGTAAAAATCTAACTGGAATTTCGTTAATATTCAAGTAATTTGAATCAATATCATAAGAAATGTGATCAAGAGTAAAAATTGGCATACCAATAATAAAATTTAGAAGAATTATTATAGTTCTAATATTATCACATTTCATTTGTAACTAATCTTAATCCGACATAAACATTACATATTTCGGGATAACATACACATCTTTGTGCTACTCTACATCCATAAGCTGGCATTAACCATGATCCTCCCCGTATCAACTTATTATAACCATTACTAGGACCTTTAGGATTTTCATAAGGACTTTGCTGATAATAAATACTAACATACCAATCCCAGCACCATTCCCAAACATTACCACTCATATCATTTATCAAGAGTTGATTGGGAAGTTTTTTCCCTATTGTATGTTTCTGCCCGTTTGAATTCTGAAAAAACCAAGCATAATTAATCAACTCCCTTTCGACTCCACACCCACTGTATCTGAAATCATATACTAGTGATGGACCTCCTCGGGCAGCATATTCCCATTCAGCCTCTGTAGGAAGTCTGTATCCATTTGCAGTAAATTCACAACTCCAATCTGATAAATTATAACATACTTCTTTTGATCGTATCATGCTCAGTATATTGCATAATAAAACAGATCCATACCAAGAAATTGATGTACAAGGTTTCTTGTAATTCTGATCATTGACAAGTAACAGATCATTATCTGAGATTATAATACCACTAGATAATAGATCAATAATTTCAATGTACTCTTCTTCATAGTAAATCAACTTACTTCCTTCAATTTGCAGAAGAGCTTCTTCTATACCCCAATTGAAAATCCAAATTGCTTGAACATTTGTAACTTCAAACTTATTTATATAAAACTCACTTAAATATACATCGTGTATTGGTAACTCATCATAATGACCTTCATTATAATGATCTCCCATTTTAAATTGACCAGCTTCAACCAAAACAAAATCTGAATCTATATTATTCATTGTAAAGGATAATATATTAGATAAATCAGAGAAAGTATTATCTCTATATGATTTCACTGTGTAATAATAAATATTTTCTTTTGTTAAATTGAAATCAAACCAAAAATTAATGGTGTCATCTATGGTATATTCTTCTTGATTACCGAATTGATTTGTTTTTGTTATAATGAAACCATCTACTTTAGTATTATCATAATCCCAACTAATCTTCAGATAATAGTTCGGTTCCACTTCATAATGGAAGTTCCAGGGGATAGGTAAGATTGAATCATCTCCAACAGGATTATCGCATCCTATTTGTATAATAATAATTAATAATATAATAAATCTTGTAATTTTAATCATTGTGCCGAATTGTATCCCATGTAGAAAATTGAGATCGAGAGATATATTTTACAAATGCTATTAAGGCAGAATAATTCATTGCAACAAAGTAAGCATTGATCTTAAAAATCTTGATAGCTTTACCAGAGCTTTCCAAAAAAATTTCGAATATTCCACTACAATAAATAAGGAGTTGAATAAGTAAACATATAAAATAGAATGGTTGAGTTGCTAGGAAAAAATTTGAAATAAATAATGAAATTGAAAAAAGAGGTAACGACCATCTGATCAATTTATGAGAAAAAAACATTAGAAAAACCCTCGTGTTAGAAAATGGGTTAAATACCTGCAGATTCCTTTCCAGACAGAACCATTGTTGGGCTATGATTCTGATCTTGCGTTTCAGTTCCTCTACTGGTTTTTCTGTTACAGCTTCAAATACTTGAGCTTCCGGTTCATATTTCGCTATATATCCTTTTTTCAAGACCTGTAAGGTTCTTTCAAAATCATCAACAGAAGCAGGATGGATCTGTTGAAATAAGTCTCTTCTTATTAAAAAAATTGATCCGTTTGCACCGATTATTGAGTAATTGATACTTTCCAAAGATTTGAGCCAGCATTCATACTTCCAGTATAATCCTTCTCCTGAGTCTCCCCCTGCACTACTTATAAATTTCAATTCACCTGAGACCATTGCTATTTCAGGATGAGAATACATTTTCCTGACAAGTTTTTTAACAGAATCAGACTTGAAAATTGAATTAGCATCAGTCGATAAAACATAATCTGAATTGATTCCCGGTTCCACCAGATTATGTCCGGATTGTTTACCCTTTCTGGGTTGTTGTATAACCAATTCTATATTCTGATCGGTGAATTTGCTGACAATCTCATTTGTTCCATCAGTTGAATCATCAGAGATCACAATCATTTTGATTTTTTCAGGTGGATAATCAAGCTTCAGAAACGAATTGATCTTACTCTCTATTACATCAGCTTCATTGAATGCAGGACATAGCACCGTAATCGTTGGCCAATCTTTTATTTCAATGTCTTCAGTCTTTTGTGATTTTCTGAATAGGCTCAATAATTTTAGAAATACCCCATACCCGATTAAATGGTATATAAGAATACCAATCGAAATCCAGAATAGGTATATCATGTTAACCCTTTTTTCATTTTTATATATTTTATTGCGCCAATATTAGCAAGCTTTATAAATTTCAAGATCGATGCAATGTTTTTATAATCTTTATATTTTTTCAAAGCAAAGAGTATATTCAGCCAATAAGCATGTTTCCCGAACATTCTGGCAAACATTGCACCCTTGCTTTCGATCAAATGCTTACTATAGTTATATCCCGAATTGTCAAAAGGGTGAATCACAATCGTTTTTGGGATAAAATAAGCCTTTAAACCTGATTTGAGAGCATCAACAAGAAAGATATTCTCGATTCCATTGGTAAAAGGTTTTCCTCCTATTCCAAATTCTTCATCCCATTTTATACCTGCCTGTTCAATGCTTTTACGACGATAAGCTATCTCAAACGATGTTACTCTCATTATAGACCGGAAATTATGTTTGTACGAACGTTTGGCATACCTTTTAAAATCTTTTCCATTGGGAAATTTTGTTTTGAATGTTAGGATATCAGCTTCGGGATAATTCTTGAATGAATTTATGATTTTATTAAACGCATTATCTGTATATATAAGATCATCATCTGAAATAAGACAATAATTACCTTTACTTGTCAATAATGAATGATTTCTATTTTTTGACAAACCTTTATCTTGATAATTGTAATAAACAACATCACGACGTTTATTTAAGAAATCATTTATTTCTGAGTTATAATCATTTTTTTTATGATTCTGATGATGTATCTGGTAAGAAACGTCCGAATGTGAAGGATAGAAATTTTTCAATAAATTGATAATTTTATTTCCAATTGTTGTAATAATTATTTCTAACTGTTTGTTTTTCATTTTTTTAAAATTTTCTTAAAATAATCTAATCTTTTTTTCTCCCATATACCAGAATCGATATATTGAGCTACTTCAGACCTTGAAATAATTTTATTCTTCATATCGTATGAGAATCGTACTATTTCTTTATAATAGTTGTCAATATTTGTTTCTGTATTAGGAATCCTTAGGATCCATTCTGGGTATTGTTTACCAACAAAAGCTGTTTCCTCATAAGCAATAATAACTGGAAGACCATAAGCAAGGTACTCTCTGAATTTAAGAGGACTTGCCTCATTCATATTTTTTTTATGCAAAGATAATGTACTAATTGCTATATCACATTCACAGACAATCTTATGGTATTCTTGGGATTCTAAGTATCCGTAGAATTTGATATTTGCCGGTAAAAAAGATCTAGGAGTATCATAACCCACAATTCGAAATTCTAAATATCCTTCAGTCAGTTTAGCTAATTTAATAATCTTAGAAATTCCCTGCCATACAAATCCGGGTTTACCCATGAACAATAATACTGGTTTTCTTTTTTGGTTCATCTTCTTTAAAATAGGATAATCACTTAATTTTATAGTATTTGGTATAACAATCATTTCTTTATTAAATTTAGTAAATTGTTTTAATTTACAGATCTCATGAGATACTCCAACAAAACCATTTGCTTCATTCAATATGATATTTCGAGTATAAAGATTATATATGTATCTTAGAATTTTTTTTATATCATTCCTAGCTTCAAGTCTTTGCTCGGTAAGATCATTCGTATTTAGTTCAAATATAGTTGGATATTTTGATAATATTTTTTTCAAAAACGGTTTATAAGGCTCAAATCTGAAATAGATCAGATCTGGCTCAAACTCCCTTATTGATTTAAAAAGAATTTTATTTCCATTTATAACATTATGTCTATAAATTACCTTTATATTATGAAATAAATCTCCTTCTTGAATGTTCTTTTTCACTAATATATTAAATACCTTTACATCATTTCCAAATAATTGCCAGGTTTGCATTTGAGTGATTATTTTCTTAGTAATTCCATCATTTGAAAAAATATCATGAGATAATAAATATAAGATTTTCATATTAACTTAATTCAATTTCGGACAATATTTTCTCAATAATTTCTACTTCTTTTTCCCAAGTATATTTTATTCTACATTTCAATGAATTTTGTTTGAACATATTTAGTTTCTCGGGATCTATTATCAATTTCAATATTGTGCTTTTTATTTTTTCTCTATTATCTGGATCAACACAATATCCGATTTTATTCGCTTCGACAATTGATGATATTTCCGGAAAATCACTAGCAATAATTGCAATCCCACTCATAATATATTCAAACAATTTGTTAGATATAGTTGAATAGTGATTTATATTAATATTTTTTAAAAGTTGTAGACCTATATCGGCCGACGAAGTGTAATTAAGTAGTATTTTGGGATTTACAGCATTTTTAACGAATATTTTCCCAGAAACACCTTTAGCAAGTATATAATCTTTTAATCTCTGTATATCTCTCCCCATACCTAAAAAAATTAAATTTACTTTATCAATTTCAGATACAATATCAACAAGTTCAAAGATCCCTCTGGATTCTGTTAATAAACCTTGATACAATAAGATTGTGTTATCTAACGGTAAAGAAAATTCCTTGCGGAATAAATCATTAGGTTTCACCGGTTCATAATTCGGGCAATTTCTAACAACGTGAATTTTCTTCAGATTATATTGTTTTTTCAGAATATTTGCTCTGAATTTAGATGTTACAATTACAGCATTTACATTATTGATAAGATTTTTTTCTAAAATTTGCCAAAGGTATCTTTTCAATCTAAATGAACTCTGATATTTTGATCCGTAAAGAAATAACTCATGGCTATCGTATATTAATTTAATTTTCAACAATCTTGCTATTATAAAACCAGGTAATAACGTATCCAAATCATTACAATATATTAAATCAGGTTTATAGACAAGAAGTTTTACTATTACAGCGATAAAATAAATAAATTCGTTTATTAAATCTATGACATGAAGTTTTATCTTGTTGTTTCTAATATACTTATGATAAAATCCATCATTATGGGTTGTTTTCAATCTAGAAAATTTCTGAGCTGTACCTTCGGTTACAGCTGGGGTTGGCAACAATGCAGAAAACAATGATATCCTATTAATTTTATAACCCGCACTTTCCTTTGATTTAAGTTCCTGTACAGTTTTTGCAGCGAAAACAGTAGTGTGATATTTTTTTTTATAAAAAAAAGATGCAACGTTCATTACTCTTTTATCATGGGTAAAATTATTATAAACAAGTATTGCAACTTTATTCATTTTAAATACATTTTATTTTTTATAGAAGATATGATATTCATGATTTGATGAGCTTTTATTAATTTTAAA
>Ga0272442_10002632_pt1 | contig 25817 bp, 20 predicted proteins | sample SSMForm2O_FD_200262 | JGI IMG/M metagenome (GOLD analysis project Ga0272442, IMG submission 200262) | Marine sediment archaeal communities from Little Sippewissett salt marsh, Falmouth, MA, United States - SSM-Form-2O | ecosystem: Environmental > Aquatic > Marine > Wetlands > Sediment ... | reverse complement strand
ATAAAATAAGCCTGGCGCCAGAACGGGAAATATATTCTATGGTTTTCAGGCCACTCCTTTTACGAATCCGGATAATTCCGAGACAGGGTCAGACAAAGCGTTCTTCGATATACACCCGTTTTATAATCACTTTTTTCAAGGGCCGGCCCTCGGCGTCTGTGGGAACTTCGGATATCTTTTTCACCACCGACATCCCGTCCACCACTGTGCCGAACACCGTGTAGCGGCCGTTAAGCTCGGGCATATCCCTGAGAAGGATATAGAACTGGCTGTTTCCCTTTTCCGGCTTCCCCGGGGGATGGGCCAGCCCGACACTGCCGACAAAGTTTGGCGCATTGATTTCAGGCTGGATGTTAAAGCCCGGGTCGCCGGCGCCATCGTTGGTGGGATCGTCGTCCCGGCTGTTGACATCTCCGCCCTGGATCATTTTTCCCGGCTCCACAAAGTGGAAAGCCAGACCGTCGTAAAAACCTCTCTTGATCATATTGCCGAGCTCGCGAACGTGGGTTTTAGCAGCTTCCTTGAGCGGAAGGATTACTATCTGGCCGAAATCAGTATCGATCACGAAAACCTCGCGGTCCCGTTTCTGCGCCTCGAACTCGCGGATCTGCGCAAGCTCCATTCCCCTTCTCGGCGGGGCCTGGCCGCATGAACCACCCAGGCAGAGAGCGGCCAGAAAACCGAACACGGCAGTACTTCTGCAATACCTTGTCATTATGCTGGACACCTGCATTAAATTCCCTGTTGAAGTTAAATGGAAGATAAATTATGAAACAATAATATAACGTTTTAATCCCGTTTTGACAATATCCGGCATGGCCGGGAAAGGCTCTGTCCACCGCAGCCGGAGGCCGGCCGTTCAGCGGGCGGAGCCTTTTTTCTCGAGCAGGAGTATCGAGTGTTTAGGAAGGGTGAAACTTTCGCAGAAATCCTTGAAGCTGAAATAGTTTTCGCTGCTTACAGACCTGCTGCTGATCGACAGACGTCTGGAGTAGGTTATCCGGCCGTTCCCGGCGGGAACACACTCTATTTTCCAACGCCCGAAAAGGCTTTCCAGAGCCACGGTTTCAGGCTTGTAGGCGATCTGCCAGACGGCGGGTAAATGGATCACCATATCGCTGGCCAGCAAAAACGGCCCGTCTGCGACAAAATCGAACTCCCGCTCCTCCAGGTTGGGGAAATATGGGATGCCTGAAAACGGGAAAGGAGCGCCGGGAATACGCAGAATCATCATATCGCCCTGAACCACGCCCACCTCGGGCGCAGTGAACCGGAGCTCGGCCCGGGCCGGAGCCTCCAGGTCTCTCATGTCGCTGATCGAGTGCTCCGTTTTGACCGCACCCTCGCCGATAGAGTTCGTGGCCTGCTGGAAAAACTGTTCGAGCTCGCGGGGAGTTAGGTCTTTAAGGGTCAGGCGGGCTTCAGCGTCAAACAGACCGTCGGCCAGGGTCTCTAACCGGCCCTGGATGTCTCCGTTATCTTCAAGCGCCAACTCCCCGGTTGACAAAGAAAGGCTTTTCTCCGGGGGGAACTCGGTCGTGGTGTATAAAGTCCCTCCGCTGGGCAGGATCACGAGCGCCCGGTTGCCCTGTCCGCGGTTGAAATACCCGTAGCGGTTGTACTGCGCCACCGGTATCAGCCAAAGGCCGGATCTGTCCGCCCGGCCGAAAAGAGGGTTGACGAAAGTGGAATCTGTGAAACTGCCGGGGACGAAGATCGCCGCTCTGCTGAACTGGGCCGCCGAGGGTACCGAAAACTCCAACAGGTCCACCTGGTCGCTGCGGCAGTATGCGGGGTAGTTCTCGATTCCCGCGGCATCCAGCATTGCCGAAAGAAGAACCGCTTTATCGAGGTTGTGCCCGTACATGTTCCGGAAAACCTCTGCCGCAGGCGTGGGCTTGTACCCTGTAAGCCCCAGGCTGAGACTGATATTGCGCACCTCGGTGGTCACGAAGAGCGCGATTGCGCGCACGCTGTCCGCTGCTGTGCGGCATCCCGAGATTAGTTCGGCGACTTTGGCGCGGATTGCTTCATCCGGCTTCGCGGCTGCGAAAAAAGTTTCCCCGAGCCAGGAGCCGAGTTTTTCCCAGGTTTCGACATTGGAAAAAATCAACACAGGCGCAAAGGAACGCGCCGGGGGCATGTACGGTATGCTGTGGATCATCGGCACATCGCGCATTTCCCATCTGTAAAGGTTGAAACCCCGGCCGGCTGCCTTTTCCTCGGAGGAGAAACTTTCCTCTGCTGCCTGCTCCAGTCCGCCGCCGGAGAAAATCAGCGGGGGAGGGAAATTTTCAGGGAGCTGGAGCGTGTAGCGCTTGTGAAGAATCGGCTCGTCGCTCCGGAATATCTCGATATCCCAGTAAGGGTGAATGTTAAGCGGCGCAACCGAGTCCGCCCGGCTGATCGTGCGCGTGAGAATCTCGATCACAACCCCCGGAGCGATCTGGCCGAAAGAGACCACTTTCTGCTTGATATCCGCATACACCGCTGCCCCGACAAGCTCGGGCGGGGTGATCACGTTGATCGCCTTGGGCTCCACCGGCACAGATGTTCCGTCAGGCAGCCAGGTGCGGGCAACCAGCACTTCCACGCTGTCGCTTTTGGCGTCGAAAGTACGCTTCTGGTCTCCGAAACTGCGGCCCCGGTCCTTGAGGATTTTAACCAGGAGGTGCTCCTCCAGGGCCTGGTCGTTATCCGGGCTGATCACCAGGTGCTTGTCATGGTAGAGAATCAGGGCCCCGGCCTCGGGGTGCTCTTGTGCACCCGGGGATTCGGCCACCAGCCTGGCGACCTCCTCCGTGCTCAGCGTGATCGATGCGAAAGCGGAAAGAGCAAAGTAAAAGAGCAGGCAGAATGATATCAGAGTAAGCCGAAAAATAAGGCCCGTGGATGAGCGTTTCATGCTCGGACTCCTTTGGTTTGAACCCCACTGTTCGGTGGGTCCGCTTTCGCCGGATGGTTGATCCATATTTGTCAGAAAATTTTATTTATCAGGCGTCATTCACCTTTCACCAGGATTATCTCTCCGCGCCCGGAGCGCGAGCTGGTGAGCAGGATCTTTTTCAATTCGAGGTAGCTTTCCGGGTCGAGTTCCTTGGAATCGATCAGGAACTTTTTCCTGTACTGCACTCTGAGCTCGTCTTTGCTTTCCGAGGGCAGGCTCGCGTTATACTCCATGCTGTAGGATAGCTTTTCAGCCTCCAGGTCGACCGTTTCAGGAAGGGACTTGACCTTATAGCCAGCCGGCAACAGGAGGTCTTCCTCCTGGGATGAACCGAGAGTGACTCCCAGGTTGAACGGGTAGTTGCGGCTCGGCAGTCCGGCAGCCGAGAGGAAATTTTGCAGGATCAGTTCGAAACTGTTGGTGGAAATCGGCGATTTGACCAGAAGGTAATCCCCGGCCTGGACCGCATAGTCATCCACCTCGTAGCTGAAACGAAGCCCGAAGCTGGAATAGAGATCCTCCGGATCGGAAGTGGAAAAACCGGTTAGGCGCGCCCCTGGATGGATCCGGGTGACCAGGCTCTGCCAGATAACTTTCATCTCCTGGGGCGGGTATCTCTTGATAAATCCTCGGAAAGCAAAATCATAGATTCCATTGGTTTCTATCGTAACCTCGCTCACCAGCCGGCCCTCCGGATCGATCCGGCTCCGGGCGCTGATCGCGCCCATGTTGTCCTCGGCAGGTGAATGGGCGCTGGGGTCCAGGTCCCGGCCGTCCGGCGTGCAGACCAGCATCGAGGCTCCGGCCTCCACGGTCAGCAGCAGGTCAGGGCAGTTTTCCACTGTGGGGTCGCTGAAATAGAAACCGCCTTTGCCGTCCGGCAGGGCCACAATCGCGTGGTTGAAACCCACTGTGGGAACCTCATCGTCCACCAGTTCACCTAATCGGGTAAGTACAGGGTAGCTTTCGATCTCCAGCACGTCGAGCATGGAGCACATCAGCACTGCCACGTCGCGGCACACTCCGTAACGGGTGGAGAGTGTCTCGGTGGCCGGCTTGGGCTCGAAACCGGCTTTCTTGCCGGTTCCCAGGCCCATGTAGCGGATTTTCTGCGCCACGAAATGATAGACAGCCTTGATCTTTTCCTCATCAGTCTCCAGTCCCCTGGTGACCTGGGCCACCACTGCGCGAAGCGAGTCGTTCTGGTCGCGGAACCGGCTTGTCATATCGAACCACCAGCGGCTGATTTCCTCCCAGGAATCAAGGGTGGAGACAAGCAGCCGTGGTGCGAAATTGAAGTAGCTCGGCATGGCCGGTTCGGCCACGATCCGGGGCACGTCCCGCGCCTCCCAGACATATGTATTGCGCTCCCCGGCTTGCGAGGAAGAGAACTCCGCCTCGCCGTCCTTGACCAGGTACTTGAGCGGCCTGGAGAGCGGCCCGTTGATCTCGACCCGCTTGTGGATTATCGGGTTCGAGCCCCGGAAAAGGTCTATCAGGTCGTAATGGCCCTCCACCGGAGCCAGATAGCAACTGTCCAGCACCTCGTACTCGATAGCGTCGCCCACCTCGAGGTTCTGGAACGTGATCATCTTGATCCGCACGTTGGCATCATAGATATTCATCTGCGCCAGCGCCGGATGGCTCACGTCCTTGATCATCTCCCCGGGCACCTCGATCACAGTGCCGTCGCTCTTGATAACCCGGGCGGACCGGATTTTTACCATATCGTACTGGCGGGCGTAATCGAAAGAGACGTTTCCGTATGATTTTTTACCGGTTTCAGTGAGTATTTTCACCAGCTCGTAGCTTCTGTCCAGGTAGGTGCCGTCCTCGTTGAACCTCACTTCCCGCATGTCCTCCACCACAATCGCGTTGGCGTCCGGGTGCTTATCCAGCCCTCCGGCAGATTCGAGTTTTTGCAGCACTTCGCCCGATGCTGTGCCGGCAAGAGTGGGGGAGAGGAAACAAGCCTGCAGCAGCAGGGCCGCAGAGGCCAGGGCAATGAATCTCGTCGCGGTTTTCATCTCTTATTTCTCCTGATCAAGGATGAGCGTGGTATTCATTTTCTAATCACATTCTCTACTGTCCGGTAAATTTTGTTTCTCTTTCCCAAGAGTTTTAACGTGTTCTTTTTGGTGGCAAAAAGAACTAAAAACCAGTTCCTTTGTAACCAAAGGAACCGAAAGTTAATCCTGACTTTCTCGAGCTTTTCCTCCGCTCCCCTGGTGCTCGCCTCCGCGGCCCTGCCCTCCCCACTGCCGCCCACCAGCCGCGGAATGGCCTGCCTGCCCCCTTGTTCTCTTACAAAACCTCAATGGAAATTACGAGGCAGCTAAGACGCTTCTCTTGTGTGGTCTTTAGGGAATAACAGTTCTTTTGCCCCCCTTGTAAAGCTTAGGTCTTTACTTGAATCTACAATCATTTCCTTATTCCTGTTCAATATTAACAATGGATATTCCTTGCACGACAGAATATTACGGTAGTATCACATTTTTCCCCGGACAGTTATCAATCACATTAAGGAATCGAGACAGGTTTGTCAATTAACGCCTGAATTTCCCTTAAACATTATAAAGATTTCTTCCAGAATAATATTTGAGCCCGAGGCTAAGACAGCTTTTCAAGAACCTGTTTCATGCTCTCCAGATATTTCTGAAACGCTTTCTTGCCATGCTTTGTAAGACTCAGCAGCGTCCGGGGAATTTTTCCCACGAACTCCTTTTTTATTTCTATATATCCGGCGGTTTCCAGCTTGCTCAAGTGGGTGGAGAGATTGCCCCGGGTCAATCCGGTCTGGCGCTCCAGGAAGAGAAAATCCGCGCTCTCGACAACCGAAAGATGCGCTAGGATCAGCAGCCTGGCCGGTTCGTGAATAACCTTGTCTATTTCCGCCAGCGGCTGGAGGTCTTCTCTCGCCTTTTCATTTTTCCCCATTGGTAACCTCCGCCGCTGGCATGGGATACTTGCGCAGGAACAGTACGAATTGGATAATTCCGTAAAGTATGAAAAACGCACCCAGGCTCAGGCACCAGTAGCTGGTTCCCTCAAAGCCATCAAACTCCAGTATCGAAAATAAAAGACCCAGGCCGATTGCCACGACAGCATATACCCAATATACCCAGGGAACTGTACCTACCAATTTGGAATGAAGATAAATTAAGCCTTGAAGAAATATCACGGCGTTCAAGGTCGGAAACCACTTTATAAAGAGAAGAATCGGGTCTGTCCAATCTCCGAAAAGAAAACAGCAGATAAAGGATACCGCAATTGCGCTGAGGGCAAAAACACCATTGCGCATTCCTAACTTTTTCGCATCATCCCGGGGTAAAAACTGGGCATAACCTATCCTGGGGTAAATGTAGCGTTTTCTGAAGGCTTCGCTAAAACGGATAAAAAGGATTATGGCAATCAAAAGAATCACGAAAACAATTCCCGTGCTTTGAATCGATGCGCCCGTAAAAATTTGAATCAATGCGCCCGTGTCCGTAAAAACCAGGCCCATCAATATCACCCCCAGGCCGTCCTGCATGAAATACCGAAAAGATTTTCGCTCAATTTCTTTTACATCGATCTGCGTCGACATTATAAGACTCCTTCTTATAAAGGTCGGTATTTTGCAGGCAATATCTGGGATTTTTCCAACAGGAATTTTAAAAAATCATTGGCCGTTTTTTAATTCCAAACCAATTTGTAATACAGACTAATTTAACATAAAGAATTGGCATTATCAAGCGTTTTTTAATTTTTTTCTTTTTTCCTCAGGAGGGTGATTTATCCCGGATTATTTGTAAAATCACAACAGGCGCTGTATGTGGTTATGGGATCGGGTTTTATGTACGGGAACGCGCGCGGGGTGCGGCGGCTGCGCTGCCGAAGGCGTCAGCGCAGGCCTGCGGCAGCAGGGGACACACGGGACGTGTGTCCGCCGCCTCCACTGGCAGGTGGCTCAAATCTACAACTGACCAACACTTACTTGACCTGCCGGGAGAGCGTTGCTAACTTTCCAACTGATAAATCCTTTCCAAAATATTTTGACCTTCCGCCTTTTCCCATTTTCAAAGGAGCGATGGCCGCTTATGATTACTATCACCGTAAGATCAATCACTGGACTGGCCCTGCTCGCAGCGCTCGTTTTTTCCGCACCGGCAAAAGCAGCCGGGGACTCGATAGTAAATCCCTGGGTGACCACAGACTGCAGCGTAAACTGTTTCGACTACCAGAGCATGGTCTCCGATCTGACAGCAGGAATGACCGATCCCCAGGACCAGGCGATCGCGATTTTCAACTTTTTCCGGCGGGCGATGTTTCCTTATACTGCCCGGATCGAGTACCCTTTCCCGGCGAACGAACAGCAGCACATGTTCGATTTCGTGCGCATGGTCAATGTTTACGGCTATACGCTCTGCACCCAGAACAACTGGATGTTCGCCAGTGTGTGTAAGCAGAGCGGGCTGTTCGAGGACGCGCGGGGAGTGAGCGTGCCGGGCCACGGCACGGCCGAGGTCAAATGGAACGGGCGCTGGCATTTCATGGACGCCATTGTGGGCTGCTACGCTTTGCTCAGAGACCGCCGCGAGATCGCCTCGATAGACGATATCGTTGCCGATACGACCCTGCTCACCAGGGCAGTGGCAGAGGGCCGTGCGAGTATGCCGTTCTGCCCCTGGGACGGCGAGGCGGTCTACCCGGAAGGCGCCTTAGCGGAGGCGGACCAGTGGTTCACCTACCGCAAGTACGGGTTGGCTTTCCTGCTGGGCGCCCTGCCGGAATACAAGCCCTCCAATGCGAATGAGCCAAACACCCATACCATGGCGTTTAACCTTCGGCCCGGTTTCCGCCTGACACGAATGTGGGATAACCTGCCGGGCATGTACAACCTGAGCTACGATTTCCACAGAAAAAGCAAGAAACGCCAGAGCCCGTCGCCTGCGATCCTGCCGCCGCACCACCCGGACTGCGGCAGGGAACAGCGGGACGTGAACAACTGGCCGGTCATCGAGCCGTACCGCAAGGTTATTAACGGCCGGGAATGCTACCACTACTATGCAAACGGCATCCTGAGCTACGAGGATACCTTCGCGGATCAGCGCTTTTTCCGCGCGGCGGATTCGGTCGAGTCTCTGGAGATAGCCGAGGGAGCGAACGTTACCGGGCATGTGCTTCGCTGTGCGCAGGGCAGCAGTGATGGCGAGGCCTGTTTTACTTTCCAGGCCCCGTATGTCTTTGTCGGCGGCAAGGTCGAAGGCCGGGCCAAAGTTACAGACGGCTCGTGGGTTGCGGTGTACATGGATATCGGAGAGAGCGAAAACTGGCTCTGCCTCGGGGTCGTCGAATCAGGCGGGGATTTCTGTTTCGAGATACCTGCAGGCCTGCTCGAACAGCGCTATCGTTTCGGCCTCAAATTGAAGCTGCACGACAGCAGCGCCTCGGGCTCAGTGAGCCTGCTCGAATTTAAAGCCGGAACTTTCTGCCAGCTCAACATGTATTCACTGCCGTTCCTCGAGCCGGGCTCCAACCGGGTTAGGGTGCTTGCCGACCAGATACCGGAGGATGCCGCACTGGCCGTGACCTATAAATGGCAGGAGCAAGGCTGGGACAGGGTCCATCGCCGGGTGGTAAATGCAGGCGGTGAAACCTACACTATCGAGGTGGCAGGCAGCCGGTACCCGAGGATGAAAGAAATAACCATGGAATGCCTGCCGGAATGAGGCCCGGTGTGCAAATACAGGAATGTGGAAATTATTTTGAAAAACTTTTAATCGAAAGAATTCCCCTGAGCTTGCTCCGGGGTTACCGCTACCGTTTTTGCATTTAGAAATTCTGGTGGCACGAAGTGCCAGGAAATTGGCTTAATGCCCCGTAGCTTGCTGCGGGGATAGTCAATTTCCAAGAATTTCTTTACTTGACACAATCCTTTTTTATTAGCAAATTTAGCCAATTCTCTAATGATTTTAGACAGCTATTTTTTCTGAGTTCAGGAGGAGTGTCCCGATGAGAGCTTGGCGCTTATTGCTGGTATTGATGGTCGGAACGGTTATATCCAACGCACGTTCGAATGAGGTGCGCGTTTACGAGGAACCGCTGATTATACCCACCTACCGCATCGGTGAGCTGGAAGTTATGCCTCGCTGGAGCGACCGGGTTTACCCTTACCCCATGCTGGACAGGATTACTAATGAGAAATATGAGCGTACCTACCGCGCTCTCTGGGTGGAAAACGAATATGTCAAGGCGCTGGTGCTGCCTGAAATAGGCGGCCGCCTTCACGGGGCGCAGGATAAGACCAACGGTTACCAGTATCTCTACGATCAGGTAACGATCAAACCCGGTCTTGTCGGGCTGACCGGCGCCTGGATTTCCGGCGGCGTGGAGTGGAATTTCCCGGACGGCCACAGGGCCTCAGGCTTCAGGGACACGGACTACAGGATCGTGGAAAATGAGGACGGCTCCAAAACCGTCTGGAGCGGAGAGATAGACAAGGTAAGCAAAATGCGCTGGTCGATTGGAACAACGGTTCATCCGGGGCGCAACTATGTGGAAACCAAAGTGCGCCTTTACAACTGCACTCCTTACATCCATCGTTTTCAGTATTGGGCTACCAGCGGTGTGCGCGCCACCCAGGAATACCAGGCGGTGATTCCCGGAGAGATAGTCACCGGCCACGGCAAGCACGAATTCAGGCGCTGGCCCGTGCATGAGGGTGTTAACCTGACCTATTGGAAGAACCTGCCCGGAGCGACCAGCTTTTTCGCCTGGGAATCCGAGGCGGACTATTTCGGCGGATACAGCCCGGAAGAAAAGGGAGGCATGGTACACCTTGCTGACCATAATATCGTGCGCGGCAAAAAGCTCTGGACCTGGGGCGCAGCACCCTCAGGCCGGATCTGGGAGGATATCCTCACGGATGGCGACCTGCCGTATTTCGAGCCGCAGGCCGGCGGCTATTCGGACAACCAGCCCGACCTTCATTGGATTATGCCCGGGGAAACCAAGGTTTTCAGCCATTTCTGGTTCCCGGTGCGCGATATCGGAGTGTGGGATTATGCCAACCTGGAAGGTACGCTGAATCTCGAACTTGAAAAGAGAAAGGCCCAGTTCGGCTGGTCACCCACGGGAGCGAACAAGGGCGCTCAGATTATATTGACTTATCAGGGAAACGAGATCTACCGTAAAAAAGCTGATACAGACCCGGGCAATCCGTTTATCGACCAGGTGAAAACACCGAAAGGGGCCGATCTGTATTCGCTGAAGATGATAGTGCTCTCATCAGGCGGCGATACACTGCTTTCTTATCAGCACCCCAAACCCACCAACCCTCCATTACCCGAGCGGGAAAAACCATATCCGCCGCCTGAGCAAGTCAAATCCCAGGACGAGCTTTTCGTAATCGGCGACTATTATGACAAGTTCCGCGACCCGGAGCGGGGCATGCGATATTATCAGGAAGTCTTTAAACGGGATCCGGGTGATCTGCGTTCGAACACTGCTGTTGGGTTGATTCATCTCAAGCAAGGAAAATATGAACAGGCGCTGAAACACTTCGAGAAATCGATCCAGCGAGATGCTTCTTTTTACAAGGCCTGGTATTTCAAGGGTCTTATACAGTTATGGCTCGGTGAACCGGATCAGGCGGAGAAAAGCCTGAACCGTGCCAGTTACGACCTGGGCTATTATGCCGCGGCCCATTTCGAGCTGGCCCAGCTCACCGCCTCCCAGGGGCGCTTCGAGCGTGCTCTGGAGCATATCGAGCGCAGTATCAGGGGCAACGGTGACAATGCCCAGGCTTATGCTGTCAAGGCGCTGATCCTCAACCGCCTGGGTCGCTACGAACAGGCCCTGGCCGTGGCAGAGGAAATACAGTTGGCCGATCCGCTGGATTTCCTCTCCCTGACCGAGAAATATTTTGCCCTGACAAACCTGGGAAGAAGCGAGCAAGCCCATGAAGTTTATGCTCAGGCGCTCAGGCTCTCCAGGCTGGACAGCGATAATTATCTCGAGCTTGCCGTCCGCTATGCACGTTGCGGACAGTACAAGCATGCAGTGCGAATCCTCGAGATATTACCCGGGAGAACCGATAATGTATCTCCCATGATTTACTACTCCCTGGCTTACTACAACAGCCTTCTCGGTAACAATGAGCAGGCAGCCGGCTACCGGGACAGGGCCTCGACAGCCTCGGCCAAGTACTGTTTCCCCAGCCGACCGGAAAGCCTGCCTGTCTTGAACTGGTCGATTGTACAGAATCCTGAAGACGCCCAGGCGCTGTATCTGATGGGCAACTTACTCTACAGCATGAAGCAAGCGGAGGAGGCCATTGCCTGCTGGGAAAAAGCGGTTGCTTTCGATCCCTCCAATGCCGTGGCATATCGCAACTTAGGTTATGCGTATCACGAGAAAGATGACCATCAACAGGCGCGCCGGGCTTACGAGAACGCTGTGAAAGTGGACCCGACAGCTGCCATGGTTATTTACGAACTCGAAGAGGTATATGTCGATCTCGGGCTTTCTAACGAGGAAAATATCGCTTTCCTGGAAAAGCACATCGAGACGGCCTCCCAGCGCGACCAGGCGCTGAAACGCCTGGTTTCCGGTTACGTCCAGGTGGGCCGTTATAATGATGCTTTAAAGTGGCTCCGGGATCATCATTTCAAGTCCTGGGAGGGCCGCTACGGTATCCACCAGTACTGGGTCGAAAGCCATATCAGGCTGGGTGATAGTGAATTCGAGTCTGGAAACTTGGAGAAAGCGCTCGAACATTACAGCCTTTCCCTGGAATACCCATCGAACCTGGAAGTGGCCGCTCAGCCCAGGACAATCCATGCCCGCAAGCGCTTCAAAGTGGGCGTGGCTCTCGAAGCTCTGGGACGGAAAAAGGAAGCCAGAGAGATGTTCAGAAAAGTCGCTGCAGACGAGCCGCGCCCGGACAACGCTTACCAGTATTACAAAGGCAAAGCTCTCGATAAGCTGGGCAAAAAAGATGAGGCGCGGAAAGTCTTTGAACAGTTCCTTGCGGCTGTAGAGAGTGAAAGCGATTCGAATAACAATAATCTCGTAGAGGGAATGAATTTTGATCCCAGAAGAAACCCCCAGGCGATTCACTGTTTCAAGCGCTCGCTGGCCCTGGAAGGGCTGGGTCGTGAGCAGGAGGCGGAAATTGAACGCAAGAAAGCCATCGAGCTTGACCCGATAGTGGCGCTCAGGGCGTTCAGCCCCCCACGGGCCGGATGGTGAAAATTTGAACTTTTGGGGTTCTTAAATTTACGGAAAGGGCCGAAACCGGAAGGACAGGTTTCGGCCCTTTTTTTAAGGAGACTGAATAAATCCTGACCGTATTCCTTGCAGCTCGTGCAGAAAGGGGCCTTTTATTCCAGCAGGCTCTTGATCTTTGCGGATAATTTCAGCCCGAGCCTCCGGGCGTGCCCGGCGAGCCCGGCAGGGGTGGTCTCCAGATTGATCGTGTCCATGGAGAGAACCGACAGGGAGGCGAGAAGGGCGGCGAAATCGCAGGCGCTCTCCAGAGGCGTCTGGGCCAGGCTCTTTCTCTTCTTTCGTTCCTGGAGGACAAAGGGGAGTCCGCAGGCGGTGGCCACGATAATCCCGGCCAGGGCAGCGTCCCCGGCCCCTGCGGTGCTTTTCGGTTTTACTGCGGCGCAGGGGGTGAATTCCCAGGCACCGTTTTCCCAGCCGTATGAACCGGATGAGCCCAGGGTCACCAGAATTCGGATCTCCGGGTTGATTGCAAGCAGTTTCTTCCGGACCGGTTCCAGAAAATCCTCCGGATGGTCCCGGGAGAGACTTTTCCCGACCACGGTCCCGGCCTCATCGAGGTTCATGGCAATGTAATCCGTGTGCCTGATACAGTCCGCGGCCACGGGTTCGTTCAATTCCGCCGAGTTGAATGCGCAGAACCTTTTCAAGCCGCATTCCGTGGCCATTTTCAGCAGCTCCAGCCGGCATTCGAGAGGAACCTCGGGCGCGGCCAGCGCCATCCCCTGCGCTCCGAAACTCCTGCATAACGGATCAGCCTGGCGGATGTCCTGGGGGCTGAGCAGGCTGCTTGCGCTGCGTGCAGTGGTGATATTGCCCCCGGCGGAATCCGGATACTGGAAACAGACTGAAAAAAGGGTGGCCGCACTGGCGGTCTCTTTTACCAACGAAGTGTCCATCCCTGTCTGTTGCATCATCACCGCCATCCCCCGGCCGGTTTCATCCCGGCCCACCCTGCCGATTACAACAGTCTGGAAGCTCGATTTGTCCGCACTGTCAGAGCGCATCAGCACGGCGATATAATGGCAGATAATATGCAGCTTGCAGAAATCCCTGGCGTTGCTCAGCACACCCAGGCGGCTCTCGTTGCGGCCGAGAATGTGGTCGCCTTCGAGCTCGAAAAAAACACCTGAGCCGATTCCGCCGGTTCCGATCAGACCTTTGTAGCCGGTTTCAATCATCGGTTTTTCCTCTGGCGTGATTCAATCAAAGACAGGGCGGGCCTTAAATCAGCTCCCATTCCGGGTGAAAGCTGATCGCGTGCGCCGCCGTTTCCCGGGTGGCGGTGATTTTCGCATCCGGGTGTGTCTGAAGCAGGGTCATCGGGTACTCAGGGGTCGGAGGCGAATAAATAGCAACCCGGAAAGCGGTCTGTTTCCAGGCGCCGGTGTCGCTGAAAACCCGCACCTTTCTCGCCGAGAGGCATTCTTTCACTCCCAAGGTCACAGACATCGGCGGCACGAACTGGTAGGCCGTGCCGAAAGTGCGTTGGGCCAGGGCGATCACAGTGTCCCAGTTGTTGTACTGGATCCTGATCGAGCTGTTGCGGACCTCCTCCAGGCTCGGCTGGCTGTATGGCTCGCGGCGAGCCTGGTTGTAAGCGATATGGCCGTCCTGGCCCCATCCGCCCAGCGTGATATCTATCGGCTCTTTCCGGATTTGCTCCCGCACGTTTTCCATTGTCTGCGGCGTGAGCCAGAACCGGTTCTGCTCAGCCACGCTCAGCCCGGGCTCGATCGGGCCGTAGAACACCTTTTCCATCTCCGAGCGGAAATTGTAAGGGTGGCCCTTGGGGAGCAGGCGGCCCTGCCAGTCGAGACATTCGTCCATGTGGAAAACCACCATGTTGCGCAGGGAAACTTTCCCGGAGTTGACCATTTGAGCGAAAGGCTCGTACCACGACATCGGCCCGCAGGGAATGATCGCCCTGGTGGCCTTGCCCGCCGAGTTGTTCTTTTTCACCTCTTCCACCAGCACTGCCGCCATCTTCCGGCCCATTTCCTCCCGCGTTTCGACCACTTCGAAAGCTACCCTGGGACCGTGCTTTGCCAGCTCATCCACCGGTATCGAACACCATTTGAGCAGGTCCTGCCTGTTGATTGCCGCCATCAGTTACTCCGATTTGTCTGAATTAACGAATTCGGTTTCCTCACACTCTAAAGATAAGTGCCGGTTCTCGTTTGTCCGGTCAGTTAAGACCCGGCTTATTTTTTCTGGCCGTAGTAACGGTTTTCCCCGTGTTTTCGGAAGAAATGCTTATCCAGCAGCTCGGTGGCCATGGCTCTGGTGTCGGGATTGAGAACCATTGCGCCCCAGGCCATGCGCGCCAGCTCTTCGAGCACAATCATATTCTCCACGGCCTGGCCTGCGTTTTTGCCCCAGGTGAACGGGCCGTGGGAGTAAACCAGCACTCCGGGAACAGCCTCAGCGTCGAGCCGGGCGAACCTTTCGGCGATCACATTTCCGGTCTCAACCTCGTAGCCCCGCTCGATCTCCTCGGGCGTGAGCGGCCTGGTCAGGGGTATTTCACCGTGGAAATAATCGGCGTGGGTCGTGCCCAGCGGGGGAATCGCTCTTTTGGCCTGGGCCCAGACCGTGGCGTAGGTCGAGTGGCTGTGCGCAATGCCGCAAGCCTTTGGAAAAGCCTTGTAAAGCACCAGGTGGGTGGGGGTGTCCGACGAAGGGCTGTGGTCTCCCTCGACAAGCCTGCCCTCCAGGTCCACCACCACCATCTGCTCGGCTTTCAGCTCCTCGTAGGGTACTCCGCTGGGCTTGATCACTACCATTCCCTTGTCCCGGTCAACTCCGCTGGCATTGCCCCAGGTATAGATGATCAGTCCTCTGCGGTGAAGCTCCAGGTTGGCTTCCAGGACCTCCTCTTTCAGTTGCTCCAGCATGGCTGAGACCTTTCCGGATTGGTTGGATCTTTTAAAGCAAAAATTTCTGATGGGATAATGTCTTGAAGATAGGTGTCCCGACCGGAAATCTTCAAGGAAAAAATCCGGCGGCGGGCACCGGGCACAGACCTCTCTTGCCGCGGTGCGCATAGATATATATAATTTAGATTATTTTTCAGTCAATCAAATACAAACAGGAGGCTTTGAATATGCGCAGGATTATTTCTCCGGCAGTAATCTGTATCTTTGTGGGGCTTTCGCAGCTAGGGGCGCAGGATTTCACCGGGAAGCCTTTTGTGGCCGGCTGTGCCCAGATCTTTGTCACGGACGACGTGCAAAAAAACCTGGAAAAATATATCACCTTTATACACAAGGCGGACAGCCAGGGAGTGCAAGTTCTGGTCTTTCCGGAAGCCTCGCTTTCCGGTTACGGTCCCGAACACTATAAAGACAAACCCATGCCGCCCGCTGATATTCTCGAAGACGCATTGCGCAAAGTGTGTGACACTGCGCGCCAGACCGGCGTCTGGGTGATTGCGGGCACATCGACTTACCGCGAGGGCGGTATCTACAACGATGTTTACCTGATCGACGGCCAAGGTGAAATCCGGGCCAACTACGCCAAGGCCCAGTTGACCGGGGGAGATGCAACGTTTTACAAACCCGGCAAAGAGATCACCACTTACCAGGCAGCGGGCATGAAATTCGGCCTGGAGATCTGTTTCGACATCCGTTTCCCCGAACCCTGGAGAATGCAGGCGCTGGACGGGGCGCAGATCATTTTCCACGCCTCCCAGGCCTGCGGGAGCAGCTCGTGGAAAATCCCGGTCTGGGAGGGGCACCTGCGCAGCCGCGCTGCGGAAAACGGGATCTGGGTAGTTTCCTGCAATGCGGCCGGGCCGATCCAGATGGGCAAAAGCTACGTGATCGACCCCGACGGGCTCGTGGTGGCCGCGAGCAATCAGGACAGTGAGGAGCTGATCACCGGGGTGGTGGACCTGTCCAGACAAAACCAGGTGAATGTCGAACGCCGCCGCACCGACCTCTACCGCCTGCTGCCGGTGGAAAAGGCAGGGCCTTGAGCTGAGGATTGCCGGCGCCTTTGACTGCCTGCCCGGAACGGGGTGACTATCTTATTTTCTTCGCTCTGCTGGAAGGAAACGGAGACCATGAGATTCTTTCGACTTTTCGTGGCAGTGGGTTTGTGCTGTATTTTCTCGCTCGAGCTTTCACCTGCATTTGCCGCATTCCGGCAGGATCACCCCCGCATCTTTGTCAATACCGATCCCACCTATTACAACTGCGTCGACTCGCTGCGGGAGCGCGTCACCCGGCAGCCCTACCTCCCCCACTATGAGAGGCTCGCCATGTGGCGCAACAGTTTCCGGGATGTGCCGCGGGGAAGGAAGCCGTCCAACGTGCTGCCCGGCTATGCTATCCGCTGGGTGATCGATCCGGCGGACACTGAGGCTGCGGACACCGCACTGGCCATGCTCATGGCGCTCGGGCGCGATGACGGCCAGTCGTGGCACCTGAGCGTGATCTCCATCACCTACGACTGGCTGTACGGCTACCCCGGATTCAGCCAGGCGGATAAGAAACTCGTCCGGGAGAGGATCACCCGTTTCACTCGTGAGCTGATCCACCGGATGAAGACCGATGATGACGTTTTCAACAACCACACCTGGTACCACCTGCGGGCGGTTTACCTGGCAGCGTTCGCCGCGATGGGCGAGGTCGAGGAGGCGGATCAGTGGTACTCCTTTGCCGAAACCTACTGGAAAGATAACCTGGAGGGCGCAATCGCACTGTTCGAGGGCGGCTGGCACGAGGGGCTCTCCTACAGCACCCGGGCGAGCCTGCTGAATATGGGTATGTGGCTGGAGGCGATCGAAAGCGCAAGCCTTCCCCGCCAGGAACGTTTCGCCACACTGGCTGCTGAACAGGACTGGCTCAACAGGTTTACCAGCTTTTACGCCGCCCAGGTCATGCCGGACGGCACACTGGCGCGCTACGGCGATGTGCCGGAGTTCATACTGGACGGCGGCTGGGACAACTCCAGGCTGTTCATGATTATCGCCCGGAAGTACCGCAACGGCCTGGCCGCATGGATTCTGGAGTGCATCATCGAGCGGCACCTGGAACTGCTCCCGCTTCATATCTGGTACTACCTGCTCTGGTACGACCCCGGTGTGCCGGTCGTGCAGCCCGGCGACGTCCTCCCGAAATCGGTCAGGCTCTGCCCCGGCACCTACGACCTGTTTTTCATGCGCAGTTCCTGGGAGGATGACGCTACAGTGGTCAGTTTCCACGCCGGGGACTGGTTCGGCTCGCACGACCACCTGGACGTGGGACATTTCACGATTTTCCGCAAAGAATATCTCGCAATCGACGGTGGTGTCTACGCCCCGATGAACGCCAGCCACCATGTCAATTTCTCCAACCGCACCCTGGCGCACAACACGCTGCTCATCCACGACCCCCAGGAGCATTTCCAGATACCGGCCTCAGGCTCTGTGCCGATTTTCAACGACGGCGGACAGCGGGTGGTGGTCAGTCTCGGCGGGCGCTCCACCCAGTATAATTTCAACGTGGATGTCTGGAAGGCGAACCGGCTGGAGGACGCACATTTCGAGCGCGCCACCGTGCTGGACTGGTACACCGGTGAGGCGCTGGATTTTGTCCGGGCCGACCTTACAAAGGCCTACAACAGCGACTTTTTCTGCGCCTACGGCAAGGAGCGCACTAACAGGCCGAAGGTGGAATCCGTGGTGCGCAGCCTCGCCTATGTCAAGCCTTCCACAGTCGTGGTTTACGACCGGGTGGTCTCCAGGGAGGCGGCGTTCGAGAAGACCTGGAACCTGAATACCGCGCGGCAGCCTTACCTGGGCAGCGACGGCGTTTTCCTAACCTCTCACGGCCCGGCTAAACTCGCGGGAAAGACTCTCCTGCCTGCAAATCCCCGGCGCGAGATCTGGGGCTCGAACTCCGAGCCATTCCGGATCGCCGGGGTAGACATGCACCCCAACCTCGACCTGTGGGACTACCCGGAAGTGGTTCCCGGCGGCTGGATCTTGCGCATCTCTCCGGAGAAAGCCCGCCTGGAGGATGAGTTCTTTCACGTGCTGGCTGCCGGGGATGCGGATCAGACAGCGCAGGAGCTGCTTTCCGGCTGGCGCATGGTGGCCGCTGAAGGCGCGAGGGTTTTGACTGACGGCAGCCTGGTGTTGGCTTTCCCGGACGGCTCTGACGAAGAGATCAGCTTCCGGGCGCCGGGGGAGGGGGATGGGGGGGCTCAAGTTTATCTGCTTGGTTTGCAGAAAGACAGGGAGTTCTCGGTTATGGCCGGCGGAAAAACTGTAGAGGATTTACTGGAAGGCGGGGGAATTCTTCGCTTCGGTGCAAGAGCCGGCGCATCTGTAAAAATATTTCTGAAATAGCTGCTATTCTTTGTAGAACGCCGCGGCGGCGAAACTCACCGCGCTCCGGGTGGGGGCCTCGTGCCAGACCTGGTAGCCCAGCTCCATTCCCCGCGCTCCCTCCGGCATGATCTCCAGAAGCATCGAAAGCACGCTGAACCCGCACACGTGGTAGTGGTCCAGCACCCGCTTGCCCTCTGCGCAGAAAGCCTCCGTATCCAGGGCGGTCAGGGCGGCCAGCAGAGCCCTGTCGTGGAGCGATGATTCAGCCGTAATCTGGATCGCAGGTTTCTGGTCGCCGAACTTGGGGCCCACGTGCGAAAGGTCCACCCCGGCTACTATCAATGTCTTGCTTCCCTGCTCACCGAGTATCTCTCTCAGGCAGTCAAGTGCTGGTACGAGCTCTTCGATCTGCGCGGGCCTTTTGTATTCACCCAGGATCAGCTCGCCGAAAAGCGAGCCGCAAAGCACCGGCACAGCGGTGAACTGTCCTTCGAGCACCCTCTGAAGGAACAGCACCTGGAACTCGATCGAATGCTCTGAGCGGTGGTCGAAATCATCTTTTGCGGCCAGCGCCCCGGCGCTTTTTTTCAGGCGCGCTGAAGCCAGCCTGTCGGTGGGCACGCTACCCAGCGGGGTGGTATAGTCTTTATTAGTGACTGAAAACAGCCCGTGCTCCATGGAATGGCCCACGCCGAGAATTATCACCCGGTCGTAAGAGCGTCCCTTTAGCGCGCCGTAGCCTGCGGCATAAGCTTTCCGGCCGGCATTGAGTTCAATGTGAGGGGCGACCACTGCCAGGATGGCCTTGTCTTCCAGCTCTGGCAATTTTTTGTTCTCGCCGCTGGCGATAAAAAGGCTGTCGATAAAGTCTTCGAGCTTGCTTTTATCCTGCGGGTAGGATTTGCCTGCTAGGGCGGCCGGGCGGGCATTTAGGGCGGAGAAATTTTCGATCAGCTTGCCGCGGGCCTGTTGAAAGCGCTGGTTGTCCAGAAGGTAGGCTTTGTCCAGCCCCCTGATCATCGATTCTACCAGCTCGAGGGGGATCGCGGTCAGTTGGCCCGCGCGCGCGGTCTGTTCCACCAGCATGAGCCGGATATCCTCGGAGTTGTGGCTGCCGTCAAGCATCGAAAGCAGCGGCAGCGCTCCGGCGCTCATCGCTACCGGCCCGCGCTTGTCGAGCTCGAGCGGGTCGCGCGCCACGATCATCGTCTTGCCGTCCTCTGCCTGCATCGGCATCAACTCGATATCGCGGCGCAGCACAGGCTTTTCTTTTTTACCTTTGACCAAATCCGCCCCTTCAGATCAAAAGCTTGCCGTGCTCCATGATCCTTTCGCCGTCGATCCAGACCGAAGGCTTGAGGATCAGCCCGTCCAGGTGGCTCGAAACACCCACTTTGCCGCCCATGGACTTGTTGTCGCCCAGGGCCAGGTGAACCGTGCCGAGGATTTTTTCATCCTCGAGTATCTTGCCGCTGATCACTGCCCTGTCGTTCGTGCCGATACCCAGCTCTGCGATATTGTAAGCATCCTGTCCGTGGCTTTCAAGCATTTCGTCCAGTGTGCGGGCCTGCGCGCTGCCGGTGATTTCCACCGCATAGCCCCGCTCGACCCTGATCCTGATTCTTTCGCCGCCGAGCTTGCCCAGCCCGGCAACCGCAGCCTCGAAAACAACCACGCCTTCAGCCGTTCCCTCTACCGGGGCCAGAAATGCCTCGCCTGCAGGGAGGTTGCTCATATCTCCGGGCTTGTGGACCAGGCCGGTGTCGGCCATTGCGGTTCTGCCCCGGATCGAGAACTCGATATCCGTGCCTGCCGGGGAACTGACCCTGGCGTGTGCGCCGCTGCTGAGCACTTTGGCCACTTTCTCGCTCAAGGCCGCGATTTTATCGTAGTCCGCTGTAAGGGTGCGTTTCATGCACTCCTCGGTAATCCCCGGCATGGTCGCCGCCCGCACACCGGCCTTGGTGGCCGCGCGCCTGGCCTCGGTGTGGGTCAGCGAGTAGCTTGTGGGGCAGACCAGCACATCAACCGCTTTCATGAACCGGGCCACTGCCGGGGGAGGCTCTTCACCGTGCCTGCTGCGGGGCGTTATCTCCAGCAGCATCGCCTCGGCGCAGAGCTCGTTGGCCGCTTCCCAGAGCGCGAAACCGATCCTGCGCAGCGGAGCGTCGCAGATAACCAGCACGCTTTCACCCTTTTTTACCCCCATACAGCCGGCCATCGTATTCATGGCCGATTCCTGAACAGTACTCATCGCAAATCCCGGTTAAAAGATTACTTTTCAGCGGCCGGTTGCTCCCCTTGCCCGGCTTGCCGCGCCTGGCGGCTCGGTATGGTAATCAGCACGTAGATCAGGGAGATGAAAATTATCAGGCCGAGCCAGGGCATCAGCCAGCCCACGCTGTCGAGATACGCCTGGTACCACCCGGCCGCAGGCCTGGCGCTCACCTCTATTGTGCTGTGGTAGATCGGGCTCCTGGTGAGATTGATCTGCAGGTAGACCAGCCCGGCCAACAGCACCGCGGTCAGGCTTTCCCCGGCCACAAACCCGCTGGCCAGGAGCAGCCCGTTGTTTTCCGCGGCCTGCTTGGCCCGCTCCTCCTTTTTGCGCAGCCGGAAATCGAGCAGTTGCTTGATCAGCCCGCCGACAAAGATTGCAAAGGTTGTGTACAGGGGAAGATACATCCCCACGGCCACGAGCATCGGTGAGCCTCCGCCGAGAAGGATCAGCGCCAGGGCGAAAAACCCTCCCATGAAAACGAGCGGCCAGGCCATGTCTCCGCCCACGATCCCCTTGGCCATCAGGGCCATCAGTCCGGCCTGCGGAGCGGGCAGCTCCGGCCCGCCGATCCCGCCGGGAGTGGAGTTGTGAAGAAGGATCAGGGGGAATGTCAGGACCAGGGCTGCGGCGATCACTCCGAATATTTCGGCAAGCTCCATACGCCGTGGAGTTCCGCCCAGGATATGACCGACCTTGAGGTCCTGAAGCATGTCCCCGGCCACGCCTGCCGTGCAGCAGACAACCCCGGCCACGGCCAGCACTGCGGCTATGCCTTTGGTGCCCGTGGTGCCGAGCCAGACCATCAGCACCGCAGCCACGATCAGGGTCGACAGGGTCAGCCCGCTGATCGGGTTGTTCGATCCGCCGATCAGCCCTACCAGGTAGCCTGCCACCGCGCTGAACAGGAACCCGGCGATAGTCATTACCACCGCGGCCACGAGCGCGCTGATAAAAGAGCCGGTGAAATACCAGTAGAGCAGGGTCATCGGGATGACCAGGCCGATTACGCCGATAATGACCCACTTGAAATTAAGGTCCTGTTGAAGGCGGTTTGGTTTGAACTTGCCGGTCTGGCTGAGGCGGAAATCCTTGAAAGCCTTGCTGATACCGTCAACCAGTGGCTTGCGCATCCGGCCGAGAGTGTAAAAGGCGGCCACCAGCATGGCGCCCACGGCAAAGGGACGCACCTGGCTGCTCCAGACGCTGTTTGCAATGTCCAGCCAGGACTCCCCGGAGTTGCGGTAAACTTCGAGCGAGGGATTGAAAAATATCGCCAGCGGGATGAATACCAGCCAGCCGAGTACCCCGCCTGCAAAGACCCAGGAGGAAAGCTTGAGGCCGATAATATATCCCACCCCAACCAGTGCCGGCGAGGCTGCCGGACTCTGCACCAGAAGGCCTCCCTCGTATGCATTGGAGCTTGAGGCGGCCCCTCCCGGAAAAAGGTCGATATGGCTTGTCTTGAAAGGCCAGTAGCCCGTGGCGCGTTCCTGGATCAGCCGGATCCCGTTGACGTTCTTGAAAAACTCGAAAAGCGCTGCCAGACCCATCGCTCCGAAAACGTACTTGGCCCCGGTAGCACCGTGCTGTCCGGCTTTGACCACCTCCGCGCAAGCCTTCGATTCCGGGAAAGGCAGGCCTGCCTCCTCTACCAGCGGCCGGCGCAGCAGAATCACGAATAGCACTCCGAGCACTCCGCCGACAATCATGATCAGGGTGCAGTCGAAGTAGTTGAGATCGTCCCAGACCCCGGCGATCAGAAACGCCGGCAGGGTGAAAATGGCCCCGGCCACCAGCGCCTCGCCTACCGAGGCGGTGGTCCGGGAAATGTTCTCCTCCAGCACCGACCCGCGAAATACCCGCAAAACGGCCATCGCAACCACTGCTGCCGGAAAAGTCGCTGAAACGGTCATGCCGGCTTTCATGCCCAGGTACGCATTTGCCGAGCCGAGTACTATCGCCATGCCGAGGCCGAGCAATACCGCGCGCAGAGTAAATTCCTTGAGACCGGTTTCCGCCGGAACAAAAGGCTTGAAATCCTTGTCGCTCATCAAAGTCTCCCCGTAGATAGTTTAGGCGGATTTCAGGAGAATTATCCGGAGTATGATCCTTGAAAATAGCCGATTGCATAGAGTCAGCGCAAGAATAAAGATAGCGGGTCAAGGATATTAGGGGTCGGTTGGCCAGCGATCAGACGGTTTTGATAAAAGCGGCTGGAAAAAACAATGCCGCTGAACGCGGCACAGGCGGGGGTACGGGCAGGGCTTTGAAAAGATCGGTTATTCCTAGACTATTTCAGCTTCCGGTGGATCGCTGCTGGGGGTTTCTTCTTTCTTTAGACCTCCGTTCATGAATTCGTAAATTCTTGACGATTCGCCCTCTTCAGGCTCGGTCTTCTGAAATTCCTCCGGGCCTTTTTGAAGGTAATCCATGAACGCATCCAACTCTTTCAGGTCGCCTGGATCAAGCTCGTGCATCTTTTCAACCAGGGGCCGGAGATCTTCCCTCACAGGTATATATCCGGGAGGTAAGCCTTTTTTAATCTTCATCGGATTGTTCCGATTTTGAGCCTTGAATGCAGCAAGAGAAATAAAATTACTTCGAAACCTGCTCCAGACGAGTTTTCTTGCGGTGGTTCTCGATAAAGTCCTGGATCAGTGAATCCTGTTCCTCGACAAATGTTTCCAGGGTAATAAGAAGGTTTTCCACCTCGCTGGCCCTGAAATGCACGATCGAATCCTTTCCGCCGCTGGCGGCCTCGTCGCCCATCTTGGCGTAAAGAAGATCGTACACCACCTTGACCGTTGACAGCTTTTGCTCCAGATGAGTCAGCAAGTCGTTGAATTCCTGCATTTGGAAACCTCCTGATTTGATTTGCGAATCGGCAGACGGTAGTTAAACCCATTATACACAATAATCAACGCCGGGGGAAGCGTTATTCGAATTGCAAATATTTCTGGGTTTGCAGATCTTCACGGTATTTGTCCAGCACCAGGTCGATACCCTCGCGCAGGTATTCACTGATAGGCACCCTGGTTTTGTCTGACAGGTCTTTCAGTTTTTCTTTCTGGCTGACAAGGATATAGGTGGTTATTTGAGTTTTACTCTCTGCCAAGGCGTCCTCCTTAAGATAGTCGTAGAAATGAAATTGAAATATAATGCATTATATCCAATTATTTTATTTTTGTCAACCGATAATAGCTGCTGCCATATCCCTTGAAAATTGGTTTGAAAGCAAATATTTTTCTCTCAGCGATTTGACTTTTATCTTACAGATACCGGCCCTTTCTCAGGGCTTGATTCTCCCAACGTGCAACCGTATTCCAAGGAAAAGAGAGGAAGAATGTCCAGGTTCAAGACTTTTTTAGTGTTCGGCCCTAACGGTATCGGCAAAGGCACCAATGCCAAGGCGGCAGGCGCGCTTCCCGGCTATCTTCATTTTTCCACCGGGGACATGTTCCGTGCGCTGGTGGCCAGAGTGAAAGACGGCACTGCCTCGGAGCTGGAAAAGCGGATTGACAGGACAATGAAATCAGGCGGGCTGGTGGACGATGAGACAACCGTGAAACTGGCCCGGGAAAACCTCGAATCAGCCGTGAGCCGCGGCAGTTTCGACCCCGCTGCGGATTACCTTCTGCTGGACGGCCTGCCCCGCAACGTGGAGCAGGCGAAAATGGTCGAGTCTTTTATTGAAATCTGCGGCGTGCTGCACGTGACAGCCGCCAGGGAGGTCGCTGTGGCCAGAATTACCGGGCGGGCGCAAAAGGAAGGCCGCAAAGACGACCAGGATGCCGAGGCCGTGGGCCGAAGGCTCGACATCTTTTTCGAAAACGCAGCCCGGATTCTTGCCTTCTATGACAAGAATTTCAGCGGCGAGATGACTTACTCCTCCGAGATGATCCACTATATCAACGCAGACCAGCGCCCGGTAGGGGTCCTGCGTGATTTTCTCCAGTGGCTGGTATGAAGACTCTCCTGAAACCGGGGGATGAAACCGAAAAGCCGTTACCTGCCAGTGCGGGTAGCGGCTTTTTTCCAAATATATCTGTTCGGCTTTGTGCTGCGGCATTTTTCCGGGCCTGATCAGACTACCAGGTCAATCCGTCTCCCTCCCTTGACTTTGGGATCCTTGTCCGAAGAACTGTCCTGTTTCTTGGCCTTTTCGTCCGTTTTTTCCTTTTTTTCCCGTCTGTATTGATCCTGTTGTGAAGCCTGATCTTTATCGAGGGGCTGTACCCGGTAAGTGGCGCCACTGTTCGGAATTTCTGAAATTGGCATCTCGAACTCCCGGTGACTGAAAAAATCTCCCCCAGTATATCCGAACTGGAACGGTATTATCCTCAGTCTTTATATCGGCAGAGCGCTTGAATCCCTTTAGCCGCCCGGCGATTAACTGAAGAGCCGGCAGATAATTGCAGCCCGGAGGCAAATGTCGCCGGACCTGACTGAGTGGTTTTTTCCACATTTATTCATAACTGTCCGGGGAAAAATGTGATATTACCGTAATATTCTGTTGTACAAGGAATATCCATTGTTAATAATGGATAGGAATAAGGGAATGTTTGTCGATTCAAGTAAAGGCCTGAGCTTTACAAGGGGGACAAAAGGACTGTTATTGGCGTAAGGCCAGGCAAGAGGAGCGTCTTAGCTGCCTCGTAATTTCCATTGAGGTTTTGTAAGAGAACAAGGGGGCAGGCAGGCCATTCCGCGGCTGGTCGGCAGGAGTGGGGGGGCAGGGCCGCGGAGGCGACCGAGAGGGGGAGCGGATGAAAAGCTGCGAAAGTCAGGATTAACTTTCGGTTCCTTTGGTTACAAAGGAACTGGTTTTTGGTTCTTTTTGCCGCCAAAAAGAACAAATTAAAACTCATGGTAAAGAGTAGCAGAATTTACCGGGCAGAAGAGAACATTTATTACAAAAGATTTCTTTCGTTTAGTTGAAATTATCCGGGCAGGCGCCACTGCGCCGGGCCAGCAGCATGGCGATCACATCGAGTACGCTG
>Ga0272442_10002631_pt1 | contig 25824 bp, 19 predicted proteins | sample SSMForm2O_FD_200262 | JGI IMG/M metagenome (GOLD analysis project Ga0272442, IMG submission 200262) | Marine sediment archaeal communities from Little Sippewissett salt marsh, Falmouth, MA, United States - SSM-Form-2O | ecosystem: Environmental > Aquatic > Marine > Wetlands > Sediment ... | reverse complement strand
CGAAAACAGACTATTTTTTGAAAAAATTTTCATTTTCAACAAAAAACTTGATCAGGTGTTTGGGAAATGGAAAAACCTTATTTTTGGGCTAAATACGTGATTTCGGGGGGGGGGCTTTGACGGTATATATTGTCCGGCAACGGCCCCACCCATAACTGACCGGTTACCGAAATAGAAAGAAAAGTATTGCCGTACCATGCTGACACGCTATAATGCGGGCTTGACGGGGTGTAGCTCAGTTTGGCTAGAGTGCATGACTGGGGGTCATGAGGTCGCAGGTTCAAGTCCTGTCACCCCGATTACCTTCAGGCACATAAATGTTGAGGAACAGTTGCGTGTTTTGGGCCGCTCCCGTTGGTTGTTCATGGTTAGTCATTGTCGACGGTTCAAACGGAGGACAGTTGCCCCGATTTTTATAAGCATTGATGATTGTTAGGTTTATAAAAATTTTCATTCTCTTGACCTCCGTCTTTTTCGTGTTCTTTTTCATTTTCCGTCTCTTTTTCCGCCACATTTTTATCATTCCAAAAAGATATTGCCGCCGCTTTCGTGTATTGATCTTCGGTCGCTTGTAGATAATACTGTTCAGCGGTCGATATATCCCTATGGCCTGCCCATTCTTTTACAGCGTGAATTGGATATTGCCCAGCCATTCCGCGATACAGGATTTTCGCAAGGTATGAAGCGGCTTGGCTCACGGCTTCACTCCAGCCCGCTTAATCGTCGCTTTCATGTCTCTGGGCACGTTCCCGATATATATTTGCGGACAGACTCGCACCATTCCATCAGGGGCATTCTGGAACGCATCCAGCAACATCGTTTGGAGTTCAGGACACATTGGTATAACTCTGGTTTCCCGGTTTTTTGGCTGCCATTTCAGATAATGCGCCTCTATCCAGACGCTCAGTGTCCTGCACAGCCCGGTATTGACCTTGCGCGTCATCACATCGACCAGCGCCCGGTGCCAAAAGCACCCATCACATTATTCCTAAATCATTAAGGATAAATCATTAAGGAAACCCGCATTTTTCCCCGCCGCTTCCATCAGCATCTTAATCGTTTGCTTGAGGAGTGTACAAAAAACAGCGCATGAAAAAGGCGGGTTTGCGGCCCGCCTTTGTAGGGTTTACTGTCTTAATTAGAGCATCGGGTTTTTGTGCATCAGGGTATCGTAGCCGATCAGGTAGAGGAAGCGTTTCTGGTTGAACACCGGGATGCCGAGGTTGGCTGCTTTTTCCAGTATCATGTTGTATGCATCCACTTTTTGGCGCGATAATTCATAGCGCTGCTGGGTGAGGGGGTTGATGTCCAGATCCTGCTGTGTGGGCATCGGCAGCGGCTTCGGTTCGGCCCCAAGAATGAGGAAGTCGGTTTCCACGGAAATTTCGTTATCGACCTGCCCGCCCCAGCGTTCGATTAGTTCAATAATCCGCTGATTGCCGTCCGAATCAATCAGGCCGTCATTGTTGAAGTCAAATTCTCCGGCGACGACGAAACGGTTGGCGGTCTTGCGATCCCAGATCAGGTTGGCGACAATATCTTCTTTGACCATGGGGTCTTTTTTGTCAGATTCGACGATCCGTGCGGCACAAACCTGCTCGGCGACCTGAAAGACTTCAATTTCGGCTTTGCCCTTGCCGTCTTCCGGAATGGGTTTATTGCGGTCGTAGATGGCAAATGTCAGCCCGCGATAAACATGGTCGTTAATACCTGCGTCCAGATAGACAATGCCGCTCTGCAGATCGACTCTGATGATCTGGGCATCGGGCTGATACGCTTGGACCTCTTTATCCGGCTTGGGCTTAATGGCATCGAGTTTGGTCAATGCATCCTTCAGGAGCGTATCAGTTTCGTTGAGCTGTTCTTCGGTTTTCTGCAAGTCCAGTTGTTTTTGACGCAACCTGGCCTGTTCTTCCTCCAGCTTGGTCTGGAAATCCTGTATCTGTTCGGCTGTTGCCGCCTGCATGTTCTGCTGAAGGGCGTTAAAGCGATTCTGAATTTCATCAACTTCCGTCTGGTACTGGTTTAACTCCCTCAGGAAATTCTGCTTATTGAGTTCCATGTTGGCAGCAGCCGCATCGAGATCAGCTTGCTGGTTGTTATTGATTTCCTTCAGATTGGTGATTTCCTTGCGGGCATTGTCCAATTTAGTTTTTAATTCCTCAATGACCATTAAAAGTGCAACTGCGTCGGGACCAAAAGCCGGATTGGTATCTTCTTTGAGAACATCCTCATTTAAGCTTTGGATTCTCATCGAAATTTCATGGAACTTTACCGTTGCGGGTAAATCTTCAGAGGGTTCTTTGCCGAGGATGAATGAATAGAGGTCATTGACGATTTCCTGCATCGTTCCCAGGTAAGATTTCCCCTGGCTGGGGGTTCCGACGATTCTGCCCAATGAATTCTTTTCCGCCGAGGTGGCGATGGAACTCAGGTCCCCTTTTGCCAATTCGGCCTGGGTTCGGAATTCTTCTGATTTGACATAGTAAATCACCGCAAAAGCCGTTGCGATAATAAACAACGCGACAAATGTAACCAATGCGTACATCATCGTGTTACTTTGAGAGGTTTGGCGAGCTGCCATAATCCCAACTCCTAAAAATATAGTTAAAAATAGTGATAATTATAGATTATTACCGGAAACAACCGCATACCGCAGCATACACTGTATATTTAGTATCGGCTTTTTTAATCGGTTCGTCAAGAAAAAATCAACCCACATCCGAGAATTTAGGGGTTTTAGGGGATATTCACAGCATATCATTACACTGAAACCCTGTATTTTGGGTGCAATTATCTTGCCGGGGGCCGGCTTTTTCGTCATAATGCCTTTGCTTTAGAGAAAGACAGACAGGATGAAAAAACAAACTAAAAGACCCAGAAACACTAAATCTAATATTCCGGCCGGCAAACAGCGTCTGCAGAAGATTCTGGCAAATGCCGGGATCGATTCACGGCGTAAGTGCGAAGAATTGATCTTAGAGCATGCGGTTATGGTCAATGGGGAAATTATTGATGAACTGCCGGCTTTTGCGGATCCGGACCATGATGATATCCGCGTCAATGGTCGGCGGCTCAGGCAGCCGGAGAGGGTCTATTTTTTGCTGAACAAACCCAAGGGGGTGATCTGTACCAATTCCGACCCGCAGCAGCGATCCAAGGCCATCGACCTGATTGATTGCCCTGAACGTGTGGTTTGTGTCGGCCGGCTGGATGCCGATACGACCGGTGCGATTATTTTGACAAATGATTCGGAACTGGTAAACCGCCTGACCCATCCGAAGTATGAACTGCCGAAAACGTATCAGGTTGTTCTGCGGGGCCGGATGGAAGGGAAGGACGTCGAAAAACTGAAAAAAGGTGTCTGGCTGGCCGAGGGGAAAACGGGCGGTGCGGCAGTGAAGATTTTACACAGAAGCCATTCGGAGACGACCCTGGAGATCAGCATCCGCCAGGGGCTGAACCGTCAGATCCGCCGGACCTTTGCGGCGCTGGGTTACAAAGTGAAGGCCCTCAAGCGGACGCAGATTGGCGATATTGTCTTGAAAGGGATCGCTGTCGGAAGTTACAAGCGACTGACAAAGCCGCAAATCGCGCACTTGAAACGTGCAACTAAGCTTGAAGTGTAGCCCGACTTAGAACCGATCCTCCTAATATCCCGCTCTATTGCGGTGATTTTGTCTCTGACGCCCTGGCCTCGGATTTTTCGCTCGGTCTCTTCATGTCCGGCTTATTCGGATAGGATATAATAAACCCTATAAAAAAGTTGAAACGAATATCGATTTTGGTAGAATCTATACGGGAAATGCCGAAACTTAAAGTTAATATAGGCAAGGAGCATTATTGAATTTCCCCAAAAACCTGTTTTGCTGCAGCGTCGGCGATAATAACTTTAAACCGGAACCTGTGTTAAGAGAAAGAATAGTGTGAATACCCTAAGAAAAGAGATTTCTTTGTTGATTTGCGGCGCTCTCGTCGGCGTGCTGATTTCAACATGCGGCTTTGCGTGGTTTTTACGCACATCAAAAAATACCTCCGCGAGCCAAAATCAACAGATCGTGCTGAAACTCGGCCATTCTCTGGATACATCGCACCCCGTTCATAAGGGGATGGAACGCATGAAAGAACGCCTGGAGGAACTTTCCGGGGGCCGGGTCACAATAGATATCTATCCGAGCAGTGTCCTGGGATCTGAAGTCGAGTGCCTGGAGCAATTGCAAAACGGTTCGCTGGCCATGACGAAAACCTCGGCGGCTTCTATTGAAAATTTTGTGCCTGAATTGTCTGTGTTTGGGTATCCTTATCTGTTTCGGGATGGTGACCATTATTGGGCGGTTTTGAACAGCGACCTCGGGCAGGAATTACTGCAAAAGGGAACCTCGCAGTCTCTCAAAGGGTTGTGTTATTATGATTCGGGCAGCAGAAACTTCTATACCAAGAGCCGGGCGATCCGGACGCCTGACGATCTCAAGGGCCTTAAAATCCGGGTGATGAACAGTGGGACGGCGATTGAGATGGTCAAGTGCCTCGGGGCTGCGCCGACACCGATTGCCTGGGGCGAACTATATACCGCGCTGGCGCAGGGAACCGTTGACGGGGCCGAAAACAATCCCCCCAGCTTCACTTCCAATAAGCACTACGAAGTCTGCAAAAACTTTACGCTCGACGCCCACACACGGATTCCGGATATCCTCCTGATCAGCACCAAAGTCTGGAACAATTTGGATCCACAGGTTCAGGCGTGGCTGAAGCAGGCGGCTGACGAATCCTCGGTTTTCCAGCGAAAGCTTTGGATTGAAGAAACGAAAAACTCGCTCCAATTGGCAAAGGAACAAGGAGTCACCATATACGACGTCGATCAAAGCGTTTTTGCCCGGAAAGTCCAGCCGATGTATGATGCGATCACGGATGAAAACATGAAAAACCTGATCGCACGGATACGGGAGGTTCAGCCATAGCTCTCGATACCCTCAAAAAAAGCCGGATTGTTTTGTGCCGATTACTGGAGACAACCCTGATTGTGGCGGTTCTCGTATTGGTACTGGATGTGTTGTGGGGAGTTTTGACACGCTGGAGCGGCAGTCTGGTGGTCTGGCTGGCCGACCGGGACATCACGGCGTGGGCCTTTCTGCCGCGGGGCCAGAACGAACTGACCGAAGAAATCGCCCGTTTTTTGCTGGTGTGGGTGGCGATGCTGGGAGGGGCGGTTGCGTTTGGCGAAAAAGCCCATCTGGGTGTTGACTATTTCGTCGGCAAATTCCATCCCTCCGCACAAAAATTCATGTCGATCGTCGGTCTGATTGTGGTGCTGATTTTTGCCGTGACCATCTTCATTGTCGGGGGCGGCCGCATTGCACTGGATAATATGCACCAGATCGCTCCGGCGCTGGGCCCGGCAATCGGACTGAAGATGGGGCATGTTTATCTGGCGCTGCCGATTGCGGGTGTCTTTATGATCTTGTTTACCATCGAGCAGTTGCTGGAAACGCTTTTTACAACCGCCGCACAGCATGCTCTTGATTCATTGCAGAAGGGGGATTCCTGATGGGTACGGTTACTTTGATTTTAGTACTGGTGTTTGTTTTACTATTGGTGATGAACGTCCCAATCGCGGTCGGCATCGCGATGGCCGCATTTGTCGCTTTATTGGCCAACGGGGTTGACCCCTCGATGATTATGGCGACTAAAATGGCCAACGGAGTGAACAGTTTCGCGTTATTAGCCATTCCGTTCTTTATTCTCTCCGGGCACCTGATGGGCCGGGGCGGCATGGCCCGGCGTTTGATTGATTTTGCAGGCGCCCTGGTCGGCATGTTTCCCGGCGGTCTCGCTTATGTTAACACATTGACATGTATGATGTTCGGTTCGATCTCCGGTTCGGCGGCCGCGGCGGTCTCCTCTGTCGGCGGATTTATGATTCCGGAAATGAATCGCAAGGGCTACGGCCGTGAATTCAATGTGGCCGTGACCACCACGGCTGCCACGACGGGCCTGCTGATTCCTCCCAGCAACGTCATGATTGTCTATTCTGTCGCTGCCGGCAGTGTATCCATTGCAGCCATATTCATGGCGGGCGTTCTTCCCGGCATCATCACCGGGCTGTTTATCATGTTCGTATGCGGATATTTTGCATTCCGGAACAAATACAGTTCCGGCGAGCGTCTGTCGCTTTGGCAATCGCTGATTGCCTTCAAGCGGGCCATCCTGAGTCTGCTTATGGTGATCATTGTCATCGGCGGCATTTTAAAGGGAACCTTTACCGCCACGGAGGCCGCCGCGGTTGCCGTGCTTTATTCTTTTGTTATTTGTGTACTCGTCTATCGGGAAATTAAAATAAAGGAACTGCCCGATATCCTCAAACAGACCGGCATTACCACCGCCGTCGTGATGTTGCTGATCGGGGCCAGTTCCGGCATGAGCTGGATCATGACCATGGCCAACATCCCCCAGACAGTCAGCAATGGACTGGTCAACCTGTCGGATAATCCCATTGTGATTCTGTTGACCATCAATATGCTGCTGCTGTTTGTCGGGACGTTTATGGACATGACGCCGGCGGTCCTGATTTTTACGCCTATTTTCCTGCCTGTGGTGCAGTCGCTTGGGATGCATCCCATTCATTTCGGCATTATGATGATTGCCAATCTCTGTATCGGGCTGTGTACCCCGCCGGTCGGGACGTGCCTGTTTATCGGCTGCGGCGTGGGCAAGACGACGATTGCCAAAGTGACAAAAACCATGCTGCCGTTTTTCGCGGCGATGATTGCGGCGTTGATGGTTATCACCTATGTTCCGAAGATATCGCTTTGGCTGCCCGTTCAGACCGGCCAGATCAAAGCCGACGAAGTGGAACAATCGCTTGAGCAATGGAACGCCAATCTTTATGGTGAGCCAACCGGCCCCGATTCAGAAAAGAGTCAATAGCGCGTTCCCTGAACCCGGGTGCCGCAGTGTTGGAGAAGAAAATCAAGCTGCTCGCTTGTTTGATTCATTAACGTTTAGTTAAGGAGCGGTAGAATGCAGGACACACCTGTTACTAACGAACAGCCGGAATGCCCGGACAACGTTGTTTCTGTGACACCCCTGGAAAACACGCAGGATCAGCGACCTCCTGTGCGGGATGTATCTTTTACCGGCCAGTCGCCAAGCTATGTGCTCCCGCCCCAAAAATACAAGCTCAAGGTACTGCTGCTGTTTTCGGATTTTCTGGCGATTCTGGTCTGTATTTATGTCTTCATGATTATCGGCATGGTGCGGGATGCTTCGGAGGGGACATTTTCGTTTATCTCCAACAGGATGTTTGCCTTTTACGCGGTGCTGGTGATTACAATTGCCCTGGTGGTTGTCGTGGGGGTCTTTCGAGTGACCCGCAGTGCCCGTACGCGGTTTATCCGGGACAACGAAGTGCGGCAGGATCCCAATATCAAAGTCTGGCTGTGCGGTTATGACTGGGGCTGGCCGGTGCTGTTTATCCCGACCGCGGCGCTGATGGTCGCAGCCGGCGTGATCGGGCTGATTTTCCGCCTGTTTCTTGAAGACCCATCCGCGGTCAATACGGTTCTCGGAGGGGTGGTCATCCTGTTTGCGGCGCTGAATGCGGCGGTGGTCATCTTCAAGATCCGCCCGGTCGTGCTGGGCCTGCTGGTTGGCGGTTTCTTTGTGGCGTTGTTAATCATGCTGCTGCACGGGCCAGGTACATTGATGGGGTTCTTTCGTGGTTTTCGGCTGTTGGGGGTCCAGATCGAGCCAAGGGGTTTTATCCTGCTGGCGTATATCTGGTCGATCTTTCTCCGGATTATCTGGGTGCGGAGTTTGTTCTTTTACTGGGTCTTTCTGCCGAACCGGCTGGAGCTGCAGCACGGCCTGTCCGAATCCAATGATGCGGTGGACCGTGAAGAACTGCGATTGCAGATCGATACCGATGACGTGATCCTGCGGTGGTGGAACGTCGGGATTATTACCTTTTACTTCCCCCAACTGGACCGCCTGCCGATCACCAATGTCGTGCTGGGCATCCGCAAAAAAGCCGAATACGCCAACCGCATCGCCTCCGTCAAAACCATGCAGGACTAATGCGAACCACGAATGGACACGAATAAACGCGAATTTTTTTAGACAGGATTAACGGGATTTACAGGATACATAAGAAGGAATTTCATTGGGAGAGAGAAAATGAAAAAATGGATTTTAGCATTATCACTGCTTGTGGCATCAAGTGTTGCTTTTGCAGATGGAAAGGTCTTTAGAGGGTATGACGGGAGTACCTTTTTCCCTGTGATGGAAGAAAGTCAGCACGCGATTATTGCTCACAAAGATGGCCGGGAAGCGATGCTGCTTGCCGTTAATTTTAATATGGAAGATAATGAAAAAGCATTTTGGCTTTTTCCAGTTCTCGGTAGACCGGAGGAAATAAAGACGGACGTTGTTGATACCTTTCCATGGATTAGAGGAATTGACCCCCGAATGAGTGCCAAGGTGAATTTCCAGTTTTTATTTGGAGCTCAGATTATTTCTCAACCTTATACATGGCCTTATGTCTTTTGTGTCATGCCGGCTTTAAGTACTGCAGGAATGAAAGTCGGTGAATTAAGTGTTCATTCAGTGATTGAGAAAGATGGCCTACGAATAGAAACATTATCTGCCGAAACAATCAACTCTTTAGGAAAATACTTAAATGGGAAAGACATCAAAATTGAAGAATCCGAATTAGAGGCGTTCTCAGATTACTTAAATGACCAGTATTCTTTGGTTTTTGTCGAAATTTCCTCAAAAGAAAAATTATTACAAGCATTTCCTGAATACCAAGATTCTTATCGGGGAGATAAAGAACGATGGCCATCGGTTTTTGTTGAATTCCCTTCTGAAAAAATCTTCTTTCCCTTAAAGCCGACCGCTTCTTATGAAGATTATATATATATATCTTTGAAAGTCTTAGGCTTTGTTAAAAATGAACAAGAATTAAGTGAAAGTTGGAGACTTGGTCATTATAGACAAAGAAATCCCGAAGAGCCATTTCCGGAAGTTTTTCAACCTTACATTACAAAAGAGCCGTTTGATTACACGAGCTATCTTTTTCGTAGAGAAGCTGCGGAATTAACTGACGATCTGTGGATGGTGCCGTTCGAGCCGAAAGGAATGAGATACGCACAATTTGTCGAAAGATTAGCAGGATTTGGTAATGGTTACTTGATTATTATTTTAGGAATTGTACTTTTCTTGATTCAGTCATGGGTGTGTGCGGGATTTACAGGCTTGGTTTTCTTTCGAAAATGGCATCCCTATGCTATTTTGGGCTTAGGAAATATTGTCACACTTTTGGGTGTATATTTTCTTGCAAAATACGGCAGGGGTTTCTTGAAAACGGAGTTTTATGGTGACGAACAGAAGCCGGAGTCTTTTCGATTACATAAATATGGCAAAAAAGAAACCAAGAGAACATGGTTTTTGCTTTTATTCTCTTTCTTGTTTATGATGAGTTCGGTTATTCTTTATTTTCTTTTCACTCTTCCATTTTATGGTACCTAAATAAATGGCTAAAAAACTCTATATTATTGACGGTCATGCCCATATTTATTCGGCGTATTATGCTCCGATGCGGCCGTTGACCGGGCCTTCCGGCGAGCCGACGAAGGCGGTGTTTGTGTTTACCACCGCGCTGCTGGGGCTGATTGACCGGGCCAAGCCGGACATGCTGGTGGTGACGATGGATTCCAAGGCCCCCAGTTTCCGTGTGGATATGTACCCCGAGTACAAGGCCCACCGTCCGCCGATGCCGGAGGATATGCCGGCCCAGATCGTCCGCATCGAGCAGATTCTCGATGCGATGAACATCCCCATGCTCCGCGTGGATGGCTGGGAGGCCGACGACCTGATCGGGACGCTCGCGCGCGAGGCGACTGAGAAGGGCATTGACGCCTATATCTGCTCCAAGGACAAAGACATGCTTCAACTGCTCAATAAGCATGTTGTTGCATACGACATCAAGAAAGATATTGTTACAGATACAAAGAAGCTCAAGGAAGACATGGGGCTGACGCCGGAACAGTTTATTGATGTGCTGGCGCTGCAGGGCGATACGGCGGACAATATCCCCGGCGTGCCGGATGTTGGCCCCAAAACCGCGATGGACTGGATCAAGAAATACGGTTCGCTGGATAAACTCTACGCCCACGCCGATGAGATCAAAGGCAAACGCGGCGACAACCTGCGTAACTTCAAGGAACAGGCCTACCTGTCCCGCGATCTGGTGATTATCAACACAAAAGCCCCAATAGAATTTGACGAAAAGGCGTTTGCCTTCTGCGGACCGGATAAGGACAAACTGGCCGCCATCTATAAAGAATTGGGCTTCGCCAAACTGCTGTCCTCGCTGGGTGTGCAGGTTGAAGAAACCAAGTCGGAATCCAAACCCGCCCCCATCCCAGGCGGCTTGTTCGCTGAGCCGCAGGAGGCGAAAACGGTTCGTGCGGAGGTGGATTACGAACTCATTGATACGCCGGAAAAACTTGACAAATTCGTCAAAGACCTCAAAAAGCAGAATGCGTTTGCGTTCGATACCGAAACGACTGGGTTGGACCCCATGCGGGCCGATTTGGTGGGGATGAGTTTTTCGTGGAAAGCGGGGGCGGGGTACTATCTGCCGGTGCGAACACCGCTGGGCCAGCCGCGGCTGGATATTGGGGCCGTTCGTAAGGCGATTGGTCCGATTCTGGCCGACCCTGACAAATTCAAAGTCGCCCAGAACCTCAAATATGATTACCTCATTCTCGGAAATGCCGGAATGCCGGTAGCCGTGGCGGATGGCAAGGTATTTGATACGATGGTCGCTTCCTACTGTCTGCATGCCGACCGGTCCAGTCACGGGATGGATGCGATGGCGAGGGATTATTTGGGCTGCGACCCGATCCCGATCTCGGACCTCATCGGCAAGGGTAAAAAGCAAATCACCTTCGATCAGGTTGAAACCAGTGCGGCGTGTCAATACGCCGCCGAAGATGCGGATGTAACGTGGCAGTTGTACGAATACCTGTCAAAACGGCTGGACGCCATGCCGCAAATTAAAGAACTGTTTGAGACGGTGGAGATGCCGCTGGTGACGGTGCTGGCCCGGATGGAAACCAATGGCGTGTCACTTGATACGTCCTTGCTGCGGAAGATGTCCAATGAAATGACCGATGCGGCGGATAAACTCACCGACCAGATTTACGCACTGGCCGAGGTGCCGTTTAATATCGATTCGCCCAAGCAATTAGCGGAAATCCTGTTTGACCGGCTGGGCCTGCAATCGCTCAAAACCGGCAAGTCCGCTCAGCGAAGCACCGATGCGGGCGTTCTGGACCAGCTCAAAAACGATCACGAGATTGTGCCGCTGCTGCTGGAGTACCGCCAGATCGTCAAACTCAAAAACACCTACACGGACAAACTCGGCCAACTCATCAACCCGAAGACCAACCGCGTCCACGCATCCTTTAACCAAACCGTCACGGCGACAGGGCGGCTGTCGTCATCGGACCCGAATCTGCAGAATATCCCCATCCGCACCGAGACGGGGCGAAAGATTCGTTCGGCGTTTGTGCCGGCGGACAAAAGCGGCTGCATCCTCAGCGCCGACTATTCGCAGATCGAGCTGCGGCTGCTGGCTCATTTTTCCAAAGACGAAGCATTGTTAAAGGCATTTGCCGACGATCAGGACATTCACCGCTTTGTGGCCTCGCAGGTGTACGGGGTCGAGCCGGAAGAGGTGACAGGTGAGATGCGCGGCAGGGCCAAGGGCGTCAATTTCGGCATCATCTACGGGCAGGGGCCGTTCGGGCTGTCCAGGGCCATCGGCATCACGCAGGCCGAAGCAAAACAGTTTATTGAGGATTATTTCAATCGCTATCCGTCGATCCGGTCATTTATGGACAACGTGATTCATAAAACGAAAAATATGGGCTATGCCGAAACGATCCTGCACCGCCGCCGTCCGATTACGGGCTTAGAGAGCAAGAATTTCAATGTTCGCTCACAGGCCGAGCGGTTGGCGATTAATACCGTCATTCAGGGTTCCGCGGCGGACCTGATCAAGATGGCGATGATCCATATCCAGCGGCGGATTGAAAGGGAGAACCTGCCGGTCCAGATGATCCTGCAAATTCATGACGAACTGGTCTTCGAACTGCCCAAAAAAGCCGCGGATGAACACAAAACGTGGATCACGCAGAAAATGACCCAAGCGATTGAATTGGAGGTTCCGTTAAAGGTCGATGTCGCCATCGGTCCCAACTGGCTGACCGATAAATAATCATAGCCAGTCCGCCGGAGATGGTTTTTCGAGATGCGGAGGCACATTTCATTAGCCCTATATAAACATAGTAAAAAGCCATATTCATCCTTAAATTGGCTTGCCGAGTCGTAGCTCGGAGCATTCGCAAAGTTTCTCGGTGATGCATCCGTCTACGCTTACGCTTCGACGCGACAGTCTTCGCTCGTTGCTTCGCTCCGAGCGAAGACTGGAGGCGGGGGGAGTCGAACCCCCGTCCCGTGACATTTCAGGCAAGGCCTCTACATGCTTAGTCGTTTGTTTAGGATTCGCCCGAACAACCGCCAAACGACAGGCAATTGTTTTCGCTAGTTCACTCAGTTTCGCTCACCGACCGCGAACGCATCGGCAAACTATCCCGCTATCGGCGCCCTCGTGAAAGCCGCGGAAAGAACTCTCACAGGACGGGCCGCATTAAGCAGCCAGTTTATACTGGTAGTTGCCAGTTAAAAATTGTAACGGATTTTTATCCAGGCCAACCGTCATCCTGGGCATGCCACCCGGCCGTCTACCTATCCGGTCGAAGCCAGTCGCCCCCGAATTTTCAAAGAACCAAAATTTATTATACACCAAATTCCCGCGAAATGCAATCTCTTTTGGAAAAAGACGGGGTGCCGGCGTTATTCTTTTTCGATCTTTCGGGTGTTTCGCTTTCGGTCGCTTTCCTTGAGGAATCGCTTGCGAATCCGGATAGACTTGGGTGTGAATTCCACCAGTTCATCTTCCTGGATGTATTCCATGGTGGCTTCCAGCGACATTTTCCGTGCCGGCCGAACCTTGGCGGCGTCGTCTTTGCCGGAGGCGCGCACATTGCTGAGTTGTTTGGCCCGGGTCGGGTTGACGGGGATGTCTTTGTCTTTGCAGTGTTCGCCGACGACCTGGCCTTCATAGACCGCCTCGCCCGGTTCGACGAAGAAAATGCCGCGGTCGTACAAACCATCCAGCGCATATGCTGTGACGGTTCCCGGCTCCGTTGCGATCATTACACCGGCTTGCCGCTGCGGGATCGTGCCGCGCATCAGGTCATATTTTTCATAGGAGTGATGCATGACGGCCCGTCCCTGGGTGGCGGTCAGAATGCGGGCATGCAGGCCAAACAGGCCGCGAGAGGGAATCATAAACTCCATGTGAATATAGTTATCGGCGCCGGTCTTGGCGTCCATGCTGATCAATTCGCTCCGGCGGTCGCCCAGTAAGCTCATCACGGCGCTTTGACACTCGGCCGGGCAGTCAATCACAAGCTGCTCAATCGGTTCATGTCGCAGGCCGTTGACCATGCGGATGATGACGCTGGGTTTGCCGACGCACAGTTCATACCCTTCCCGCCGCATATTTTCGATCAGAATCCCCAGGTGCATCAGGCCGCGTCCGGACACGATGAACTCCTCCGGCGTCGCCCCCGGATCGACGCGCAGGGCGACATTGACCTGCAGTTCCTTTTCCAGCCGGTCCCGGATTTGTCGGCTTGTGACATATTTCCCCTCCCGGCCGGCGAAAGGGCCGTCATTGACACGGAAGGTCATGCTCATGGTCGGTTCATCGACGATGGTGACGGGCAGAGCCGTCGGCTCATCGGCACAGGCGATGGTATTTCCGATATCGACCGGGTCCAGTCCGGCAATCGCGCAGATATCACCGGCGATAATCTGCTCGATCGGGCGTTTGCCGAGTCCGTCAAAGGTGTAAAGCTGTAAGACTTTCTGCTGCGTATGGCGTCCCTCGGCGTCAATCACGGTCACTTTTTCGGCCTGCGATACCGACCCAGCAAAGACCCGCCCAATCGCAATCCGGCCGACATAATCGGAATAATCCAGCGAGGTGACCATCATTTGCAGGGGGGCATCGGGGTTGTCTTTGGGCGCGGGCACATGGTTGATGATCGCGTCAAAAATCGGCTGCATATCGTCGTTTTTGACATGCAGATCGGTGGTGGCCCACCCGTTTTTGCCGGAGGCGTAGATGACAGGAAAATCGAGTGAATTGTCGTCGGCCTTCAGAGCCACAAATAAATCAAAGACCTCATTGACGACATCTTCGGGTCGGCATTCGGGGCGGTCCACCTTGTTGACGACCACAATCGGTTTGAGTTTATGGTACAGCGCCTTGCTCAGGACGAATCGTGTCTGGGGCATCGGCCCGTCAAAGGCATCGACGACCAGCAGCACGCCGTCAGCCATCTTGAGGACGCGCTCGACCTCGCCGCCAAAATCCGCGTGGCCGGGCGTATCGATAATGTTAATCTTATATTCGTCGCCGTCCGGGGTTGTGTACTGGATGGCGCAGTTCTTGCTGAGAATGGTGATGCCCCGCTCCCGCTCAATGGGGTTGGAGTCCATAATCAGTCCATGCTGACCGCCGGCCAGTTTGTCCAGTTCGGCGTCTCGGAACATGCCGGACTGATAGAGCAGTTGATCCACCAGCGTGGTTTTGCCGTGGTCAACATGAGCGACAATTGCGATATTGCGGATATAACATGTCTGAGACATAGGGTTTTCCTGTATTTAAAAACTCATTTTGCTGTCATGGAAATAAACAGAACGGGGGAATCTACAGGGATTCTTTTTAAAAAGCAACAATAAATACCTCTCAACACGGTATCGGAGGTGATTTAAGTCAATACTTTAAAGGTTTGTTGGAATAATCTCAGCAGATGCACTCTGAGGGCGCCAGGGAGACATAAATCGTGCGTCCCTTTTGTTCGTACTCGATTTTTCCCTCGCGGGCCAGCCATCCCAGGCCCTGATAGGCGAGTTGTGTTGTCAGTTTTGTTTGTTTGGCGACATCTGCGATATTGACTTTTTCCTGGGCCGTTGAGAGCATGTGCCAGATTTGGCCTGCCGCCTGTCCGATTTTTTTTGGAGTCATATCTCACCTCATGATATTGAAGTTTTTTGGTTTCGTAACGTTTTTTACCGAGCCACAGTCTATAGTATGATACGTTTACTGTTTTCTGTCAAGCCGGACTTTTTGGGGATTTTCAGAAAAGCTTTGGCCACATTAGGCCTTTACATCAGCGTTGATATGACTACAATACAGGTCCCGGTTGCGATGCGGCCGGGACTTTTTTTGTGTGAATACGTACAACAGCGCGGCGGCGCGAGCCGCCCGATTGCGTTTGAGATGGATTTTCAGGATAGGGAGTTATGGCACACGAAATACCGACGATTTACGACTCGAAGGCAGTAGAACAGCAGGCCGCGGCGTTGTGGAAAAAGGGGCAGTATTTTCACGCGGACGAAACGTCCGACAGTCCCAAGGGCACCTATGCCATCGTGATCCCGCCGCCGAACGTGACGGCGGCGCTGCACCTGGGGCACGCACTCAATAATACGCTGCAGGATGTGCTGATTCGCTGGCGCAGGATGCAGGGCTTTGAGACACTGTGGATGCCGGGGACCGATCACGCGGGTATCGCAACACAGACGGTGGTGGACAAGCGTCTGCGGGCCGAAGGAAAACCGGCACTGGTGGATTATAAAGAAATGGAAGAGCGGGGCGAAAACGGGCGTGGGCAGTTTATTGAAAAAGTTCAATCATGGAAGGATGAATTTGAGGCACGTATTTTAGGTCAGCTTGAAAGCATGGGCTGTTCGTGTGACTGGCCGCGGACGCGATTTACGATGGATGAAGTCTGTGCCAAGGCGGTGCGAACGAACTTTTTCAACCTCTTCAAAGACGGCCTGATCTATCGCGGCAAGCGATTGGTCAACTGGGATCCGGCGACGCAGACGGTATTGGCTGATGACGAAGTCGAACACGAAAGCGTGCAGGGATTTTTCTGGTATATGCAGTATCCTCTGGCTGAGCCAGTTGAGATTGACGGCAAAACGATTGAGCACGTGACGGTTGCCACGACACGGCCGGAAACGATGCTGGGCGATACTGCGGTGGCGATGAATCCGTCTGATCCGCGGGCGAAGGCACTTGTTGGCAAACAGGTGCGGCTGCCGATTGTAGGCCGGCTGATTCCGATTATTGCCGATGAACATGTGGTTTTGCCGAACCCCAATAGCGATGACGAAAAAGCAAAATTTTCAACCGGCTTTTTGAAAGTCACACCCGCTCACGACCCGGACGACTGGGCCATTGGACAGCGGCACGATCTGGATGTCATAAACGTGATGGCACCGGACGGTTCCATCAGCGATAAACACGGCTGGGAAGATGCCGACTCGCCGGAAGCACAGAACCTGCTCGGGATGGATCGATTCGAGGCCCGTGAAGCCATCGTGGAATGGTTCCGGCAGGAAAAACTGCTCGAAGATGTTCGGGATTACGCACACGAAGTCGGACACAGCTATCGCAGCCATGTGCCGATTGAGCCGTACCTGTCCGACCAATGGTATATCGCGGTCAAGAAGCCGATTGACAATGGACGATTGACGATTGACGATTGTCGATGTGAAACCGAAGTAAGTGATGGTGTTACATATATCAAGGGGACCGATGTGCCCGTGAATTCGTTGGCGGGATTGGCATTAACGCCTTTATTAGAGGGTCGCGTGCGGTTTATTCCTGAACGTTATACAAAAAATTATCAGGGCTGGCTGGAAAACCTGCGAGATTGGCCCATCAGCCGCCAACTCTGGTGGGGCCATCAGATACCGGTGTGGTATAGGGTAATTATGAATCAGGGAGAAATTGAGACAGATCTTGTAAAAAAACTGAAAGAATGGAAAAAATCAAGTAATGTTTCCATAACGATAAGAGAAGTTGATATTGAGGGTGAACAGGACATTGATATAGATAGAATTGAAAATTACACTTCATATCCAATTTCAATATATATTTGTTTAAAAGGTGAAGACTCAGAAATAGTGCACTTGATAGAAGAAAAAGGTTTTAAACGTGATCCTGATGTTCTCGATACGTGGTTTAGTTCAGCGTTGTGGCCGTTTAGTACGATGGGTTGGCCGGATGAGAATGAGACGTTAAATAAGTTCTATCCGACACAAGTATTATGTACGGCTCGTGAGATTATTACGTTGTGGGTGTCCCGTATGGTGATGATGGGGCAGTACTGTGTGGGCGATATCCCGTACAGCGACGTCTATATCCACGCGATGATCCAGGATGGGCAGGGGCGCAAGATGTCCAAAAGTTTGGGTAACGGCATTGACCCCTTAGTGGCGATTGACAGCCACGGGGCCGATGCGATGCGGTTTACCCTTGCCAGCATGACGACCGAGACACAGGATGTACGAATGCCGGTGGCGGAGCTGGAACTGCCGGACGGGCGAAAGGTCAACAGCTCGCCCAAGTTTGACCTTGGCCGCAGTTTCTGCAACAAACTCTGGAACGCCTCCCGGTTTGCGATGCTGAACCTGGAAGGCACCGACCCGGCGGCGTTCGATGCCGACAAGATGGATATTACGGATAAGTGGATTCTCTCCCGATTGGCAAAAACGATTGCGGCTGTCAACAGTGGTCTGGAAGCGTTCAAATATAAAGAACCGCTGGATGAGATTTATAAATTCTTCTGGAACGATTTCTGCGACTGGTATCTCGAATGGACCAAGCCCCGAATGAACGACGCGGCTCAGAAGCCCATCGCCCAGAATGTACTGGCGTTCGTACTGGACCAGACACTGCGGCTGCTGCATCCGTTTGTGCCGTTTATTACCGAGGGCATTTTCCAGAACCTCAACGACATTGCCCCAAAGCGTGGACTGAAAGGTATCATGGAACTAATTACCGCGGAGTCGATTATGATTGCGCAATGGCCGGAGTTGATCAATGGCTGCGTGGACGAACAAATCGAACAGCAGATTGAAACGGTTCAGAATGTGATCCGGGCGATCCGTGATGTTCGCAGCCAATACAATATCCCGCCGTCAAAGCCGCTGGTCTGCTCGGCATCGGCGTCTGAAGCGGTCTGTGCGATGCTCAGCAGCAACGCCGCACTGATTCAAAAGCAGGCGTTCGTGGAGACGCTGACGGTTGAAACCGACCTGGACAAACCCGACAATGCCGCCGCAGTGATCTTAGATGATGTTCAGATTTATGTCCATGATGCCGTGGACAAAGAGGCCGAACGCAAACGCCTCGAAAAACAAAAAGAATTTATCGAAAAAGGCATCAAACCGCTGGAAGGCAAGCTGGGCAACGAAAACTTTACCAGCCGTGCCAAGCCCGAAGTGGTCGAGCAGAGCCGCCGGAAACTCAAAGAGTTGCAGGACCAACTGGCAGCGGTGGAAAAACTGCTGGCGGAACTGGGATAACGTTGGGAACACGGGCGATTCGTCCGTATTTAGAGGTTGTAAGAACCACGAATGAACACGAATGAACACAAATTATTTATTATATGTATAAGAATGATGATAAGTGAGTTGCACATCTGAATTCGTGTATATTTGTGTCCATTTGTGGTTCTTTTAGGAGACAATGGCTAAATGGAAATACCCGTAGAATTAACTCAGATCATTATCAACGAAGAGGCCGATCAGCAGGTTATCGTACTGCGGGAACTCAGCGGCCAGCGCCGGGGGTTTCCGATTGTGATCGGCATGGGAGAAATTCTCGCGATTGACCGTCGGCTCAAAGGCATTACCTGGCCGCGGCCGCTCACGCACGATCTCCTGGAGCGGGTCATCGAGCAATTGGACGGGAACATCCTGAAAGTGGTCGTCAGCGATCTGCGCGACCATACCTTTTTTGCTGCGATCCATATTCAGCGCGATGGCGATACGATCGAGATTGACAGCCGCCCGTCAGATGCGATAGCACTGTGTGCCGGGTTGAATGTTCCGCTCTTTGTGGAAGATCACGTGTTTGATAAACTGTCGATGTGAAGTTTAGAGTTCAAGCTTTTTTGTCCCGCCGTAGCTCGTAGAGCGAAGGGGGAAGCTTGTTTTCGCACACTAAAGTGTCAACTAACAAGAATTTTTTTGTGTCTTTAAATTGGCGAAGATCAGCAGCCCCACGCCGATACAGAGGAGGGAGTCGGCGACGTTGAATGTTGGCCAGTGGTGTGAGCCCACGTAAACGTCGATAAAATCCCGCACGCGGCCGGCATTGAAGGCCCGGTCATAGAGATTGCCGACGATGCCGCCGGTGATGCAGCCCAATGCGAAAAGCATGAGCCGGGAATGGATTTTGCCGGAGAAAAACACGCCAATGACGACCACCAGGGCCACCGCGGAAATCCCCACCAAAAAATAGGTCCAGCCGCGAAACATACTGAAGGCAGCGCCGTCATTTTCACGCAGGATAAACTGCAGGAATCCGTCGATCAGCAAATACTGCTGTGTTTCGGTTTGCGCCAGCCATTGAAAGACCGCCCATTTGGACCACAGGTCCAGTGCCGCCCCCCCAACAGCCATCGGCCAGAAGAGCAGCGCCGCCGTGGGCCATGCCAGGGGCTTTGCGCTCTGATTTCGACCGTCGCCATGGGGCGGCTTTTGCGGTTGTGTGTTTGTGTCTGTCATGTCAGGATGGGCCGTAATTTATTGATACCGTTGGAGAAGTTCCCGAAGCTTGGGCTGATCCCGCTTAATCTGCAAAGAAATGTTCCACTGCTCCACCGCCAGGGCCTGCAATCGTTCACCGTCCTGACCCTTCATGGCCAGCAGCATGTACGCGACGCCCAGTCCCTTGCGGGCCATCCAGTCATTTTCATCCGCGTTCACCGCCTGCTGATAGCTTTCGACGGCCTCGGTGGTTTCTTTCAGCCGCAACTGTGCAAATCCGAGATACTGGTAGGCCATACTGTTTTTCGGGTCCATGGAAATAACGTCGGTTAACAGCTCTTTTGCCGAACTGTACCGTCCGGACCGCAAATAAGCCCGCGCCAGCGCGACCATGACAGTCGGGTTGTTGCCATCCATCTCCAGTGCCCGGCGATAAGCATTGATCGCCTCGAGATGGTCCTGTTTCGCTTCGTAAAGGTCCCCCAGCAGCAGTTCGGGGTCCACCTGGTTCGGGTCCAGTATTTTGGCTTTTTCAGCATAGGGCAGCGAGTTGTCATAGTCTTTTAGCTCATAATAGCATTGGGCCGCGGCCAGATGTGCCGGGTAATGCTTCGGATCCAGCGAACAGGCCGACACGTAGGCCTTGGCGGCGCGTGCCCATTGCTTGATGACCTGGCAGACTTTGCCGAGATTGAAAAAGTCCTTGAACGACCACGGGTCGTTGAGGGTCGCCTGCTCATAGGCATTGGCACTGTCTTCGTATTTTTCCATCCCCTGCAGAATATCGCCTTTCAGCGAATAGGCCAACGCAAACTTCGGGTTCAGCTCAATGGCGGAATTAAGCTTGCGGATGGCCTCTTCCCGCTCATTGAGGTCGTTGAGCATCATGGCGTCCACGTACATGCTGACGGCCTTGTCCTGCTGCTCCTGTGTTATTTGTTCCGCGGGCGCGGGAACGGGGGCGGCTGTGTCGGGCTGCTGTGCGACCAGCATATTCGGATCGAGGGCTGATTGCTGCGGCTGTTCGCACCCGACGAAACAGGTGATGCCGAAGGACAGTATTGTCAGAGTCAAACATTTCAGTCTGCTATTGTTACTCAGCATAGGTTTCCTTTCTGCCAGTTGGGTTCATCGAAAACAGACACCGTTTATCGATGAAAGATACAGTTAGTCGCGATTATAACCATATTAGTGCCGCTGTCAAAAAGATTTCGAGAATAAAAGCTTTTGGCTCGAAACTGTCCGGAATACGGCATGAAACCGGGAAATAAAAGTCCGGAATTTGCAAATTGTCCGACATACAAATTGACATCGGCAGGAGGTTTCTTTACACTGAAAAATCTTTCTGAAGAAACGAACTCACTTTTATACAAGAAAGGTATTATCGGATGTCGAAATCGAAAGTGAAACTGCGAACCCGGCCGTGTGTGATGATTATCCGCGACGGTTGGGGTTATAATCCCCGTCCTGAAGAGGACGCCTATAATGCGATTAAATGTGCCAAGCCGCCGGTGGATGCGGAACTGATGGGAACGTATCCGAATTGTCTGGTTCGCACCTATGGTGAAGCGGTGGGCTTGCCGGAAGGGACGATGGGCAACAGCGAAGTCGGCCATCAGAATATCGGCGCTGGGCGGGTCGTCTATCAGGATTCGGTCCGGATAACCGTGGCGATTCGTGACGGGGAGTTTTTTGAAAATCCAGCGCTGAACGCGGCGATGGACAATTGTCTGCAAAAAAACAGCAAACTTCACCTGATGGGACTGTGCAGCGACATCGGGGTGCATTCGTTGTTGGGGCATTTGTACGGCTTATTGGAACTGGCGAAGAATAAGGGTGTCAAGGACGTTTACCTTCATGCGTTTATGGACGGCCGGGATTCGCCGCCGACCAGCGGGGCGGGGTATCTAAATGAGATTGAAGCAAAGATGGCCGAGATCGGTGTGGGGCGGATTGCATCTGTGATGGGCCGTTTTTACGCGATGGATCGGGACAAACGCTGGGAGCGCGTCCAGCAGGCCTACGACTGCCTGACGCAGGGCATCGGAGGCAAGGGATCCAGCGTCGCCGAAGCCATGAAGGCCACTTATGACAAGAACGAAACAGACGAGTTTGTCGTACCGCTCAATATCACCAGCACGGACGGCAAGCCGCTGGCACTGGTCGAAGATAATGACAGTGTGATTTTCTTCAACTTCCGGGGCGACCGGCCGCGCGAGATTACCCGCGCGTTTGTGGATGAGCCGTTTGACGGCTTTGGTCGTGCGGTACATCCGAAGGTGCATTATGTCTGCATGACCGAATACGATGCTTCCATCAAAACGGCCGTTGCCTTTCCCCCGAATCGGGTGATGCCGAATATTGCCGGAGAATTGTTTAGCCAGTTGGGATTGACCCAGTTCCGCTGTGCGGAGACGGAAAAGTATGCGCATGTCACGTTCTTTTTCAATGGGGGTCGGGAAGCGCCGTTTGAAGGCGAGGATCGACAGATTATCCCGTCGCCAAAGGTCAAGACGTATGACATGCAGCCCGAAATGAGTGCCGAGCAGGTCTGCGAAGAAATCCTCCAGCGGCTCGACAGCGGCAAATACGACGTGGTCATCTGCAATTTCGCCAACCCGGACATGGTCGGCCATACCGGTGTGCTGGAGGCGGCCATTATCGCCTGCAAGACCGTGGATGCCTGTGTCGGCAAAGTGGTTGACAAGGTCAAGGAACTCGGCGGCAGCACGGTAATCCTGGCCGACCATGGCAATTTTGAGCGGATGTGGGACTTTGAAAACAACATGCCGCACACCGCGCATACCGTCGGTGACGTGCCGTTCATCATTGTCGATGAAGAATTCAAAAATCGCACAATGGCCGAAGGCGGTAAACTGGCCGACGTGGTCCCGACGATGCTCGAAGTCATGGGTCTCGAAAAGCCCAAAGAGATGACCGGCAACAGCTTGTTGCGATAGCTTAATAGAAATAGCAATGATTCGCCACAGAGACCACAGAGTTTACAGAGATTTATATATTTTTCTCTGAGTCCTCTGTGCCCTCTGTGGCAGAAAAACAAAGACGTGTCTATGCCTAAAATAGCGGTTCTGGATGACAACATGATCAATATGATCGCGGCGGGCGAGGTGATCGAGCGGCCCGCCAGCGTTGTCAAGGAACTGCTGGAAAACAGCATCGACGCCGGAGCGACAAAGATTATCGTCGAGGTCGAGCAGGGCGGCCGCGACCTGATTCGGATCATCGATGACGGCTGCGGTATGGACGCCGACGACCTGAAACTGGCGTTCGAGCCGCACGCGACCAGCAAAATCCGCACGAGCGATGATCTCAGCGGTATACGGACGATGGGGTTTCGGGGCGAGGCGCTGGCCAGTATCGGATCGGTAGCGAAAGTAACCGTCACCAGTCGCACCGGCGACGCCATCGAGGCCCATTCAATCCAGATCGATTGCGGCCAAAAGGGTGACGTTATCCCGTGCAGCGGCAGTTGCGGCACGACGATTGAAGTGCGTAATTTGTTTTATAAACTGCCCGCCCGCCGCAAGTTCCTCAAAACACCGAATACCGAAATGAGCCATATCACCGAGCATTTCACCCGCATCGCCCTGGCGCAGGTCTCGCTGGATATGGAGCTGCGGCACAACGGCCGTTCGGTCTATCGGCTGCTCAGCGGCCAGGGCGTCAAAGAGCGTATTCGCGTTCTGTTCGGCGAGGCATTGTCGGAGGACCTGCTCGAGACCAGTCGCTCCGAACGCGGGATGCAGATACGGGCACTGCTGGCCAAGCCGGTCGCAGCGCGGTCGAGCGGGAAATACCAATACCTGTTTTTGAACGGGCGATTCATCCGGGATAAGTTTATTCTGCACGCGGTCAAAGAGGCCTATCGCGGCCTGATGGAGCCGAACAAATACCCGGTGGTCTTTTTGTTTATCCAGATGCCGCCGGAAAACTATGATGTCAACGTCCACCCGACCAAGGTCGAGGTGCGGTTCGATAACGCCAACCTCGTGCATTCGGAGGTTTTGGCGGTGCTGCGGGATAAACTGCTCAGTACCAATCTGGACGTGGCCGGTCGCGCACCTTCTGCTGATACGGGATTTGATCCATCATCCGGCTTGCAGGCCGATGCGCGAAGAGAACGCATCCAACAGGCCATGTCGGACTTTTTCAATAAGCCCGCATCTGCACAGCATCAGCGGCAGTTTTCGTTTTCTCCCGGCAAAAAGGGCACCGGCGGATTTGCACAAGCCAAAGGCCGGGGTGATTCGTATGCGCCGCTGCCGGAGTTGCCGGTGTTTGACACCCCGGTTGCGGCCGGGGGCTTTCAGGCAAAACAGTATCTTCAGGTGCATAACAGCTATATCCTCCTGCAGAGCGAGGAGGGATTTGTGGTGGTGGACCAGCATGCCCTGCATGAGCGGATTTTGTATGAGCAGATGGTCAAGCGGCTTAACGAAGGCAACCTGCCGTCGCAGCGGCTTTTAATGCCGCACAGCTTTGAAGTGACCAACGCTCAGCTCCAGGCGTATGAATCGCAAAAGGATTTGTTCGTCAAATTAGGAATCGAAGTAGAACCGTTCGGGCCCAATACGCTGGCGGTGCAGACATTTCCGACGTTGCTGGAAAAGGCCGACCCGGTCGAGTTTGTCACCGAAACGCTGGACAAACTCGTCGAAGAGGGAGCCGATACAGATTCGGAACGTCTGATTCATGAAGTGCTGGACATGGCCGCCTGCAAGGCAGCGATCAAAGCGGGCGATCCTCTCAGCGATGAAGAAATGAACCAGTTGTTGAAGGATAAAGACATTGTCCAGCGAACCAGCCGCTGCCCCCACGGCCGACCAACGACGATTTCGTTTTCATTGAAGGAACTGGAAAAGCAATTTAAACGGACAGGGTTTTGATGAGAAATCTCAAATTTCAAATTTCAAATTTGGGATTTGTAGGGTGGGCCGTGCCCACGCTGATCTTATGCGCTATCCTCTCCGGTTGTACCAAAAAACCAGAATCTGCCGCATCATCGGCAGGGTCCGCACAAACCAACAAACAAATGCGGATTATCTCGCTGGCGCCGAATTTGACGGAGATTTTGTTTGCGTTGGGGATGGATGACGAAATCGTCGGTGTGACAAAATACAGCACCTTTCCGCCGCAGGCAAAAACCAAAACCAATGTTGGCACGTTCTGGCAGCCGGATATCGAGGCGATGCTGGCGCTCAGTCCGACGTTAATGATCAACCTCTGGTTTGACCAGCAGGCGGCGGTTGTGTCCCGCATGGAACGGGCGGGGTGCAAGGTATTGACATTGCGGATCGAGACCGTTGAGCAGTTGCATGAAGCGATTTTGAAGATGGGTCAGGCGGTTGGAAAAGAATCTGCTGCGGAAGCGATGGGTCAGCGGCTCAAGGATAAACAAAATGAGGTCACGCAAAAACACGCCGATGCCGGCAACCGGCCGAAGGTCTTATGGGTGATCGAGCGGTATCCGCTTCGTGTAGCGGGGCGGAACACATTTATCAACGAGCTGATCGAGATGGCCGGCGGTGTCAATGCCATTGGGCCGACGCAGATACAGTATCCGCCGATCAATTCCGAAGAGGTGATCGGCAGTATGCCGGATGTGATTATTGAGCCGGTGATGGATTCGGAGCAGTTTGACCGGCAGCAAAGCAGTGCGGCCGAATTCTATAGTCGCTATGAGATCGTTCCGGCGGTGCGAAACGGCCGGATTCATATTATTGACGGCGACCTGGTTTCACGCCTGGGGCCGCGGCTGGATGAAGGTGTCGAACTGATCGCGGCATGTTTATGGCAGGATGAACCAAAGCCATGATACTAACCTCAAAAAAACTGATTCTTCGATGCGGCCTCGCAGGGCTGCTGCTGATCGTCGTGATGGTGGCTTGTTTGATGATCGGGTCCAGAAATCAATTAAGTACGGGAGAATATCTTTCATTTTTTAAGGCGCTGCACGGTCCGGAAATTGACGGTTTGCCCAATGTACATTATGAGATTTTTTTCCGAAGCCGTTTTCCGAGAATTGTGCTGGCAGCGATTGTCGGGGCGGCACTGGCCTGTTCGGGCGTGGTCTTTCAGGCCATCCTTCGCAAT
>Ga0272442_10002629_pt1 | contig 25836 bp, 42 predicted proteins | sample SSMForm2O_FD_200262 | JGI IMG/M metagenome (GOLD analysis project Ga0272442, IMG submission 200262) | Marine sediment archaeal communities from Little Sippewissett salt marsh, Falmouth, MA, United States - SSM-Form-2O | ecosystem: Environmental > Aquatic > Marine > Wetlands > Sediment ... | reverse complement strand
GGCTTCCGGGTCCAGAAGCAGGGTGGTGATATCGCGAAAGACAATCCCCTGTTTGGGGAAGTCGGGTATGGATCGAATGGCGGACTTGAGATCAATCACAGCGCACCTTTATATTCAATGGTGAAAGCGTTGAACCCCCGGGATTCGGTGTACCAGTCGATGTTCATGTCGGCGATATGGGAATAGGTGGGTCCGACCCTGAGAACGTCAATGAAGTCGTTCACGATTCCCTTCTCGCCCTCCACGATGACCTCAACCGAACCATCGGGCAGATTGGCGACATATCCGGTGACGTTGTATTGCCGGGCGGTTTTCAGGCACCAGTAGCGAAAACCGACTCCCTGGACGACACCGTCGAGTTTAATCCTGGCGCCGACAAACGGCATTGTTTATTTCCCTGCGAGTTCAAACGCCCGCCTGACCGCGATGGCCGGGTCCTCGTAACGCTCGACGTCTTCGGAGATATTCCAGGCCGAGATCGACACCAGCGGCTTGTTCATTTTGAGGCAAAAGGCCATCTCCGAAAGCGTCCCGTATTTTCCGGGAAGCGCCACCACCGCGTCGGCGGTTTTAATAATTACCAGATTCCGTGCTTCGCCGATGCCGGTAGGTACAGCCACGTCGATGTACTCATTGGCATCGTGACGGTTGTTGCCGGGCAGAATCCCGACAGTTAGCCCCTGTTTTAGTTTTGCCCCTTTGGCGGCCGCCTCCATGACGCCCCCCAGGCCGCCGCAAATTAACACTCCCCCGTTTTCGGCGATGGTCATTCCGACTTGTTCGGCAAGATCTTTCATTTTCCTGGTACATTTGCCGGCTCCCACCACAGCGATAAACGGTTGCTGATTCTTCGCCATTACATCCCATCCTCGCTAAGACACACCTGTTACCCACCTTTAGGGAGTAGCTTTTGAAATTAAATCGGGGCGACTGGATTTGAACCAGCGACTCCTTAGTCCCGAACCAAGTGCGCTACCAAGCTGCGCTACGCCCCGATTTAAATCGCTCCCTATAATACACAATCGACACATTTAGTCAAGCGATTTATACTTCGGTCAATGGCAATTAAAATCGCAATTTGATATTTTTTATGCGGTTATAAGATTCCTGGTGGGTGAAATTCATCTTCAGCGGTGAAACCGACACCAAGCCGTTCGAAACCGCCTCGAAATCCGATCCCTCGATAGTGTCCCAGGTCGACTCGCCGCCGATCCAGTAATAATGTTTGCCGCGCGGGTCGGTTTTTTCGATGACGATATCATTGTAGCGACGCTGTCCCAGGGAGGTGTATTCGTAATCGGCAAAGCGGGAGCCGTTGAGGACCGGGAAATTGACGTTGAGAAAGATATTCGAGGGGATATTGAGTTTTTGATGTTGCCGGACCAGTTTGGTCACAAAGCGGGCCGCCGGAAGGTAGGAATCCAGGTTGAGCGCATCGGTATTCGATACCGCCATTGAGGGAATGCCCATCGTGGCGCCCTCGATGGCCGCGGCGACGGTTCCGGAGTAGGTGACATCCTCCCCCATGTTGGCGCCGTGATTGATACCTGAGATGAGCATGTCGGGCAGGCGGTGCTTGAGAATCCCGTGGACGGCCAGCATGACGCAGTCGGTCGGGGTACCATCGCAGGCATAGCGGTCGTTCCCCCGTTCATGAATGCGCAGGGGTCGGTTCAGAGTCAGCGAGTGGCTGGAGGCGGACTGTTCGCGGTCGGGAGCGAAGACGACCAGGTCGGCAACCGGTTTCAGAGCTTTTTCCAGTGCTTTCAGCCCGTCGGCATGAATCCCGTCGTCATTGGTTAAGAGTATCAGCATGATCGCACATTCCTTTATTGCATTCCCTGTCCGCCGGGGTTAGAGCCACAGCCGTTTCCATATTTGCCTGATGAAGCGCCCGGTATCGACCAGGGGATTGATGTACGAGTGCGAGCCTTCATATACGGTCGAGATCGGCACTTCGGTTATCATGGCTTTCAGCGCGCCCATTTGAAACAAGACCTCCGACTCATAATCATATTTTACGGATTTGACGTCCACTGCGCGCAACATCTTTGTCGCCAGCAGGCGATATCCCGATTGCGAGTCACGCACGCGGGCGCCGCTGAAGACTGAAATTATAAGGGACGTGAGGTTGTTTGTCAACCACCGATGAGGCGGCATGACGGCCAGGCGGATATCGCGGGTGCCGATGACGACATCGGGAGCATGATCGTTTTCCAGAAAGCGCGGGATTTCCTCGGGCAGATGCTGAAGGTCGGCGTCGATGGTGATAACACGCCGATAGTCGTTTGCGATGGCGTAGTCGCACCCGCGCCGGAGGGTGTACCCCTTCCCCCGGTTGGGATTGTTGGTAAGGCAGAATACGTCGAGCTTCGAGATGATTTCGGCGGTGTTGTCGGTGGAACCGTCGTTGATGATCAGGATGTCGAGGGGATGATCAAGGGCGCTGATTCGGGCGACGAGTTCCTCGAGATATTTCCCGGCGTTATAGGCTGGGATTACAACGAGGGTGGTATGGGAATTATCAGGCATGGTGTTTGGAAATAATCATGGTCGGGGCGAGCAGATTTGAACTGCCGACCTCTCGCACCCCAAGCGAGTGCGCTAACCGGTCTGCGCCACGCCCCGACACTATCACAATCTATGGTTCGCCTTAAAAAAGGCAAGGGAAAAGTTTCAGCAGGTCTTCGACGTCCTTGCGAATCATGCCGATTATGGTCTTTTGTTTTCCCTCGGACTTCAATTCTTTCTTCTCCGGGGTCGGTTTTATTTTGCGCAATTGATTGCGGGCGCCTTCGATGGTGAAATTTTCTTTGTAGAGAAGGTGTTTGATCTGGTTGATCAGCTCGATATCGTGTTTCTGGTAGATGCGATTTCCGCCCCGGTTTTTTTTGGGTTTCAGCATGGGAAATTCTTTTTCCCAGAAGCGCAGGACGTAGGCCTCCAGGCGCGTGATGCGGGCCACCTCGCTGATCGAGTAGTATAACTTCTCATTGGTCTGCTTTGTTCGTCGCGGCATAAGCAACCTCTCGTTTCCGGACGTTAGTGCCAAACCTCTTCTTTGAGCGACCGCCCCATTAAGTCGGCCAGCCCCAGTGACGGATCCTTGTCTTCAAACAGCACGTTGTGGACTTCCCTGGTGATGGGCATGTCGATCTTGTATTTCGCCGCCATAGCATGAGCCGAACGGCAGGTATCGACCCCCTCGGCCACCATGACCATCCCGGCAAGAACATCTTCCAGCTTCTCCCCTCCGCCAATACGACTTCCGACAAAGCGATTGCGGGAATGCGGTGAGATGCAGGTAGTGATCAGGTCGCCGATGCCGGAGAGTCCGGCGAAAGTCAGCGGATCGGCACCCAGCTTAACCCCCATGCGGGTGATTTCGGCCAGGCCGCGGGTAATCAGCGCGCCCATCGTGTTATCGCCAAAACCCAACCCGTGGGTAATTCCGGCGGCGATGGCAATGACGTTTTTCAGCGAACCGCCCAACTCAACTCCGATCAGGTCGGCCGAGCGATAAACGCGAAAGTATGCATTACTGAATATGTTCTGGATATATTTCGCCAGTTCGAGATTGGCTGAGGCCGCCACGACACTGGTCGGGAGTTGCCGAGCTACCTCTTCGGCGTGGCTTGGCCCGGACAGGGTGGCCACGTGGGCGGTATTCAGGATCGGAATGATTTCAGTGATCACTTCCGACATACGTTTCAAGCTGTTAATCTCGACGCCCTTGGCAAGGTTTACGCACGGGATGGGAATGGCCAGCATTGATTGCAATTGCTCGCAGACGGCCCGGATTTTCTGGGCCGGGATGGCCAGCACCAGCAGGGCGGAATCCGAAACGGCTTCTGCCAAGTCGTTGGTAATGAGAGTGTCATCAGGGATGACGATTCCCGGCAATTTGGACGGATGGGCGCGTCCGGCGGCGAGCAGTTCATAGTCGGCACGATTGAATTCCCAGAGGGTGACGCGGTGCCCGTTATCGTCCAGACAATTGGCGACGGCGATCCCCCAGCTTCCCGCTCCCAGAACGGCGATTTTCTCAGACATGGCTACCAACCCCTTCCTGTTTTTTGGAGCTGAAGCTGAAGCGGTTTTCATTGCCACCTGCAAGTCTTTTGATATTGGACCGATGGGCGAAAATGATCAGCAGGGCCAGCAGGAGCGTGGTGGGGACATACACGGTGTGGATATCAGCCAGATCCGCCAGGGATGTAATCAGGACGCTAACAAAGAGAGCGATCGCGGCCAGAATGGAACCGAGGGAAATATATTTGCTCAGAGCGACGGTCAGGATAAAGACACCCAGTGCGATCAGGGTCTGCACCGGAAGCAGGGTAAGCATGACACCCAGGGCGGTATTGACTCCCTTGCCACCACGAAAGAGAAAGAAGACCGGAAAGAGATGCCCCAGGATTGCCGCCATGCCTGAAATCAGCCTGGCATATTCCAGCGTCATGAGCTGTCCGCCAATCTGGGTAGCGATAATAACGGCCAGGACGCCCTTGCCAATATCACCCACGGTGACCATAACTCCGGCGAGTGGTCCGGCGACACGCCAGGCATTGGTGGCACCGATGTTCCCGGAGCCGTGGCGACGGATATCGGCAATACCGTAGGCGCGCCCGACAAGATATCCAAAAGGAATCGATCCCAGCAGATATCCGACGACAACTGCGGCCAGATCATACATAATGTATCACTTTATATTGCCCCTCTAACATATTGTCCTGCCAAAAACTATTCCTCTATTACCTCTTCGATGAACTCAATCATCTCCTCCGCTTCCTTTTGCGATATCTCTTCCTGTTTGGCGATTTTCTGGAAGCGGCTTGACAGTTCCTGAAGCTCGGATTCGTCGACCTTGCCCTCTTTGAAGGCAATTTTCAACTCATCCATGAGTTCTCGGACCTGTTCGGCGGTGACCCCTTCAGGCAGATTTTCAATAATGGCATCACCCAGTCCGTCGGTCATTTTTGACAATCCGGCGTCAATGATTTCATCTTTGTAGACATAGCAGACGATTCCCATTGCGATGATAACGACGCCGATAATACCAACGACGATTAACGTAATCAGACATCCTTTTGACATGCCTTTTTTCGGTTGAGTTACAGGCTCGGTCATGGACGACTCCTTTCGTCTGGCGCCCGCGCACGGGCATAATATATTTGGGAATTTAACTACTTACCGGACAAATCATTAACCAGCATATATAACATTTCAGTTTAAGATGTTATATTATAGGATAATTAAGAGTCAATTGCAAATTATTTTTGGAGATAAAAAAGGGGCCGCCTGATGGCGGCCCATGTCTATGGAAAATGACGGCAAGAAACGTTTATTTTTTCTTCGCCGCCTTTTCTTTCTTTTTATCTTTGTCTTTTTCGGTTTTCGGCTTTTCGGTCAACAATTCCACCATCGACATCATGGCGTTGTCTCCGCGTCGAAATCCGACTCGCAGGACACGGGTATAACCTGACGGTCGATCCTGGAACTGCGGAATGATTTCCGCAAAGAGTTTTTTGACGACGTCTTTGTTCTTGATGGTTCGCCCCACCTGTCGCCGCGCCGCCAGGGTATCCTTTTTGGCAATGGTGATCAGTCGATCAACCACTCTCCGCACCTCTTTGGCCTTGGCCTCGGTGGTCTGAATGGTGCGATGCTCCAACAGCGATGTCGCGAGATTGGCGAGCATTGCTTCACGGTGCGGAGTTGGCCGGTTGAGCTTTTTCGTTTTAACCTGGTGTCGCATATTCCTACCTTACCTTTACTTCTACTTTACAGGCTCCATATATTTGGAGATATCCATTCCAAAAGACAGATTGAGTTCGTCAAGAATCGCGTTCAGTTCATTCAACGATTTCCGTCCGAAGTTACGATATTTCAGCATTTCCGATTCGGTCTTAGAGACCAGATCCGCCAGCGCCTGGATATTTGCGGCACGCAGGCAGTTTGATGATCGGACCGAGAGTTCGAGTTCTTCAACGCGAGTTTTCAGCAGTTGCCTGATCCGGATTGTTTCCTCGTCCTCTTCGTGTTCCTCCTCCATCTCGATTTCCTCATCCATGTGGATAAACAGCTGGAGGTGATCCTTGAGCAGTTTTGAGGCAAACGAGAGGGCATCCTCCGGGGTAATCGATCCGTCGGTGGTTATTTCCAGAAGCAGTCGGTCATAGTCGGTCCGCTGACCGACGCGGGTATTTTCGACCTCGAAATTGACCTTGACCACCGGTGAGAACAGGGAATCGACAAAAATGGTCCCGGCCGGGGCATCGGGCCGTTTATTCAGTTCGGCGAGCTGATAGCTTCGTCCGGAGTCGACATCGATTTGAATTTCCATATCGCGATCCTCGACCAATTCGGCAATTTTCAAATCGGGATTAAGGATTTCGATTTCCGGGTCGCCCTCGAACATTCCGGCAGTCAGGTTTCCCTTCTTGCCTGCCTTTAGCGTCAGTATTCGCATATCATCGGCATGCATGCGCACTCTGACTTTCTTGATATTCAGGACCAGTTGGGTTACATCTTCATACAACCCCGGTATGGTTGAGAATTCATGGAGAGCGTCACTGACGCGCATCGAAACGACAGCCGCCCCCTGAATCGATGAGAGCAGAACCCGGCGCAGGGCGCTTCCCAGGGTCACTCCAAAGCCACGTTCCAACGGTTCGATAATAAAGCGCGAATAGTTGTCGTTTGCCGAGGATTGATCAGAGACGATTTCCTTTGGCATTTGCAGGCTTTTCCATTTCATATAAACAGCCTCCCACCAGGCGCGCACGCCTGCTATTTCGAGTACAACTCCACAATCAACTGTTCGTTGGCGCTGGACGGAATATCCTGTCGTTTGGGGTATTCCAGCAGTTCGCCTTCCAGGGCGGCCTTATTTACATTGAGCCAGGCCAGCTCGCTGGTATGTCCCATATCCTTCAGGGACGCATGAATACAGTCGAGATTCTTGGACTTGTCGCGGACCTTGATTCGATCATGCGGTTTGACATGATACGACGGGATATCCACGATATGTCCGTTGACGGTCAAATGCCGATGGCGGACGAGTTGCCGCGCGGCTTTGCGTGATGGTGCAAAGCCCAGTCGGTAGACCATATTATCGAGTCGGCATTCCAGCAGTTGCAGTAATATTTCGCCGGTGACTCCGACCTTGCGGTCCGCTTGTTCGAAGTAATTATGAAACTGTTTTTCCAACAGACCATAGGTTCGGCGAACTTTTTGTTTTTCGCGAAGCTGTTTTCCGTAGTTGGACACCTTATAGCGCATCGAATGGCCGTGCTGTCCCGGGGCAAATGACCTTCTTTCAAAGGCGCATTTGTCGGAAAAACAGCGCCGTCCCTTCAAAAAGAGCTTTTCGCCTTCCCGCCGACACAGTTTGCAGTTGGCATCACGATATCGAGCCATGAACTCTCCTCTATCTACTCACACTTATTTATCACACTCGCCGCCGCTTTGGCGGGCGGCATCCGTTATGCGGAATCGGCGTGACATCTTTAATCGCGGTTATTTCCAGTCCGGCCGCCGACAGCGAGCGAATGGCGGCTTCCCGACCGGATCCCGGGCCTTTAACCCAGACTTCGACCTTGCGCAGGCCAAGATCAATCGCTTCCTTGGCAGTGTTGCTGGCGGCGAGCTGGGCGGCGAACGGCGTTGACTTCTTCGACCCCTTGAACCCGACCGTACCGGCGGAAGCCCATGAGATTGCTCTTCCGGTGGTATCGGTAATGGTTATAATGGTATTGTTGAAGGTCGCCTTGATGTGTGCGACGCCATTCGCATCAATTTTACCGAGTTTCTTTTTCGGCTTTGCTTTCTTTTTCGGATCAGCCACGTTTTACCTCATTATCCTCTTACTTCTTGCCCGGGGCCTTTTTCTTTCCAGCCACCGTCTTCTTGGGACCTTTACGGGTTCTGGCATTAGTCTTGGTTTTCTGCCCGCGTAGCGGCAGTCCGCGCCGATGGCGCAGGCCGCGATATGATCCAATATCAATCAATCGCTTGATATTCATCTGCACTTCTCCGCGCAGGGCACCCTCGACTTTGTAACTATTCTCAATGACGTTGCGCAGTTTGGCCACGTCTTCCTCGGTCAGTTTATTCACCCGCGTGTCCGGGTTGACGCCGGTAGTGGCCAGAATCTGTTTTGAAGATGTCAGGCCGATCCCGTAGATATACGTCAGACCGATCTCAATTCTCTTGTCTTTTGGCAGGTCGACACCAGCGATACGTGCCAAGATAACCTCCTCATATAACCAACTATATTTTACTAACCCTGACGCTGTTTATGGTTCGGATTTTTACTGCAAATAACCCGAATCACGCCTTTCCGGCGGATAATCTTACAGTGCTCACAGCGTTTTTTTACAGACGAACGAACTTTCATAACCAGCTACCTTTACAGGAGTTCCCGTTTATTTATAGCGATAAATAATCCTTCCGCGCGACAGATCGTAGGGAGACAACTCCAGGGTCACCCGGTCGCCCGGCAGGATTTTAATAAAATGCATTCTCATTTTCCCGGAAATGTGGGCGAGCACGACGTGGCCGTTGTCCAGTTCCACCTTGAACATGGCGTTGGGCAGTGGCTCCAGCACCTTTCCTTCAACCTGAATGGTTTCTTCCTTAGCCATATATCCTTTACACTGCGGTTAGAATGACCGGATCACCTTCGGTCACAGCTATGCTGTTTTCAAAGTGCGCCGATGGCGAGCCGTCGGCCGTTACAATTGTCCAGCCGTCTGGTTTCTGACGAACCTTATATTCGCCGATATTGACCATCGGTTCAATCGCCAGCGCCATCCCCTTCTCCAGCACCGGTCCCTCATTAGGCGAGCCAAAATTAGGAATCTGGGGATCCTCGTGCATCTCCTTGCCGATCCCGTGTCCGACCATTTCACGGACAATGGAGAATCCGGCGGCTTCCGCCACTTCCTGCACCGCATGAGATACCTGTCCCAGCTTGTTTCCGGCCCTGGCCTGGGCAATCCCGGCCTCAAGGCAACGCCTGGTGACATCCATCAGTCTTTGTTTTTCCTCGGACACTTCGCCCACGGCAAAGGTCCGCGCGGCATCACCATAGTACCCGTCGACGATGGCACCGAGATCGACCGAGACGATTTGTCCCTCAACGATTTTTCGTTGACATGGAATCCCGTGCACCACCTCATCGTCTATCGAAATGCACGCCGTTGCCGGAAAGCCGTGGTAGCCTTTAAACCCCGGGATAGCATCCTGGGAGCAAATATACTCCTCGGCCAGCCGATCCAGTTCCGCAGTCGTCATACCGGGTTTGAGTTCCCGTCCAATAAGATTCAGCGTATCCGCCACGACCTTCCCAGCTTTTCTCATAACGGCGATTTGTGCATCAGTTTTTATAATAATCACACCTACCTGGCTTCTTTCATCACCTTCAAAACAGCTTCGGTGATTTCATCGAGCGCTCCCACGGCGGGGATATCACGCAACAGTGACTCATTGCGATAGAACCCCACGATCGGTGCAGTTTGTTTCTGATAGACTTCCAGGCGGTTCTTCACCACTGCCTCTTCATCATCGGGCCGCCGCACCAGCTCCGTGTGTCCGCATTTATCGCAGACATTTTCCTGCTTTGGCATGTTGTTCGGATAGTTGTACATTGCTCCGCAATTGGGGCAGGTAAACCGTCCGGACAGCCGCTTGATCACCTCGTCATCGGGGACATCGAGCAAGATGGCGCTGTCAATTTTCTTTTTATTGTTATCCATCATCTTCTTGAGCGCCTCGGCCTGGGGCACGGTTCTGGGGAATCCATCGAGCACAAAACCGTTGTCGAGCTGTCCCGATTTCAGTTTCTCCTCGATAATACCGACGATCAGTTCGTCGGGTACCAGGTCGCCCGCTTCCATGAACTGCTGTGCCTGTTTGCCCAGTTCGGTGGCGTTTTTCACGGAATCGCGCAGGACATCACCGGTTGACAGGTGCAGGATGTTGAGCTGTTCACAAACGCGTTTTGCCTGGGTTCCCTTGCCGGACCCCGGAGGTCCCAAAAAGATAAAGTTCATCAGTATGATCTCCCTCGAATACGGCCTTTTTTCATAAAGCCGTCATAGTGCCTCATTACCAGATGCGATTCGACTTGTTGCAATGTATCCAACGCCACGCCGACCACGATAAGCAGTCCGGTGCCGCCGAAGAAATAGTTCACATTCAACTGCCCGATCAGCACCCACGGCAGGATGGCAATCGCCGCGAAGAACAGCGCTCCCGGCAGGGTAATCCTGGTCAGGATACGTTCGATATGTTCCGCGGTTCGTTTGCCTGGTCTGATGCCGGGGATAAAGCCTCCGTTCTTGCGCATATTGTCGGCGATGTCAATCGGGTTGAACACGATCGCAGTGTAGAAGTATCCGAAGAACACGATAATCAGTCCGTAAATGACCGAGTAACTCAGTCCGCCGGGCGCCAGCCAGTTGGCCACGATATTCGCAACCCATTCGGTATTGGGGAACAACTGCTGAATGGTCGCCGGCAGAAACATGATCGACTGCGCGAAAATAATCGGGATCACGCCCGCGGAGTTCACGGACAGCGGCAGGTGCGTGGTCGCCCCACCGTAGACCTTGCGGCCGATGATTCGTTTCGGGTACTGCACCGGGACCTTGCGCTGGGCCCGGGTAACAAGAATCACAGCGGCGATTACAGCGACCATCATGGCCACCATCACCACTTCAACGAAGATCGAGCGCGTTCCGTACCAGAGATACTGCACTTCCTCGACGACGGCGTCGGGGAAGCGGGCCACAATACCGATGAAGATGATCAGCGAAATTCCGTTCCCGATACCTCGTTCGGTTATCTGTTCACCCAGCCACATGATAAAGATGGTTCCGCAGGTAAAGGTTAAAATCGTTAGCGGGACAAACTGTATGTATGGCATGTGAACGATGGGAAATCCTTCCAGTTCAATCGAAGTCAGGAACTGGGCGGTTCCGAAGGCCTGCAGGGCGGCGATAAACACCGTCAGATAACGCGTGTATTGCGTGATCTTTCTCCGGCCTTCCTCTCCTTCTTTCTGGAGCCGTTGCAAGTAAGGCACGACGGCACCAAGAAGCTGGAGCATAATCGAAGCGGAGATGTACGGCATAATGCCGAGGGCAAAGATGGTTGCCTTACGGAAAGATCCACCGGCAAACATATCGAGCAGGCCGAAAATACTGTCCCCGGAAAGCGCCTGTGAAAGCAGTGATCCATCCACACCCGGAGTTGGAATGTGTCCGCCAATCCGATACACAACCAACAGGGCAAACGTAAAAAAGATTCGCTTTCTCAGTTCCTCTATTTTGAAAATTGATTGAAACGTACCAAACACTAGATCACCTCGGTTTTTCCACCGGCGGCTTCGATTTTCTCTTTGGCGCTTTTCGAAAATGCCGAAGCTTTGACCGTCAGAGCGGCTTCAATGGTTCCAACGCCCAAAATTTTAACCGGCCGGCGTGTTGACTTGATAATGCCCAATTCCTTTAACATTTCGGGACTGACTTCACCGGGCTGACATTTGGCCAGCGAGGAGATGTTCACTTCCTGGTATTCTTCCCTGAAGATATTTTTAAAACCACGTTTGGGGACGCGGCGATATATCGGCATCTGGCCACCTTCGGACCAGGTATGGATATTCGAGACCCCTCCGGATCGTGATCTCTGTCCATTCTGTCCCCTGGTCGAGGTTTTTCCCCTGCCGCTTCCGGGTCCGCGACCAACGCGTTTGCGTTTCCGTCGTGATCCGGGTGCGGGCCGCAATTCTGAAAGTTTTAACGGGGCCATTACTCTTCCACCTTCTCGCACGTTACTAGATGCTGTACTGCTCTGACCATACCGCGAATTTGCGGGGTATCGTCGTGCACGACGGTCCGGTGCAATTTGCCCAGTCCGAGCGCGACCACGGTCCTTTTCTGTTTCACGTTTCGGTCAATAGCGCTATGAATTTGTGTTATTTTCAATTTAGCCATCGGAAACCTCACCACCGCCGGTGGATTCTTACCCTTCGGTCCGGTATCTTATCTGTTCATCTTGCGAACGCAGGGACTGCAATCCGTTCATGGTGGCCTTGACCACGTTGTGGGGATTGCGGCTACCCAGCGCCTTGGTCAGGACGTCCTGGAATCCCGCCGACTCCAGCACGGCGCGCACGGCGCCACCGGCAATAACGCCGGTTCCGGGAGAGGCCGGTTTGAGAACGACGGTTGAGGCGCCGAACTTACCGAGCACCTGATGCGGGATGGTTCCCGTATCGGTGATGGTAACCTGTGTAATGTTCTTGCGGGCCGCGTCGGTTCCTTTGCGGATGGCCTCGGCAACTTCGGAGGCCTTTCCCAGGCCGACTCCCACTTTGCCGTTTTTCTGGCCGACCGCTACCAGGGCCGTGAAGCTGAACCGTCGTCCGCCCTTAACCACTTTGGCCACTCGATTAACGTGGATTACTCGCTCCTCGTAATCAAGGCCTTCCATTTCCATTTTCGCCAAACTTTACCTCGCGATACTATCTAAAATTCCAGGCCGGCGCCACGGGCCGCCTCGGCCAGGGCCTTGATACGGCCATGGTACAGGTTGCGATTGCGGTCAAACGCCACCTTCTTGATTCCCATGGTCGTGGCTATTTTCGCCAGTTCCTCACCGACAATTGCCGCCGCCTCGGTTTTTTTCTTGTCGGCCACTTTGGGGGCAATTTCCTTTGACATGGAGGAACAGGCCGCCAGCGTCTTCATATTTTCATCATCAACGATTTGCGCAAAGATATTTTTCAGCGACTTGGCCACGGTAAGCCGGGGCCGCTCGGGTGTCCCGACGACCTTGGCGCGCACCCGCCGTCTGCGTCTTTCCGCACGTACCAGTTTATGATCCTTCGCCATTTTATCTCACCAACCTTTACTTGCCAGCACCGGCCGTCTTGCCGGCTTTGCGACGAATCTGCTCGTCGCTGTATTTAATCCCCTTGCCCTTGTATGGTTCCGGGGGTCGGAACGATCGAATTTTGGCCGCGGTCATGCCGACCAACTGCTTGTCGATTCCGGATACGATAATCTTGTTTTCCTTCGGTATCACCTGCAGTTCCACACCATCGGGCGGGCGCATGATCAAGGGATGCGAATATCCCACGTGGACTTCCAGCAGGGGTCCCTTAACTTCCGCGCGATATCCGACTCCGACCATTTCCAGGGTTTTACTGAACCCGCTGGAAACTCCGGTCACCATGTTTTGAATCAGCGTCCTGGTCAGTCCGTGGAGGGATCGGTGTTCGCGATGATCGGATGGCCGGGTCACCACGACCTGCTGTTCCTGCACGTCGATATTCATGGCCGGATGTAAATCCAGGCAGAGTTCTCCCTTGGGACCTTTCACCGTCATCCGGCCTTCTTTTAGGTCCACTTTGACGCCGCCGGGGATATCGACCGGCATTTTACCTATCTTGGACATAAACTTAACTCCCCTTACCAGACCACACAGATGGCTTCGCCGCCGATGCGCCGTTTGGAGGCTTCGGCGTTGGTCATGACGCCCTGCGACGTTGACAGCACGGTGATACCGACCTGACTGCGCCCGACTCGCTTGAGGTCATCAAGCGCGTAGTAAGTTCGCAATCCCGGTCTGGAGACTCGTTGCAGTCCCTTTATAATCGGGTCATCATCGCGGCTGTATTTCAAATACAGGCGCAGGATTCCCTGCTTGCGGTCGGGGATTTCCACCATGTCCCGCAGGAATTTCTCATCCAGCAAGACGCGGGCGAGTTCGCGTTTCATATTCGACGCGGGGACGTCGACCGCCCGCTTTCTGGCCTTTGAGCCATTCCGTATCCTGGTTAACATATCCGCAATCGGATCAGTCATCGACATTGTATGCCTCTATTACTTTAACTTACCAGCTGGCCTTCACGACACCGGGAATCTCGCCGGCCAGCGCCATTTCACGAAAACAAATTCGGCACAATCCGAACCGCCTGAGATAGGCCCGGGGGCGACCGCATCGTCGGCAACGATTGTAGCTTCGAACCTTAAACTTCGGTTTCCGCTGTTGCTTTTCGATTAAACACTTCTTTGCCACGTCATCTCCTATTTGGCAAACGGCATGCCCAGCTCGGTGAGCAGTTGACGGCATTCCTCGTCGTTAGTCGCCGTCGTGGTGATCGAGACATTCATGCCGCGTATTTTATCTATTTTGTCATAATCGATTTCCGGAAAGATAATCTGCTCCTTGATTCCCAGATTAAAGTTACCCCTCCCGTCAAAGGACTTCGGCGAAATTCCGCGGAAGTCGCGAATCCTGGGGATGGCAACATTCATCAGGCGATCAAGAAACTCATACATGCGTTCCCTTCGGAGGGTAACCTTGACTCCGATTTTCGCACCCTGGCGAAGCTTGAAGTTTGAGATCGACTTTCGCGCCGCGGTGGCCACCGGCTTTTGCCCGGTCACTCGCGTCATGTCGTCGATAGCGGCATCAAGCGCCTTGGGATTGGCAATCGCTTCTCCGAGTCCGACGTTGACGGTCACCTTCATCAGTTTGGGAACTTCCATCACCGATGAATACTTGTTTTCCTTCATCAGCTTGGGAACGATCGTTTTCAAATATAATTCTTTCAACCTAGCCATATCATTACCCGTTAAATCTGCTCGCCCGTCTTGCGACAGATACGTATTTTGGTCTTTCGTCCGCCCTCTTCAATGTATCTAAAACTTACTTTGGTGGGGGCGGAAATTGACTTGTTGTAGATACCGACGTTGGACCGGTGAATGGGGGCTTCTTTTCTTACGATGCCGCCCTTGGGATTTGACTGGGTCGGCCGCGAATGGCGGCTGATCAGGTTAACTCCCTCGATGATCAACCGGTTGGTCTTGGTAAATACGTGCAAGACCTTTCCGGTTTTTCCCCGGTCTTTCCCGCGTCTGATATATACGATGTCGCCTTTTTTAATATTCATCATCAGCTCCTTATAACACCTCTGGAGCAAGCGAGATAATTTTCATAAACTGTTTTTCGCGCAGTTCACGCGCCACCGGGCCAAAGATACGGGTGCCGCGCGGCTCTTTCTGGTCGTTTATAATGACCGCGGCATTGTCGGAAAAGCGGATCACCGACCCGTCCCGCCGCCGCGTGTTTGCCTTGGTTCTCACCACCACTGCTTTGCAAATCTCGGACTTCTTAACCGTGCCGCCGGGAATCGCATCCTTCACCGTCACCACAATAATATCACCGATTTTGGCATAGCGTCGCCGTGACCCGCCGAGAATACGGAAACACATCACCCGTTTTGCTCCGGAGTTGTCGGCAACAATCAATTGTGTAGATTCCTGAATCATGGTATTACTCCCGAATTACAACGGCAAGTATTCCTTACTTGGCCTTCTCCACGATATCGACCAACCGCCACCGTTTCATGGCGGAGAGCGGCCTGGTTTCCATTATTTTCACCAGATCCCCGGTACGAGCCTGATTGGACTCATCATGTGCGTAAAATTTACCGTACTGTTTGATAACTTTGTTGTACAGCGGGTGTTTCATGGTGCGTACGATTCTGACCGAGATGGTTTTATCCATCTTGTCAGAGACGACTGTTCCCAGCCTGACCTTTCGACTGTTTCTGGCCATAGACATTTATCCTCTTACTCGCTCTTCTCTTCGTCGTTCTTCTTGTCGTGCTCGCCGGCATTATCCAGGATAGAAACCGACGAATCGACGATTTTGCGAATCCCTCTGAGATCCTCGGAGAGAATGGTTTCCACTCTGGCGATATCCCGCCGCAGGGTCCGCAGGCGCAGGGGGTTGTCAAGCTCCTTGAGACTACGGCGCATATTCAGATTAAACAGCTCATCCATTATCTCGTGCTTTTTCTGCAGGAGCTCGTCTCTGGTCATATCTCTGAGCGAAAGCATCTTCATAATTCCAACTCCTTAGGTATCAGCCCGAGTGACAAATTTCGTTTTAATGGGAAGCTTGTTGCTGGCCAGGCGGAAAGCCTCCTGAGCCATGGTTTGCTCGACTCCCTCAATCTCAAACAGAATCCGTCCCGGTTTCACCACGGCCACCCAGTATTCCGGGGCGCCCTTCCCCTTGCCCATTCGGGTTTCGGCGGGCTTCTTGGTCACCGGCTTGTCGGGAAAGATGCGGATCCATACTTTGCCACCGCGCTTGATATATCGCGTCAGGGCAATACGGGCGGCTTCTATCTGTCGGTCGGTAATCCAGGCCGGCTCCAGCGCCTTCAAGCCAAACTGCCCGAACGACACGGTACTGCCACGATACGCCTTCCCGGTCATCCGTCCGCGCTGTTGCTTACGATACTTGACTTTACTCGGCATTAACATACTACAAACTCCCGCCTATGCGTCCACGCCGCTCGGCTATTCCTTCTTGTCCTGAGGCTTTACCTGAGGCTTTAAATCTTGCACTCGTTTCCGAGCCGGTTTGGGTTCGGTCGAGCCGGTCTTTTCCGGTCCCGCTTTGGGGCGATCTCCGGACTCCCGGGGTCTTTTCGGCGCCGCATTTCGGTTGTCACCACCCTGATCGGAACCATGGGGGGCGCGGCGAACCCGACCGCGAGGCCGGCGTTTCCGTTTTCTCTCGTCGCGGCGGCGACGTTCCTTGCGGCTGGACACATCAAGGTCCGGCCGGTCCATCACACTCTTGTCGACATCATCCTTGACCGTCAGTTCGCCTGATCCCATCACCATTCCACGGCATATCCAGACTTTGACGCCGATCGTTCCGTAGGTGGTCATGGCGGTCGCGGTGGCGTAGTCGATATCGGCCCGCAGGGTATGGAGGGGAACTCGTCCGTCCATATATTTTTCAGAGCGGGCGATTTCAGCACCGCCGAGGCGACCGGCACAAAGGATTTTGATACCCTCAGCGCCCATCTTCATTGAGGCCGCCATTGCTTTTTTCATGGCGCGGCGGTAAGACACTCGTCCTTCCAGCTGACGGGCGATAGAATCAGCCACCAATTTGGCCCACAGCTCCGGTCTCTTGACCTCGATAATATTCAAGGAGATATCTTTTTTGGTCAAAAGTTGCAGTTCCTCGCGAAGCTTGTCAACTTCCGCGCCCTTGCGCCCGATAACGATTCCGGGTCGCGAGGTATGAATATCAACGGTCACCTTTTTGGGTGCGCGCAGGATCTCAATTTTTGCCAACCCAGCATTTTCCAGCCTGGCAGTAATATATTTTTTGACCATCAAGTCTTCGTAAATAAAGTCGGCGAAGTTCTTTCCGGCAAACCATTTACTGCTCCAGGACTTGATGACGCCCAGCCGGAAACCTATGGGGTGTGTCTTTTGTCCCAAACTTATCTCCTTATCTTACTCGTCTGTCTTATCTTTTTTGGTATCAGTATCATCCGCAGTCTCTTCAGTCGTCTTTACCTCAGGCGTTTCGGCCGCATTCCCGGCCTCATCTTTGGTTGCCACGGTCGCCTTCGTCTCTTCCACGACGTCCTGCGTATCATCTATCTTGTCAGCCTTAACAGCTTTTTTGGTCTTGGTTGCCGTTTTGGTGCGGGTCGTTTTCTTCGCGGTCGTTTTTTTCACGGCTTTCGGTTCATCGCTTTCGACCGTCTCTTTTTTCCGGCGCCGTCCGCCTCGAGTTTTCGGGGCTTCGGGTTCAGGTTCGCCCTCGACTTCGATTGTCACATGGCAAAACCTCTTGCGAATCCTGAAGACGCGTCCCATGGACTGGAACCGGATACGCTTGGCGGTGGGAGCGGCATCGACAACCACTCTCGTGACCAACAAATCTTCCGCTTTCAGTTTGGCCGTCCCGACACTTGAAATGGCATTGGCGGCGGCCGCCTTGAGGGTCTTGGCCATGTGGTGCGCCGCGACCTTTGGCGTGAAGTTGAGGATATTCATTGCTTCCTCAACCGGTTTCCCCTTGATCAAATTCGCCACCAGGCGCATTTTTTTTGGGGACACCTTCAAATATCGTACTCTCGCTCGTGCCTGCATCGTTCCTGCTCCTTAACCCTTAATGGCACTGGCGCGTTCGACCAGTTTTCCGCCGTGTCCGCGGAACGTTCGCGTCGGGGCGAACTCACCCAGCTTATGACCGACCATGTTTTCGGTGATATAGATGGGGATAAACTTGTTGCCGTTATGCACCGCCAGAGTATGCCCGACGAACTCGGGCGAAATGGTTGACCGGCGCGACCAGGTTTTGACAACTTTCTTGTCGCCAATGTCGTTCATGGCGTTGATCTTCATCATCAACTTGGGTTCAATGTATGGACCTTTTTTCAATGACCGTGGCATTCAATTCCTCCGCACTATTTTCTTTTGTTGCGCGGTTCGACAATATATTTGTTCGATTTGCGTTTATTACGCGTTTTCAATCCCTTGGTGGGTTTTCCCCACGGCGTGCAGGGATGCCGACCGCCGGAGCTTCGTCCCTCACCGCCACCCATGGGGTGATCGACGGGGTTCATTGCGACACCGCGCACTTTCGGCCGCCAGCCCCGCCAGCGGGTTGCCCCGGCCTTGCCCCAGGACAGGTTTTTGTGATCGGCGTTACCAACCTGGCCGACCGTGGCATAGCAGGTCTGCTTAACCAGTCGGACTTCCCCGGATGGCATTTTCAGGTGAGCAAAGTCACCTTCCTTGGCCAGAAGCTGGACATAGGTTCCGGCTCCGCGTGCAATCTGCCCCCCCTTGCCGGGGAACATTTCCACGTTATGGATAAAGGTTCCCAGAGGCATCTGGCCGATCGGCATGGAGTTTCCGGTTCGGTATTCGGCCTGTTCGCCGGACATGAGGCTGTCGTTGACCTTGAGTCCGTCGGGGGCCAGGATATATCTTTTCTCGCCGTCGACATAGTGCAACAGGGCGATATTGGCCGACCGATTGGGGTCGTATTCAATCGACGCCACCCTGGCCGGGATATTGTATTTGTTGCGCCTGAAGTCAATCATGCGATAATGCCGCTTGTGACCTCCGCCCCGATGGCGGGCCGTAATGCGTCCCTTGTTATTGCGTCCGCCCTTTTTCCTCAACGGTTTCAGCAACGACCGTTCGGGGCTCGTTGAGGTAATTTCCTCAAAGGTCGAGACTGTGCGGAATCTCAAGGACGGCGTAGTCGGTCTAAACTTTTTAACACCCATAGCTCAGCTCATCTAAACGTTTTCAAAATCAGTGATATGCTGGTCTTTCTGCAATTTGACAATGGCCTTTTTCCAGGCTCCGGTTCGTCCCGCAAAGCGTCCCAGCCGTTTCGGTTTACCGGGCACCACCATGGTTCTGACCGATTCCACTTTGACGCCAAAGGCCTTTTCGACGGCCTGTCTGATTTCTTTCTTATTGGCGGCACGGTCGACACGAAACACATAGGCATTGCTTGTTTCGCGCATGATGCTCGACTTCTCGGTCATTAAATTCAGTTTCAACACCTGTCGTGGATCTTTCATGAGGTAAACACCTCCTGCACCTTGTCCAGACCGGCACGGGTGAACAGCAACACGTCGGCATTCACCACGTCGTAGGTATTGGCCAGTGCGGCGCGACAGTATTTGACATCATTCATATTGCGAACGGACAGCACCAGATTGCGATTGGCGCCCTCGTCAAGAATCAGGCATTTCTTGCGATCAATCCCGAGGCGATCAAGAATAGTCGCCATGTTTTTGGTTTTGATCTCGGATAATTCCAGATTTTCAATCACCTTGATATTATCATGCTGGGCCTTGTCGGAGAACGCTGACACCTGGGCGATACGTTTCATTTTCTTTGGAAAGCGGTTGTAGTAGCATCGCGGTTTGGGTCCAAAGACCACACCGCCGCTTCGCCAGATGGGGGAACTGGCCGTGCCGGACCTGGCGCGACCGGTGCCTTTCTGCCGCCACGGCTTGGAGCCGCCGCCGGCGATCTCGGCGCGCGTCTTGCTACTGGAATTACCCTGTCTTTGGTTGGCAAGGTAATTGACCACGTACTGATGAACGACGTGCGGTCGCGGTTCCACCCCGAACAGCTTCTCGTCCAGCATCACGGTGCCGATCTCGGCGCCTTCCTGATTATATACTTTAACTTCCATACTACACTGCCCTGTTGTTTCCCCGGTTTGAGGTTCGGATTTTCACCAGGGTTCCCTTCTTCCCGGGAATCGAACCGCGTACCAGAATCAGGTTTTCCTCGTCAATCACCCGGACCACTTCCAGGTTCAGCACCGTCACTTTATCCTTGCCCATCTTCCCGGCCATTTTCATGCCTTTGAAGACCCGCGAGGGATATGACGACTGCCCGATAGAACCGGGTGCGCGCATCCGATCGGATTGCCCGTGCGTTTTCTGTGCGCCGGAAAAATGATGCCGCCGCATGGTGCCCTGGAAACCGAGGCCGCGCGAGATGCCGGACACGTCGACGCGTTCGCCGCGTTTGAACAGGTCCGCTTTCAACTCCTGCCCGACTTCAATATCACCCTTGAAGGCGATTTCGCGCAGGTATTGTTTCGGCTCCACCCCGGCTTTCTCAAAGTGACCCAGTTCCGCTTTCGTGAACAGTTTTTTCCGCTGTTGACCATAGCCGACCTGTATCGCAGAGTATCCGTCTTTTTCCGCCGATCGTTTGGCGACAACGACACACGGTCCGGCCTCAATCACCGACACGGGGATCTCTTCCCCGTCAGCGCCGAAGACGCGGGTCATGCCAAGCTTGGTACCAATCAATTCCTTCATGACGACTCCACTATCAGGTCTTTATTTCCACGTCCACACCGGCCGGCAGATCCAGCTTCATCAAGGCGTCCACAGTCTGCGGGGTCGACTCGTAGATATCGATCAGGCGTTTGTGAATCCTCGTTTCAAACTGCTCGCGCGATTTCTTGTCGACATGCGGCGAGCGCAAAACGGTGTAGATGGTCCGTTTGGTCGGCAGGGGTATCGGCCCCGCGATGCGGGCGCCGGTTCTGAGGACGGTACGGGCAATTTCCTTGGTTGATTTATCCAGGGAGTAGTGATCGTACGCCTTCAGTTTGATTCTAATTTTCTGGCCGTCCATTATTAACCTTTGCATTGTTTACGGCGATAAACGCCTCTTACTCAATAATCTCCGAAATCACGCCGGCGCCGACGGTGCGGCCGCCCTCGCGGATCGCGAAACGAAGTTCTTTCTCCATGGCAATCGGCGTGATCAACTCCGCCTCGACCGAAATGTTATCGCCCGGCATCACCATCTCAACACCTTCGGGAAGCGTCACCGAACCGGTCACGTCGGTCGTCCGAAAATAAAACTGCGGACGATACCCGGCGAAAAACGGCGTATGACGACCACCCTCTTCCTTGCTCAATACATAAACTTCAGCTTTGAACTTCGTGTGAGGCGTGATCGAACCCGGTTTCGCAATTACCATACCGCGCTCCAGGTCGGTCTTGTCAAGACCACGAAGCAAAAGACCGACGTTGTCGCCCGCCCGACCCTCATCAAGGATCTTGCGGAACATCTCAACACCGGTGCAAACCGTCTTGCGCGTCTCGCGAATACCAACCCGCTCGACCTCTTCACCGGTCTTGACCATGCCGCGCTCAACACGACCGGTTCCGACCGTTCCCCGACCGGTGATCGAAAAAACGTCCTCAACCGGCATCAAAAACGGCTTGTCGATGTCACGCTCCGGCTCGGGAATATAAGAATCCAGTGCTTCCAGAAGCTCGTGGATCGACTTGTACGATTCATGCTCCTCAACGCCCTGCTGGGCATGGGTCATCGCCTCAAGCGCACTACCCCGAATAACCGGAATGTCGTCGCCGGGAAACTTATACTGCGTCAGCAAATCACGAACCTCAAGCTCAACCAAATCCAACAGCTCCGGATCGTCGACCATGTCAACCTTGTTCATGTAAACAACGATGTAAGGAACGCCAACCTGACGCGCCAGCAGGATGTGCTCACGGGTCTGAGGCATCGGACCATCGGCCGCCGAAACGACCAGGATCGAACCGTCCATCTGAGCCGCACCGGTAATCATATTCTTTACATAGTCCGCGTGACCCGGACAGTCAACGTGCGCATAGTGACGTGTTTCTGTTTCATACTCTACGTGCGCCGTTGCAATCGTGATCCCGCGTTCACGCTCCTCGGGAGCGTTGTCAATCGAGTCAAACGTCCGAACCGTGGAAAGACCGCTACGGCTCAAAAGCATCGTCATCGCCGCCGTCAGTGTCGTCTTTCCATGATCAACATGACCGATCGTGCCGACATTTACATGCGGCTTCGTCCGTACAAATTTCTCTTTCGCCATTGGCTTACAACCTCACTATATCTTCAGTTAAACATTGTCGTCGCAAACATCTTACTGGACACATCTTCCGGCAACGGGGAGTACTTAGCAAACTGCATGGTATAAGCACCGCGCCCCTGGGTCAAATTTCGCAGGGCGGTCGCGTATCCGAACATCTCTCCCAGCGGGACGGTGGCCTTGATCACCTGCACCTTATTACGCGGAACCATGCCGAGTATTTTGCCACGGCGCAGGTTCATATCACCGACCACACTCCCCATATAATCTTCGGGGCAAACAATTTCCACATCCATCACCGGTTCCAGAATAATGGGATTCGCCTTGCGCGCTCCCTCCTGCAGGGCCTTGGAGCCGGCGATTTCATACGCCAGTTCGGTGGAATCGATCTCATGGCTCGAGCCATCGATCAGGATGGCCTTGATTCCCACCATCGGATACCCGGCGATCACACCGCTGGTCATGGCGTTGCGGATTCCCTTTTCGACCGACGAGATAAACTGCCGGGGAATGGCATTGCCCTTAATTTTATTTTCAAACACGAAAGGCGTTCCATTGCTGGTCGGCTCGATGTGAATCTTGACATAACCGTACTGTCCCTTGCCGCCGGACTGCCGGATAAATTTACCTTCAGCCTCGACATTGCTTGATATGGTTTCCTTGTAGGCGACCGACGGTTTGCCAACATTGGCCTGCACGTGAAATTCGCGAATCATACGATCGACGATAATTTCCAGGTGCAATTCCCCCATACCGGCGATAATGGTCTGTCCGGTTTCTTCATTGACTTTGGCCTTAAAGGTGGGGTCTTCCTCTTCGAGCTTGGCCAGGGCCTCATTCAATTTATCCTGATCGACTTTAGATTTCGGTTCAATGGCGATCCAGATAACCGGTTCCGGGAAGCTCATCAGGTCGAGCCGGATCGGGTTTTTGGGATCGCACAGGGTGTCACCGGTAGTGGTTTTACGAAAACCGATAACGGCGACAATGTCCCCGGCGGACGCCATCGGGACGTCGCTCCGTTTGTTGGAGTGCATCAGCAGAATGCGGCCAACCCGTTCCTTGATATTGGAGGTCGGATTCAGGATATATGATCCGGACTTGATCTGCCCGGAATAAATTCTCATATAACATAGTTTTCCGGAATGGGGATCGGTGGCGATTTTAAATGCCAGGGCGGTGGCCGGTTCGTTAATATCCGGTCGGCGCAAGACTTCTTTTTTACCATCAAGTGTGATTCCCTTCACCGGCGGCAGTTCCTTTGGAGACGGCAAGAATTCGACGATGGCATCAAGCAGCTTGTGGACGCCCTTGTTTTTCAACGAGGATCCGCACAGAACCGGTACCAATTTGCACTCAATCACTCCCTTGTGAATGGCACGCACCACGTCGGCGCGTTCAACCGGTCGGTCATTCAGGAAGTCGTCCAGCAGGGTATCATCAAAATCCGAGAGGGCCTCAAGCAATTTCTCGCGGGCTTTTTCGGCGTCTTTCTTCATGTCATCGGGGATGGGGCCGTCGGAAAATTCCCTGCCGAGAGATTCTTCGTGAATGGTTCGATAGTTCATCTCGATCAGGTCCACGATCCCGGTAAACAAATCCCCCTCCCCCGCCGGAATTTGAGTCGGGATACAGGTCTGGTCGAATTTCTCGTTCATATCGCTGACGGTGTCGGCAAAATCCGCTCCGACGCGATCCATTTTATTGACATAGGCAATACGCGGCACGCGATATTTGTCGGCCTGCAACCAGACCGTCTCGGACTGCGGTTCCACCCCACCGACGGCGCAAAACAGCCCGACCGCACCATCAAGCACTCTCAGGGAGCGCTCGACTTCAATGGTGAAGTCAACGTGACCGGGCGTATCGATAATATTGATCTGGTAATTGTTCCAATAGCAGGTGGTTGCGGCAGAGGTGATTGTAATTCCTCGTTCCTTCTCCTGATCCATCCAGTCCATGGTTGCGGCACCATCATCGACTTCACCGATGCGATGCGTTTTCCCGGTATAGTACAGGATTCGCTCAGTCGTAGTGGTCTTACCGGCATCAATATGGGCCATGATTCCGATATTCCGTATGTATTGCATGTCTTTCATTTCAGACATAAAAAAACCCTAACTGAATCCTTCAACCATCAACAGCCTGATCAATAAGAAACCACTTCCAGCACCGCGAAAATTCAGCAGGGATCGGATGTGCGTTGTCCGTAGGTTTCCTATCGTATCTTAAAAAAGGCTCGCAACTGGTTCTCTAACCTTCCTTCTTCCCTTATTACAACCTATCTGCGGTTTAACCCGCTACCACCTGAAATGCGCGAAGGCCTTATTGGCTTCCGCCATTTTATGCGTATCTTCTTTCTTCTTAATCGAGGCGCCTTCGTTGTTCGCGGCGGCGACGAGTTCGGCCGCGAGTCGTTCGGCCATGGTATGTTCGCCACGGCTTCGCGAATATGAAATCAACCATCTGATGGCCAGGGCGACCCGGCGATCAGCGCGGACTTCAACGGGGACCTGGTAGGTGGCGCCACCCACCCGGCGTGACTTGACTTCAAGCACCGGCTTGACGTTGTTCATCGCCTTGTGGAAAACATCGATGCCGGTCTGACCGGTTTTCTTTTCGGCCAGCTCGAGAGCGGTGTACAGTATCCGTTCGGCGGTCGACTTTTTCCCGTCTTTCAGTAACGATCCAATAAACTGGGTTACCAATCTGTCCCCATATTTGGTATCTGGTACAATCTCCCGCGTCTGCGGTGTCTTTCTTCTCGGCATTAGGTCAACCTACCTCTACTCAATCAGTTCTACTTTTTCGGTCTCTTGGTTCCGTATTTGGATCGGCTTTGAGTTCGATCCGTCACACCGGAGGTGTCCATTGTACCGCGAATGACATGGTACCTAACGCCCGGCAAATCTTTGACACGGCCGCCGCGGATCAGGACGATGGAGTGTTCCTGCAGATTGTGTCCCTCGCCCGGGATATACGCCGTCACTTCCATCTGATTGGTCAAACGCACGCGTGCGACCTTGCGCAGGGCCGAGTTCGGCTTTTTCGGTGTGGATGTGTACACACGAGTACAGACGCCACGTTTTTGCGGTGAACCTTTCAAGGCCGGCGTGGTTGACTTTGACATGATGGTCTTGCGACCCTTCCGTATCAGCTGGCTAATTGTCGGCACTACAACTCCTTACAACAACACATATTCTTATCAACAAAAAAAGAGAACAGTAATGTATCGTTTAATCCTTAATTGTCAAGCGTTTTCTTTGAAAATGTTCGCCAGAGGTTCATCTGTTTCAGCGACTTCCAGTTCTTCGTCCTCCTGAATGACCTCGACACTGCGATAGCGGTCAATCCCGGTTCCGGCGGGAATCAAGCGACCGATAATCACGTTTTCTTTCAGCCCCCGTAACCAGTCGATTTTGCCGCTGATGGCGGCCTCGGTCAGGACCTTGGTCGTCTCCTGGAAAGAGGCGGCGGAGAAGAAACTCTCGGTCGACAGCGACGCCTTCGTAATCCCCAGCAGTAGCGGTTCGAAGAGGGCCGGTTCACCACCTTCGGCAATGACGCGGGCGT
>Ga0272442_10002628_pt1 | contig 25840 bp, 31 predicted proteins | sample SSMForm2O_FD_200262 | JGI IMG/M metagenome (GOLD analysis project Ga0272442, IMG submission 200262) | Marine sediment archaeal communities from Little Sippewissett salt marsh, Falmouth, MA, United States - SSM-Form-2O | ecosystem: Environmental > Aquatic > Marine > Wetlands > Sediment ... | reverse complement strand
AGATGACAGTGAGTCTGATTGCGCCGATCGCGATGGAAGAGGGTCTGCGATTTGCGATCCGTGAAGGTGGCCGCACCGTCGGCGCCGGTGTTGTCAGCAAAATTATAGAATAGGTACTGGAAAAATCGACCCGGTATCCAGGCACGGGCCAGCCCAGGGCTGGCCCGTTGCTGATTGAAGGTGTCGATGTATCAACGAGTTTAGGCCAGTGGCTCAACTGGTAGAGCAGCGGTCTCCAAAACCGCAGGTTGGGGGTTCGAGTCCCTCCTGGCCTGCCAACTTTAAACGGTTAAGCAGGTATACAAAGCGCTATGGTCGCAAAGGCCGAAACTGAGGTTTCGAACAAACTGGATATCCTCAAGCTGGTGATCGCCGTCGTGATTCTGCTCGCGGGTATCGGTGGCTTTTACTACTACGGGGACGCCTCCTTGCTTTATCGCGTTTTAGGGCTGGTGGGGGTTGCCATCATCGCGGCGGGCATTGCGCTGACAACGAGCACCGGTCATGCGATCGTGTCCTTCGGTCGAGAGGCGCGTGCCGAGGTTCGAAAGGTCGTGTGGCCGACCAGGCAGGAAACAGTACAAACCACACTGATGGTCGTTGTCGCGGTGATCATACTGGGCATTTTTCTTTGGCTGATTGACATGATGTTATTGAACGCGGTGGAGATACTGACAGGGCAAGGGGGCTAGCAGTGAGCAAGCGTTGGTACGTGGTGCATGCGTATTCCGGATTTGAAGCCAAGGTGAAGGAATCGCTGAAGGAACACATCAATCTGGCGGGCATGGAAGACAAGTTTGGTGACATTCTGATTCCGACGGAGGAAGTCGTCGAGGTCAGAGACGGCGCCAAGCGTAAGTCGGAGCGAAAATTTTTCCCAGGCTACGTGCTGGTGCAGATGGAGATGTCCGATGAGACCTGGCACCTGGTGAAGGACGTGCCGAAGGTCATGGGTTTTATCGGTGGCACCAAGGACAAGCCCGCGCCGATCTCAGATAAGGAAGCCCAGCAGATTTTGGGCGCCATCCAGGAAGGGGCCGAGAAACCGAAGCCCAAAGTGCTGTACGAGCCGGGTGAGGTCGTTCGGGTGACCGATGGCCCGTTCAACGATTTCAGTGGTGTTGTCGAAGAAGTGGATTACGAGCACAGCCGGCTGAAAGTGGCCGTGCTGATTTTTGGCCGTTCCACACCGGTCGAACTCGAGTTCGGTCAGGTGGAGAAAGGCTAATCGGCACCTCCGCGCCCGCGTGTCTGAGGTGCGGCTGCGACTGAGAACATTCGCAAAAGCTGAAAATACTTGCGATAAAATTTTTGGTTCGTGTTACAATGCGCGGTTTGCATAAGCCGGATCCCTAAACCCTTAACGATGACGGGGAGCTTGGACGTCTGGGCCAAGCGTTTGTACCCGGGAGTGAAAAATGGCTAAGAAAGTAGACGCATACATCAAGCTGCAGGTCGGCGCGGGTGATGCAAATCCAAGTCCTCCTGTTGGTCCGGCGCTGGGCCAGCACGGTGTCAACATCATGGAGTTCTGCAAGGCTTTCAACGCGCAGACCCAGAGCATGGAAAAGGGCTTACCAGTTCCTGTCGTGATTACCGTTTACAGCGACAAGAGTTTCACCTTTATCACGAAAACCCCGCCCGCTTCGGTTCTGCTGAAGAAGGCTGCCGGTATCAAAAGCGGCAGCGGCGAGCCGCATATTAACAAAGTGGGCAAGGTCGACCGCGCCCAGCTGGAAGAGATCGCCAATACCAAGATGCCCGATTTGACGGCTATCGACATGGATGCGGCGGTGCGGACTATAGCCGGGACTGCGCGCAGCATGGGTATCGAAACAGAGGGCGTGAATTGATGGCCAAATTGACGAAGAGAATCAAAACGATCAATGAAAAGATCGACAAGAACCGGATCTATCCGGTCGAGGAAGCGTTGTCCTTGTTGAAAGAGCTATCCACGGTCAAGTTCACCGAGTCGGTCGATATCAGCGTGAATCTAGGTATCGATCCAAAGAAAAGCGACCAGGTCGTGCGCGGTGCGACCGTGCTGCCGAACGGTACCGGCAAAGAGGTTCGCGTTGCTGTTTTCACCGATGGTGAAAACGCGAAGGCAGCAGAGGCGGCCGGCGCTGACGTGGTCGGCATGGATGACCTCGCCGATCAGGTCAGAAAGGGTGAGTTCAATTTTGATGTGGTCATTGCTTCACCCGATGCGATGCGTGTGGTTGGCTCACTCGGGCAGATCCTCGGACCGCGTGGTTTGATGCCCAATCCCAAAGTGGGCACGGTCACGCCCGATGTTGCCGCGGCGGTGAAAAACGCAAAATCCGGCCAGGTACGTTACCGCGTTGATAAGGGCGGTATCATTCACTGTTCCGTAGGGACGGTGAAATTTGAGGTATCTGCACTGAAAGAAAACATCGAGGGATTGATTGCCGATCTGGTCAAAGCCAAGCCGGCTGCTGCGAAAGGGGTTTACCTTAAGAAGATCGCAGTTTCTTCGACTATGGGGCCGGGAATTGTGATTGACCAGACCAGTCTTGGTTAAATCCGGAACAGGTCAGCCATGGCCAGTCCGGGCGCACAGAAAAGGTGATAAAAAATGGTGGCACAGTCATGTGCCGCACGGAAACTTGGGCTGGATCAGAGTTTCCTTCAAAAGACACGGAGTAATCGGCATTGCTGATTAATCCGGAGATTTGGCAGCCGAGTTATCGGTGACGTCAAAGACCGCAGGTGTATTTCGGGCTGATCGGAATGCTTAATTTCCTGCGCAGATGGTGTCGCTTCAAAACTGATTGAAGCCGCCGTGAAGGGTCAACGGGTTTGACCCAATAACTTGGCTGAGGTGTTTCCGCAAGTTCAATACGTTCTTGCAGACAGCCGAAGCTTAACTGGAGAGCTAAAGTGGCACTTAATCTTGAAGACAAGAAAACAATTGTCGCTGAGGTAGCTACGATTGCGGCGAGTGCGCATTCAGCCGTAGCAGCTGAATACCGCGGCTTGAGTGTTGATGAAATGACTGCGTTGCGCGCCAAAGCACGCAACGAGGGTGTTTATCTGCGCGTGATCAAGAATTCGCTGACCAAGCGTGCCATTGATGGTACTGAATTCGAGTGTATGCAGGATTCGCTGGTGGGGCCATTGGTCATGGCCTTCTCCCAGGAGGATCCGGGTGCGGCCGCTCGAGTCGTCAAGGATTTCGCGAAAGAACACGACAAGCTGGTCGCGAAAGTACTGGCCGTCGGTGGCGAGTTGCTGGATGCCAGTGAAATAGATCGGCTGGCGAAACTGCCCAATCGTGACCAGGCGATCAGTATGCTGATGGCGGTTATGAAGGCGCCGATCGAGAAATTCGTTCGTACCATGAATGAACCGCATGCGAAGCTGGTGCGCACAGTGGCCGCTGTTCGTGATCAAAAACAGGCGAATGCGTAGTTACCAATAGTTTATTGCTAATTAATCAACTTAATTAATCTGGAGAAGAATTGTGGCTGTTTCACAAGAAGAAATTCTGGAAACCATATCCAACATGACTGTAATGGAAGTCGTGGATCTGATTTCCGCGATGGAAGAAAAATTCGGCGTTTCCGCCGCGGCAGCAGTTGCAGCGGCGCCTGTCGCTGCTGCCGATGCCGGTGCCGGCGCTGCTGAGGAAAAGGATGAGTTTGATGTCGTTCTAGCGGGTATCGGTGACAACAAGGTTTCCGTGATCAAGGCTGTTCGTGCGATCACCGGTCAGGGACTGAAAGACGCTAAAGATACCGTTGAAGGTGCACCGGCTACGATTAAGGAAGGTGTTTCCAAAGACGAAGCTGAAGAGCTCAAAAAGCAGCTTGAAGAAGCTGGCGCATCTGTCGAACTCAAGTAGACAGAGCGCTGAAGCTTCATTTTCAGCGGCATCAGAGGCTGGTAGCCATTGTTTTAGGACAATCTGGCTGCCGGCCTTTTGTTGTTTGTTGCAGTAAAGGCTGCGATGAACACCGTGGTGGCGGGCTGCGCCTGACTGCCTGCCACGAAAGCAAGACCCGCGAGGGTCTCGATAAATTCATTTAGACGCGCGATAGAGGATTACTGATGGCATATTCTTTTACCGAGAAAAAACGCATCCGTAAGGATTTCGGTAAACGTCCACCTATTCTGGATGTGCCCTACCTGCTCTCCATGCAGCTTGATTCATTCCGCAGCTTTTTACAAGCTGATGTGAAGCAAAGCGAGCGTGCAGAAATGGGTCTGCATGGTGCATTCAGCTCTGTTTTTCCGATTGTCAGCTACTCCGGGCACGTGGAGCTGCAGTACGTAAATTACACATTGGGTAGGCCCGTATTCGATGTCAAAGAATGTCAGCTGCGCGGGTTGACCTATGCGGCGCCTCTGCGTGTGACTATGCGCCTCGCGATTTACGACAAGGAAGCCAAGAAAAAAACAACGCCCAAGGCTGTCAAGGAACAGGAAGTCTACATGGGCGAGATGCCGCTGATGACAGAGAACGGTACCTTCGTGATCAACGGAACCGAGCGCGTGATTGTTTCACAACTGCACCGTTCACCGGGCGTGCTTTTCGACCATGACAAGGGCAAGACCCATTCGTCCGGCAAGATTCTCTATTCTGCGCGCGTGATCCCCTATCGTGGCTCCTGGTTGGATTTCGAGTTCGACCCGAAAGACTGCGTGTTTGTGCGCATCGACCGCCGCCGCAAGTTGCCGGCCACGATTCTGTTGCGCGCGTTGGGCTTTAGCGACGAACAGATCCTCGACACGTTCTTCGAGACAATCGAGTACAACTTCAGCAAAGACGGCGTCAGTTTCGATCTGGTGCCCGAACGCCTGCGTGGCGAGACGACGACGTTTGACATCAAGGCGGGCAAGGAGACCATAGTTGAAGCCGGTCGTCGTGTGACCATGCGTCATATCAAGCAGCTCGAAAGCAAGAAAATCACCAAGCTGAATGCAAACATGGATTATCTTCTCGGCAAGGTGTTGGCACACGATATCATCGACACCGATACCGGTGAAATTATCGCACCGGCCAATGCCGAGTTTACCCAGGAACTGGTTGATCATTTGCTCGAGAACAAGGTCAAGTCATTCAAGGTCATCTATACCAATGATCTGGAAGTGGGTCCGTTTATTTCGAGCACCTTGAGGCTGGATCCAACCACAACCCAGCTGGAAGCGCAGATCGAAATCTACCGCATGATGCGCCCCGGTGAGCCGCCGACGAAGGATGCCGCAGAGAACCTGTTCAATAACTTGTTCTTTACCACAGACCGTTATGATCTCTCTGCGGTTGGCCGTATGAAGTTCAATCGCCGCCTGGGTATCGAAGACAAGGAACGCGGTGGCACGCTGAATCAGGACGACATACTCGCTGTTCTGAAGGAGCTGATCAATATTCGCAACGGCAAGGGCATGGTTGACGATATCGACCATCTCGGCAACCGCCGTATTCGCTGCGTCGGCGAAATGGCAGAAAACACCTTCCGTGTGGGCCTGGTCCGCGTCGAGCGCGCTGTCAAAGAGCGCCTGACGACTGCCGAACAGGACGAGTTGATGCCACAGGATCTGATCAATGCCAAACCGGTTGCGGCTGCGATGAAGGAGTTCTTTGGATCGAGCCAGTTGTCCCAGTTCATGGACCAGAACAACCCGTTGTCGGAAGTCACTCACAAACGCCGTGTATCGGCGCTTGGGCCCGGTGGTCTCACGCGTGAACGCGCGGGTTTCGAAGTCCGTGACGTGCATCCGACCCATTATGGCCGCGTCTGCCCGATTGAGACGCCAGAGGGTCCGAACATCGGCTTGATCAATTCGCTCTCGGTGTACGCGCGCACCAATGAGTACGGCTTCCTGGAGACGCCTTACCGAAAAGTCACCGACGGCAAGGCGACTGCAGAAATCGAGTATCTGTCAGCCATCGAGGAAAGCAATTTCATGATTGCGCAGGCGAATGCCACCCTCGACAACGATGGCAAGCTGCTCGATGAGCTGGTTTCATGCCGTCACGGCAATGAGTTCACGCTGGCCTCACCGGAGCAGGTGGAATACATGGATGTCTCGCCGAAGCAAATCGTGTCCGTTGCGGCATCGCTGATACCTTTTCTCGAACATGACGACGCCAACCGTGCGTTGATGGGTTCGAACATGCAACGCCAGGCGGTGCCGACGCTGCGGGCGCAGAAACCGCTGGTGGGTACCGGCATGGAACGAACGGTTGCGTTGGACTCCGGTTCCTCGGTGATTGCGCGCCGTGGCGGCAAAGTCGAATCGGTCGACGCCGGCCGTATCGTGATCCGCGTGCATGATGATGAAGCGACCGGGGATAGCGCGGGTGTCGATATCTACGGTCTGACCAAATACACACGTTCGAATCAGAACACCTGTATCAATCAGCGACCGTTGGTTTCGGTTGGTGATGAAGTGTCCAGGGGCGACGCGATTGCCGATGGACCTTCGACCGATATGGGTGAGCTGGCGCTGGGTCAGAATATGCTGGTCGCGTTCATGCCGTGGAACGGTTACAACTTCGAGGATTCGATTCTGATCTCAGAGCGCGTCGTCGAGGAAGATCGTTACACGACGATTCATATCGAAGAGCTGTCCTGCGTTGCCCGTGACACCAAGCTGGGTTCCGAGGAAATTACCGCTGATATTCCTAATGTCAGTGAAAGCCTGCTGTCCAAACTGGACGAGGCGGGCGTGGTGTATGTCGGCGCCGAGGTCAAGCCGAACGACATCCTCGTCGGCAAGGTTACGCCGAAGGGTGAGACGCAGCTGACCGCCGAAGAGAAACTGCTGCGTGCGATCTTCGGAGAGAAGGCATCCGATGTCAAAGACACCTCCCTGCGTGTGCCCTCGGGTATGGAGGGAACCGTGATCGGGGTACAGGTATTCACCCGTGATGGTGTGGAAAAAGACAAGCGTGCACTGGAAATCGAAGAGATGGAGATTGCGCAGGTCAGAAAAGATGTGGATGCGCAGTGGCACATCATCGAGGAAGATCTGTACGATCGCATGGAGAACCTGATGGTCGGCAAACTTGCTGCCGGCGGCCCGAAGGGTTTGAAGGCGGGCGCAAAGGTTACCAAATCCTATCTCGATGAACTCGAACGCAAGAAGTGGTCCGAGATTCGTCTCAAGAACGAACAGGCCAACGAGCAAATGGAGCGACTGGCCAAGCAACTGAAGGAGCAACGCAAGCGCCTGGACGAGTTGTTCGACGAGAAGAAGGGCAAGCTGACCGCCGGCGATGATCTCGCGCCTGGTGTGCTCAAGATGGTGAAAGTCTACATGGCGGTGAAGCGTCGCATGCAACCGGGCGACAAGATGGCCGGTCGTCATGGCAACAAGGGCGTCGTCTCAATGATCGTGCCTATAGAGGACATGCCTTACACCGATGACGGCACCCCCGTCGATATCGTGCTGAATCCACTGGGCGTGCCTTCACGCATGAACGTCGGTCAAATACTCGAGACCCATCTCGGCTGGGCTGCCAGAGGACTGGGTCGCGAGATTGGCAAGATGTTGGACCAGCAGGCTAACGTAACCGAAATTCGCAAGTTCCTCGACCAGGTTTACAACCACAACGCGAGCAAAGTTGATCTGAATTCTCTGAACGAGGACGAGCTGCTCGAACTGGCGGGCAATCTGCGTGAGGGGGTCCCGATGGCGACGCCCGTGTTCGATGGTGCTGAGGAAAGCGAGATCCATCGGATGCTCGAACTGGCAAATTTGCCGATTTCAGGGCAGACAACGCTCTATGACGGCCGCACCGGCGAGGCGTTCGAACGGCCGGTCACGATCGGCTACAAGTACATGCTAAAGCTGAACCACCTGATCGATGACAAGATGCATGCGCGCTCTACCGGCCCATACAGTCTGGTCACGCAGCAGCCGCTGGGCGGCAAAGCGCAGTTCGGTGGCCAGCGTTTCGGTGAAATGGAAGTCTGGGCACTGGAAGCGTACGGCGCCTCCTATACCCTGCAGGAAATGCTCACCGTCAAGTCTGACGACGTGATGGGGCGTAACAAAATGTACAAGAACATTGTCGATGGTGACCACCGCATGGAGCCCGGTATGCCGGAATCGTTCAATGTATTGCTGAAGGAAATTCGTGCCCTTGGGCTCAATATCGAACTCGAACAGGAACAGGACTGACAACTCTCAGTTTTCGAATAACGTATTCAACAGATCAGACGTCAGGAGTAAGAGCCTTGAAAGATCTACTCAAGCTCATAAAGCAGCAAAGTTCAGAAGAAGACTTTGATTCGATTCGAATCAGTCTGGCATCGCCGCAGATGATCCATTCATGGTCATTCGGTGAGGTGAAGAAACCGGAGACGATCAATTACCGCACCTTCAAGCCAGAACGCGATGGTTTGTTTTGCGCGAAGATCTTCGGCCCGGTGAAGGATTACGAGTGTCTGTGCGGTAAGTACAAGCGTTTGAAGCACCGTGGTGTTGTTTGCGAGAAGTGTGGTGTTGAAGTCACACAGTCAAAGGTGCGCCGCGAGCGCATGGGTCATATCGATCTGGCCAGCCCGGTTGCGCACATCTGGTTCCTGAAATCGCTGCCCTCTCGCATCGGCCTGTTACTGGATATGACGCTGCGTGAAATCGAACGTATTTTGTATTTCGAGGCCTTCGTCGTGATCGATCCGGGTTTGACGACTCTGGAAAAAGGCCAGTTGCTGACCGACGACACCTACCTGGAAGCTATCGAGGAGCACGGCGACGAATTCGACGCACGCATGGGCGCCGAAGCCATCTATGAAATGCTGACCAGCATCAATCTGGAGCGTGAGGCCGCCCAGATTCGTGAAGAAATGGGCGAGACCAAGTCGGAGACCAAGCTCAAACGGCTGGCGAAACGCCTGAAACTGGTCGAGTCGTTTCAGTTATCCGGTAATCGTCCGGAGTGGATGATCATGACCGTACTGCCGGTGCTACCGCCGGACCTGCGTCCGCTGGTGCCCCTCGATGGCGGCCGTTTTGCCACGTCCGATCTGAATGATCTCTACCGACGGGTGATCAACCGGAACAACAGGTTGCGCCGACTGCTGGAACTGTATGCGCCGGATATCATCGTGCGTAACGAGAAACGCATGCTGCAGGAGTCCGTCGACGCGCTGCTGGACAATGGCCGCCGTGGTCGAGCGATCACCGGTACCAACAAACGTCCGTTGAAGTCACTGGCTGACATGATCAAGGGCAAGCAAGGGCGTTTCCGTCAGAACCTGCTGGGTAAACGTGTCGACTACTCGGGGCGTTCGGTGATCGTCGTGGGCCCGACACTGAAGCTGCACCAGTGTGGCTTGCCGAAGAAAATGTCGCTGGAGCTGTTCAAGCCGTTCATCTTCAACAAGCTGTTGCGTCGTGGTCTGGCGACGACGATCAAGGCCGCCAAGAAACTGGTCGAAAAAGAGGGCAGCGAAGTCTGGGACATTCTGGATCAAGTCATCCGCGAGCATCCGGTCATGTTGAACCGCGCACCGACGCTGCACCGTCTCGGTATTCAGGCGTTCGAACCGGTTTTGATCGAAGGAAAAGCGATTCAGTTGCACCCGCTGGTGTGCACCGCATTCAATGCGGATTTCGACGGTGACCAGATGGCTGTGCACGTGCCGCTGTCGATCGAGGCCCAGCTGGAAACGCGGGCGTTGATGATGTCAACCAACAATATTCTGTCACCTGCATCGGGTGAGCCCATCATTGTGCCTTCCCAGGATATTGTGCTCGGACTCTACTACATGACGCGTGAGTCAGTGAATGTCCCGGGTGAGGGCATGATCTTCGCCGACATCGATGAAGTGCACCGCGCCCGCGAGACCGGCGCTGCGCATTTGCAGGCAAAATGCAAGGCGCGGGTGCGCGAAGTCGTGTTCGATCAGGACGGCAATCCGGTCGAGCGTCGCATCGTCGCCGATACCACCGTCGGTCGCGCGTTGTTGTCCGAGATATTACCCGAGGGTCTGCCTTTCGAACTGGTCAACCGCGATTTGAACAAGAAGGCGATCTCAAACCTTATCAACGCCTGTTATCGCCAGGTGGGTCTGAAAGAAACCGTCATTTTCGCTGACCAGCTGATGTACACCGGATTCCGTTATTCGACCCGTGCCGGCGTGTCGATTGCGATCAGCGATATGGTGATTCCGGAAGAAAAGGAACCGATATTGACTAACGCCGAAGTCGAAGTCAAAGAGATCCAGGACCAGTACACATCGGGATTGGTCACCAACGGCGAGCGCTACAACAAGGTTGTCGACATTTGGTCGCACGCGAATGATGCGGTCGCAAAGGCGATGATGGACAAGCTCGGGACCGAAGATGTACAGGACGCGGATGGAAACACCGTCAAACAGACCTCGTTCAACAACATCTTTATCATGGCCGATTCCGGTGCTCGAGGCTCAGCTGCGCAGATCCGTCAGCTCGCCGGCATGCGCGGTCTGATGGCGAAACCGGACGGCTCGATTATCGAAACGCCGATCACAGCCAATTTCCGCGAAGGCCTGAATGTGTTGCAATACTTTATCTCGACGCACGGCGCGCGCAAGGGGCTGGCTGACACCGCGTTGAAAACCGCGAACTCAGGTTATTTGACACGGCGTCTGGTCGATGTTGCGCAGGACCTCGTGGTCGTCAATGACGATTGCGGAACCGAAAACGGTTTGTCGATGCAGCCAATCATCGAAGGCGGCGATGTCGTAATGCCGTTGGACGAACTGGCGCTCGGCCGTGTGGTTGCCGTTGATGTTTACCGCGCTGGCACGGACGAGTTGGTCATCCCGGCGGGTACTTTCCTCGATGAACAGTGGGTCGAACAGCTCGAGAAACTGGGTGTAGACGAAATTCTGGTGCGTTCGGTGATCACTTGTGAGAACACCCACGGCGTGTGCGCCAGCTGCTACGGGCGCGATCTTGCTCGGGGCCATATCGTCAACAAAGGTGAGGCCATTGGCGTCATCGCTGCCCAGTCGATTGGCGAGCCGGGTACTCAGCTGACCATGCGTACTTTCCATATCGGCGGTGCGGCCAGCCGTGCTGCATCAGCCAGCAATATCGTGGTCAAGAACAAGGGTAGCGTGCGCCTGCATCACATCAAAGTCGTTGAGCAGGGCAACGGTAACCTGGTCGCGGTATCCCGTTCCGGTGAACTCGGCGTTATCGATGAGCATGGTCGTGAACGTGAACGCTACAAAGTGCCTTACGGTGCGGTGATTTCGGTCGCTGACGGTGGTGAGGTGGAGTCTGGCCAGATCGTCGCGAACTGGGACCCGCACACCCATCCGATCATCACCGAGGTCGCGGGCAAGGTGAAGTTCACTGATTTCTCGGAAGGCGTCAGTGTGCAGAAGGAAACCGACGAGATCACCGGCTTGTCATCGGTGGTCGTGATCGACCCGAAACAGCGTCCCAGTGCGGGCAAGGATATGCGTCCGTTGATCACGCTGGTCGATGACAACGCTAAAGAACTGTGTATTGCCGGTACCGAAATTCCCGCACGGTATTTCTTGCCCTCGGGCGCAATCATTAATATCAACGACGGCAGCAATGTCGCGATTGGCGACGTGATCGCTCGAATTCCACAGGAGTCCAGCAAAACGCGTGATATCACCGGTGGTCTGCCGCGCGTCGCCGACCTGTTCGAAGCGCGCAAGCCGAAAGAATCGGCGATCATGGCCGAAACCACCGGCACGGTCAGCTTTGGTAAGGAAACCAAGGGCAAGCAGCGTCTGATCATCACCAAGGATAACAATGAGACCGTGGAATCCTTGATTCCGAAATGGCGTCATATCAACGTGTTCGAAGGTGAGCATGTGGAACAGGGCGAAATCATCGCTGATGGTGAGCTCAACCCGCACGACATCCTGCGCCTGCTGGGTACCGAGGCGCTGGCCAACTACCTGGTCAAGGAGATTCAGGATGTTTACCGCTTGCAGGGTGTGAAGATCAACGATAAGCATATCGAAGTCGTAATTCGACAGATGTTGCGCAAGGTCGAAATCATTGAAGGCGGGGAGTCCAGCTATCTGAAGGGCGAAATCGTCGAGCGTTCGAGTGTCATTGAGGAAAACGAGAAGCTCGAGGCCATCGGTAAAGTGCCGGCGATCTACGAACAGATCTTGTTGGGCATCACCAAAGGATCGTTGGTGACCGAGTCATTCATTTCGGCGGCCTCATTCCAGGAAACCACGCGTGTGCTCACCGAAGCTGCCGTTCGTGGCAGCAGCGACAGCCTCCGTGGTTTGAAAGAAAACGTGATCGTGGGTCGCTTGATTCCAGCGGGTACTGGGCTCGCTTACCACGAAGAGCGTCGACACCGCCGCACCGCGGCCCTGGAAGAAGCCTTCCGGTCTGAGGCAGAGCTGGCGGAGGCCGAAGCTGAAAGGGTGGCTGCAGAACAGGCTGACGACGCCGATGCATCAACGGGCACTAGCGATCAGTCGGAAACGCAGGCGCAGCAGGACGCCTGATGTTGCGGCCAGGCCGAGCCCGACCGCCGCGTGAGCCGGCTCCGCCGATGCTGCGTCAGCCTGGCAGATCGCTTGACAGCGCAACGGGGTGGGCATAGAATTGCGCCTCTTTTTAGCAGGCCCGATCGGGCCTGCTGTTTGTTTAAGCCATGGGAAAACTCCCACACGCCCGCTAGAGTCGGGTTTGGAGATAAGGTCATATGACAACAGTCAACCAGTTGGTGCGGAAACCGCGACAGAGCAAGCGTGCCAAGAGCAATGTGCCTGCACTGGAGGCGTCGCCACAGAAACGGGGTGTATGCACGCGTGTCTACACCACGACACCAAAGAAACCGAACTCGGCGATGCGAAAGGTCGCGCGTGTGCGGCTGACCAACGGCTACGAGGTCAGCAGTTATATTGGTGGCGAGGGCCACAACCTGCAAGAGCACTCGGTTGTGCTGATTCGCGGCGGTCGTGTCAAAGACCTGCCCGGTGTTCGCTACCACGTCGTGCGTGGTTCACTGGACACCCAGGGCGTTGACAACCGCAAACAGGGGCGCTCCAAGTACGGCGTTAAGCGGCCGAAGGGTTAAAGGTTAGAAAACGATGTCCAGAAGAAGAGAAGTACCCAAGCGCGAAATCTTGCCGGATCCCAAATTCGGCAGTACGCAGATCACCAAATTCGTCAACATGATCATGCAAAGCGGCAAGAAATCGGTCGCCGAATCGATCATGTACAATGCTCTGGATGCGATCGGTCAGCGTGGTAAGAGTGATTCACTCGAAGTCCTTGATCAGGCGCTCGAGAACGTCAGCCCGATGGTGGAGGTCAAATCGCGCCGTGTCGGTGGAGCGACCTATCAGGTGCCGGTCGAAGTCCGCGCCGATCGTCGAACCACGTTGGCGATGCGTTGGCTTATCGATGCAGCGCGCAAGCGTGGTGAGAAATCCATGCAGCTGAAGCTTGCTGGCGAGTTGATGGATGCGTCTGAGAACCGTGGCAGTGCGGTTAAAAAACGCGAGGACACACATCGGATGGCCGAGGCGAACAAGGCGTTTGCGCACTTCCGGTGGTAGCGGTCTGCGTACTCGCATAGACCTCGGAGAACGAAAGTGGCACGCAAGACACCCATAGAGCGCTATCGTAACATCGGTATCATGGCGCACATCGATGCGGGTAAGACCACAACGACCGAGCGGGTGCTGTTCTATACCGGCATATCCCACAAAATCGGTGAAGTGCACGATGGTGCAGCCACGATGGACTGGATGGAGCAGGAGCAGGAGCGCGGCATTACGATCACCTCGGCAGCGACCACCTGCTTCTGGAGAGGCATGGAGCAGCAGTACTCAGAGCACCGGATCAACATCATCGATACGCCCGGCCATGTCGATTTCACGATTGAAGTGGAGCGCTCGTTACGCGTGCTCGACGGTGCCGTCGCAGTGTTCTGTGCGGTCGGTGGCGTCGAGCCCCAATCCGAGACGGTATGGCGCCAGGCCAACAAGTATCATGTTCCGCGCATCGCGTTCGTCAACAAGATGGATCGTGCTGGCGCAAATTTCATGCGCGTCATTGAGCAGATCAAGACACGTCTGGGGGCGAAGCCATTACCGATGCAGGTTCCGATAGGTGCCGAAGAGAAATTCGAAGGTGTGGTCGACCTGGTTCGCATGCAAGCGATCCACTGGAATCCAAATGACATGGGCGCGACATTCGAGGAGCGAGATATTCCTGCCGATTTGGTCGATCAGTGCAATACGATGCGCGAGCAGATGGTCGAAACGGCCGCTGAAGCCAGTGAAGCTTTGATGGACAAGTATCTCGAACAGGGCGATTTGAGCGCTGAGGAGATCAGGGAGGGTATTCGCGCACGCACCTTGGCCAACGAAATTGTGCCGGCATTCTGTGGCAGTGCATTCAAGAACAAAGGTGTGCAGGCCGTCCTCGATGCCGTCATCGACTATATGCCGTCGCCGATCGATGTGCCACCGATTCAGGGTGAGCTTCAGGATGGTTCGAAGGGGAGCCGCCCGCCCTCTGACGACGCGGCGTTTGCAGCACTGGGGTTCAAGATTGCGACCGACCCGTTTGTCGGCAACCTGACGTTTTTCCGCGTCTATTCCGGCGTGCTGAACTCGGGTGATACCGTCTACAACACGGTGAAGGGCAAGAAAGAGCGTATTGGCCGTATCGTGCAGATGCATTCGAACAGTCGAGAAGAGATCAAGGAAGTGCGGGCGGGTGACATCGCGGCCGCGATTGGTCTGAAGGATGTCACCACCGGTGATACGCTGTGTGATCCGAACCACCTGATCACGCTCGAGCGCATGGACTTTCCAGATCCGGTTATCTCAGTAGCGGTCGAACCGAAGACCAAAGCCGACCAGGAAAAGATGGGTATCGCGCTGGGCAAGCTTGCGCAGGAGGATCCATCCTTTCAGGTCAGGACCGACGAGGAGTCCGGTCAGACGATCATTTCCGGTATGGGTGAGCTGCATCTGGAAATCATCGTTGATCGCTTGCGGCGTGAATTCAGCGTCGAAGCCAACGTTGGCAATCCACAGGTGGCCTACCGTGAATCCTTGCGTAAGTCGGTGGAGCAGGAATCCAAGTTCGCACGCCAGACCGGTGGCCGAGGCCAGTATGGTCACGTGTATTTGCGGATCGAACCGCAACAGCCCGGCCAGGGTTACGAATTCGTCAACGAGATCGTCGGCGGTGTGGTGCCCAAAGAATATATCCCGGCCGTCGACAAAGGCGTCCAGGAACAAATGAAAAATGGTGTGCTCGCCGGGTATCCCATCGAGGACGTCAAGGTAACGCTTTACGACGGTTCTTATCATGATGTGGATTCGAGCGAAATGGCGTTCAAGATCGCGGGTTCGATGGGTTTCAGAGAGGGTGCGCTAAGAGCAGAACCCGCCTTGCTCGAGCCGATCATGAAAGTCGAAGTGGTCACGCCCGAAGATTACATGGGTGATGTCATGGGTGACCTTAACCGGCGTCGTGGCATCGTCGGCGGCATGGAAGACTCGCCCACCGGAAAGATCATCCGAGCGGAAGTTCCGCTGTCAGAAATGTTTGGTTACGCGACCGCGCTGCGTTCAGCAACTCAGGGCCGCGCAACCTATTCGATGGAATTCAAAAAATATGCGGAAGCGCCGAAAAACATCGCAGATGCCGTAATCAACAGCAAGTCTGCGGCTTAACAGAACAACACGTTTTACGAGGTAAGCAACAAGTGTCCAAGGAAAAATTTGAGAGAACGAAACCCCACGTAAACGTGGGCACGATCGGTCACGTTGACCATGGCAAGACGACGCTGACGGCGGCGCTGACGAAGGTGATGGCGGAAGCGCAGGGTGGTGAAGTCAAGGCGTTTGACCAGATTGACAATGCCCCGGAGGAGAAGGCGCGCGGGATCACGATTGCGACCTCGCACGTGGAGTACGAGAGCCCGAAGCGTCACTATGCGCACGTTGACTGCCCGGGCCACGCGGACTATGTGAAGAACATGATTACCGGTGCAGCGCAGATGGACGGTGCGATTCTGGTGGTGTCGGCGGCGGACGGTCCGATGCCGCAGACGCGCGAGCACATTCTGCTGTCGCGTCAGGTGGGTGTGCCCTACATCGTGGTCTACCTGAACAAGGCGGACATGGTGGATGACGCCGAGCTGCTGGAGCTGGTGGAGATGGAGGTGCGTGAGCTGTTGGATGCGTACGAGTTTCCGGGCGACGACACGCCGATCATCACCGGTTCGGCGCTGAAGGCGCTGGAAGGCGACAGTTCGGACGTGGGCGCGCCGTCGATCGTGAAGCTGGTTGAGGCGATGGACGATTATATTCCGGAGCCGGAGCGTGCGGTGGACCAGCCGTTCCTGATGCCGGTGGAAGACGTGTTTTCGATCTCGGGTCGCGGCACCGTGGTCACGGGTCGTGTTGAACGCGGTATTGTCAAGGTGGGCGAGGAGATCGAGATCGTCGGCATCCGCGACACTCAGAAGACGACGGTGACCGGTGTTGAGATGTTCCGCAAGTTGCTGGACGAAGGTCAGGCGGGTGACAATGTGGGTTTGTTGTTGCGCGGCACCAAGCGCGAGGACGTGGAGCGCGGTCAGGTGTGCTGCAAGCCGGGCTCGGTGACGCCGCACACGAAGTTTGAGTGTGAGGTCTACGTGCTGAGCAAGGATGAGGGTGGTCGTCATACGCCGTTCTTCAACAATTACCGGCCGCAGTTCTATTTCCGCACGACGGACGTGACCGGCGCGGTTGATCTGCCGGAAGGCGTAGAGATGGTGATGCCGGGCGACAATGTGAAGATGACAGTGAGTCTGATTGCGCCGATCGCGATGGAAGAGGGTCTGCGATTTGCGATCCGTGAAGGTGGCCGCACCGTCGGCGCCGGTGTTGTCAGCAAAATTATCGAGTAATTATTATGCCAGCTACTAGCCAACAGATACGTATCAGACTGAAAGCCTTCGATCATCATCTGATCGACAAATCCGCCAGTGAAATCGTCGAAACGGCGAAACGCACAGGTGCGCACGTTCGCGGGCCGATTCCGCTACCCACCAAGATCGAACGCTACACGGTACTGATTTCGCCGCATGTGAACAAGGATGCGCGGGACCAATACGAAATTCGCACGCATAAGCGCTTGCTCGATATCGTCGACCCGACCGACAAGACCGTCGATGCGCTGATGAAACTCGATTTGTCTGCGGGCGTCGATGTGCAAATCAAGCTCAATTAGCGTCTGATCTGAGCGGCATGCGCTGAGCCAACGAGAGGACAAGACCGCGTCTTCGTGAGCGGTAGACCTGGCGGGCTGGTGTTCGTAAGCGCCGCTCTGGAGCGAAAAGCGTAGCCATAGCTACGGTTTGAGTGAAGAGACCGTAGGGTGCGCCATGCGCACCGCGCATCTTCAGTTCGGTGGCCGGTTCTGGTGCGCACGGCGCACCCTACGATCCTGGGCAGGCGAAGACCAGCCTGAACCGTGATAGGCACTGTTGAAAAACACGCTGTATTTTCGATCATTCGAATTTTCTCAAAAGGGGCAATCTCTTAAATCTTGCAAAATTGGCCGCCGCAGGGTTGTGGAGCCGGGAATAAATCCTGTATAATGCGCGGGCTTTGTTGCAGGGCGTACAGTAGTGCGATCTTTGCTCTCGCTGTCGAGATGCCGGCACAAAGCTTCCTTTTATCGTAAGTCCTTGACGGGCAGCCTGTGTGGGTGGTCTGGGATACTGCGAAAACTGACAGCTTGGGGTGCGAACAGCGCATTGCATCCTGTACAAAGAGTGAATTTTTCTGTAGATCGCGGCAGCCACGCGAACTGTACTGGCTGGACGGGATTGAGGGACTGGTTTTCTCAGTGACATGAGGAACCAGTTTTTTTATTGAGCGGGAATGAGCATGACTATTGGTGTAGTGGGCAGAAAAGCAGGTATGACGCGAATCTTCACAGAAGACGGTGCTTCGATTCCTGTCAGCGTCGTAGAGGTGTTGCCTAATCGCATTACCCAGATCAAGACCACCGAGAGCGATGGCTATCAGGCTATCCAGGTCACGACCGGGTCACGGCGGTCATCGCGCGTTACCAAGCCGCTGGCAGGGCACTTTGCCAAAGCAGGCGTTGAGTCGGGCCGTGGGCTGTGGGAGTTTCGTATTCAGGGCGATGAGGCGGCCGAGATGGAAGTCGGTGGTGAAATCAATGTCAGCATTTTTGAGTCGGGTCAGAAAATCGATGTCACTGGCCGCAGCATTGGTAAGGGATTTCAGGGCGGTATTAAACGCCATAATTTTTCCTCGCAGGATATGTCGCACGGTAACTCGATTTCACACCGCTCGAACGGATCCATCGGAATGTGTCAGACGCCTGGTCGGGTGATCAAGGGCAAGAAGATGTCGGGTCAAATGGGTGACGTGAAAACGACAACTCAGTCGCTGGAACTAGTGCGTGTTGATCAGGAGCGTGGCTTGCTGTTGATAAAAGGCGCGATTCCAGGTGCCAAGGGCGGTGACGTGATCATCAAGCCCGCGGTCAAGGCTTAAATCGCTGAACAACTAACATGACCAAGTAGAGACGACGATGGACCTGCAGTTACATAACAGTGAAGCAACGATTTCGGTATCAGATACGGTGTTCGCGGCTGATTACAAAGAGAGCCTGATTCATCAGCTCGTAACGGCCTACCTTGCAGCCGCTCGCGCAGGTACGAAGGCGCAGAAAAACCGCTCAGCTGTCAGAGGTGGCGGCACCAAGCCCTGGCGTCAGAAAGGCACCGGACGTGCGCGCGCCGGCACCATTCGCAGTCCTTTATGGCGCAGTGGGGGCGTGACCTTTGCCGCACAGCCTCGCGATTTTACTCAGAAAGTCAATCGCAAGATGTACCGGGCTGGTATTCGATCGATTTTGTCCGAACTGGCGCGTCAAAACAGGCTGCTGATCGTGGAGGACATTACGGTTGATGCGCCAAAGACCAAGCAGCTGGCGGTCAAACTCGCAGACCTCGGTGTCAGCAAGACGCTGATCATTACCGAAACCGGCGATGAGAAGCTGTATTTGTCCGCTCGCAACTTGCCAAATGTTGAGGTCAGTGATGTGGCTGGATTGAATCCGGTTATATTGATCCGCTATGAGCATGTGGTTATCACGGTGGGCTCGGTGCGTGCGATTGAGGAATGGTTATCATGAATCAGGAACGTATCTATCAGATTCTGTTAGCGCCCCATGTGTCAGAGAAAAGCACGGGGCTGGCGGATGAAAACAACCAGCACGTCTTCAAAGTTGCGTTGAATGCCAGCAAGTCGGAAGTCAAGCAGGCTGTTGAAGAACTGTTCAAGGTCAAGGTTGAGAAAGTCCGTATGGTGAACACCAAGGGCAAGACCAAGCGTTTTGGCGGTCGCCTGGGCAAACGTTCGGATCTGCGCAAGGCCTATGTCACCTTGGGCCCTGGTCATGACATCGATTTTGTGGCCACGCACTAGAGATTAAACATTAGGGGCTTTTAATGGCACTGGTAAAGACAAAGCCGACCTCTCCGGGACGCAGGTTCGTTGTGAAGGTTACCAACAACGAGCTGCACAAGGGCGCACCATTGCGTGCGCTCACTGAAAGCAAGAGCAAGAACGGCGGTCGTAACAACAAGGGGCGCATCTCGGTTCGTCACGTCGGCGGTGGCCACAAGCAGGCCTACCGGATCATTGATTTCAAACGTGACAAGGATGGCGTGCCGGCGCGCGTCGAGCGGATCGAGTACGATCCGAACAGGAGTGCGCATATCGCCTTGTTGAGCTATCGTGATGGTGAGCGCCGCTACATCATCGCGCCCAAGGGAATCCGCCAGGGTGATATGTTGCAGTCGGGCGCGGATGCCGCGATCAAGACGGGTAATTGCCTTCCTCTGGCGAATATCCCGGTCGGTACGCAGGTCCATTGCATCGAGATGAAACCGGGCAAGGGCGCGCAGATCGCGAGAAGCGCAGGTGCCACTGCACAATTGCTGGCGCGCGATGGAGCCTATGCGACATTGCGTTTACGTTCTGGTGAGATGCGCAAGATCCATGTCAATTGTCGCGCGACGATCGGCGAGGTCGGAAATACCGAGCAAGGTCTTCGCTCGTTGGGCAAGGCTGGTGCATCACGCTGGCGCGGTGTTCGGCCCACGGTACGTGGTGTCGTGATGAATCCGGTGGATCATCCTCACGGCGGCGGTGAAGGCAGGACATCGGGTGGCCGCCATCCGGTGTCACCCTGGGGTGTGCCCACCAAGGGATACAGAACCCGCAGCAACAAACGTACTGATGGTATGATCGTCCGTCGTCGTTACAAGCGCTGATTGATGTTAAACAGGCTGAAGAAACAGATACACAGATTCAGGAGACTATAAGTGCCACGCTCACTGAAAAAAGGTCCTTTTGTAGATCACCACCTGATGAGCAAGGTGATCAAGGCTAACGAGAACCGGGATCGGAAACCGATAAAAACCTGGTCACGCCGTTCGACTGTCTTTCCTGAAATGGTTGGCCTGACGATTGCCGTACACAACGGCAGGCAGCACGTACCGGTTTTGATCAACGAGAATATGGTTGGTCACAAATTGGGTGAATTTGCACTGACGCGAACCTACAAAGGCCATGCGGCCGATAGAAAAGCGAAGTAGACGATTATGGAAGCGACAGCAAAACACAGATTTGCACGCATCTCACCGCAAAAATGCCGTCTGGTCGCGGATCAGATTCGTGGCCTTGCAGTCGAGGATGCCTTGAATACATTGACATTTGGCACGACAAAGTCGGCTGCGATCATGAAGAAGGTTCTGGAATCGGCGATCGCCAATGCCGAGCATAACGAAGGTGCTGACATCGACGAATTGAAGGTTTCTCGTGTCTATGTCGACGAAGGGCCGGTCATGAAGCGACTGGAAGCGCGCGCCAAAGGCCGTGCCAATAGAATATTCAAGCGTACCAGTCACATTACCGTGGCTGTGGCTGACAGCTAAGAGAGATCGTAATGGGACAAAAAGTACATCCGGTAGGTATTCGACTCGGCATTTCCACTGACTGGAATTCCAAATGGTACGCGTCGTCAGCAGATTTCCCAAATCTGCTGAATGCCGATATCAAGGTCCGTGAGTACCTGAAGAAAAAGCTGGAGAATGCCAATGTCAGCAGAATACAGATCGAGCGTCCGACGCGTGCCGCGGTGATCACGATCCATACGGCCCGGCCGGGTGTCGTCATCGGTAAGAAAGGCGCAGACATAGAAAGATTGCGAGAGGAAGTTGCGAAGCTGATCGGTCTGCACATCAACAGCGTGAAAATCAACATCGAAGAGATTCGTAAACCTGAACTCGACGCTCAATTGGTCGCCGAGAGTATTGCGCAGCAGCTGGAACGACGCGTGATGTTTCGTCGGGCCATGAAACGCGCGATTCAAAATACGATGCGTATGGGCTCTGAAGGCGTCAAGATCATGGTCGCCGGTCGTCTGAACGGTGCTGAGATCGCGCGCAGCGAATGTTATGCGGAAGGGCGGGTACCATTGCACACGCTGCGGGCAGACATCGATTACGGCTTTGCCGAAGCACTTACGACCTATGGCATTCTTGGCGTCAAGGTTTGGATCTACAAAGGTGAAGTTTTCGACTTGTACCAGGAGTCCGAAGTCGAAGTCAGCAAAACGGCCAGTGCGAGTTAGAGGAAAAGTCCAGTGTTACAGCCAAAACGCACAAAATTTCGCAAACAGTTCAAAGGCAAAAACCGGGGCCTGGCTCAGGCTGGCAACAAAGTAAGCTTCGGTGAATACGGTCTGAAGGCCACCGAGCGTGGCAGGGTCACGGCGCGACAGATCGAGTCTGCGCGGCGCGCGATGACACGCCACATCAAACGTGGTGGCAAGATCTGGATTCGTATCTTCCCGGATGTGCCGATTTCCAGCAAGCCTCTGGAAGTGCGTATGGGTAAAGGTAAGGGCAACATCGATCACTGGGTCGCGAAAATACAGCCAGGCACCGTGTTATACGAAATGGAAGGGGTGAGTGAAGAGCTGGCGCGCGAGGCTTTTCGTCTTGCGGCCAACAAGCTACCGATCAAGACAACCTTCATTCAGCGCAAGGTGATGTGATGGCAAATGCAACCGAATACCGAAACATGTCCGTAGCGGACCTGAACAAAGAATTGATCGATCTGCGTCGTGAACAGTTTAACTTACGGATGCAGCAGGGCGCAGGGAATATGCCCAAGGTTCACCGGTTTAGTGCTGTGCGCAAGGATATTGCGCGGATCAAGACCGTGCTCAATGAAAAGAAAGCGAGTAGCTGAATATGGCAACGATTGAAAATTCCGAACAGGCAGAAGAAAAAGTACAGCGCACGTTGACCGGCTCGGTCAGCAGTGCCGCAATGGACAAGAGTATTACGGTGACTGTCGAGCGCCGGATCAAGCACCCTGTCTATGGAAAGTACATCAGGCGTTCAAGCAAGCTGCGCGTCCATGATGAGCACAACGAGTGCAACAAAGGCGATGTTGTGGTGATCGAGCAGTGCCGCCCTTTGTCGAAAACGAAGTCATGGCGACTGGTCGAGGTTGTCGAAAGAGCCGGCGAGGCCTGATCGTAATCTGGCCACACTGGTGCGGGTCAACACAGAGATAAATCAAAGGAAGCGCTCATGATACAAATGCAAACAGTCCTAAATGCAGCGGACAATAGTGGTGCGCGCAAAGTGCAGTGCATCAAGGTGCTGGGCGGTTCCCATCGTCGTTATGCATCGGTTGGTGACGTGATCAAGGTCAGCGTCAAGGACGCAATCCCTCGTGGCAAGGTGAAGAAAGGTGAGGTCTATAACGCTGTGGTCGTACGTACGACCAAGGGCGTTCGCAGACAGGACGGCTCGCTGATCCGTTTCGATTCCAACGCAGCTGTGTTGTTGAATAACGCGTTGCAACCTATTGGCACACGCATATTTGGTCCGGTAACTCGGGAGCTCAGAACAGAAAGGTTCATGAAGATCATCTCGCTCGCACCGGAAGTGTTGTAAGGGGTATCAAGATGAAACGTTTGCGTAAAGGTGACCAGATTGTTGTCATTGCCGGACGAGATAAGGGCCGACAGGGAACGGTCCTGAAAGTGCTGGCAGATGACCGTGTGCTGGTTGAGTCCATCAACATGGTAAAGAAACACACTAAGGCCAACCCGATGCAGGGTATCGAGGGTGGCATCGTGAATAAGGAGATGCCGCTTCATGTGTCTAATGTCATGTTGTTCAACCCCATGACCAACAAAGGTGATCGGATTGGATTTAGAACACTGGAAGATGGGCGCAAGGTTCGTTACTTCAAATCGAATGGCGAGGTTGTAGACGTTTAGGTTTACTGATTATGGCGAGATTACAGCAATTTTATAGAGATACCGTCGTCAAGAAGCTGATGGACGAGCGTGGTTATCAAAACATCATGCAGGTGCCGCGCATAGAAAAAATCACGCTCAACATGGGTGTCGGTGAGGCCATCGGTGATAAGAAAGTCATCGAGAACGCCCTGGGCGATCTGGAAAAGATCTCGGGGCAGAAGCCTGTCACTGCTCTGGCGCGAAAATCCGTGGCCTCGTTCAAGGTGCGCGAAGGTTATCCGATCGGTTGCAAGGTGACTTTGCGAAAAGACCGTATGTATGAATTCCTGGATCGCCTGATCAGCGTTGCAATACCACGTATACGCGATTTTCGCGGTATGAGTCCCAAGGCGTTCGATGGCCGTGGAAACTATAACATGGGCGTGAAAGAGCAGATCATATTTCCGGAAATCGACTACGACAAAATCGATGCGCTGCGTGGCATGGATATCAATATAACGACATCGGCGACTAACGATGATGACGCTCGAGCATTGCTGGCGGCATTTAACTTCCCATTTAAGAACTGAGTAAGAAGAGAGATAGAGAACGCGGATATGGCAAAAGTTTCGATGGTACAACGTGAGCTGAAGCGTGCACGTCTTGTGAAAAAATATGCGGAAAAACGTCAAGCCTTGCGCGCTGTGCTGAAAAGCGCTGATGCGAGCATAGAAGAAAAGATGGAAGCACAAAAGCAATTGCAGTTGCTGCCGCGCGACTCCAGTCCATCGAGACAGCGAAATCGCTGCCGCGTGACGGGAAGGCCACATGGTTATTTTCGCAAATTCGGCCTGTGCCGCAATAAACTGAGAGAAACAGCCATGCGCGGCGATGTCCCGGGTCTGGTCAAGGCAAGCTGGTAAGCGGGGTAGGGTGCTAATTATGATGACAGATCCAATCTCTGACATGCTGACGCGCATTCGCAATGCGCAATCTGCCAGGAAAATCGACGTGACTATGCCGTCATCCAAAGCCAAGCTGGCTATTGCAGATGTGATGAAAGAAGAAGGTTACATCACCGATTACGCTGTCACCACGCAAACACGGCCTGAACTGACCATTACATTGAAATATTACCAGGGCAGTCCGGTGATAGAAGAGCTCAAGCGCGTGAGCAGACCCGGGTTGCGTATCTATAGGAACAAGGATGAGCTGCCAAAGGTGCTCAACGGACTGGGTGTGGCGATCATCTCCACTTCTGCAGGCGTGATGACGGATAAAAAAGCCAGAGAAGAAGGTCGTGGTGGTGAAGTAATCTGTACGATCTCGTAACGGTTTCGTCAATGATCATCAAGTTAAGAGTTTTGAAATGTCACGTATAGCGAACAAACCGGTCGAAATTCCATCGGGTGTTGAAGTCAACATCAGTGGCAGTTCGATTACAGTTAAGGGGAAGAACGGCAATCTCGCGATGGTCGTGAACGAGCGAGTCGAGGTCCAGCAGGATGATAACGGCATGCGATTTGTCGGCAAAGAAGGTGTCGATGGCTCGATTGCAATGGCGGGCACAATGCGTTCGCTGGCGAACAATATGGTCGTCGGTGTGAGTCAGGGCTTTGAAAAAAAACTCGAGCTCGTAGGCGTTGGGTATCGTGCACAAGCCCAGGGCAATAAATTAAACCTGACCCTGGGGTTCTCTCATCCCGTCGTTTACGACGTCCCGGAAGGTATCACGGTGGAAACACCGAGCCAGACCGAAATTGTTGTCAAGGGCGCGGACAAGCAGAAAGTTGGACAGGTGTCGGCAGATATACGGGGCTATCGGCCACCGGAACCCTACAAGGGTAAAGGCGTGCGTTATTCTGACGAGCGTGTGATCCGTAAAGAAGCCAAGAAGAAATAAGCTAGCGAAAATTGAGCAGACCATTGCTATGAAATCGAAAAAAGAAAGCAGACTTCGTCGAGCAAAGAGAGCACGTGTCAAGATCCGTGAACTCGGCGTTCATCGGTTGAGTGTCCACCGCACACCGAAACACATTTACGCACAGGTGATCGATCCATCCGGTAGTAAGGTCATTGCCAGTGCGTCGACCGTGCAGCGAGACATCCGTGCTGCTCTGGCGTCAACCGGCAATGCCGAAGCAGCTGCAGCGGTTGGCAAAGCTATTGCCGAGAAAACCAAATCAGCCGGAATAGAACTGGTGGCGTTCGATCGCTCCGGTTTCAAATACCATGGCAGGGTCAAGGCACTGGCTGATGCTGCCCGCGAAAACGGTTTGAGATTCTAGACCGTAGTGACAGGATAGAAATATGGCTAATGTAGAAGCATCCGCATCAAAAGACGATCTGATAGAAAAACTGGTCGCCGTGAACCGTGTCGCAAAGGTAGTCAAAGGTGGCCGTCAATTCGGTTTTACCGCTTTGACGGTTGTTGGTGACGGCAAAGGCCAGATTGGTTTTGGCTATGGGAAGGCAAAAGAAGTGCCGTTGGCAATTCAAAAAGCGATGGATCGTGCACGTAAGAACATGAAGAAAGTCGATCTGATCG
>Ga0272442_10002627_pt1 | contig 25840 bp, 20 predicted proteins | sample SSMForm2O_FD_200262 | JGI IMG/M metagenome (GOLD analysis project Ga0272442, IMG submission 200262) | Marine sediment archaeal communities from Little Sippewissett salt marsh, Falmouth, MA, United States - SSM-Form-2O | ecosystem: Environmental > Aquatic > Marine > Wetlands > Sediment ... | reverse complement strand
GAGCGGGAATAACTCAGTGGTAGAGTACAACCTTGCCAAGGTTGGAGTCGCGGGTTCAAATCCCGTTTCCCGCTCCATTTTTTTTGGCGGCGTAGCCAAGTGGTAAGGCAGAGGTCTGCAAAACCTTTATTCACCAGTTCGAATCTGGTCGCCGCCTCCATAGAAAATTTGAGGTTCGCAAGGAATCAAAGGAGCTTGCGGGCCTTTTTTTATGCCCCCTCGCTTTCATCTGCATATCATAGAACATACAACAGCACCCCTTTTTGCCTGCCGACACGGACTAATCTTTTTATATTGGGTTAGGCTCAAAGGGCCGGGAAACTCCAATTATCCACGGCACTAAAAAAGGGATGTTTACAGAAGTGTGGGACGGGTTCAGTCCTGCTTTTTGGCGGTGTGATCGAACAATCCCACATAGCGCAACCATCAAGCAACGGCTGTTGGCCTCAGTCAATGAAATCAGAGTAAGCTTCCTTGTGTCGCCCCTGCAAAACCGAACCCCGGTCTGAAACATCACAGATAGAGGTCTTTGTAGATAATGTCGGCGGGCATGGCGCGCGGGTCCTGGACCTTGCGGCACGCCCTGAGGTGCTCAGGGTCTATGAGGGCGGTTGCCTTGCCTTCGTATTTTCCCGTAAGTTCGCACTCTATCGATCCGTCGGGCCCGATGATCGATGATCCGCCGCCGAACCACTGTTCATACTGCTTACCGTTCAGAAGTGAGGTTTCCCTGGACGGGATGGCGGAAAGCCAGTAGACCCCGTTGGTGTAGGCATGTGATTGACGAAGCGCCATATAGGGAGGTTGGCCCGCACCGCCATGCTGGGCCGTGGGATGGATTATAATTTCGGCGCCCTTCTTCCGCAGCTTTCTCACCGCTTCGGGTACCAGGAACTCTCCCTCCACGAGGCAGGCAAGGTTGCCGATGGGGGTTTCGGCAACGGGCAGGACCGCGTCCCGGCCGAAGTGCTCGCAATATTCCCGGTAATAGTCTCTGAGCAGCGTGATTCCCGTTGACGTGGGCGCCTGTGTTTTCGGTGACCGAAGAACAAGGCCCTCGGGTCCGAGGATAAATCCTGTATGAAAGTATCGGTGGGGCAAGCCCTTCACCTTTTCAACGCACGAGGAAGCAATATAGCACCGGTACTGTTCGCATGCACGGCGTAAGGGATCAAGCCGGGGATCATGGGTAAGGTCCACGGAGATCTCTTGAATCCTGAATGGGGGCTTTATGCCCAGTTTGAACAGAGACGAACCGATACCCAGCAGGCTGAGAACCGGAAACACCACAAGCCGGGGTCTGGTTTCGGACGATGCCATGAGCTGGTCGGTCAAACGGGCAATACGATCCGCGTTGCGGCTGATCCAGGCGCTGTTTTTTTCCGTGTCTCGGACCCCGTGAAGCGGTGTCTGCATGACGGCAGCACAATAAGATTGAGTGTTTTTTACCGGGGCAGATACCCCCTTATTTTTACTGCTGCTTTTTGGAGGCTCTTGGCTGTATGAAGACGCAGCCCTTCCCATTAAGGGTGCTGCCGCCACAGCAGAAACAACACCGGTGATAAATCGTCTTCTTGAGATTCCTTTGCCTGAATTTTTTTGTGTCATGTTCATCACCCCATCGTTCATTTCAAAATAGTTATTACGGTAACCGAAAAGGCCGGTAGCTGTTATGCTATACTATTTGTGCCGGAAAGCAAAACGGAAAAATGAAACAATGGAATGATGGGTAAAAAAAGTACCGGCAATATTCCAGCACCGCCATGGCGGGATCTTCGACATTCCAGCATTCCAGGATTCCAGTCTTTACCACTACATTGACTGAAGCTGACTCCTGACGGCGGTCATCCACATCCGGGCATCAGCGACATTGATGTGAAAGCGGGTGCCGTTTTGCATGATTGCGAGAAACGGTTTCCCTCTTGTTTCTTCAAGGGATATTTTCCCAATGTCTTCTTTTGATATGGTCAGCATCGGCCGCTTGAAACAATAGAGGGTCAGGGCGTCGGGGGTCAAGACCAGGCACCCCACGGTCCCCTTGTATTTCCATGGCCCCCTGATTGTTATGTACACGTTCTTTTCCTGCATGATGGGCATTCGGCCGGGGGGAAGGGAGGGGGGGAGGCCGGCTATCACAAAGACGACTGCCAGGACGGCGGGAATGATCAGCATTATCCCGCCGATAACGCCGAACAGCAGCAGGGGGCCTTGAGTATGCCTGATTATTTCACGGTTTATGTGCGAAATGTGCACGGGCAGGTCGGGTTCGGAATTCCGGCCGTTGACGGTCAGCGAGGTGACGACCCGGTCGGCCACTTCCTTGTAGGTCAGCAGCGTGGAGTGGGAGGTTGCATTTTCCACCCAGAAAACCTCCTGTCCCACGGAAAAGAGATAGATATATTTCCGCCGGCTTCTTCCGCGTGCATAGAGAAAAAACCATCCGTCGTCGAAAACCGCAATCTTTTTCTGAAAAGCCGCGCCGTGCAGATGCCGGCCGAGCCGCTCTACTTCCTCGTCAAAGGTGCCTTCAAAGGTCCGGTGGGAAATATAGAGACTTCCCTTGCCGGTAAAATAGTGCTTTTGCCATCCATACTCTTCAAACACCATGGGGGACTCACCGGCAGGCACCAGGCAGGTAAAGCCGTCGCCCCGGTACTCGCTGTACGTGACGGGACGCATAAAAAAGTACGCGGCAGCGGCAAACGTGCATATTTCAAAAAATACAATCAGGGTTATGATCCTGGCAATCTTCACAACGGATCTCCTTACACTATGGCGGGGTGTTTTAAGAATAGTATTCAAGAGCCGGCCCTGTAGAATGGGGTGCCCTTCGGGCAATTCAACAGGGCCGGAATTCAGGAGCCGGTACAGATTGTATGCACGACGATAGCACAATCGATGTGCTGATGTAAAGAATCATAAAGCAATAAAACGGCGTTATGATTTTGTGAGAAATTTCGCTTTGAACAGCAGCACCATGACCGCAACCGGGAAGACGGCACCCAGGCAGTTTAAGAACAGAATCACCGCCGGCATCATTCCCATCTGTGCCGGCAGGCAGATGCCGTAATCGACGCTCGTGCCTGTTTCAGCGCCGGTTGGGACATGAACGCACACGGCGGTCACCCACCTCAACGCCTCAAAGATTTTTCCCGGACTATTGCAAAATGATTTTTTTGTTGACATACTCCTGTTACATGATGTAATTGCATCCAAAAAGTTGTGCCTGCAACTAATTAAACCTTTTCTTCGGGGGAAAGAGCGCAATGAAAACCATTAATCTGGGAAACACAGGTATAGCTGTCCGGGAACTCGGTTTCGGGGCAATGTATTTGCCGAGGATTTCACCACAAGAGTCCGACCGTGTTCTGCACAGAGCCATTGACCTGGGCATCAATTACTTTGATACTGCCGCCGCCTATCAGGACAGCGAAGAAAAGCTGGGCAGAATACTGCCCGGCCTGGCCGGGGGTTTTGTCGTCACCTCCCGTTCCGCGGCATATAAGACGGGAATAGATGCTTTTAAAAAAGAGTTCCAGCAGAGCCTGAGGCGATTGAAGCTTGACGTTATTGATTTCTACTGTTTTCATGCGGTTAATCAGCCTTCCGAACTGGAGCAGGCCCTGGGTGCCCCCCTTGATTTTTTAAAGCAACAGAAGGAGAAGGGCACCATACACCATATTGCCATTACCGGGCACAACCCGGTGACCCTTGTCCAAGCACTCAAGACCGGCGAATTTTCGATGGTCATGTTTCCCTTTAACGTGATCGAGCGGGAACCCCTGGACGGCCTTATTGGTACCGCAAATCGGCTGGGCGTCGGCATGTCGGTTATGAAGCCCCTTGCCGGAGGGGTCATCGAGAGCAAGGACCTGGCGCTCCGTTTCTTCTTTAATCATCCGTCGGGTGTTGTAACCCCGGGTATGTGTTCGGTTAAGCAGGTAGAACTAAACGGATCGATTTTCAGCAGGAGGGAGGCCCTCTCAACGAAAGAAATCAGCGCACTGGAACAGGAGGTTGCCGTTCTCGGGCGGCAATTCTGCAGGCGTTGTTCCTACTGCATGCCCTGTGAAAACGGGATCATGATTCCCTTTGTGCATTTTATTCATATGAAATGCCATGGCAAGCCCATGGACGATGAGGTTCGCTATACCCTGGAACTCGGCAAGCAGATGCTGCCTGCCCTTGAGAAGTGTACTGCATGCGGTGCGTGTGTTGAAAAGTGCCCCTATGATATTCCCACGCCGCAACGGGTCAAGGAGCTTGTCGATTTGCTGAAGTCGGTGCACTAGTCAGCTCTTTTTTTATTAACAGAGCGCATAACGTATAGTAAAAGGAGGCATCATGAATGAACCTGTTTTACGTGAGGAAGGCAAGAAGATTCTGGAAACCATTCTTAATTTGTGGCCGGCGATTATCCGAAAGAGAAGGAAAGAGAAGATACTGCGTATTCTCTCCGGTCTCATGGCTGTAGAGGGTGTTGCTGAGGCGGGGGCAGACCTGGTGAGTGAAGCAATCAAGTTTGTGGTCCCCAACTCCTATGACGCGGTGTTTATAATGATGGAGGACATGCAGAAATTCAGGAAAATGACCACCGAGACCTATGAAGATATCGAGGCTTACAAGGCACGGCCCATTAATGTCAGAAGGTGGGATCTGGTTGACGGCCCGAAACCCGCTAAAACACCGGAGCAGATGAAGGTTCTGGCCTTTTGTGCCAGTCCCAGGAAGAACGGCAATACGGACCTCCTTGTTGAAGAAGCCCTGAAAGGGGTGGTCAGCACGGGCGCCCAGGCAGAGAAGATCATGCTCCAGCGGTTAAAGTTAAAATTTTGCGTAGGATGCAGGAAATGCAAAGACGCCGGCTTTGAGGAAATGTGCATCGTAAAGGACGACATGACCGACATCTATCCCAAAATAGTTGATTCAGATGCAATTATTATAGGATTTCCTATTTTTACCGGCAGGGAGTGTGCCCAGCTGGCTACCTTTTTCGACCGGTGGGATTGTTTTGTCCGTGCCAAACACCAGGACCCGCGTACATGGGACAAGCGGGGTATGGTAATCGGGACCTGGGGTTTTTCCACCATAGACTCTTATGATGATATAGTCGAGAACGTGATGATTTTACTCAAGATGCACAGGATTGAAACGGTGGAGGCTTTGTCTGCCTGTGGTTTTGAGGGAATGCTCCATGGCCTGGACGAAAACCGAAAGGGGATGATAGCGCAGCGCCCCGAGCTTTTGAAAAAAGCATTTGATGCCGGTGTTTCTCTGGTCGGGGGAAGCTGATGGGTGCATACGGTCCGCTGTCGGGATTTATCACCAGGGGGATTGTCCTGTTTGCTGCCGCCCAGCGAGACGGGCCGTAAAAGACAAGCGCCTGATTATACGGCCATATTTGTGTTGTATGCACAACGTATTGCACGGTCGATTTTATCCACCCACAAAACATTTATGTAAAGGAGGCTATCAGGTGAATGAAAAAGATTTTTTAATGAATTATTTACAACCATCTACCAACAGGCTCGATAAAACCTTTCCTTTTCCGTTGCCCGATATTGAGGGGCTGAAAAAAAGCGGCGATTTTATCGTTCAGGGTGAGCTTGAAGAGACATTTTCAGTCAATATAATTTCAAAATTCGAAAGTGACGTGTTAGGAGTACGGTTGATCGAGGTGTATAAAAATTCCCAGAATAAAGATAGCGGTCTTTTTATCCGCCTGGTAGGTTCACTGAGCCTGGTGAAGAACGGGTATCCTTTTCTTTTTTTGGATGCTGCTGTTACAAATGTCAGCCCGCTTACCACAGAACCGGAAGATATAACAACCCGGGTAGCGATACACCTTCCACAGGCAGATCCCGAACAAAAGAAATTGTTCTTCACTATGCTAAGCGAGAAAGCACAAGAGAATGGGGTTTCTTACCGGGATATGAAATCAGATGCTTTGCCTGATTTCTGGGGGTCGGTATGGCTGGGAGAAACGAAAAAGTTTGATCTTGATATGATCAGACAGCTCAGAAATGATGCGTGGCTTTCCTACAAACAGCTTTTTGAACAGACAAAAAAGCGGGTCCCTTTTGATTACAGGCCGGTCCAGGAACGTATGATGTTCGATAATGCGGCAGGAGAACACCTTCTGTTTAAGAAAATGGGACTGTCTGTACCAATGGAGGCACAGGCAGCATTTTTCAGTGTGATGGTTGCCGGTGTTTAAGGAAACGTATACACTTTACATTATATAAGAAACAGCCTGCGGCGACCGGACCCGGATTGTTTTCCTGATATGAAGAAATTTTTTACCGGAGTGTGCCGAGAAAGCCCCGCCTGGTAGGCGGGGAGCAGCACTGTTTATATGCCGGGCAGCCGGCACATTTGAAAGGGGGTAGTGATGGAGTATCGAAGATTAGGAAGAACAAATCTCAACCTTTCTATTATCAGCCTTGGGGGAGTGCCCCTTTTTACCCAGCCTGAAGACACGGCACTCAAGGTGATTAACTTCGCCCTGGACCAGGGGATCAACTACTATGATCTGGATGAAACCAAAAACCAGTTCATCCCCGGAAAGGTGTATAAAGACGGCGGACGCAAGATCGGGCGGGTGTTGAAGCACCGGAGAAGCGAATGCTATCTGGGCGTGAAGAGCATGCGCCAGACCTATGATGAGGTGAAGGAAGACGTGGATATGGCCCTGGACAGGCTGCTCAAGGGAACATCCCGGGAGGTGATCGATATTTTCCACCTCGCCTTCCTTGACTCCCCGGAGAAAATGAAAATCATCCTTTCAGAACAGGGCGGGCTGAGGGCCCTTGAGGAGGCACGCGATGAAGGCAAGATTGATTTCATACTCGGCGCTGCCCATAATCCCGCAACCCTCATACAGGCCATAAAAACGGGCAGATTCGATGCGGTGGAGTTCCCCTTCAACATAATTGAGAATGAATACTGTGCCGAGATGCTGCCCCTGGCCAAGCAGATGGATATCGGGACCATCGCCATGAAGCCCGTAGGCGGGGGGCAGCTGGCAGGCCTTTATGACCTGTCCCTTCGCTGGGCCCTGGGCCATGAAATCGATTGTGCCATTCCCGGCATGAAATCAGTGGACGAGGTGAAGAAGAATGTCGAGATCGGACATAATCTTACTCCGCTTTCCCGGCCCGAGCTTGAGCGATTACGGGCGCTGGGCGAGCAGATAGGAAAAGAGTACTGCCACCGGTGCGGTTACTGCCTGCCGTGTCCCCAGGGTATCATGATCCTGGGGGTGCTTGACCTGGTAAAAGGCCCGCTGCTCAGCCTTGAGCGGAAGAAGAAGACGTACCGTGAAATTCTCATTGAAAAGTTCAAGAGCGACCCGGCAAATTGCGAGCAGTGCGGTCAGTGTATAGAAAAATGCCCCTTTAATCTGCCGATTCCCGACCTTATGAAGCGGGCCGTTGAGATGTTCGGGCAGGAGGAGTGAGGCGCTGCAGCTGCAGCCCATCCAGAAGGCAGCGCAGGGCAGCCCTTAATGCCCTGATCAAGGCTGACGGGAATCCTGAGCACGTGCCCATACGGCACACTCCGGTCAATAGGTTTTAACTACCGGCGCAATGATGATAAAAAAATCATTTTGCTCAATTGCCCGTGCCCTTACAGCTGCCGTCAAAAGCACTATGGTCTCTCTCCCGAGCGGTACAAAAAATCCTGCCGGATAGCAAGAGATTATCAGCCGACTTCTTGTTGTATGCGACGTTCATCAATTCATCGATCGTAAAAAAAATGATTTTCTTCTTGACGGGGGTTTTTATGATGGTGTAATGTTGGATTTGGCTCCAAAGCCAAAACCATACGACTTTAGCTCCACTGCAATCAAAGAGATACCGCATATAAGAAAGGGTACAGGACCACTTCGTGAGAGAAGCAAAAGCATGATCGTAAAGATTGCTTTTGCCGGGCCCCTGTGCTCAAGGATGTTTTAAACGTATTAACGAAACCCTGAGCAGATACCGGATGGGTATAACAGGGGAGGTACCGACCAAACAGTCTGCCGTGTTGTGCCGATAAAGCATTTTTTTTCCTGCAATAAAAGAAACAGTACCATTGGTAAAGGAAAACGTTTTTTTTGAATAATATATGGGAGGAATAGTTGGGTGTTGTTAAAAAAATTACGAACACGGGCAGTGATGACCCTCTGGGTGCTCAATGCTGCGCTGAGTCCCATGCTTGCCGGTGCAGCCGAGGTTACCTTTCCGCTTCCTGCATATACTCCCGATGAGCTGGTAACAGTACGGGAGTGGGAGAAAACATGGGCGGGCAAGAAGATAGATACAACCAATATCGATCAGGTCGCCGAGTTTTTGCCCGATGCCTACGTTACCATCATGAAGGAACCGGAAAAATGGAACGCCCCGCCGGGAGAGGGCAACTGGTTTACAATAGTTCCCTACCGGCAAGTCCTGCCGACTGCAGACGAAATAGAGGCGACGAAAAAGTACGCACCGCTTGTGCAAACAGACGGGGACGGCATTATAACAAACTATACGGACATAGCAGGAACGCCCTTCCCGCACCCGAAAACGGGGCTTGAGGTTGCCTATAACCTGGAATGCAACACACGCGGAGACACCTCGAACCACATGTACGATGCTCCCAACGTAAATCCCAGGACAAAAACGGACCGCATTTCAAAGCAGGAACTGTGGTATTTGTATTATATACACCGTGTTGCCGTTGACCCACGGCCCGCCATACCGGACAATCGCAAAGGATACCACCGGGGTGAATTTCTGCATATGTTTCTGCCCCCGGAAATGCTCAACACCAGATTTTTTACCATGCGGTTTATAGATCACACGAAAGAGGATGTGTCGTACCTGTATTATGCCCAGTACCGACGAATACGACGCCTGTCAACCTCGGAGCGCACAAATGCCATCGACGGGACGGACCAGATATATGACGACGGCAACATGTGGGACGGCCATTTGAGCAGGAACAGCTATGAGCTCAACGGCACAAAGGAGATGCTGCTGTGCCGGCACCAGGACATGCAGAAGGTTACCCGCCGCACCGGGCAGGCAATGGCCAACGGTTTTGAATTTGAACGGTGCAACACCTATGTGATTGAGGTGATAAACGAAGATCCCAACTATCTTTACAGCAAGCGCGTCTGGTATGTCGATCCCGAGAACTATATCATCATGTGGCAGGATGCCTATGATGAGCTGGGACGGTACTGGAAGTGCTTTATGCACGCCACGGACAATATAACAACAGAACAGGGTGATACGAAGAATTATTTTGTGGGATTTACCATTCAGGATATGCAGCGGACCCACTCGGGGTTCTGCAGAATTACGCCCAAAAAGCTGGGAGGGGACATCAAACCGAGCATGTTTACCCTGAGTAATCTCCAAAAGACCTATTAATCCTGCATGTTACGGGGATTAATACTAAGAGATAATTTTCGATAAGCAGAATACTTTTTTCAACTGAAAAGCAGCGGACTGTTTTGTTCCAGAGGCATGAGCATGACCGAACGGATCTGTTTCCCCTTTCCCAGGAAAGTATACACCCAGTGGTGTGAGTCCTTTTATACACAGATAAACGGGCCCGAAGCCGTCACCACCGAACGGATGTGGAATGAGGAGAAGTGGGAGGCACATGTCATCTGTTCACGGGGAAACATGCTTGAAAAGGCAGGGGTATGCCGGATTCATCTGGCGGAAGGTACTATTTATGAGGCGCCCGGTAGCTTGGAGGTTTTCGAAACCCTTGCCTATCCCGCAAACCCCCTAACGCCCGGTTTAATTGTCATGAGCAATATGAGCGATACAGAAAGCATGGGAAGAGCCATTGTCTTTTATACCGACCTCATTGTTCAGAGCGGTGCATCCGCTTATCAGGCAAAAAAGTTTTTTGGCGATTCCGTGATGTCGGTATGTCATAAACACGGCTATGATTATAATGAGTATGCTGCTTTTATGACAGGCAGGGGGCTTCTGGGAGGCTGTGCGGCCGAATGCGGCATCATGGGCTTTTTCGAGGAAAAGGATATAAGCTTTATTGAAAACCTCATACAGCAGGCAATCGATGCTTACACCGAAATCCTGCATGAAGGCAGGGATAATTCGCCTCAGGCCAGCGACTATGACGCCATGTTTGCATCACGGGCGAGGCTGGTTGAGTGGCTGGCCGTCGAAGACTACGGCGTTAAGGTTGCCCGTGAAAATGGCATACCGCTTGCGGTAATGGAGTCTTACGGATTTCCCCCTGTAGTGAAATACTGATTTTCTTCTGCATCATAGGTTGTAAACGTCTGTATTGATGCTATATACAATAATGTATGCTAAGCCGTCCCTGGGAACGGTCGGTAAATGATATGCTTTCGTATAATTGATTTAAAGGAAAAGAAGTCATGAACACAACCGTAAGAACAATGCTTTGTTGCTTGAGTATTTTCATTGCCGTCAACGGGTGCAGCGAGCGTGCCACCTATATAGGCATCGACGGGTCTGTGTGGGAGGAGGTATGCGAGCCCGGATTCGGGTCTCAGGACAATATCGGTATCGTGGCACTGTGCCCTTACAGGGACAGCCTGTATGCGGTCACGAGAAATAATGTAACAGGGTTCGAGATCTGGAAAATGACGGACGACGAGTGGGAACAGGTTTCCGTGCCCGGCTTTACCGACGGCCCGCTTCACGAATATATGATCAACATATGGGGGGACCTTATCGTCTTCAAGGACAGGCTGTACTGTGCCGTGTCATCGGGATACCAGGGCTCCAAGCTGTATCGTTCAATCGGGTTTGAAATATGGAGGACCGACGGAGAAACATGGGAGCCGCTGATCTCAAACGCGCTTGATGAGGATGAGTCGGGTACTATTAGCCGCATCGATGACTGCTCGGACAATGACAACAACACCACTGCCGTGGTCATTGACGACAGTAAAAACTGGACTGCCGACCAGTGGAAGGGCGGGATACTGCGCATACTGTCAGGACAGGGAAAGGGCCGGCTCTTCAGTATAGTTTCCAATACCGAAAACAGGCTCATCATACAGTCCGATGAAATCGCCAACGACGAAAAAGAGTATACCATATGCGATGAATCATATGACGTGTCGGGAGAGATAGGCAGACCCACTACGGACTACACGGTTTATCCTGTTTCACCGGGGGATGCCTATGAAATAGGCATCGGCGATGATGAAAACGGTATGGGAGAGCTTTGGAACAAGACCATTGTCGATATGGAAACCCTGGGGGACACTCTCTATGCCACCATCGGGCTTAATTATGAGGACGGCACGAGGATTCTTCACACCACGGACGGTACGACATGGTCTGCCATGACCGATTACGCGTTCGGCCTTTTTCACGGCTTTGATCCGGAAGGAAACGAAACGGGAGTCTGTCTTGTTGAAGGGCTGGAATACAGAAACGGCAGTCCCGTGTGCTCAAGCGGGACGAATTTCGGCAAAGCAGCCCTGGTCGGTGCGGAGACACTGTTTACCGGCGGCACGGGTTCGACCGGATGCAACGGACGGGGGGCGCGCGCTTTTCGTCTGGACGGCGACACCTGGGTCCCCATAGTTGAAAACTATGTCGATGAAAACGACGAAGGCACCAATGAAAACGGTTTCGGTTATGCCTCGTCCCTTACCGAGCAGAACTTCCAGGCCTGGTCATGGGTGGCGTACGACAACAAGCTGTTTGTGGGCGTTGTCAGGCTTCTGGGCTGCAGGCTCATGTACACGGAAACCGGTTCAGAAGAAGACGGGGCATGGACCTTTGCGGTCGGAAATGATGCCCCTGTTCCCGACGGTTTTAACGGGGGGCGCGGCGAATCAGCCGGTCCTTACGGCTATGGCAACAATCTCGGCTGTCATCTCTATACCTTCTCCTCTGCGATGTATGCCGGGACCATTGTCAGCAATATTTTTCCCCTTGAGGGTGCGCCCGCGCCGGACGGCGCGGACCTGTGGAAAGCCACCGGGCCCGGCGACTCCTTAACCTGGGTTCCGATCACGGAAAACGCATTTTTTGACCCGGCCATCGTACAGTTTGAGGCTTTTGTAGAATATAACGGCACCCTTTATGTTGCCGGATCCAATGTCGTGGCTTCCTCCTTTCCCGGAGACGAGGAAGGGGGCTATAAGGGCGCGAAGATTTTTCGGCTGGTGTCGCCGTAATAGATAGAAATATAATAACGTGAGGGAACATGAGACTAAAAAAACAGATGCAATTTATTTACGGCAGGCTACTGTGTGCGGGTTTAGTCTTGATTGCGGCTTTTTTGTTCAGTGCTGCTTTTGTCTCCGCCCGGTGTGTCGACATCGTCGAAGACCCGCTGCTGTCTTTTACATTCATCCGCCATACGGTCACCGGCATCAGAACACCGCTGCCGGTTGAGCCGGACGTTCCAGGTTTTAAAGGGCCGGGTTTCATTGCCGTGGGGGATCTCGATCAGGACGGCGTACTGGACATTGTCTGCTCATCGCTTATGGGGCAGTCCCTGAATTTCATGCTGCAAGACGGGGCGATCGCCGTGTTTACCCGGGACGGACCAAGCCTTGACGCGTGGACACAGACCATCATCAACGAAACGTTTGCCTTTCCCAACGATATGGTTCTGCGTGACATGGATGATGACGGTGATCTGGACATCATGGTCCTGGACAACTATCTCGGCGCGTGGGCTGCATGCGGGGTTGCCGGCATTTACTATCTTGAAAACGGCGGGGGCGAAATAGCCGATCCTGCCAACTGGGAAAAACGGACCATTGTTCAGGGGGAAATCGACGGGATATGCCCGTGCACGTCGGAGGCCTGTGCCGACGGCATCGAGTGCTATCACCGGGCAGAGTTTTATGACATGGACGGTGACGGGCTCGAGGATTTCGTGACAACGAAAGCGCACATGTGGAACTGGCAGAAGAGGTCCGACAGGCAGTACCGATGGGTTGAGTGGTTCAGGCGGGAAACCGACATGGCGGCTTTTCCGTCAGGCTTTTCCGGGCCCTATGAGATCGGTGACGGCGGCGGCTTTTTTGCATCGCTTTTTGATGTGGACAAAGACGGAGACCTTGACGTGGTAGCTCCGCAGTTTCTGATCCAGAGCAGCGGCGGCCTTGTCGTCAAGGGAGGGCCCGACGGATCCAACCCCTGGGGGGATACGCTTGCATGGTTTGAAAATCCCGGCGCGCAGGCCGGTTTATCCGTACTCACCCAGCCGTGGAACCGCTATACCATAGAAAACTGGTATGCATCGTCCAATCCGGTCGGCAAGGGATTCGATGTCTTTTACGCAGATATCGATAATGACGGGGACGACGAGATACTCCTGACAAACCACAACCATCAGGAATATAAAGACGGAAACCGGATCTGGCCCTCAGGCGTTTTCTATTTTGACGTTCCCGACGACCCCAAAGTGACGGCAAACTGGAATCCCGTTACCATTGATTCCGGTGACCCGAACCTTGATCCGGATGATGAGGAGGCGGTGGCTGCAGATCCCTTTGCCGTCGACCGGCCCGGCGGGCCTTACTCACAGGGGTCCCCGGCCGCTGTCAAGGCCGACGATATAACGGGAGACGGTTTTCCCGAGCTTGTCCTTGCGGGGGACGGTAAGGGCGCTGTTTATTATTACGAATCACAGGGCTTCTCCGACGAATGCCTTGTCTTCAAGCGGGCGGCGCTGTACAGGGACCCCGCGTGCATGCCCGGCGAACCTGAAATAGTAGATATCGACGGTGACGGTGATCTGGACGTCGTTGCAGTAATATATGACACCAGCGTCAACAAGGACAGTTCATCGGGTTCAATTTTTGTTTACGAGAATACAGCATCCCCGCTCTGTCCTCTCAGCGTTGCCCTGGAAGGCAGACAGGGCCCTGTCGATACGATGAGGGCATTTAGGGACAAGGTCCTTGCGCCGACCATGGGGGGGCGTTCTTTAACAGCCCTCTATTACACATATGCCCCGGAAGTAACCGCTCTGCTGCTTCAGCACCCCCGGTTGAGAGTCAGGGCGACACGGGTGCTCGATACCCTGATGCCGGCAATACAGAAGGCCGGCAGGGGCGAATACGGCACACTGCGTTCCGCCGACCTGCAGGAGGTTGTGACGCTTATCGATGAACTTGCCCAGCATGCCGGGCCGACGCTGCAAAAGGAGCTGCTCAGGCTGCGGACACTGGCAGGCGACGCACAACAGGTTCAACAATACGGGTTCACGATCATACGGTAACCGCATGAAAGGGCAGGGGCGTGTGATACCGGTCGCTCCTGTCTGGTATTTCTGCACAGCATAAATAATGTGTAAAAATTAACAATTTTAAGGAGGGAGACTTATGAGAAAAGCCGTTTTACTTATCAGCCTGTTTTTTCTTCTCGTGCCTGCTGCCGTGTCGGCCCAGGAGTGTGACGTGCTGGTCGGGACCTGGTCGGTTGAATATGATGACGGAAGCACGGATACATGGACAATCACGGAGGCAACCGAGCGCGACAGCAGTGCTTTCCCCTGCTACGGCTCAGGAACCAACGCCGCCGGTGATTCCTTCAGGATGTACCGCGTAACCGTATACCCGACAACAGCCACGCTGTACATGTACACAGAAGACCTGGGAGACCTTTCAGAGGACATGCCGGCGACACTCCTGGCGCTGTCCGGATGCACCCTCAGCAAAGATTTTGAGGAATATAGTGACGATTATGGGATCGCCTCAGCTGCCAAGCAGGACTGTACCGATGAAGGCGACGGGGAAGAAGACTGCCCTGCCGCGTCGATTCTCGGCAAGAGCGATGAGCGGCTTGATACCATTCGCAAATTCCGGGATGAAGTTCTCGGCGGAAGCGTTATGGGTAAGGCACTTATACGGGCCTATTACAACAATGCATCTTCCATGAACGATATCCTTGCCGCTCATCCGTCTCTCAAATCTATTGCCGCAAACGTGCTCGGTGCGGCTGTTCCTGTTATGAAAGCATTAGTGGACTGATAAACCGCAGCCGGACCAAAGCTGCAGATATATATATTTAACGCAACCAGACCATCCGTTGTATGAACGGGTGGTCTGGTTTTATTATTGTGACGATTGTTGTGCGCCTGGTTGCTCATGTAATGGGTGCGTTGCATAAAATTGCTTCAGAAACGTATTGATCATCGTCATGAAACGCTATTGCATGAAGCAGCGAGCCCTACGGGGAGGCTGCAGGCACGGGAAACAGTATATGACCATGTGTGATGAGAAAAACAACATCAGAAATGCACTTGCCGACATTGTATCCCACGAGTACGTAGCCACGGATCAAACGGCCGTGTTTGCCTATTCCCGGGATGCCAGCCTCTTCGGCGGCACGGATGCCGCTGTGGTGGTCCGGCCCGGGTCAACGGAGGAAGTATCAAGTATTATGAAATTTGCATACCGCCACGACATTCCTGTTGTCGTGCGTGGAGGCGGTTCCAGTATTTACGGACAGCCCAGGGGAACTCCGGGAGCAAACGTACTGCTTGATATGACCCGGATGAACAGGGTGCTTGACATCGACAAACAGGCAATGACGGTTTCCGCCCAGGCGGGAATCATGATGGGAAAGCTGCAGCAGGCCTGTAACCGGGCGGGTTTGTACATTTTTGTTCCGGCCGCGCCGGTTCATACCGTTTCCCTGGGCGGGTGGCTGTCCGGCGCGGCAGGCGGCGGCGGGATCTGGCGGGAGACCATCAGCATAACCGTTGTATTGCCGGACGGAACCGTCGTTACAACCGGGGGCGGCCCGGGGACCAACATTCGTCAGCGGCATTACTTCAGCCGAAACATCGGGGGACCTGATTTTGCCGGTATGTTCATCGGCGACGGCGGGTCGTTCGGCGTCAAGACGGAAGCGGCGGTCCGGCTGCTGGGACTTCCCACAGTAACCAGGGCATGCATCCTTGAATTTACAGACCTTGAAAAGGTTCTGGAGCTTGTGCGTCGGCACGGTGAGCGGATTAATCCGCATCCCTTCGATCCGCTGCTGGTGTTCGGGCCGGGGACCATGGAGCTGTTCTCGTCCGGTTCCAATGGGGAAGAAAAATTCACCGTCATGGGCCTTATGCAGGGCCATACCGAGCGTGAGATGGATGCCAAAAAGGAAATTTTTAACGACATTGCAGAGTCGCTGGGGGGCACCCATACCCCCGAGCTTGACGCGATGACGGACATAATGGCCGGCGGCGGGGAGGGTGAGGAAAAAATGGAGATGTTCGGCCTGAGCTTTTTCAACGGTCTCGGACTGGCCGCCTGGCTGCCGTTTAATATCCCCCGTGTCAGCCTCCCGGAAATTTATCCAAAGCTGATCGCCTGGCGTGAAAAAAGGCTTGAAGAAGCGGCCAGAAGAGGATTTGAATGCTGTGCCCGCTTTGAATTTTTCACCCCGAGCGACCAGTGCTCTCTGTCCGGAGAGATTGATGCGTTCTTTAAGGATATGGATTCCCCGGAGCTGCGGGAGTTTGTCAGGAATATGATTGTTGATTATCAAAAATACACCCATGAGCTTGGGTTGCAGGACGTCTACAACCAGGGCATCATGAGCAGCCTTAATGCTGCATGCTGGTCGCCCGGATTTAAAAGCCTGTATACGACGGTGAAAAATTCTCTTGATCCCAGGGGAATTCTGAATCCCGGTCTGTGGATCGAGACACGGGATGATAAAAAGGAACAGTAAGCATGGCTGAAAAGAAAAAAGCATTGAAGCAAGTGAGCAGGTCTATTTATTCATGCAGAACATGCGGGCAGTGCGGCAGTAAGGTAACCGACGAGGTCCCCTACGTCTGTCCGGTACGAGAGATAACGCCGGGATTCGATCACTTTTATGCGCGGGGCAAGATAGTCATTGCCCGGGGGCTTCTGGAAGGGCTTGTTGAACCATCCAGAGAACTTGCCGAGGTGGTCTACACATGTACGCTGTGCGGCAACTGTATGACCCAGTGCGGTGCAATTGACCGGGATACCGGTGAGCCACTTGTCGATACGATAGGGATTGTAGAAGCGATGCGAAGCGATTTTCTGGACGAGCATCCTGAATGGGTCGACCCTGAATACAGGGGGCTGCTCTCGGCAACCGGCCAGTATGATAACCCCTGGGGTCTTCCCCGGTCGGTCAAGCAGAAGTGGGCAAAGAAGCTGAACGTGCCGCATGCGCTTGAACACCCGTCAGAAACCCTGCTGTTTGTGGGCTGTACAATAGCATCAAACCCGGCGCTGTATCCGCGGGCCGTTAGGGCCGTGGAGATATTGCAAAAGGCAGGTGTTGCTCCTGCAATGCTGGGCAAGGATGAGCCGTGCTGCGGGAGCGTCCAGAAAAGAATCGGTGCCGCCGGGCAGGCCCGTGAAATGATGAAAAAAAATATACAACTGTTGAACGAAACAGGCTGCAAAACAATTATTACCCTGTGCGCCGGGTGTGCCAACGCGTTAAAGAATGATTACAGCCTGGGCGCAGAAAAGCTGCAGCCGGAAGTTTTGCATATAGTTGAACTGCTGGCACGGCTGCTCAAATACGGCAAACTGCAGCCTGCTGAAAAGAAGACCAAAAAAGTAGTCTACCACGACCCGTGCCATCTCGGCAGGCACATGGGGGTATATGATGCGCCCCGTGATGTTCTGAATGCGTTACCCGGTATTGAACTTATCGAGCGGTCTGCAACCAGACAAAACACCATCTGCTGCGGCGCAGGCGGCGGCATGCGGCTTTTTGCGTCGGGAAACCTTGCACAGGAAATGGGGCAGAGAGCTTTGGAAAGCACGTCACAAACGGAAGCAGAAGCGCTGATTTCCGCATGTCCCTTTTGTGAGATGAATTTTGAAGCTGCATCCAAAGCGTCAAACAGCCCTATAGCGGTATATGATATTATTGACCTGGTACATGATGCAGTTTTTTAAGTCCAATCTGAAATCTCGTGTCTTGTGGAACTGGCGAATACTGCGACAACAATTTCAAAAGTTTACTTGACAAGGAGTTTTCTTTTTACTATTAATTTACCGACCGGTCAGTATATAAAAAAGGAGAAACGGGTGTCTGGAGAATGTAAAAGAAACCGGAAAGAAGATATTTTTGAGGCGGCAGTACTGTGTTTTAATGAAAAAGGCTATTACGGGACCTCCATTGATGCCATAGCAGAGCGTGCGAAAATCAGCAAGGGAGGCATCTATTATCATTTTACCTCAAAAAAACAACTTTTCCTTGAGCTCTTTCATTATCGTGTCCAAAAATATTTTGACCGGATTAAAGCCATCATCAGGGAGATCGAAGATCCCGCGCAACGGCTGCGCACGTTTATCGACAGCTCTATTCATATTTTCAAGGAAAACGACGATTTTTTTAAATTTTGCTTAGAGTTTCTGGCCATGGGGGTCCGTGAACCTGAAATAAGAGATGTAATGACCGGTTTTTATGATGATTCCGTGACGACATTCAGACAGATTATAGAAGAAGGCATGCAATTGGGAAAATTCATTAAAACTGATTCAGAGAAGACAGCCCGATCCCTCTATTTACTTTTTATGGGTATCTTTTTCACCAATTTCTCAGTGAATGTAAACTTTGATATTATTGAACAAAACACCTTTCAGCTTAATAAAATTCTAAATTCAATTAAGAAATAATAGTTTAATGTATATAAACATAAAATTTTTATTTTCCATAAGTTAACTGACCAGTCGGTAAATATCTTAAAATATGGATGTGAAAAACGTTGTCTGTGGAAAAAAAGAGTACAAGAACATTAATCAGCAAGAGGAGGAGTGCAATGAGCTTACCGCGAGGAGCCTACCGGGCGCTGGAAGATGCCCTGGGCAGAGAAAATGTTTGTGACGATCCGTCGGTTACCGCAGGCTACAGCTATATGTGGCTTATGTATGCTACCCATGCCCAATCAGGACGATACCGCCCTGCTGCCGTGGTGTTGCCCCGGAGTGCCGAGGACATCCAGATTGTTATAAAAATTGCCAACAGATACGGCTTCAACTACATACCGGTGGGAACCAATCTTTTCCCGCCGAACATGCCCACCAGGCCGGACACCGTCATCATCGACCCCAAGCATATGAACCGTATCATTGAAATCGATGAAAAAAACATGTACGCGGTGGTTGAACCCTACGTTACGTATGCCCAGCTCCAGGCCGAAACCATGAAGAAGGGGCTGACAATAGGTGTGTGCGAGGGAGGTGCCCAGTGCTCTGTTGTTGCAAACAATATGTTCCAGGGCATGGCCGGCCCCGGACACAAGTTCGGGTTTAACCGGGGCGTTCTCGGCTGCGACTGGGTGCTGCCCAACGGCGAGTTGCTCAAAATCGGCTCCCGGGGCAATGCAAACGGCGACTGGTTTTGGGGCGACTGTGCCGGCATGAACCTGAAGGGACTTTTGCGGGCCGATACCGGCCACTGCGGCGGGCTGGGCATGGTCACCACCATGGCCGTAAAATTATTCCCCTATCCCGGCCCCAAGACGTTTCCCGTCACGGGTGCAAATCCGAATTTTTCCGTTGATTTTCCCGAGGACCGCTTCAAGGTGAATCTCATTAAATTTCCCACCAGGGAAAAGATTATTGATGCAATGTATGAGATCGGGCATGAAGAAATCGCCGTTGCCGTGCACGAGGAACCTGCGAGTATGGTCCTGTGCGGTGAATCGCCCTCGGTTGAGCACTACTGGGAGAAGTGGCCGGAAATGAAAGAGAAATGGGTCAACATACTCTCGGTAACGCTGTGCGGGTTTTCATCGCCCAGGCAGGTTGCGTATGAACAGATGGTGCTCGATAACATAGTTGAGGAGACCGGGGGGGAATATATAACCGAAGATTCCGAGCTGTGGGAGTATGCGGCCTGTAACCTCGGAGAGCAGTTCAGAACCGGCGGATCAAACAGGCTTTACAGGATTGCAGGGGACTTTTTCGTTATGGGCGGGTTCGGGTTCGATTCACTTGACCACAGCCTGAAGTCCAGTAAGGAGTTTATGTGGCCTGCCATCCAAGATGGCATCGATAAAGGGCATTTTGTCCCGGATGATGTGGGAAATGACTGGCTTAACTCGTACCAGCTCGGCCATTATTCAGAGACAGAGCCCCTTATCTACTTTGAACACAGCACCGAGGCAGGAGGGTCGTTTGTGGGTGGCTATGTGCGGACGATACAGGAAGCGCTGAAGCGGAAGATGGCGCCGTCATGGCCCCTTGGCCCCATGACCTATATTACCGGCCCGAACATGTGCAACTATCATGAGCTCGTGCTGAGCATTAAAAAGACCCTTGATCCCCGCCTGACGTCAAACCCCGGCTATCCGCTGCCTGAGGAACCGCCCCAGGGATAGTGTATAAAAAAACCGGGAAAAAGGATCATTACAGATCACTATTCTAAAACAGGAGGAAATCCATGGCCGATAAAATACTTGCCAAGGTTGACTATGCAAAGCCGCTGGAGGACAAGCCCTACAGCGAAGTTGTAGCCGAAAAAGAGCACTATTACAATGAGGTGAAAAAAACCATAGCCGGCATCGCAGGGGAGGGCAACATTACGGACGACCCGGCGATCCTCGAAAAATATTCACGTGACAGGAGCCTGGAGCAGCCAGGCAGTCCCTCATTTATTGTTTTTCCCGAGAGTGTCGAGCAGATATGCAACATTGTTACCTATGCAAACGACACGTCGCTCCCGGTTATTCCGGCGAGCTCCGGCAGCCATAATTACGGTGCGACCATCCCCCGGATGGGCGGCGTTATAGTCGATCTTTCGGGGTGGAAACATATCTTCAAGATAGACTACCGCAATCGCGCCGTCCGAATACAGCCGGGTGTGACCTATGACGTGCTGCAGAAAGCACTTGAGCAGGAGGGACTGCGTGCCCTTATTCCCCTGCTGCCCAGAAAAGACCAGTCGGTGCTTACGGCCCATCTCGAGGCCCAGCCCATGCTCATTCCCGAGTTTAATTATACCGAGCCAATCTACACGGTGGAAATCGTTATGCCTACCGGTACCGTTTTCAGAACGGGGGCAGCCGCGCCCGCGCCGCCCGAGGAGACCCGGACAGACCTTGTCGGCCCGTGGGGGCCGGGTTTTGACTGGAACAGGCTGTACACACGGGCACAGGGCACCCTGGGAATCGTTACCTGGATGAACATTATGGCAGAACCCCTGCCCGTTAAACAGAAGCTTTATTTTACCGCCTGCAGAAGCATAGATGATCTCCTGGCATTTACCTATCGCGTACAGAAAAAATGGATCGGTTATGAATGTTTTATTCTCAACAAGACGAACCTTGCATCCATTCTTGCCCGCCAAGACGACGATATAACCGTGCTGCAGCAGAAACTGCCGGAGTATGTACAGGTGTTCTGCATCGGCGGGCTGAAGCGATTTCCGAATGAGCGTATAGCCTACCAGGAGGCGGATTTCCTGGAAACGTCCCAGGAGTTCGGCGTGAACCCGCTGTCGACCATTGCCGAGGCCCCCCGGGCAGCTTCCTTTTTTGAAAAGAACCTGCGGCAGTGCTGGGATGGTAAGGTGTACTGGAAGGACCGGCGCAGGGGTGCAAGCGCGGACATATTTTTCATAACAACCATGGACAGGGTTCGGACATTTATTACGGCCATGCAGGACGAGTGTGCACGGGGTAAGTACAACTTCCAGGACATCGGCGTGTACGTGCAGCCCATAGAGAACGGCAGAGCTGCCGGCCTTGAATTCACCATTCCCTGGAGCCCGGATGACGATCAGGGAAAAAAGATCGTGCAGGCGCTGCACCGGTCGGCAAGCCTGCGCATGCACGGGCTCGGCGGAATGTTTACCCGGGCCTATGGGGCCTGGGGCGCAATGGTCGGCGGGAAAAATGCCGTACATCATCAGACAGCCAAAATGATAAAGGAAATACTTGACCCGAAAAACATTATGAATCCGGGTAAGCTCGGACTATAACCATAGAGGAGGAGAAGTGCCATGAGTCTTGAAAAATACCGTTGGGACCTTGTTAACTGCGAGCGATGCTCCATGTGCAAATGGGTGCACCCGTGGAGTGTCAAAAGCAGTGATCGGGCCATGGTGTGCCCGTCGATGAAAAAATATAAGTATGATGCATATTCGGTCCAGGGCCGCTTTGATCTTGCCAGGGCCTTGCTCGAAGGTGAAATTGAGTTCACGGACCGGGCACTTGAGGTGATTTACGCCTGTACCATGTGCGGTGCCTGTGATGTCACCTGCAAATTCACCCGTGATATGGAGCCCCTTGAGATTCTGCATGAGCTGCGCAACTATGCTGTTGAGCAGGGAAAAGGGCCGCTTCCCGGGCATATGCCCGCAGTCGACAGTATCAGGAAGAACGACAATCCCTGGCTGCAGCCCAAAACACGCAGAGGTCACTGGGCCCGGAAGATGGCGGTCAAGGACCTGAATAAGGAAAAGGCGGAGGTCCTCTATTTTGCCGGCTGCACCTATTCCTATAATGCCAATCTCCAGGACGTTGCCCGCTCGACGCTGAAAATTTTACAGCAGGCGGGCGTTGATGTCGGTATCCTGGGCCGCAATGAGGGGTGCTGTGCAAGCCCTGTGGTCAAGGTGGGCATGTATGATATGTTCAAAGACCACGCTGAGAAAAACATCAAGATGTTCAATGATCTCGGGGTAAAAACGGTTGTTACCTCTTGTGCTGGCTGTTACGGGGTGTTCAAGAGCCAGTATCCCGCTGTGGGCACTATGAATTTTGAGTTCAAGCACAGTATGGAATATTTTGATCAGCTTTTGCAGGAGGAAAAGCTGCAATTCAGCAACGAGGTTCCCCTCAAGGTCACCTGGCACGACCCCTGCCATGCAGGCCGCGGCGGCGAACCCCAGGACCTCTGGGAGGGGGAACGGGTGAAATGGGGCCTGTCGGACCCGCCCCGGCAGCGGAACTACGGGACAAACGGTGTATATGATGCGCCCCGCAATATTATCAACGCCATACCGGGACTGGTGCTTGTAGAGATGGAGCGGATCAGGGAGTTTTCCTGGTGCTGCGGTGCCGGCGGCGGCGTCAAATCCGCACTACCCGAATTTGCCGTTGAGACCGCGCGGGAGCGGGTCCGGGAAGCAAAGCAGACCGGCGCGGAAGCACTGGTCACCTCATGCCCCTGGTGCGAGGCGAACCTTCAGGACGGAATACATGCGGACGGCGGCGGTATCGACATGCTGAGCTTGGTGCAGCTCATGGAAAGGGCTCTGTAGGGCAGCACTTCAGCCGTGCATAAAGAGTATTAAAGCAGTGAAAAACAATATAGGAGGAGAACCATGGCGTACGATGTTGCTATAGTGGGTGCCGGTCCTGCAGGTCTCATGGCTGCCAGGACCGCTGCCGAAAACGGACTAAAAACGGTTCTTATTGAAAGAAAGAGAGATATCTCGATCATAACCCGTGCCTGCTGCCAGCAGTTTATCATGGATGAGAACTTTCAGGGGGAAACCATAAAACTTAAAGAAGGGAAAGTTGTTTTTACCCGAAACGGATTTGAGGCCGACTACCACGGACCGCTTCTTAACGTGACCGACAAGTATTTTGTTTCCCCCGGTGGTCACGCTATCCATTTTGCCTATGATGACAAACGGCCCATTGTCGTTAAGTTTGACAAGGGGTGTCTCCTGAAGGGGATTCTGGAGCACTGTGAAAATCTCGGGGTTGAGCTGTTAAAGGGTGCTCGTGTTGTTGACGCCGCTGACGGTGGCGACGCTGTTGAGCTCACCCTTGCCCGTGGTAAGCACCGTGAAACCCTTACAGCAAAGAAGCTGGTACTGGCTGACGGCGTTAATGCACGCACGGCGGGCAGATTGGGCCTCAACAGGCAGAGAACATGCTTTGCCACGGCACTGTGCACCCTTTCGGTTGTAGAGGGGCTGGCTGGATTTGAGCCGGGGGCTCTCAAGAGCTTTATGGGAGCAGCCTATCAGTCGTATGCTCCCCTTATTACGGGGCCGTCACTTGAAGGTGAGAATGAGCGCTATCTGGTCGTTATCGGCAACAGCAAAATGAAACCTGAGCACATCTATCAGAACATCAGAAAAAAAAGCCCCCTTGCACCCCTGTTTAAGAATGCGCGGGTGGTTAAGAAAACGGCCTGTATGGCAACGGCCTACAGTTCCATGAAAATCCCCTGTAAAGGTAATGTTCTTGTCATCGGTGATGCCGCGGCATATGTGGAAGTTGAAACCCAGGGTGCCATGACCTGCGGGTTTCAAGCCGGTAATGCGGTCTTCAGGGAGCTGTCAGGCCAGGACGGCTTTGAGGAATATACCCGGTGGTGGCAGGAATCCTTTGAGTTTAACGGGGATGACTATCTCCAGGTTGCCCAGGGCTTTGCACTGGTGCCCCGGTACAGCGATGATGAGCTTGATTATCTGTTTGCCCTCGTTGAGAACGAGACGCTTGAAGGGACGTTTAACCAGTATAAATCCCCGAAGCTCATGTGGGGTGCCATCCTCAGGCACCGGGACAGGATTAAGGTCGAGCGTCCCAGCCTTTATAAGAAAATTGAAAACAACAGTCAGTTGAATCTCAGTAATGTCCTGTAAAGAATTATAATCCTTAGTGTTAAAAAAATGTATCAAACAGCACTTTTTATCTTGAAAAAAACGTGAAGTTGCATATAATTGGATTTGGCTCCAAATCCAATTATATGCGTAAATATTCATTAATACGTATAAATCAGGAAGGAGGACAAATGGTTACCGCTCGACAATTTTCAGCAATAATTTTTATGCTTACGATGTTTCCGGTTTTGTTTTTTTCTACAGGGGCTTTTTCAGAGGAGGTAGACGTTGAGAAAGAGCCCGGAAAAATCGATGCCACGGCAACAATAGATTCAGAGCATCCCGCCGTGGAGGAAGGGATATCATGCAATGACTGCCATGAAATAGACCTTGATGCCTTCAGCAACGCCACCGAGGCATGGCTGACCGGAGACTACCTGCGGTTTAAGGCCGGTGAAGGTATTATGCCCCGGGAAAAGATCTGGGAGCGGGTTGTGGAGATATTCAAACAAAAGGGCGGTAAAAGAACAATGGTGCTTGCCACGGCAATCAATAACAGGCCCATTACAACCACAGCAGAATTTGCGCTGGATCCGCAAAAGAAGATTTTGTACGGTCTTCACGAGAAAGGTACTGAAAAACTTATACATATTAAGAACAATCCGTATGTTGCTCTGAACTGGCACCTGGAATTTGATGACGACTTTTTAAATACACTGTGTATCCAGGTGCTGGGAACTGCGGAAGTTATTAACGGGACCGATGCGGGGTTTGAAGAAGGACTCAGCACGTATCCGTACCAGTATGGAGCCGCGCCTCGAAAGATGACGGTCGAGCAGTGGAAAAAGGTCATCATAAAGGAAATGGCAATGACCAGAATAGCTATTGATGCGGTGACCCTTGTCGACGGAAAGCTTGCCAAGACGGAGTTCAGGACATCACAGCGCTGGAAACGTAAATAGGAGTTTCTGTTTCCACCCGGCATGATCACCCGTTCATCGCTGATTATGCCGGGCATAATAATCATGGGTACATGCTTCTATCAATAGCACCGAAGTATGCTCCGCTTTGAGCGGTTCACTTTTTCATGCCTCCTGCTTCGTCGGAGGTGCTATGACTATATCGCCTGCTCTTTGTAAAAGAGCGGTTTCTTTTTAGTACCTTTTTTATTCCTTGCAGTAAGGATGTATATATTTAGGATGCATTTTATAGCAAAAGGTAAAGAGGAGGAGGACAACGAAATGACACGACGCATTGTTTTAGCAGTATGTATGTTGATTGCAGCCGCGCTGCTGCTGTCACCGGTCCAGAACGCCAAG
>Ga0272442_10002626_pt1 | contig 25848 bp, 26 predicted proteins | sample SSMForm2O_FD_200262 | JGI IMG/M metagenome (GOLD analysis project Ga0272442, IMG submission 200262) | Marine sediment archaeal communities from Little Sippewissett salt marsh, Falmouth, MA, United States - SSM-Form-2O | ecosystem: Environmental > Aquatic > Marine > Wetlands > Sediment ... | reverse complement strand
ACCTGCGCCACGCCGTAGCTTGCCCAATTCTTGCCCTGCAAGTCACCGCTCCGGTACATTCAGCACCGGTTGAGCGCGAGTTCGGCCTCCGAATGACGCCAAAAAGGGTTGTGCGTCAGCAATGTGAAAGGTGTCTGGCCGGCGCCTATCTTTTTGGGTAGTCTGTAGATGGTGTGTTCCTAATGGGCTTTTCAACTTCTGCGCGGGGGGTTTGCGCGGCCAATTCGTTTGTATGGGTAATGTGGAGACTGCCTGTTGGATCGCACGGATGAAGAACTCATGCTGGCTGTGGCAGGCGGCGACCTTGACGCCTTTGGCGAACTGGTATGTCGGCATCAGCGGTCCGCCTGGAACGTGGCATGGCGGATGCTCCTGGACCCCACCGAGGCGGAAGATGCGGCCCAGGACGCCTTTCTGAAGATCCTCAACGCGGCTCCCCGCTACCGCCACACTGCTTCGTTTCGCACGTATCTGTACCGCGTCATCAGTCGCTTATGCCTGGACCGGCTCCGAAAGAAACATCCGATCTATACGGATCGGCTTCCACCTTCAGTTTCCGAAGCTCCGGGACCTTCCGAGCAAATCGGACAACAGGAGACCGCTGTCGATGTTCGGCGAGCATTGGATGCGCTTCCCCCACGCCAGCGCATGGCGCTTGTCCTGCGGCATTTCGAGGAGTTGAGCTACAAGGAAATCGCGGAAGCGATGGACACTTCCGTCAAGTCGGTCGAGCGCCTCCTGGCGAGGGGGCGCAACGAGCTTGCAGAAGCATTGGGCGGCAAACGGAGCAAATGAAGTCCGGGGAAGTAGCGGGGGTTTTGCACGAGTGGTCCGTTTGCATAGGTGAAGGACGATTGAGATGAACTGCCGAGAGATAAGAGCACGACTGAGCCGGTACCTGGACGGGGAGATGTCTGTCACGGAGCGAGGACGCATGGAGAGTCATGTCGATACGTGCGATCCTTGCCGCAAAGCGCTTGAGCGCCTACAGGCCGCAACGGAAGCACTCACGCAGTTGCCTGCCCCGCCCGGCGTGCCGCAGGGATTCGCCGAACGGCTTCGCAGTCTGGCAGCGCAGCGAGCGCCGATGCAACCGGCGATTGTATCATTCCATGATTCGCTGACTCCGCCAATGCGCTTTGCGGCGGCGGCGGTGCTGATGCTGGGACTTGGCCTTGGCGCTCTGCTGAGCCTGGATCTCAACAGGGCCGATAGAGTCCCAAAGAGTCAGGCGACTACGGACCCGGCGGCTGCCTACGGACTGGATGTGCTTACTGACGCGCCGGACGGATCGCTGGCCGATGCCTATCTGGCGTTGGCCGGTGGAGCAAACGGAGGAGGTGAATAACGATGCGCAGAAAGATCACGATTCTTTTGATCGTATTGTCGGCGGGGCTGAACGTTGCTTTCGTGGCGATGTGGGCCGCTCATGCTCTGCCGAGACACCTGTGCGGAACGAGCAAGCCCGGACAGGATAATGGCGTTTGGTGCCCAATCCATCGCCGGATGGATGTATCCGATGCTCAGTGGCGGGAGATCGAACCGCGGCTGCGCACGTTCCGTGGCGCTGCGCGAGACGTGTGCGCGGAAGTCAACCGGAGCCGCGAGGAGTTGATTACCCTGATTGCCGCGCCGGAGATCGACCAGGCAGCTATTGCGGCGAAGCAGGAAGAGATCCTGGCAGGACAACGCAAGATGCAGTCGCTGGTCATCGAGCATCTTCTGAATGAGAAGGAAACGCTGAATACGGAGCAGCAGGAGACGTTTTTCCGAATGCTGCGCCGTCGTTCCGGATGCGCCAGCCACGGCCCCGCAATGGGGATGGGCCTCGGAGGCGGCCCGGCTATGCGCGAAACATGTAGAGGGCGTGGCACGCAATGAAGTGCATGTTGAGTGTCAACCGTGGGACGCTGGTTGTGCTAAGCGCCGTCGCCGGGCTGCTGCACAGTGGGTGTGCCTTCATCCCCTCCGCGTCCTTCTCGGGACGGATTCCCCCCGATCCGGCGTCTGAGTTTCAAGGCGCATGCGAACGGGGCCCAATACGCGGACGGAACACGGATAGAGATCAAATGCACGCATTGCCGCCGGAAATCGGGACGAACGGCCCGGTTACGCTTGCCGATTGCATTCGAATCGCCCTGGAACGGAATCCTCGTACCCGGTCCACGTGGCAGGCGGCACGCGCCGAGGCGGCGCGTGTGGGCGAGGAGCGCTCTGCGTATCTGCTTTCGGTTGATATCGACGCACAGGCGGCGCATGGCAAGGCGGTGTCGCTCGACAGCGAGATCGCGCGGGAAAGACGTGACACCTATGCCGTCGGACTGGATGTGAGCTATCTGCTGCTGGACGGCGGCGCGCGGCGCGCACGGGTGCAAGGCGCGGAGGCCGGGCTGCTGGCAGCGGACTTCCGCCACAACACAACGCTTCTGGAAGTTGCGCTGGCCGTCGAGGAATCGTACTACGAGCGTCTCGGCGCAAAGTGGCTCATCAAGCTTGCCGACGAAACCGTGAAGCGCACCCAATACCAGTTGGAGATGGCGCGGGCACGTCACAAAGCCGGGATGGTGACGCGTGCAGATGTATTGAGGGCCGAGACCCAGCATGCCGAAGCCGGACTCTTGCGTGTCCAGGCGCGCAACGGGATGAACCTCGCCCAGGGCCGACTGGCCCGCGATATGGGGCTGCCCGTCAATAGGTCTTTCGAGATTGACGAAGCGCCCGCCGAGATTCAACTCGCCGAACTGCCGCGCATTGAGCAGTTGCTCGACGAAGCCGCGCGCCGGAGGCCGGAAATCAAGACGGCCCTGGCCGCGATCGAGCAGCGCCGCGCTGAGCTGGCCGGGGCGCGAGCTGCATCGTGGCCGACGCTCAGCGCCACCGGCTTCGTTGGGCGGCGAGATACCGATCTTCCCCCGGAACGTGACGAATGGTCCGTGGGCCTGTCGCTTGGTTACGCGTTGTTCGATGGGTTTGAGCGCAGCCATCGCCGCCGGCGCGCCCAGGCCGAATTGGCAAGCGCCATGGCCGAACACGCCGATCTTCTGCGAGGGATTGAGCTGGAAGTATGGACGGCATATTGGCGGCTGACCGAGGCCGGAGAGGCGATGGAAGCCGCGGCGGCGCTCACGGCGAGCGCGAGCGAAAGCGCACGACTCGCGGAGGGCGAATACAAGAGCGGGGTTAGCTCGATCGTGGGTCTCATTGACGCCCAGACCGCGCAGACCGAAGCGGAACGCCGTCTCGTCCAGTCGCGCCTGGATTGGTACACCGCCAAGACGCGGTTCGAACGCGCCGTAGGGTGCTCGCTGGCGGGCAGGACGAATGCCGTGGCGCAGGAAGAAAGGAAATGATGTTGAAAGCGAAACGAAAACGGGCAGTTCCTGTTTTACTCGTTCTCGCCGTGCTCGTCGGTGCAGGTGCGTGGTGGTATCTATCTCAGCGAGACACGGCAAGCAGTGATACACAGGCAACGACCGTCGTTCAGCGGCGAGATATGTCATCTACCGTTCTGGCCACGGGGTCGATCAAGCCTCAAGTTGGCGCGGAGGTACGCGTGGGGGCCCGCATTTCGGGCAAGGTCGAGCGGCTGTACGCCAACATCGGCGACAACGTGAAGAAGGGCCAGACGATTGCGGAGCTTGAAAAGGCCGATCTTATTGCGGTCGTGAATCAACGGAAGGCCGAGCTTCAACTGGCCGAAAAGGAACTGGCCCGGCAGGAAGATCTGGTGAAGCAGGATTTCACATCGAAACAGACCCGCGACAAAGTTGAGGCGGACTGGGCCGTGGCAAAGGCTGCCCTGGAAGTGGCGAAGGTGCAACTGTCGTATGCCACCATTACCGCCCCGATCGACGGGGTTGTTGCTTCCGTATCGACACAGGAGGGCGAAACGGTCGCGGCAGGTCTCAACGCACCGACATTTGTCACTATCATCAACCTGAATCGGCTCCAAGTGGATGCCTTTGTCGATGAGGTCGATATCGGCAAGGTCAAGATCGATCAGAGAGCGCTTTTCAGCGTGGACACATTCCCCGGGCGGGAATTCGGAGGCCGGGTGAGTGCCATCTACCCCAAGGCCGTGATCCAGGAGAATGTCGTCAATTACGATGTCGTTGTATCCATCACGAACGAATACGAGAACCTGCTTCGTCCTGAAATGACCGCAAACGTGACGATTCTGCTGGAAACCCGGCGGGACGTTCCTGTCATTCCGGCACGCGCTCTTCAGCGAGAGCGCGGTCAGAGCCTTGTGTACGTACAAACGCCGGACGGTCCGCGAGCCCGACCGGTTACGGTTGGGCAACGGGAGGGCCAGTGGGTAGAGGTTATTGGGGGTGTGTCGGAAGGTAGAACCGTCCTTCTCGACCCGCCGGCAACCGAATCAGGCGGGAGAACGAACTATGATTGAGTTGAACGACATCACGAAGACCTTCGCTAACGGAGAGATGACGACCCCGGTGCTGAAGGGCATCTCATTCACCGTCGAAAGAGGGGAATATGTGGCTATCATGGGCACGTCCGGGACCGGAAAGAGCACGTTGATGAACATTCTCGGGCTTCTGGACAGAGCGACCTGCGGTCGCTATCTGCTCGACAGTACGGATGTGACGGAACTGGACGACCTGCAACTCTCCCGGCTGCGCAACAAGAAGCTGGGCTTTGTCTTCCAGCAATTTCATCTCTTGGAACGTACCAGCGCACGCAAGAACGTGTTGCTCCCGTTGATCTACGCGGATGAGTACCCCGACGAGGCCGACGAACGGGCCGAGCAGGCTCTGGTCACGGTCGGGCTCGCGGAACGCGTGGACTACCGCCCCAACGAACTATCCGGCGGCCAGCAGCAGCGTGTGGCTATCGCCCGTGCGCTGATCAACGATCCGGAACTGATCCTGGCCGACGAACCCACCGGCAACCTGGACCGCCGCAGCGGTTTGGAGGTCCTGGACGTCTTCAACCGTCTGCATGCGCAAGGCAGGACGATCATGCTTGTCACCCACGATGAGGCGGTCGCCGAACACGCCGGGCGTGTCATCGTCCTGAGAGACGGCAGCGTCGCCGATGACCGGCGCGTGGCCGAACCACGCTCCGCCGAGACGGAACTGGAACAGCTCAAGCATGAGGTGCAGTCATGAGAACACTACGCATTGCGGGTGTCGGCATGGAGGCTCTGTGCGCACACAAACTCCGCACCTTTCTGATGATGCTGGGAACTCTTGTCGGCGTGGCGGCATTGACTGTTGTCATGGCGCTGGGCAAGGGCACGAAACAGAAGATCATGAAGCGCATCAGGAACTTCGGTCCGGACGCCATCATGATACCGGCCGGCGGCGGGAAACGCCCCGGCCCCGATATGAGCACCACAACGCTGACTCTTGAAGATGCCGAGGCAATCCGGCGAGACGTATCCGGCGTGCGGATGATCTCACCCATGGCGTGGAACTTCCGGATGAACCTGAAGCGCGATGAACGCCAGTACCAGGCCATTGTCTGGGGCGTGGAGCCCAATTGGCATGATGCGTGGCGTTGGTACACCTCTTCGGGCGAAGGCATCAGCGCCGACGATCTTGCCACACAAGCACGCACTTGCGTCCTTGGGCAGACGGTCAAGCGGGAACTTTTCGGTTCCGAAAACCCCATTGGACAGCACGTCTACATCGGCCGCGTTCGCCTTCAGGTAAAAGGCGTATTAGAAAAACGCGGGACAAGTCCCATGGGCGGCGACTTCGATAACCGTGTTATCCTGCCGCTCACCACCGCGATGCGGCGGGTTATGAATGTCGACCATCTCGGGGCCATACGCGTGATTGTGGACGCCCCTTCCGGTCTTGGCCGCCAAGCCGGTGAAATCAGGCAACTGCTACGCAGTCGCCATCACATCGTTCGGCCGGAAGAGGACGATTTCCGCATTGTCACAGGCGAGATGATCGCACGATTCGCCACCGGCTCATCCCGCACGCTCTCGATCCTGCTGGCTGTCCTGGCCGGGCTCAGCCTGCTGGTGGGCGGTGTTGTGCTCATGAATATCCTGCTGATTTCCGTCAAGGAACGCACAAAGGAAATCGGTCTCCGGCGAGCGCTTGGCGCATCCGAGCGCGATGTATTCACGCAGTTCCTTGCCGAATCGCTCACGGTCACGCTGCTGGGCATGTTGGCGGGGCTTGTAGTGGGCTGGGCGATATGCACGGTCATCCCTCGCTTTGCAGAAACCCCGGTTGCCATATCCTGGGAACCGGTCGCACTGGCCGCGGGTGCCGCCGTGATCGTCGGGGTCTTCTTCGGCATGCAACCGGCACGGCAGGCTGCCCGACTGAATCCCGTCGAGGCATTGCAGTGAGGTTATCGCGCAACCTTCTGCTGTCCTGGGACCTGCTGACCACGCATCGCCTGCGGACACTGCTCAGCGTACTGGGTATTGTCGTAGGTGTGGCAGCCGTTGTCCTGACCGTTTCAGCCGGGCGCGGAGCGGAACGCGATATCCTGGAACGCGTCCGGCAGATGGGCGTGAATCTCATCGTCGTGAACGCCGGTCAGACCCGGATCATCGCCGGACGGCAGAGACAGATGGCCGCGGTGACCACGCTTGTGCCTGAAGATGCCCAGGCGATTGCCGACACTTGCCCCAGCGTGAAGGACTCCGCGGCCGCGGCCGATAAGAAGGTGGCCGTCAAATGGCAGACGGAAACGGCTTCGACGAAGCTTATGGGGGTTGAGCCGTATGTCTTCCGGGTTCGGAATGTCGATATTGCCACCGGGCGGATATTCGACGAGCAGGAAAGCCGTGGTCGGCGGCGAGTCGCCGTGCTTGGGCCTACCGTTGCAGAGAATCTCTTCGGGCGCTTGAATCCCATTGGACTCCAGATTCGTATCGATCGGGTTCCATTCACCGTCATCGGCGTGACGGCGCCGAAAGGCGTGGATGCAGGCGGTGTCGATCAGGACGATCTCGTCTATGTGCCGCTTCGCACGGCGATGCGGCGGCTGCTCAACGTGGACTACATCAACACCATATTTGTTCAGGCCACGAGCTCCGCCGACCTTTCCGAAGCCGAAGAACAGGTCCGCGCGGTTCTGCGCGAGCGGCACCGACTTGGAAGCAAGCCCGATGATTTCACCATTCAGAATCAATCCACTTTGCTTGAGGCCGAAAGAGCGGCTGCCGAATCTCTCACGCTGCTGATTGGCAGCGTTGCCGCGATATCCCTGTTTGTCGGGGGCGTAGGCATCCTGGCTGTTATGCTCATGTCGGTGCGCGAACGAACCCGCGAAATCGGTCTCCGTCGCGCCGTGGGCGCGACGCGGGCCGACATCCGTACGCAATTCCTGGTGGAATCCGGGCTCCTCAGCGGAGTAGGGGGCGTGGTAGGTCTAATCGTCGGCGTCGCGAGTGCCCTGCTCGTCGCCGATCTGGGCTACTGGAGCGTTGTTATCTCGTGGCGCGCCGTTCTGACCGCCATGGTGTTTTCGATCGGTCTTGGCGTGTTGTTCGGATCCTATCCGGCCCATCGCGCCGCATCCCTGAATCCCATCACCGCCTTGCGAGCCGAAGGTGCGTAGAAACGACAGGCCTCGCGGCGTTTCCGCCGCCTCAAGTTGGTCATTACCCTGAGGAACGTGCGAGGGTTGGGCTTCGGAACCCGGCTTCCTCAACAGCCTTGCGGACGTCATCCAGCGCGAAGTCGCCTGTGACCAAAGCTCTCTTCTCGGCCAGATGAACCTGACAGCTTTCCACGCCGGGGAGATCCAGGATCGCTTCCCGTACATGCGCTGCACACTTGCTGCAGGTCATGCCGTCGATGGGTACCTCGGTCGCTGCACTTTTTGCGACTTGCCCGGCCGGTAACGCAAGGGCGCGCAGACGCGGGAGAACACGGCGTGACAACGATATCGCAAGCAATACGGCGAACAGCCCTGCGATCACCAGTGAGAACCAGCCGGCCCCCATTTCGTGGTGCGGATGTATCCGGCCCACAGGCGCTGCGTTCGGTCCCAGGAGTGAGAACACCCCGTTCAAAACCAAGCCGGCGGCGACGGATAGCACGGAGATAACCGACAAGTATACAGCCACCGTCTTCCTGCCCATCGCCGATGCGATCAGGGTCACGGTCGCCGCATTGGTTGCCGGACCAACGGCGAGGAACACAAAGGCTGCACCGGGTGAGAGCCCCTTCAGCATGAGGGCCGCGGCGATGGGAATTGAGGCCGTGGCGCATACATAGAGCGGAATCCCCCCGACAATCATCATCAGCATCGCGGCGAGCTCATTGTCTACATAGCGTCCAAAAAAGTCCGGGGGTACGAAGAAAGAAATCAGACCTGAGATGGCGATACCCACAACGAGCTGAGGGGATATGTCGTCGAGGAACTCGCAGAAGGCGTACCTGCACATCGCCACGACCTTCTCGCGGGCAGAGTGCACGTGTTCGCCGCTTTCTAAGCAGATAGCGCAGCCCGGTTCCCTTTCCCGGGACTGGCGGCCTGTCACCTGCTGTGCTGTTGCTCCTCCGAGCAGCGTAGTGATCGCCCCGCCGACGATGCCCATCACGAAGGCTGCCAAAGGCCGAAAGACGGCAAACACCGGCCCCAGCATGCCATACGTGGCCACGATAGAGTCGATGCCGGTTTGAGGTGTTGAGATGAGAAAGGACACCGTCGCTCCGTCCGACGCCTTGCTCCTGCGCAGCGACAACGCCGTGGGCACGACCCCACAGGAACAGAGCGGAAGCGGAACGCCAAGCACCGCCGCCTTCAGGACCGCCGCAAGTCCCCCGCCGCCGAGATGACGGGCCACGAACTCCCGCTTGAAAAGGATGTGCAGCAAACCGGCGAACATCAGCCCCAGCATGAGATACGGAGCCATGTCGACGAATGTCGCATAGATGGCGTTCAGGATTCCGGTGACGGTTTCCATGGTGAACCTATTCCAACTTCTTCAGCGACGGCTCGGCCTTCGGCACGAGCGTGTCGCCATAGAGATCGATCTTCCTTTCGGCATTCCGCAGTCGATAGAGCGCGAGGTTCAGCTCTGCTTCAAGGCGTTTTTGGGCGCCCTCCCGATCACTCTCCGCGGCGGCATCTTCGCGAAGGCTGAGTTTGCCGAACCAAGGGAAAACCTGCGCGACACCCAGCCGCTGTCGCTCAGGACCGACACGCGTCTCTACTTCCTGAATGTAGTACGTAGTCTGCGGCTTTGTCTCTTCATTGCCGTCTCCTCATTTGTTCTTCGATGCGGCCCAGCCGTGCAAGCTTCTCTTCGTGCGTCGTCTTGTGCGGTTTTGTTCTCACAGCGCCTTCTTCAGGAGCATACGCCATACCACCGGGGGGTATGCGGCGTCCATGCGTTTCGGTCACCGCAGGCACTTCCCGTTCGTTTGCCCGGAATGTCTCACTTCGTTTTGAACTACAGGCTTGCAGGTGTCCTGCCAGAGCGCCATTGGGCTATGCCTGTTTCGGGTCTTCGAAATACCTGATGGAGCAGGTGTTTCACAATCACCTGTCTCAATGCATCAGCGGCTCGGATGAGACAAGACACCCAGAGCCGAAGGCACTCATGGAGATTACATGCTCTGTGGGTGGCCTTCTTGTCGCTGCAAGGTATTTCGAACAGAGCAATCAGCATCCGCCTGATTGTGTCTACTTCCGCCAAATGGCAGGATGAGTCCCGATCATGAAGGAATCTTCATGCCTCTGCCCAGCGAAAGGGGGTGCCGGCAGCCTGTACAAATCGGAGAAGACACGCGCGTAGCAGTCAAATGATTGAAGGAGGTGCGAATGAAAGCGCTGGTTGACAACGAGACCTGCACGGGATGTGGGCTGTGTGTTGATACCTGTGCGGAAGTGTTTGAAATGGATGGCGACATAGCGAAGGTGAAGACCGGTTCCGTACCCGAGGCCGAACAAGACGCTTGCCGCGAAGCGGCAGACGGCTGCCCGGTGGAGGCGATCTCGATTGAGGAGTGAAACATGGCGGATGCTATGCCCAGGCGGCAGCTCGGCAGGACGGGACTGGAGGTCACGCGTCTCGGTTATGGGGCCATGGAAATACGAGGATCCCGCATCTGGAATGGCCGGTCGGTGTCCGATAGACAGGCAGAGACCGTACTGAATGAAGTCCTTGATTCCGGGATCAACTTCATTGATACCGCCAACGACTACGGGCGAAGCGAGGAGCTTATCGGCCGCTATCTTAACTCGAGGCGAGATGAGTTCTTCCTGGCCACGAAATGCGGATGCAAGGTAACCAGGAGGGACGAGTATACTGACGACACGGCACATGTCTGGACACGCGAGAATCTTGAACGTGGCCTGCATGAGAGTCTGAGTCGCTTGAGAACCGACTGCGTGGACGTGTTGCAGTTGCACAATCCGAAAGTGACGGACTGCGAAACCGGCAACCTTGTTTCGGTTCTGGAGGACATGCGGAGGCAGGGCAAGACGCGTTGGATCGGATGTTCCTCCACATTGCCGGATATCGAGACCTATATCGGCTGGGGCGTTTTCGACACATTCCAGATTCCGTATTCGGCGCTTCAGCGAGAACATGAAGACGTTATCACGCGGGCCGCTGAGGCCGGCGCAGGGGTGATCGTCCGGGGAGGGGTTGCTCGCGGGGAACCGGGCAACGGGCTCGGCGATCGGAGTCGCTGGGCGTCATTCCAGGCGGCGAACCTCGACGAACTCCGTGAGCCGGGAGAATCCAGAACGGCCTTCTTGTTGCGATTCACCATGAGTCATCCGGTCATAAGCACGACGATTGTAGGCACGTTGGATCTTGGGCATCTCCGCGAGAACGCCGAGGCGGCGCGGCGCGGCCCCATACCGGCAGGGACATACGAGGAGGCGAAAAGAAGGCTGAATGGCTAAACTCAGAGGGAACACATCCCGCGGCCTTGCCTTTTGTCGACCTGGTTCCGGTGCTTTTGTACGTGTTCGCACATGTGTCGGACCGCGATTCGGTTTGAAGCGCGGCTAATGATCGAGTAGTCTCGTCTTCCTGAGTGAGCACGGCACATCTTGTGCTCTTTTCTCACGCATGGCGACAATAGTGAAGCGCCAATGAGCGGAACAGGCAAGAATGTGAACGAAGAAGCCGGCGCGCGGAAGGCAGTCGAACGACTGCGTATTGTTGCGGATTTCACGTACGACTGGGAATACTGGCGCGGGACCGATAAGCGCTTCATCTATGTGTCGCCTGCCTGCGAACGGATCACGGGGTATTCTGCAGATCAATTCATGGAAGACCCGGAGCTCTTCCTGCGTATCATAGATGCGCAGGACCGGAGTACGATCGCAGCGCATATTGTTTCGGCCGATGAGAACAGGGAGCCCACGTTTCTTCAGTTCCGTATAAGGAGTCGTGACGGGAGGGAACGCTGGATCGATCACATCTGCCAGGCGGTCTTCAGCTCAGAGGGAGAATACCTGGGCAGACGGGCCTCCAATCGTGATATTACCGATTAGAAATCTCTCGAACGCCGTGTAGAGTATTTGTCCCGTTTCCCATCAGAGAACCCGAACCCGGTAATGCGGATCTCGGATGATGGCACGGTGAAGTATGCCAATGATGCGGCGGCGCCAGTGTTGACGGTGTGGAAATCCGGAATGGAGAGGAAAGCGCCGCGTGTGTGGCGCGACCGGGTGAAAGAAGCAATCAGCAGGGGTGGGCCAGCCGTTCATGAGGCGGTAGTCGGTGAAGATACCTATTCATTCTGTATCGCACCGGTTGCGGAACACGGATATGCGAACTTGTATGGAAGCCGGATTACCGAACTCAAAGAACTGCACAAGCAGGAGAAACTGGCCACGGCCGCCAATACGGCTCTCGACACTGTTGAAGCGATGCACGGGGGCATCGCTCTCATCGGTATGGACGGGGTTGTTCGTTCGGTGAATCCCGCCTTGACAAATCTAACCGGGTACGGCAGCGACCAATTGGAGGGGCACCATCTTGGGGATCTGATATCACGGTTGCTGGTTCAGGAAGATGGCGAAGCCGCCCTGAACGCCTTGCACAAGGCTATGCAAGGGGAGGCGCCCCTGTTGAATGAAATGATCATGATCTCCAGGAACGGGGCCAGAATCCCTATTCTGCCAAAGGTTGCATTTATCAAAGATGAATCGGGATCTCCGGCAACGATCGTTCTTACCGTACAGGATATTTCCGATATCGCGGCGGCAAACAGGGAGATTCGCGAGAACGCGGAACGGCTCGCAGAAGCCCAGCGCATTGCCCATATCGGCGACTGGGACTGGGATATCCTCGACAACACGTTGTCATGGTCGGATGAGATTTTTCGGATCTTCGGATTGGCGCCGCAGGGATTCGGGGCAACCTACGAGGCATTTCTGAGCTCTGTCCATCCCGACGACAGGCAGTTTGTGCAGGAATCCGTGGACAAGGCGTTGTATGAAAACCAACCCTATAGCATAGATCACCGTATTGTACTGCCGAATGGCCTCGAGCGCATTGTCCATGAGCAGGCAGAAATCTATCGCAGCAAAGCGGGGCGACCGATACGCATGCTCGGCACCGTCCAGGATATTACGGTACGAAAACGCGCGGAAGACCGAAACCGGATCACCACGGCTTTGCTCAGGCTGTTTCCCGACAAACGCGTTAGAAATGAATATCTTGATGCGGCGAACGAGGTGGTGCGGAACTGGTGCGGTTGCCGTTGTTCCGGCATCAGGGTCATTGATGAGGAACAGCGGATTCCCTACGTGTCCTCGCTTGGTTTCAATCCCGACTTTCTCGCCGCGGAGTGCTGGCTTTCCCTCGAAAAAGACCCGTGCACATGTACCCGTATCATTTCCGGCAATCCTGCGTCCCATGACAAGTCGTGCATGACCTCGGCCGGTTCTTTCTTCTGCAACGATACCAGGCAGTTCTTCGGCAATCTGTCCCGGGATCAGAAGTCCATCGTCCGCGGCGTGTGCATGGATAAGGGATTTCGTTCGATAGCCATCATTCCCATCAGGCATCAAGGCAGAACTCTCGCCGCACTACACCTTGCCGACGAGTGTGCGGGCAGGTTGCCGCTGGAAAAGGTCACTTTTGTCGAGAGCATCGCTCCGCTCATTGGAGAGGCCATCCACCGTTTTCAGATTGAGGAGGACCTGTCGTCGTCAGAGCGCAGGTATCGCACGCTTGTCGAGAACCTGCCGGCAATCACCTATGCCGCGAATATAGACGAAGCAAGCACCACCACTTACGTGAGCCCGCAGATCGAGGGCATCCTCGGGTTTTCTCCGGCCGATTACAGGGCGGACCCGGACATGTGGCGAAAGCAACTGCATCCGGACGACCGTGACAGTGTTCTCGAAGACCTTGCCCTGGCACACTCAAACGCGGAACCGTTTGTGCTGGAGTATAGAATGCTCGCGCATGACGGACGCGTTGTGTGGTTGCGTGATCGCGGGGCGATAGTACGCGATGAGACCGGGACTCCGTCATACGTGCAGGGCGTGATGTACGATATTACGGAAGAAAAGAAGGCAGAAGCAGCAGTACGGTCGCTTGCCTCCCATCTTGCCTTGGCCGAAGAACGTGAGCGTAAGCATCTTGCCGTGGCGCTTCATGACACTGTCAACCAAACCCTCGCTTTGTCCAAGATTAAGCTGGGAGCGTTGAACCGGTTGCTTGCCAGTGATGAAGCCAAGAACGCCCTGCAAGACGTCCGAGACCTGTTTTCACAAGCTGTTGAGCAGACACGCAGTCTGAGCTTCGAGCTTAGTCCCCCGATACTCTACGAACTTGGGCTGCACGCAGCCGTGGATTGGTTGGGAGAGAAATGCAGGGAACGGTACAACTTTGATTTCTGCCTGGCAGGGAATGCCGACGCTGAAGATATTGCCGAACACCTTAGAGTACTGGTCTTTCAATCCATACGGGAACTGCTCACGAATGCGGGAAAACATGCCGGCGCAAAACGAGTCCATGTTACTCTTGACCATGGCGACTGCGAGCTCACGGCCGTTGTGGAAGACGACGGGAAGGGGTTTGACTTCGAATTGGTGCGCAAGCGCGTCGGGCAAAGGGACAGTATCGGCTTGTTCAGTATAGAAGACAGAATGCAGCATCTGGGCGGCACGTTCGAGGTGGAAACGGAAATCGGCAAAGGGACAAGCGTCACTCTCACAGTGCCTCTGAAGCCTCGGCAACCTATCGCAGGAGGTCGACAGTGAACATACGCGTTTTGTTGGCAGACGACCACAAGATGATACGGGACGGCCTTCATTCCCTGATCGCACAGGAGAAGGGGATGGAAGTGATCGGCGAAACCCAGGACGGTAAGACAACGGTGAAGACCGCGGGGAAAATCTGTCCGGATGTGGTGGTAATGGACATTGGAATGCCGGACCTGAACGGGATTGAAGCAACGCGGCAGATTATGGCAACAAAGAGAAATATCAAAGTGATCGGTCTCTCCATGCATGCCGACCGCCGTTACGTAAGTCAGATGCTGAAGGCCGGTGCATCCGGTTATCTGCACAAAGATGATGCTTTCGAGGAATTGGCCAACGCGATTCGTACCGTGATGAAGGGCAAGACATACTTGAGCCCGCCGATCGCGAAGACTCTTGTCGACGAGTACAGGCGCACGGCCGAGAACAAGGACGACGGCACCGTATTCGCCACACTGACAGATCGGGAACGGGAAGTCCTTCAGCAAGTCGCCGAGGGCAAAACGACCAAAGAAACGGCCGCCAGTTTGGGTGTCAGCATCAAGACCATTGAGACGCATCGTCTCAAGATCATGGATAAGCTGGATATCCACAGCATTGCCGAGCTCACCAAGTACGCCGTTCGGGAAGGACTTACCGAATTAGAGCAGTAAGGATTTTCGAAGCATTGAATCAGAGGCGCCCCGATTGTGCCCCCTGCAGGCTGCGCCTATCTTATCCTCCAGACTGACCAGCCTACGTGGAGCCGCACCCATGAAAATACTGATCATCGATGACGACAAAGACCTGGGAACCGAAGTCGTAACAATCCTGAAACGGAACGGCCACGAGGCGGAACACGTGGCCACGGCCCGCGAGGGAATCCCGAGGGTCGAGTCCGCGGATTTGGATTTCGTTCTTGTGGATTATCAGATGCCCGAATACGACGGGTTGTGGTTCATGAAGAACGTTCGTCTTCCGCTGCAGACGAAAGTACTGCTCGTGACTTCACACGCCGACCGGGAGAAGATCAACAACATGTTCCATGCCGGCATCTCCGGTTACGTTATCAAGCCGTTCGATGAAGAGGAACTTCTTCGACACCTGGCATTTCATTCGGAAGCAAGAACCGGAGCCTCCGTGGAAGAATCAACGTGAAGAGCTCCCGGGCATGTTCGTGACAGCAAATGAAAGGAGAATAGACATGGATAAGCGCAGAATTACCGACGGTGTATCCCGTATCGGTGCGCAGGATTGGAATAGACGCCTGTTCGATTCGCTGATTCCTCTTCCGGACGGGACAAGCTACAACGCTTATCTTGTCAGGGGTAACGAGAAGACGGCGCTGATTGACACGGCTGATCCGGCCAAGTCGGAAGTACTCTTGAATCAGTTGAGCGATGTCGAAAGCGTCGACTATCTGATTGCCAATCATGCCGAACAGGATCATTCCGGCACTATTCCGATGATTCTGAAACAATACCCCGGCGCCACGGTGGTGGCGACGCCCAAGTGCAAAGGCATGTTGGTGGACCTGTTGCGCATACCCGAAAACCGTATCCGGGCCGTGGAGGATGGGGATACCATTTCGCTGGGCAGCAGGACGCTGGAGTTTCTGCATACGCCATGGGTGCATTGGCCGGAAACAATGTGCACATACTTGCCGGAGGACCGAATCCTGTTTTCGTGTGACTTTTTCGGGTCCCATTACGCAACGACAGATCTCTACGCAAGAGACAAGGCGGTAGTTCATGAGGCAGCAAAGCGGTATTACGCTGAGATCATGATGCCGTTCCGACTCCCTATACGGAAGGACCTGGAGAAGGTGAAAGCCCGTGACATCAGTCTTATTGCACCCAGCCACGGTCCCGTGTATGACGAACCGGCCTTTATCATCACCGCTTACGAAGATTGGGTTTCGGAAGCTGTGAAGAACGAGGTGGTGCTGCCATACATCTCGATGCACGGCAGCACGGAAAGAATGGTGGAATGCCTTGTCGGCGCGCTCGCCGAACGCGGCGTAAAGGTACATCTCTTCGACCTGGCGGTCACCGATCTTGGAAAGCTGGCGATATCGCTTGTGGATGCCGCGACGGTCGTGATCGGCACGCCCACAGTGCACGCAGGCCCGCACCCGGCGGTCTTCTATGCCGCGCACCTGGCCAACGCGCTCCGGCCGAAGCTCCGCCATGCGTCGATCATAGGGTCCTATGGTTGGAGCAGTAAGGCAATCGAGCGTATAGCAGAATTGATTCCGAACCTGAAGGTGGAGATCCTCGATCCTGTTCTCTGCAAGGGGTATCCGAGAGAGAAGGATTTCCAGGCCCTCGATGCGCTTGCCGCCACGATATCCGAGCGACATGCATCCTTGAGGACGTGAAGCAGGGACAACACATCATCCTGATATCCACCAGCCTTCGCTTTGCGGCTACGGCTTGGCAGGCAAGGACTTCTCGCCGAATGCCGATCTCGACGTGCCTAGACCTGAAATAAGCGAGGATTCCTGCTGCAAGCGCAAATACACCCGAATCTGCAGGACTCTCTCGACTTCACCATTTCACGAGTATCTAGACGCCTATGTTTGCATGGGAGGGCCTCTCCGGCGACGACGACCAAGATAAATCCGGTCTCGCACCTACCAGTCTCGCAAGAGCGGAGAACTACATCCCGAGGCAGTCGGCCAGGTCGTCCTCCGGCGTGCCGATGGGCTTGATGTCGAACTTCTCCACGAGTACGTTCAATACTGTTGGGGTTACGAAGGCCGGCAGGCTGGGGCCCAGTCGAATTCCCTTGATTCCGAGTGCAAGCAGCGTCAGCAGAATACAGACCGCCTTCTGCTCGTACCAGGACAACACCAATGAAAGGGGCAGGGCATTGACGTCCGTGTCAAACGCCTCGGCCAGCGCGGAGGCGATGCGTACCGCGCTGTAGGCGTCATTGCATTGCCCGATATCGAGTAGGCGCGGGATGCCGCCGACCGTGTCCCCCGTAGCCTTGTCGCGAAGGGGGATGTCGCCAAGGTCGAGCTTGTTGAACCTGTATTTCCCGCAGGCCAGCGTCAGTACGACGCAATCACGGGGTACCTTCTCAACGAACTCCGTGTAGTAGTTCCGGCCGCTTTTCGCGCCGTCACAGCCGCCAACAAGGAAGAAATGACGGATCGCCCCGGCCTTGACGGCCTCGATCACCTTGTCCGCCACGCCCATCACCGCATCGTGCCCGAAGCCGACGGTGATGAACTTGTCCGGTCCATCGGTTTCAAATCCTTCCGCCGCCCTGGCTGCCGCGATGACCGGCGTGAAGTCGCGGTCGGCGATATGCGTGACGCCGGGCCAGGCCACCAGGCCGCAGGTGAAAATGCGGTCCTTGTAGGAATCCCGCGGGCGCTGGATGCAGTTGGTCGTCATCAGTATGGGACCCGGGAACGCCTCGAATTCCTTGTTTTGGTCCTGCCACGCGCCACCGTAGTTGCCGGCCAGATGCCTGAACCTCTTCAGTCCCGGGTACCCGTGTGCAGGCAGCATCTCACCGTGCGTATAGACATTGATGCCCGTTTCTTCGGTCTGCTTGAGCAGCTCATGCAGATCCTTGAGGTCGTGGCCGGACACCAGTATGGCTTTCCCTTTCACCGGTTCGATGCGGACGGATGTTGGAACGGGGTTACCGTAGGCGCCGGTATTGGCGGAGTCCAGCATCTCCATGACCTTCAGATTGATCTCGCCGCACCGCAGGTTGAGGCCGAGCAGGTCGTCAACCGTCTGCTCCTCGCCGGCCAGGTAGTCAAGCGCTTCGTGGAAGAAGGCGTAGACCTCGCTGTCTTCCCTGCCCAGGATCATGGCGTGGTCCGCGTATGCCGCGGTGCCCTTGAGCCCGTAGACCAGGAGCTCCTGGAGCCCCGAGATGTCCTCGCCGAACGCATCTATGCGCGCCTGTATCCCGACTTCGGCCGCTTCCTTGAGGAGTCCTTCCCGGCTCTCGGCCGGCACCCAGCGGGCGGGGCCCGACAGGTCCTCCTCGATGTTGCCCGCCTTCAGGATGGCATCGTGGTAGAGGTCCGCGATGCGTTGCTTGATTTTGCCGGCCCGGCGGATCATGTCCTCGATGCGGTCGGCGTCGAAGTTGACGTTAGTCACCGTCGTGAAGAGCGCTTCGAGCGTGAAGCGGTTGGTGACGGCATCATCGACGCCTACGCCTCGTGCCCTGTGTGCGTACTGCGCGATCCCCTTGGCCGCGTGGACGAGGAGATCCTGGAATGCCGCAACGTCGGCGCTTTTCCCGCATACTCCGGCTCTCGTGCAGCCCGTTCCCTTTGCCGTCTGTTCGCACTGATAGCAGAACATCTCCATTGCCTTCTCCTTTTGTTTCGTGTTGTCTGTGGTTACACCCAGTCCTCGCTCACAATATCGCCCTGCAGGCCTACCACGATGCACTTGATGGGTACCTTGCGTTCGGCCTGGTCGGCTGCCTGCTTTGCCATCATCAGGAGCCCGCGGCAGCAGGGGACTTCCATGATCATAACCGTGAGAGTGTTGATGCCGGCGTCGTCGATGAGTGCCTTGATCTTCTGGACATAGGCATCCTGGCCGTCGTCCAGCTTGGGGCAGGCTATCGCCAGCGTCTTGCCTTTCAGGTAGTCCTTGTGGAAGTCGCCCAGCGAGAAGGCCGTGCAGTCGGCGGCCAGCAGTACGTCGGCGCCCTTGTAGTGCGGGGCCATGGGCGACATGAGATGCAGCTGTATCGGCCAGTGCGTGAGCTGCGACGGACGTTTGCCGGACTCGTCTGCTTCCGTGGGTTTGGCCGCGAAGTTCATGGCGCGTGATCCGGGGCAGCCGCCGTGTGGCGCGTGTGGCTGATTCATGGCTTGCTCCTCCTGTTCTGCTTTTAGCGGGTTGTCGATGCCTTTTTCGTCCAGGACCGCAATTGCCTGGGCGAGCAGTTCGTTCTCACCGTGGTCGCGCAGGTGTTCGAGATGCGCCCTGACGGTGTTCGGGCCCTGGGGGATCATCTTTGCCATGACCTTCCGTTCGTCGTAGGGTTCCGCTTCGCGTTCCTCGATAGTGATTGCGCCCTCCGGACAATGGCCCAGGCAGGCGCCAAGCCCGTCGCAGAGCAGGTCGCTCACGAGCCGGGCTTTGCCGTCGATGATCTGGATGGCGCCCTCGGGGCAGTTGGGGATGCAGAGTTCGCATCCCGTGCATTTCTCCTGATCGATGTTGATTATGTTCCTCTTCATTTCGCTGTCTCTTTCTGATTCAGGATTCAGGACTCAGGATGCAAGATGCAAGATACGCCCTGGATCCTGTGCCCCGCATTCTGCCTCCTGCCTCCTGCATCGTGCATCCTGTATCCTTTATCCTGTATCCTGTATCATCTTGCATTTTCTGAAGAGCAGGATACATCCATTGCCGGCCCAAAACCTTGATCCACGTCAAGAAACCGCGCTTTTTTCATTTTTCTATCCAATCCAGTGGGCTAGTCTCTGGCGACCATGGATATCGTTGAACTGCTCAAGAAATGTGCCTATTTCAGTGGGCTGTCCGAAGAACACAGGCGCGAGCTGGCGGGGCTGTGCCGGCCCAGGAAGGTGGCGAAGCAGGATTACCTGTTCCTGGAGGGCAGGGAAGGGAACGAGATATTTATCCTCGCCGCCGGGAGTGTTCAGCTGGTCAAGAACACGGCCGACGGGAAGAGCATCGTGATCCGTACGATCGAGCCCGGTGAAGCTTTCGGCGAAGTGATCCTGTTCGAGCAGCACACCTACCCGGTGACCGCCATGGCGCTGCGCGACAGCGAGGTGTGTGGCCTGGCGAGGGGCGACCTGCTGCGTCTGCTGGCGGACGAGGCATTCCGGAACGATTTCATCGCGTTTCTCATGGGCCGGCTGCGGTATCTTGCCGACCGTATCCTGTACCTGACCTCATGCGACGTTGACGAGCGGTTCTTCCGGTTCCTGAAGGAGCAGTACGGTGAGAAAGATGTCTACCGGCTGACCATGTCGAAGAAGGACATCGCCGCGGCCATAGGCACCACACCTGAGACCTTCTCGCGCCTCATGCAGCGACTGACGAAAGCCGGCACCCTCGAGGTGGACGGGAAGACGATCAAGTTGAGCCGCACCCCGGGGTCAGACGTCAAATGTCAAAACTAGCATGAGCCCAGTGTTGCCGGCCGCCTCTCGGGGTCAGACGTCAAATGTCAAAACTAGCATGAGCCCAGTGTTGCCGGGCTAGTTTTGACATTTGACGTCTGACCCCGTTCTGTGCGTGACCTTGGCCGCGGAATTGTGTATACACGCATCTCATCACTGCCCGGAAGGAGGAGACAGATGGGTATCAAATTCAACGCCGATGAAGTATTCGAGATGGCCATAAGAGCTGAAGAGAACGGCGGGAAATTCTACCGACGCGCGGCCGAGGTGAAGGCGGACGACCAGGAAGCCGTCGAGCTTCTGCTGAAGCTGGCGAAGATGGAAGACGGTCACAAGGAGACCTTCGAGAAGATGCGGCAGGAGCTGGGCGAGAATGTAACGGAGCAGACCACGTTCGATCCCTACATGGAGGCTTCCCTTTACCTGGCCGCGATGGCGGACGGGAGCCACATCGAGGGCGCGCCCTCCGTTGCCGGGAAGCTCACCGCCGAGCACAGCCTCAAGGACATACTCATTACCGCCGTCGGGCTGGAGAAGGAAGCCGTGCTATTCTACACGAGCATGAAGGACATGGTCTCGCTCGAGATGGGCAAACGCAAGGTGGACGAGATCATCGAGGAAGAGAAAGTGCACATCGTGCAGCTAACGGCCCACCTGAAGAAGCTCGACGGGTAGGCCGCTCAGGTCGCGCGAACCAGGTTCATGAACTCGGCCCGGGTCGCCGCGTCGTCGTGGAAACTGCCCAGCACCGATGATGTGGTCATAACCGAGTTCTGCTTCTCCACGCCGCGCATCATCATGCACAGGTGCCGGCATTCCATGACTACGCCGACGCCTTCCGGCTTGATGGCATCGCGCACGGCCGTTGCCACCTGTTCGGTCAGCCGTTCCTGGATCTGCAGGCGCCGGGCGAAAACATCGGCGATGCGGGCCATCTTGCTTACGCCGATGACCTGTTTCGATGCGATGTAGCCCACGTGGCAGCGTCCGTAGAACGGCAACATGTGGTGCTCGCAGAGGCTGTAGATCTCGATGTCGCGCACGATTATCATGTTGTTCGCCTGCGACTCGAAGACGGCGTTGTTTATGACTGTCTGCATGTCGTCCCGGTAGCCTTTCGTGAGGAACGACCAGGCCTTGGCAACACGCTCGGGTGTTCTGAGCAGTCCTTCCCGATCGGGATCTTCGCCTAATTCCTTCAGCAGCTCTCTCGTCAGTTCGGCCACGCGTGTTTCGTTCATGGTTCAGTCTTCCTTTCCGATAATGGATTGCAGGGATTGTGTGAGTCGATTGACGGGCATCATATTGTTCGAAGGGATCGAGGATGACAGCTTCGCGAGAGGAGTTCCGTCGTCCGGCATCCGGAGACCGGGTGCCAGCTGGAGAAGCGGAACCGCGAGGAATGCGCGAGTACGTATGTCGGGATCCGGTATGGTCAAGTCGGGTTCGGCCTGCACCAGATCGCCGAAAATCACAAGGTCCAGGTCGATCGGGCGGGGGGCATACCTGTCTTTTGTGCGGACGCGGCCAAGTTCCTTCTCTATCGCGCGGAGGATATCGAATTTCATGTCCCGTGCGGGGACGGCGGCTGCTACTTCCCATACCCCGTTCACGAACGGGGGTTTACCGCTGCCCTCGATCGGTTGGGTCAGGTAGAACGTGGAAGAGGCAACGGCCTTCATTCGATCGCCGAGCAGTGACAGCGCCCGTGGGATGTTCTCGTAGGGGTCGACATTGGAGCCTACGGCCACGAATGCCTGGACCGGTTCCCGGGTCACTCCTGTGCTCTTTCTATTTCAACCTCGACCGTCCGGGCGAAGCGGAGTGCTCCCGGTTTTGCGACCTGCACGCGGACCTCCCTTATGCGGTTGTCCTCGAGGCAGACCTCGGCAATGCGGGCGGCAAGACGCTCAACAAGGAAAAATGACGACTTCTCGACCATGGAGATTACGCGCTTCTTGATCATCTTGTAGTCGACGGTGTCATCGATATTATCGGTTCGCCCCGGCTCACTCAGGTCGGCGCGCAGGGCTATGTTGATGTTCACATCCTGTTTCTCCCTGCGCTCGTCATCATTGATTCCGATGATGCAGCGGAGCAGAAGATCGCGGATGTGTATCTTGTCGAGCCGGCGGTTCTTCACGACATTCCTCCCGTGTTGCTGAACACGTGGAACACTAGCAGGGGACGGCCATCCTAACAAGCGAACACTCCGGGGACGAAGCTACTTGCATGAACCGGCCGCGAGGATGTCGGCGCGGACCTGCGCGATCGTGCGCATGCCGGTAGAGAGGATACGGCCGATGGTCTCGGCTGCTGATTCGAGGGCCGTGTCGGTTACGAGCTTTGAGGGCCGTATGAATCGTCCATCCTCGTAGACCATCTCGTGATCGGACGAGCCGTTGCTTTCCCAGACGGTGACGATCCTGCGCGCGGCTTTCCAGCCGCGGCCCTCGACCGCGAGGAAGTAGGCGAGATTCATGCGACGGAATGCGACCGGCTCGACGCCGTTGGTCGAGCAAACCTGGTCCTGCGCCTGGCCGAGCGTATCCGCGTGCAGGTTGGTCGCCAGCATGTGTCCGGCCGCGGGCAGGTCGAAGTAGCGGCGGAGCGGCTCGTCCCAGAGATAGGCATAGTACGGCCCCGCGCCGATCTCGTGGCAGATATAGCACCGGCGGATGCCGGACTCCTCAAGGCCCTCGTAGACGGCGGCCAGGCCGTCGGCGGGGGCGAGTTCGACATCGGCGGGCACGAAGTTCAGCAAGGCGCCCATAACCGTCGTTTTGCCGGCGCCGCCGGGCACGGCTCCGACCATGAAGGACGCACCGCCGCTGATGGCGGCCAGTGAATATGCCGCGAGCTCGCCGGTGACCGTACCGGCTTCGAGAAGATCGACGATCGAGAGCATGCGCGCGCCACGCTGGTTGCAGCGGTCGATTTCCCGGCAATGTCCTGCTACTGGGTCCATGGTCCAGGCCTCCAATCTACGGTCGTCGGAATCCGGCGGTCAGATCGGCTGCGGGCGCATATGCCGAGCGCCTCGGACCCGACCGACTAAGTGGAAGAATAGCGGTTTTTTGCTTTCTTTGCCACTGTGCGCTCGTGCTATAATCCGCGCGACGACCAACGGGGGTCGAGAGTTCAGAAGAGATGTTCAAGGACATATCGCTTGTATTCCTATCCCTGGTCGCGGGAGTCGCGACCTTTGTGCTTATCGCGGTGCATATCGCCTGGGCGGCGCTCACCTACGTGCTGCGCAAGCGGGGTTGCAGGGTCATGTACCTGCAGCATGATTGGACCAAGGTCAAGGAGAGCATATCCACGGTCCAGTCGCCCGAGGAGAGGAGGAAATACCAGAGGTGGGAGTCCATGCTGCACTACACCTATGCGGCATGGGCCGCGGCGATGGGTGTCTTCGTGCTCGTCGTCCTCTTCATCTATAGCTGAGTCCCGATGCGCCCTTTCTCCTTACTTGTCAAACCGGCGTCCGCCGACTGTAACCTGCGGTGCGAGTATTGTTTCTACCTCGAGAAATCGGCTCTCTACCCGGACGTGAAGCGCCACCGTATGTCCGGCGAGGTACTTGAGCAGATGATCCGAACCTACATGGCCACCGAGCAGCCGTGCTATGCGATCGGATGGCAGGGCGGCGAACCGACCCTTATGGGTGTTGATTTCTTTCGGAAGGTGACCGAGCTGCAGCAGCGGCACGGTCGTCCGGGTGCGTCGGTATCCAACGGGCTCCAGACGAATACGACGCTGATCGACGATGAATTCGCGGAGCACCTTGGGAAGTACAACTTCCTTTGCGGCTGCAGCCTGGACGGGCCGCCGGAGATCCACGACCGCTTTCGTAAGACGGCGGCGGGCAAGCCCACGCATGCGGACGTGCTGCGCGGCATCGAGACACTGAAGCGGCACAGCGTCGAGTTCAATATCCTGGTGCTGGTGAGTCAGGCAAATGTGAAGCGTGCCCGTGAAGTGTACCGTTACCTGACCGATCTCGATTTCCTGCACCAGCAGTACATCCCTTGCGTTGAATTCGACGAATCCGGCAAATTGCAGCCTTTTGCGATAACGGGGGGCGAGTGGGGCGATTTCATGTGTGAGCTGTTTGACGAATGGTATCGGGAAGATACGTTGCGTGTATCGGTACGGCATTTCGATTCGGTACTCGTGAAGCTGGTTGACGGGCAGGCGAACGTGTGTTGCATGGGCACGGATTGCCGACAGTACCTGATGGTCGAGCACAACGGCGATATATACCCGTGTGATTTTTTCGCCGAACCCGAACTCAGGCTTGGGAACATCATGGAGATGTCGTGGCAGGAAGCGCTGGATTCGGAAACGTACAGGAAGTTCGGCCTGCAGAAGTCGCACTGGAATTCTGCATGTGATACATGTCAATGGCTTGAGGTGTGCAAGGGTGATTGCATCAAGCACAGGACGCACGGCGGACATGGTCCGGAGAACCTGAGCTGGCTCTGCGCGGGTTGGAAGAAGTTCTTCGCGCATACGTGGCAGCGATTCGAAGGCCTGGCCGACATAGTGCGGGCGAGGCGCGCCGAGGAGGAACAGGCGCGGCGACGCGAATTCGTGCGCGCGCGCGGGCTGGACGCGCATACCGGTCGCAACGACCCATGCCCGTGCGGCAGCGGCAAGAAGTTCAAGAAGTGTTGCGGGAAGTAGCGTGGCGCTCAGGACGTGTCGCGGGCAGAACACCGAACACCGGGACAGCGGGGCAGGAGAATGGACGGGCGTAGGGATCCGGGGTTGCGACGAGCCATGGAGCTGGTCACCATGGCCGGCTGTCTCGCCATGGTCTACACGACCTGCCTGTTCTCGCCGATCACCGCCAAGTTCATCACCGGGCTCGGGGGGACGGGGTTCCACTTTGGGCTGCTCGGCGGGCTGCCGCTCGTCCTGATCGCCCTCCAGTTCTTCGGCGCTTACGCGGCCGGCAACATGGTGCGGCGCAAGCCTTTGTGGATGACGCTGCTGATAGGAGCCCGATTCCTTTACTTGCCGGCGGCATTCTTCCCTCTGCTGTTTCCCGACGTCCCGGCGATGGTTCACATCTACGTTTTCATTTTCTGCGCGGCCCTGTCGGCGGGGATCAGCCATTTCGGCACGCCGATGTGGTATTCCTGGATGGCGGACCTGGTGCCGACGCGGATATTCAACCGGTGGTGGGCCGCCAAATCCATCTACATGCGCTACTTCTGGGGGTTGACCTACCTTGGCGTGGCGGTATTTGCCCGCTACGGCGAGGATATGTCGGCGCTTCTCATGTTTCCTGTTATCGCTGGCATAGGGGTGACCGCGGGCGTGGTGGATATCCTGTTGTTCGCGTGGGTGCCGGAGCCTGAACACATACGGACCGGCGAGCGGCATCCGTTCGAAATCCTGCTGGAGCCATTGCGTCACCGGCAGTACCGCTCGATTCTCGGTTTCCGTTGCGCAATGGCGGCGGCGATGATGACGGCAGCGCCGTTCATGCAGGTATACGTTCTCGAGGTCCTGGGAATACCCACCTGGCA
>Ga0272442_10002625_pt1 | contig 25851 bp, 27 predicted proteins | sample SSMForm2O_FD_200262 | JGI IMG/M metagenome (GOLD analysis project Ga0272442, IMG submission 200262) | Marine sediment archaeal communities from Little Sippewissett salt marsh, Falmouth, MA, United States - SSM-Form-2O | ecosystem: Environmental > Aquatic > Marine > Wetlands > Sediment ... | reverse complement strand
CCTCGACGTCTTCGGCGAGGATCAGCAGGGGCTGGCCCGCCTTGGCCACCTGCTCGAGCAGCGGCAGCAGGTCCTGCATGCTGCTGATCTTCTTCTCGTGGATCAGCAGCACGGCATCCTCGAGCACCGCCTCCATCCGCTCGGCGTTGGTGATGAAGTACGGCGAGAGGTATCCCCGGTCGAACTGCATACCCTCGACTACCTCGAGGGTGGTCTCCATCGACTTGGCCTCCTCGACCGTGATCACGCCTTCCTTGCCGACCTTCTCCATCGCCTCGGCGATCAAATTGCCGACCGTCTCATCGCCGTTGGCGCTGATGATGCCGACCTGGGCGATCTCGCTCCGGCCCCTGGTGGGCTTGGAGTGCCTCTTCAGCTCGGCGACCACCGTCGCGACGGCGGCGTCGATACCGCGCTTGATGTCCATCGGGTTGGCCCCGGCGCTGACCAGCTTGATGCCCTCGGTGAAGATCGCCTGGGCGAGCACGGTGGCGGTGGTGGTGCCGTCGCCGGCCACGTCGGCGGTCTTGGAGGCCACCTCCTTGACCATCTGGGCGCCCATGTTCGCGAAGTGGTTCTCGAGCTCGATCTCCTTGGCGACGGTGACGCCGTCCTTGGAGATGGCCGGCGCGCCCCACGATTTCTCGAGCAGCACATTGCGTCCGCGAGGCCCGAGGGTCACCTTGACCGCGTCGGCGAGCGTGTTGAGCCCGCTGGCGATCTGTCGGCGGGCGCTGCTGCCGAAGAGTATTTCCTTGGCGGCCATTGTCGTAGCCTCCCTACTTTTCGAGAATGGCGAGGACGTCGTCCTCGCGCAGGATGATGTGCTCCTCGCCATCGAGCGTCACCTCGGAGCCCGAGTACTTGCCGATGAGCACCTGGTCGCCGGCCTTCACCGTGAGCGGCTGCGTCTGGCCGGTCTCGAGGATCTTGCCGCTGCCAACGGCGACGATCCGTGCTTCGAGCGGCTTCTCCTTGGCGCTGTCGGGGATGAACAGGCCGCCGGCGGTCTGGTCCTGTTGCTCGAGTCGCCGGGCCAGGATGCGATCGTGGAGCGGACGGATCTTCATTTGAGACCTCCCTCGAGAGCCGGCACCTGCCCCGGTGCCGACGGCTGGCGCGGTCGGGCTGGCGAGGCGTACCGCGCCCGCCGCAGCAGGTGGGTCACAACCAGCGTGGCCCGGCGCGAGACCTCGCGCGGATCGACGCTCTCGAGCGCGGCCAGGTCGAAGGCGGCCGCGATCAGATCGCCGAGCTGTACGGTCAGGGTGCGCGTCGTCTTCACAAGATCACCCTCCCGTCACCGTCGGCACCTCGTGGCCGAACGGTCTGGACAGCCGCGGAGTCCGAGGACGCGACCCGCGCCTCGGGCACGGGCCTGGCCTGCGGGCCGTGCACCTTGACCACCTGATCGGCCTCGATCATGGCGTTGCGCATCTGCTCGGTGAGCGTGGTGAGATTGCCCGGCGAGTGCGGGATCAGGATTGCGTTCGAGCGCGACGAGGCGCCGATCTCCTTGAGCATGTCGAAGTACTGCGTCATCAGGACGAGGTTCATCACGTCCTTGGCCGTCGTGCCCGGCACCGACTTGCGGAACTCGTCCACCGAGTCGCGCAGCCCCGCGACGATGGCCTGACGCTGGTCGGCGATGCCACGGCCCTGCAGGGCCTTGCTCTGGGCGTCGCCCTCGGCCGCCTTGACCTTCAGGATCCGATCCGCCTCACCGCGCTCGGTCGCCGCCACCCGCATCCGCTGCGCCGCGTTGATCTCGTTCATCGACACCTTCACCTTGGCGTCGGGATCGATGTCGGTGACCAGCGCCTTGAGGATCCCGTAGCCGAACCCCTCCATCACCTGGGCCAGCTCGCTCTTGACGATGTCGGCGATGTCGTCCTTCTTCTCGAAGACGTCGTCGAGCTTGATCTTGGGCACCTGGGCCCGCACGACATCGAAGACAAAGGACGTGATCTGGCGGCTCGCGTTGTCGAGCTTGTAGAAGGCGTCGTAGACCTTGTCGGGCAGGACGAAGAACTGGACCGCGACCACCAGGCGGACGAAGACGTTGTCCTCGGTCTTGGTCTCGATCTCGACGTCAAGCTGCTGGACGCGCAGGTTGACCCGGCCGACCACCTTGTCGATGAAAGGGATCTTGGCGCGGAAGCCGGGCCCGGCTTCCCGCAGGAATTTCCCGAGCCGCTGGACGATGGCCGCCGTGCGCTGCTCCACCGTGAAGAATGTGGCGGTGAGCGCCGTGATCGCGGCGAGCACGAGCGCACCCGCCAGGAAGAGGAGCACCATCGATGAGGACAGCATCTTGTTTCCTTTCGATTATTGCGCGGCCTTGATCCCGCGCCGACTAGAACCCTGGTTGATTGCAGAGCCCCGGTACCGGGTCTTGTTAATGCATCATTCGGGCCAACAGCGGCAGGCGAGCAAAGAACCCGCAGGCGAGCAGCTTGCGCGAGAGGGCAAGGGCGCCGGTTCAGTCATTGTGATGTGTTGCTGTCTCGATCTGGCCAGGGACGACGAGAGGATCAGTTCACTCCGAACCGGATCCTGTCAATCAGTTGCAAGCCGCCGTTGACGTCGTCTCTGTGTCGTTCCAGCACGAGGGCCTGGCGTCCGCGGGCTGGAAGATGTGACCGAGAGGCATCGCGATCGCCGCCCCCGGGAACATGTGCCGGTGCGTCTGCGAGGCTCATTCTCCTTCTACATCCCTGGCCCTGTCTCTCCGCCGATCCCTTGCTGCATCTCGTTTCACGTCTCGGTTTCCGTCTCGTTCCGTATCCCGGGTATCATCTCGCTCCGCGTCTCGGGTCGCGTCTCGCTGGGAATCCCGGGTCTCATCTCGCTCCGCATCGCGGTCCTCGTCGCGCTCCGCGTCCCTGGATTCATCACGCATGTGATCCCGAAGCTCATCGCGCTCGGGGAAAGGGGCATCATCCCATCCGTCTTCGCTGGCTTCGTCGCGCTCCGTATCGCGGCCCTCGTCTCGCACCGAATCAATGGCGTCGTCTCGCTCCGCATCCCTGGCCTCGTCGCGCGTCGCGTCCCTGGCCTCGTCGCGCTTCGCATCCCTGGCTTCGTCGCGCTTCGCATCCCTGGCGTCATCGCGCATCACCGCGCTCTTCCTGTTGCCCTTCATCGCTCCTCCTCGTTCGTTATTCATGTCTTCTGTGGCGCGGTCTTCATCCCGGGCTCCGGCCGGACGGCGCTGCGCACGTCGGGTGGGCGCCCCCGCGGACCCACCGACCGGTGGAACCCGCGGGGGTATACAGGAAAGGCGCCGTGCCTCTCCGGGAGGCGGCACGGCGGAGGAGGCGGTGACAGCGGCCTCATCGGCTGGAGGTGCGGCCCGCTTGCTGGAGGACGAACTCGCCCCGGCGATTCCTCGACCAGGCCGCCTCGTCTTGCCCCGCAGCGGCCGGGCGGCTCTCGCCGAAGGAGATGGTCTCGATCGTCGTGAGGTCGAGGCCGAGGTCGCGCAGGTAGTCGCGCACCGCCCGGGCGCGGTTGTCGCCCAGCGAGAGGTTGTACTCCTCGGTGCCTCGCTCGTCACAGTGGCCCTCGATCCGGATCGGGGTTCGCGGTCTTCGCTTGAGGCACTGGACGGAGGCCTGCATCGTGGCCTGCGCGTCCGGCCGAAGCGTGTAGTCGTCGAAGTCGAAGAACACGGCGTTCAGCTCGCATCCGGGCAGGTCGGTGCAGGCGCCATCCTCGCAGCCCTGGCCCGCCGGGCAGTCGCCATCGGTGAGGCAGGTCGGCGGCCCTGCGGTCTGCAACACGGCGGCGGCCACGCAGTGGCCGCTGTCGCAGGTCATCCCCTCGCGACACTCCGTGTCCGTCTGGCATTCCGGTGCTGCTGCGAGGCAGCGTCCACCCTCGCACGCCCGGCCCTCGCTGCAGTCGGCATCGGCCGTGCATTCGGGCGCTGGCCCGGGTTCGCCGGTGCAGCCGGGCAGCAGGCACGCGGCCACGACGCCAGGGATGATGGCGATGGTCCGGAGCATGGCGGCACCTCCCGAAGGATCCAGCGGTTCCCCGCTATTGCGGCGGATTCTCCTTCTCGACGGCGACGCCGCGGCCCTTGAAGAGCCGTACGGCCAAGAAGTATCCCATCACCGCAACCGCCAGCGCACCCGCGCCGAGAACGTAGGTCACTATTGGAGTCTCCATGACTGTCTCCTCCGGGAGCGCGCGCTTGCGATCCCGTGTTCGAGGCGGGCTGCTGTCACCCTCTGGCAACGGCACTGCGACCGGGAATCGATGATCATCGAATCCTCCCGCCGCCATATTTCCGTTTTCTTCGGTCCTGCGGGCGACCGGTGGGTTTGGCATCCTCCGGCCGGAAGATGTGACCGAGACCCATCGCGATCGCCGCTCCCAGTAGCGCGTGGATGTATCCACCCAGTGTGACCGAGGTGGACATTCCGAACACCCACAGCAGGAGAAAGATCACCGTTGGGGTCCACTGCACGGCTGCACCTCTTTCGCGGCGGTCCGTCGGTCTCTGGAACGCCGGTGCCCTGTGTTTGCAGCTTGCGTGCCACCCGTGGCTCGAGGCCGGCGATCCGCCGCGAGAGGCGGAGTGCGAATCGCCGCAAGGGCCTGGCATGACGTGTGCAATCGCCCGGTGTCGGAGGGCACATGGACAAATTCGCCGACTTCATCACCGAGCTTGGCTACAAGCGGCTGTTGCTCGGGGCAGGCCTGATCACCATCCTGACTGTGGGTGCAACGGTCTTCTGGAACAGTTGACCTCGAGGCACTCGGTATTGCTGCGTTCCTGGCCGCTGGCCAGGAAGCTGGTGCGCGCCCTGCCTTGACGCGGGCAGCGGTCTGCGCAGCGTCGGTCGCCTGTCCCGCCTCCTCGTTGCCCGATCTGTGCCGTGCGACCGGAAGCTCGGCGATCCCCCCCTTGTTTGTCTGGTCGATATGAACTACCGTGCCATCAATCTGATTGGGGAGGTGGCCGATGCGTGCCGCCGATCTGGATCATGAGGAGCTGCTGGAGCTGGACCCCGAGGGCGGTCTGATCCGCTTCGCCGGGCAGCGCGCGCTCCTGCTCGACGCCGTGGCCATGGGGATCCTGCGGCAGTATCTCGTCGGAAACTTCGGCCGCACCGCCGCGCGCGCGGTGCTGACCCAGTTCGGCTTCGCCCACGGCTGGCGCATGGCGGCGGCCATGCAGACCGAGTTCAACTGGGCCAACGAGGATGAATGGCGTCGCGCCGGCTCCCGCATCCACACTCTCGGCGGGCTGTTCCGCACCCAGCCGGGCTCCGAGGATCCGCTGGCCAAGAAGGGGGCGACGCTGCTCGCGTCCTACGAGGCGGAGCAGCATCTGCTGCACCTCGGCCGCGCCGACTCACCCGTGTGCTGGACCATCTGCGGACTGATCAGCGGCTACCTGAGCCACGTCACCGGCAGGGAGATCTACGTCCTCGAGGACCGCTGCCTGGGCGTGGGGCACGCGGCCTGCCACCTCCTGGGGCGAACCCGCGACGAGTGGGGCGACGAGCGCTCCGCCGAGCTGGCCTTCTTCGACTCGGGACATCTCGCGGAGTGCCTCGATGTCTCCCTCGGCCGGGTCACGGACAGCCTGAAGGCGGCGGAGGAGAAGCTCAAGGCGCACCGCAAGGTGCTGGTGCGCGTGGCCCGCGACGTGGACGAGCCGCTGGGGATTATCGCCAAGAGCGCCCGGATGCAGAGCGTGGTGGAGCTGGCCCGCCGCGTGGCCAAGGTCGATGCCACGGTACTGATCACCGGCGAGAGCGGGGTGGGCAAGGAGCGGATCGCCCGTCTCGTGCACGACGAGTCGACGCGCGCCGCCGGGCCGTTCATCGCCGTCAACTGCGGGGCGATCACCGAGTCTCTCCTCGAGAGCGAGCTGTTCGGTCACCGGCGCGGCGCCTTCACCGGTGCGGTCTCGGATCGGCCCGGCCTGTTCGAGGCGGCCAACCACGGGACCCTGCTGCTGGATGAGGTTGGTGAGGTCTCACCGGGCATGCAGGTCAAGCTGCTGCGCGTGCTCCAGGAGCGCGAGGTCCGCCGGGTCGGGGAGAACAAGAGCCGACCGGTGGATGTGCGCGTCTTGGCCGCCACCAACCGCGACCTGGCCCATGGGGTTGCGGGTGGTGCCTTCCGTCAGGACCTGTACTACAGGCTCAAGGTCGTCGAGCTGCACGTCCCCCCGCTGCGCGAACGCAGGAACGACATCCTGCCGCTCGCCCGGGTGATGCTTGCGGACGCATCGGTACGGCTTGGCCGTAAGGTCCTGGGCCTCACCCCGAGCGCCGCCGACCAGCTCCTGCGCCACGAGTGGCCGGGCAACGTGCGCGAGTTGGAGAACGCGATGGAGCGCGCCGTGGCGCTCGCGCGGGGCACCCGCGTGGACCTCGCAGACCTGCCCGAGGAGATCCGCCAGGCCTTCCCCTCCCCGGTGGTCAACGAGGGGACGGTGCAGCCGCTCGGCGAGGTCGAGCGGGAGTACATCCTCGCGGTGCTCGAGCTCAACGGCGGCAACCAGACCCGCAGCGCCGAGCAGCTCGGGATCGGCTCGGCGACGCTGTATCGCAAGCTCAAGAAATATCGGGCCGCCGGCTCGGCAACAACCCGACCGGGCACGCCCAGGAAGAAGACCTGAACGCGGGCGCGGTCCTCCCCAACCAGAAGCGCGGCCGACGCTACCGGCGCTTGCCACCGCGTTCGGCGGCCTGGTCGACCTTGATCGTGTTGCCGTCGAGCTCGGTGCCGTTCATCTCCGTGATCGCCTTCTGGACCGCGTCCTCGGCATCGAAGGTCACGAAGCCGAAGCCGCGGGACCGGCCGCTGTCGCGGTCCTGGATCACCTTGGCCTCGGTGATGTCGCCGAAGTGCGCGAAGGCGTCCTGCAGGCCCTGGTCCTTGGTGTCGCGGTTGAGGCCGCCCACGAAGATCTTGTTTGCCATCTGCTTGCCCTGACCTTCCCCGGCTGGATTCGCCGGTCTCGTGTCGGGAGGGACCTCTTCCCTCCGTCGTGGACCTCTCCGCAGTCGGACGAGGTACGGCTCGGTCACTGCATCGATCGTGCCACACACCAGCGGCGCGAGTAACGCCGGGTTTCCCTGCAAAGCGAGCCGCTCTGGTGAGCCGGTGGTCGTCGCGTTGGGCGCGATCTCCTTCATTCTGGTCTCGGAAGCACCCAGGCCGGATGGGCGAAACCGTTTGCCGGCTGGGGCGAATCGCCAGTGGCGACGGGGCTGGAGCGCTCTGGCAGTGGGTTTGGCACCGCGCTTGCGTGAGTGGTCCCTGGCTGCGAGCGGAGCCGGACCGGCGACGCGGCCTGCGAAGGAGGACCACATGACTGTCGACAGGTCCGGGTCGGTCACCCGCGGCGCGAGACCCACCGGACACGCCGCCGTGCAAGCGCCGACCCCTCGCAAGCCGATCCTCATGGGTGAACGACGGACCATCAAGTCCGTCCGGCCCCGCGCCCGGGAGCGGCGTCACCCCCGCAAGCACTTCAGCGCCACGACGATCAACAGCTTCCTCATGCTCTTCTTGGTGGTCTTCGGCTTCCTCATCTTCCTGCTCGCCTTCTCCCTGTTCCGACCGGGGAGCGAGGGCCGGCCGTCGACCGTGACCGCAGCGGCGGCGGGTTCCGCGAGCAGCACCGGCCCGGATGGCGGGATGCCGGCCTCTCTTGCGGTCGCGGGCCCGGCCGGCTGCGTGGTCGACACCGACTGCGACCAGGGGCAGTCCTGCCGGGCGCCGATCTGCCTGGACGATCTGTTCGCCGGGACCGAGTGCCACATCGACCACGACTGCCGGGTCGGCGAGGCGTGCCGTGACGGATCCTGCGTGCCTGGTCCGGACAGCGGGCTCTGATCGCGGGCGCGGATTCAGGGATCAACAGCAGGATCAACCTTCAGTGATCCAGCTGGCTGTTACTGGGCATTGCCCCAGGTTGGCGGCTGGCCCGTGGACTCCAGCACGGCCTGCCACAGGTCGCCCGCCGGGTCGAGGGTCTTGCGTCCCAGCACCGCCTCCCGGATCGGGAGGTGCACGTACCGGTCGTGGCGCATGGCCACGAGCACGCAGGTGCGCCCACTGATCCCCGCGTGGACGGCGTGCCGCGCCAGGAAGGAGCAGAACAGGGCGTCGTTGGGATTCGCCGGCACGCTGCGGATCTGGTAGCTGGGATCGATGTACTTCAAGGTGTGCTCGATCCCGCAGGCGCCGAGATCCGTCCGGATGCACTCCTTGAGCAGCGCGCCCACGTCGCCGAACCTCCGGTTCCCGGAGGGATCGGCCCCCTCGCCACCCACGAGGTCCTGCCCGGCTCCTTCGGCAACCACGATCACCGCGTGCCCGCGAGACTCCAGCCGGCGGCGGAGCCAGGCCAGGAGCCCGTGATCGCCGTCGAGCGCGAAGGCCACCTCGGGCACGAGCACGCAGTTCACGTCGGGCTCGGCCACGGTCGCCGTGGCCGCGATGTACCCGGTGTGGCGGCCCATCAGGCGGACCAGACCGATGCCGTTCTGGTGGGCCTGGGCCTCGGTGTGCGCGGCGCGGATCGATTGGACCGCAATGGAGAAGGCCGTGTCGAACCCGAAGCTGCGGTCCACGAGGGGGATGTCGTTGTCAATCGTCTTGGGGACCGCCACCACCGCGATCTTGAGACCGCGCCGCGCGATCTCGGCGTGGATCGCGTCCAGTCCCCGCAGGGTGCCGTCACCGCCGATGGCGAGGAGCAGGCCGACGCCCATCCGCTCCAGGGTGTCGACCATGACCTCCGGGGCCTGCGGCCCTCGCGAGGTCCCGAGCAACGAGCCGCCGTCATGATGGATCTCGCGGACCACGGCCGGGTCCAGATCGACGACCGGCTGACGCCGGCTCGGCGCCAGCCCGGCGAACCCGTACTGGAAACCGACGATCCGGCGCACGCCGTAGCGGTGGTGTAGCTGCAGCACCAGCGACCGAATCACGTTGTTGATCCCGGGGCACAGCCCGCCACAGGTCACGATCCCCACGCGGAGCTTGCTCGGATCGAAGAAGATGCTCTCTCGCGGTCCGGCCAGCTCGAGGGCCGCTGGCGAAGCCGCCGCGTCCGACGACGGCGGAACCGGAAGCTCGAGGTCGAGCAGCAACCGCGCCCCCTCCGGGATGAACCGACCGGTCCATTCACCGGCGCGGGCGGTCTTGCGGAACGGGGAGGCGATGCGCGGCTCTCCGAGACGGGGAATCGAGAGGTCCATGCTTGCTCCTAGAGAGGACTGATGAGGTGCAGGTGCATGACACGCGGCTGTTGTCTGTTCATCGGAGCGCGACAGCGCCGTTCAATCTGCAGCAACACAGCCAGCACCCGGATCGCACCAATGCAAGATCGGGCCCACGGAACAAAGGTGACTGATACGAGCCTGTTCAGAGGTGCTCGACGAACTTCCTGCTTGCTCGATCAATCGATGTGAAGTGCATTCCATTCACTTTGATTGGCGGGGCGGATGGTCTGCGCTACACCATACGTAGAGGGGAATCAGCACCTCGGCTGACAACTTCGTCCCGCAGCCCCTCCCGCCACCGCCGGAAGGCAGCGACCTGCCGCTCAGGGTCCCGCAGCACCACCCACCGCCGCACCCGGCGCTCGGTCAGGAACCGGGCGCCCAGGTCCTGCCCGGATAGCCCCGCGATGAACTCCAGGACCTGCCGGGGCAGCGTGAGGATGCCCACGAGCTGCGAAACCCGCGCAGTGGTTAACGCCCGCTCACGGGCGATCTGGTGCATCGAGAGGCCCTTCTCGTCCAGCTCGGCCCGCAGCTCCCGAGCCAGGCGAATCGACTCCAGTACATTGGGATTGCTGACCTTGTTCCGCTTGCGGTGCAGGCCGCCGAGGTTGACCTCGAGCCGCACCACGGTTTTGCTGTGAGAGTGCGGTGGGGAGCCAGCTAACTCTCCGGGCAAAACCCTCATTGTAGTGGTCAAGCCCGGTTTTTCATTTCTTGGATCCCTTCCAGGGTTGTCCAGGAAGCCGAGCGAGCAACTCATCTCGAACGAGCCGTCCGGCCTCCACCGGGCTGTACTCCACCTCGGCCGGGATCAGTGGAAGAACATCCTCGAGGAACACGTCGCTCCCTAGCTTGGCAGCGAGGTTCGCCTCGACCTCGGCACGCGACACGACAGCGCCTTCGTGCTCCAGGTGCCGCTGGAAGCACTGCACGACCCGATCGCTGTCCAGCTCCCCGTTACGCAGGGACAGCCAGAGATCGAATAGATCGCGTCCTTTCTTGCGCTGGTAGAGCGCGCGCAGCTTGGTGCCGAGCAGCTCCTCGAGCGGGTACACGGAGAGCTCGGCCGTGCCGGCGAACCAGGGATTATCCACAGTGAACGACCGGGTCGTGACACCCAGAACCGAGAAGTGCTCTCGCGTGTTGATCTCGATCTTCAGCCGCCGGGTCGACACCGGAGCGAAGGAAGTCGCGAAGCGGTAGTAGAGCGTGAAGCGTCCCCTACCCTGCTTCCACCGCGGACCACCGAGCCACGGGTCGAGCGCCGCGCGGATGGCGTCGACGAGCGCACCGATCGGACCGGCCTCGCGCTGGACGAGGTCGATGTCCTCGGAGTAACGGCCGGACTTTGAGATGAACAGCTTGTGCAAGGCAGTCCCGCCACGGAACGCGGCCTGGTCGGCCACGACGGCCTGGTTGAACATGTCGACCAGGGCGCGGGAGAGCACCAGGTCCTGCTCGACCTGCTCGTTCGACGGCCAAGGAGCCCGACTGCGCCAGGCCGTGATGTTCGCACGCGGGATCACAGATCCGTCTCCAGCGCGGCGTTCGGCAGGACGCGCCATCGCTCGTCGACATCGACATCGACGCTCGCCGGCTCTGCGGGGATCAGGTGAGCCACTCGCGCCCGCTGCCCCTGGAGCCACGCGCCTAGCGGGGCCGCAAGCTCGTCCTGGCCGATCGCGTCGAGCAGGTACCCGAGGCGCTGCACGTCCGGGAGCCGGACCAGAGGCGCAATGGTGGCGAGCGCCTCACCGCCCATCCGCTCGGCCAGCTCGGTGAGCACCGTGGCCACGTTGCTCAGGTGGCCCGCGGCGATGGGATGGCGAACAAGATCGAAGGCGGTGGTCTCGGGCGTGGCCACGTGCATCGATCCGGTCTCGGTCTGCATCTCGGTCACCGGCATCCGCTCCACGAGGCGGCTCATCGAGAAGCGGATCGTGACCTTGCCGGCCCGCATCTCCCGGGTCGGCTTGCCGGTCACCACCTGGAACACCATGGGCTGCTGGTGCGCGGCGCCATGCAGCGCGGCCGCGCTGAGCAGACCGACGTAGTAGGGCCGGCCGAGGTGGTGCATCAGGTCGTCGATGAACCAGCTCGCCGGCGGTGAGCCCGTGGCGCGATACTCGGGAGGAACCACGACGTAGAACCCGCGCCGGGGGGAGACGAGCCGCCCCTGCTGCTTCAGCCTGCGCAGCGCGGTCTGGGCGGCCACGAAGGACCGCCCGGTGTCGGACTCCACCTCGGTCCGCGTGAAGGTGTATCGGCCCCGGGACTGGAGCTGCTCGACCCAGGTCAGCAACGTGGATCCCGGAGGCATTCTGGTGGTCCTCCCGACAGCACCAACACATTACGTTTGCAAAAATTAGCTCATATAGCTAATTTTTGCAAGTGTATGTTCATCGCATCTGGACTTCGAATCCTGGGTACCTACCTGATTTCATTTTGACCGAATCCGCTGGCACCCGGCGGCCCTCTCTTCGCAACCTGCTGAAAACACGAGCCCCGGCCGATGGCACGATGAGTGCATCCGACCGGTCCGCACACGGGCGCACGAGCCAGGGCCAGCGTGCCGCAGGAGGATCAGGGACATGGATGACAGAACAGATCCTGGAACCGCGACGCCGTCAGGCAACGAGCCCGAAATCCCGAGGCCAACACGCCCTCGGGAGGACAGGCCAGTCGCAACGACCGCGAAGGCAACCGTCAAGTTCGTGAAGAACTGCGGTGACTGCGCGCCTGGCGGATTCGGCTCGACCTACGGGTTCAGCCCCAGGTGAACCAGGCTGCGGGAAAGGACCGCTGCAGGCGAATCACCGGTGTTCTTTTCTGTACAACCGTCATCCCGAATCCGCAGGGCAGAACCGGAGTGAGGTTCATGCAGACTCGATGACGCCATAGATCGCATGGGCCTCGTTCTTCTCGACCGCCCAGATGACATTGCCGAAATCGAAATGCCAGTACTCCTTGATGTCGCAGACGAAGCCTTCCTCTTCGAAGAGACCGATCAACAACTCTCTGTTCCTCCTGGCCAGCGGTGTGATGTCTGGATGGAGGGGGTAGCACCTCCGGCCGAGCGCGATCTTCAGGCCGTCATTGGTGCCAAAGTCCATCACGCAATCGTTCTTAAGGTCATAGATCAGTGCGTCTACGGCCCCCCCTGTCGAATGCATGGATTTGGTTTCAGGCGCGATGAAATACTCGGCCATCTCCTTGATCTGTCTTTGATGGATCTCTGGATTTGCACGCTGCAGAAGATCCACCCGGTTCTGCCACAGCAACCGCTGGTGACTGAAGGACCGCCAGGCAGAACGAATGATCAGGGCCTTGTCCTCGTTGTCCAGGCGTTCGCTGATCCGCCCGAGCTTCTCGGCCACGGCTTCTCTGACGAGATAGCGGTAGTCCTCCTTGATGGAGGGCTCGAAGATCAGATCAAAGCCCGAGCCCTTCAGGCTGGTCAGCGGCGAGTTGTCTTCCACGACACGCGTGGTGCGACTCTTCCGCTTTTGCTCGAGGTCCTTGCTCTCGACCCACTCACAGTATTCCTCGGCAGTCATCAGCTCAACCGCAATTCTTTTGCACGTAGGGAGAGGTCATGGCGGCCAGCAAGGCCGCGTAGTTCAAGTCGAACGTCACCTCATCACCGACCTCCAGGCCCGACCGCCTGGCGTCGAGGATGATGTGGTCGCTGCTGGCCCCCAGGATGTCGATGTCCAGACCGGGCGTGAGCCCGGAGACCGCGACGTCCTGCAGACCGATCCCGAGAAGCACGCGGTTGATCTGACCCCGGTCCTGGAACTCGGGGACGTTGCCGAACGCATCCTGGCAGATGTCTCCGTGCGGCAGGGAGGGTTTCGTCTTGGCCTCGATGACCTCCGCGACCAGCGTGAACGCGTCGGTGAAGAGGCCGGGGATCGGTTCTCTGCGCAGGGTCTCACGCCCCAGGAAGATCGATTCGCCCAGCCTCAGGTTGTTGATCCTGCCGACGTCCTGGGTCGATGTGAACCAGCTGTAGTTGGCCGAGTTGCCGCCCGAGACGAAGGTGAGGGTCAAGTCGAATCGTTCCTCGATCTCATCGGCGATGGAAGACAGCCGGCCCATGTTCTCCGCATCCGGCGTGACTCCACCAAAACAGGCCAGATTCGTCCCGATGCCTGCGAGCTCTATTCCGTCCAGCTCGATCACCCGTTGAACGACGCGCCCCAGGTCACGGGGCAGCAGCCCCTCACGCAAGTCTCCCAGCTCCACCATCAAGACGACCTGGTGGGTCGTGTGCGCTACGCTGGCGAGCTCGGAGAGCTTCTCGACCACCGCAAGCTCCGAGTTGAGACTGATGTCGGCGAGGCGCACGACCGCCTCGGCCTGGCTCAAGGGCGGCGTTCGCAGAAGTAGAAACTGCGCGTCGACGCCTGCTTCCCGCATCCGCTGCAGGTTGGCGGTCCGCGAATCAGCGAGGATGTCGATGCCGCTGTCCACGAGCGCCCTGGCGATGCCCGGGTCGCCGCAGACGACCTTGGTCACGCCGATCACGTCGACACCCTTGGCGCCATACAGGCGCTTCAACGTCCGGGCGTTGTGGGCGATCTTGCCGAGGTCGATCTCAATTCGTGGCGTTGACATTTCGTACCGCGATCCGCAAGCGATTGGGCAGGAAGCTACGGCCGCACCGGCTGAGGAGCCGCGCGGGTGGCCTCCTCACCGATTCTGCCGGCGGCAGCGCGATCGCTGTTCACCCTGCGCTCGCTGCCCTGCAGCCGAGGAAACACGCTCAACAGCTTCCCCATGAGCTTGTGACATCCGTGCTTGAGTACGTCGGTGGCGGGTAATCCGTAGCTGTGTTCGTACTCGGCGATGATGCCGTCCACCTCGGCATCACTCATGTCTTCATGGCTGATGGTGATCGCAATCACCTTCGACCTGGAGAAGACCTCGATCAGCTCGATCTCGCTGGCCAGCGTGGGCATCGGAACGTCAGGATAATCGCAGTGCGCCTTTCTCTTGGGCGGGTGCTGGATGATGATCGCGTCTGGCGCCGCCCCCTTGATGATCGAACTCGAGGACGTGAAGGCTGGATGGCTCAGGGCGCCCTGCCCCTCCACGACGATGATGTCCGGGTGTTCCTGCTCGTCGGCACTGACGACGGCGTTCTCGACCTCGCCCGCCGCAAATCCCGAGCTCAGCACATCGACCGCAACGCCGTATTTCGATCCTTGCAGCAGACCGGTCTGACCGGTCGCAATGAACACGGCATTGAGACCCTCATGTCGGAGGGCCTCGACGAGCTTGACGGCGGTGGTTCTCTTGCCGACAGCGCAGTCAGTGCCGAAGACGGTGATGACCGGCGCCCTGACCGCATGGATCCGCCCCGAGAAGTTGTGGAGCTCCGCTCTCGGCGGGGGCTTTCTGATGTCGGCGATCTGGACGCCGTACTCTCTGGCCTGCTGAAGGAACTCTGCGTCCTCTGTCAAGAACTCGGGGAGGCCGTTGACGATGTTCATGCCCAGCTTCATCGCGTCGAGGATCGTCTGCCGCTGCTCCCGGTCGAGAAAGGAGGCGAGTGGCGCGATGCCGTAGACGAAGTACTCGGGAACAAGGCCCAGCTTCCCTATGGCGTCGGCCGTGCTCGCAAAGACGGGAATGCCGTTGCCTACCCCATCCAGGAACTCGCCGGCATCCCGACCGGCTGTAGCGCTGTCGACGACGCCGACGATGTGATACTTGCCTGAATGCCGGACGAGGCCGTTGGCGACCTTGCCATCTATCTTTCCGAACTCGTTCTCGCTGTACACCAATGCCGTTGCGCTGCTGCTGGTCATCTCGGTTCTCCAGGTTCCAATGACGCCGAGGCCCTCGAGCCTCACGCAAGGTCGACGCTGCCGTCACGCGGCTCTGCTGAAGAGCATCATTGCAAGTACGCAGCCAAAGAGGTAGTGCCTGTGCTTACAGCGAGTTACATGTTCCAGACGGTGGTCCGCCTGGTCCATCCAGTCAAAATGATGTAGGGCGCGGCACGATCAGAGCGCGCTGTCCACACCGGCCACGCACGATCCGTCGCGACAGGCCTGCCCGACCCGGCAGTCGTGATCGATCCGGCACTCGGTGCCGGTTACCGGATCGGCCTCGCACGCTGCCATCCGGCAGGACTGGCCCTGGCCGCAGTCGGTGTCGACCATGCAGCCTGAGATGCTCGCCGCCTCTTCTGCTGCGGGCCTCGCGCGATCTACAGCGCTGTCGCCGCTGGCCACGCCAGCGATTGCCGGCGTGGGCCGCCCCTGCTCGCTGCCCGTGCTGGTCAGAGCGAAGGTCAGGTAGGCCAGCAGGGCGCCGAACAGCAGCACGACGAGCACGACGAACACGTTGTTCCCGGGGCCGTCGAGGCGCTTGCGGATCCGGCTCCAGATCGTGGCGCGGGCCCGCGCAGCGCTCCTGGTGCGTCTCTGGCCCGCCAGGGCCGTTCCACGGGCAGCCGGGCTGCTCGTGGCTGCGCGCCCCGCCGGCGTCGGGCCCATGGTGACCGAATCAATGGGTCGCCGCACCATCACAGCCTCCTTCAAGGGCCGCGGACTCGCTCCGCTCCCGATCGCCCCAGCCCTGATTGTGCAAGCCCGATGCCACCTCCGATACTGCAACTCTAACGGGGCCCCCGGCTCTCTGCGCCCCGGCGATCTCAATCACATTGAAGGAGACCGGGGCGATCCTGATGGCATCCACCCCTCCGCGAATCTGGACCCGCGATACATCGCCCCTGGATTGCTGCGCTATCTGCCGGTGGCCCGGATGATGCATCACCCGGCGGCCAACAGGTTCTCGACGGAGGGAAGAGGTCCCTCCTTCATGGCACCGGCGAGACCCGCCGGGAGAGGCAAGAGTAAGTAGATGGGAAAGAAGATCTTTGTAGGCGGCCTAAGCTGGGACACCAACGATCAGGGGCTGGAGCAGGCGTTCTCGCGCTTCGGCGACATCGAGGAGGCCAAGGTGATTATGGATCGCGATTCCGGCCGCTCCCGCGGCTTCGGCTTCGTGACCTTCGGCTCCGAGGAGGCCGTCCAGACCGCGGTCGGCGAGATGAACGGCACCGAGCTCGATGGCCGCACGATCAAGGTCGACGAGGCCGCAGAACGCGGCGGCGGAGGCGGCCGGGGTCGGTAACACCAGCCCAGATCCAGGTTCGTGATCAACGCCGCCGTCCTGCGGGGCGGCGGCGTTGTTCTCTCGACCCGCCCCGGGGCGGCGTCGGCCTGCCCTATCCGGAGCTGGCGCGGTATTTCTTGAGCTTGCGGTACAGCGTCGCCGAGCCGATACCGAGCTGCGCGGCGGTACGGGTCTGGTTTCCACCATTGAGCTGCAACACCGCGAGGATGTACTCCTTCTCGATCTCGCCGAGCGTCTGCACCGCCCCCTCGTTGACCACCGGGGAGCGGAAGGCCTGGCGGATCTCCTCGGGCAGGTCTGCGAGGTCCACACGGGTGCCCCGCGCGAGCGCCACGGCGCGCTCCATCGCGTTCTCCAGCTCGCGCACGTTGCCCGGCCACTCGTAGCGCAGGAGCTGGTCGGCGGCGCCCGGGCTGAGGCCCAGGACCTTGCGGCCCAGCCGCACCGATGCGTCCGCGAGCATCACCCGGGCGAGCGGCAGGATGTCGTTCCTGCGATCGCGCAGCGGCGGGACGTGCAGCTCGACGACCTTGAGCCGGTAGTACAGGTCCTGACGGAAGGCGCCGTCCGCAACCCCATGGGCCAGATCGCGGTTGGTGGCGGCCAGGACGCGCACATTTACCGGGCGGCTCTTGTTCTCCCCGACCCGGCGGACCTCGCGCTCCTGGAGCACTCGCAGCAGCTTGACCTGCATGCCCGGCGAGACCTCACCAACCTCGTCCAGCAACAGCGTCCCGTGGTTGGCCGCCTCGAACAGGCCGGGCCGATCCGAGGCCGCGCCGGTGAAGGCGCCGCGCCGGTGACCGAACAGCTCGCTCTCGAGGAGAGACTCGGTGATCGCCCCGCAGTTGACGGCGATGAAGGGCCCGGCGGCGCGCGTCGACTCGTCGTGGACGAGACGGGCGATCCGCTCCTTGCCCACCCCGCTCTCTCCGGTGATCAGCACCGTGGCATCGACCTTGGCCACGCGGCGGGTCAACTCCACGACGTTCTGCATCCGGGCGCTCTTGGCGACGATCCCCAGCGGCTCGTCCACGTCGCGGGCCACGCGCACCAGCACCTTGCGGTGCGCCTTGAGCTTCTCCTCCGCCGCCTTCAGGCTGTCCGTGACCCGGCCGAGCGAGACGTCGAGGCACTCCGCGAGATGCCCCGAGTCGAAGAAGGCCAGCTCATCGGCGCGCTCGTCACCCCACGCCTCGCGGGTCCGCCCCAGGAGGTGGCAGGCCGCGTGCCCCACGCCCAGGCAGCGGTCCTCGAGGACGTAGATCTCCCTGCCGGTGATGTGGCTCAGGTAGCCGCTGATCAGCCCGCAGATGGTCCAGCACACGGGCGAGTCGGCGCGACCGAGGTGCAGCAGATGCTGCTCCGCCTCGTAGGACGCGAGCAGCGTCGCCCCCTTCTTGGTCAGCGGATCCTCGGAACCCGGCTGGGTGCGGAACAGCCCGCCGAGGGTGTGGATGCGGGGGCCGGCGCGACGCCATTCGTCCTCGTTGGCCCAGTTGAACTCGGTCTGCATGGCCGCCGCCATGCGCCAGCCGTGGGCGAAGCCGAACTGGGTCAGCACCGCGCGCGCCGCGGTGCGGCCGAAGTTGGCGACGAGATACTGCCGTAGGATCCCCATGGCCACGGCGTCGAGCAGGAGCGCACGCTGCCCGGCGAAGCGGATCACGCCGCCCTCGGGGTCCAGCTCCAGCAGCTCTTCATGATCCAGATCGGCGGCACGCATCGGCCACCTCCCATCAAACTGATAGCATGGTACTTCATTTCGACTGGAGATACAAACAGGCCGGCGACGTCCGACCGGGAGCGTCTCCCCGAGGCCCGGGTCCGACCCCAAGGCGCAGACAGAGGCCCCGATCTTGCAATGCAGGTGTGATTGACCCGGAGGAGGAACATGAGCCACGCCTGGCATGACGTCCCGACCGGCAAGAACGCCCCGGTCTCGTTCAACGCCGTGATCGTGACGCCCATGGGCAGCAAGGTCAGGTACGACCTCGACAGGGATACCGGCCTGCTCAAGGTGGTCCGCATCCTCTACTCGTCGATGGTGTACCCGGCCAATCACGGCTTCATTCCGCAGACCCTGAGCGACGACGGCGGCCCGCTCGACGCGCTGGTGCTGATGCAGGTGCCGGTCGTGCCTCTCTGCGTGCTGTACGCGAGGGCCATCGGTCTGCTGCGCAGGCGCGACCAGGGCCGGCACGACGAGACGATCATCGGCGTACACCTCGACGACCCCGGGTTCCGGAGCTACCACGCCACTGACGAGCTGCCCCGTCATCACCTCGCCGAGGTGCGACGCTTCTTCGAGGATTACCAGGAGCTCGAGGGCCGGGCCATGCCCATCGAGGACTTCCTCGACGCCAGCGCCGCCTGCCAGACCATTCAGGCGGCGATGGACCGCTACGGGCACCTGGAGCGCGAGTGAGTTGCCGCGCCGGCCAGCCGGAACAGGAGGAAGTGCCACGCGTGGGTGGGCGCGTGATGGTGCTCCCGGCCGAGTTGATGCCTGAAGAAGGAAATCGCCTCGCTCCGCCAGCAGGGGCTCCTCGCAGTGTCGCTGTCGCCGAACTTCTTCCCCTATGTCCAGCCGGACGATCCTGACTGGCGGCCGCGGCTTACCATGTACAACCAGTCGGGCGAGTACCACAACGGCGGGATCTGGCCGTTCATCTGCGGCTTCCACATCGCGGCGCTCGTGGCGGCCGGGCGGCACCGACTGGCTGAAGCTTCGCTCCAGGCCCTGACCGACCTGATCCGCCAGCACCGCGTGGCCGACGTCGAGTACGGTTTCAACGAGTGGCATCGGGCCCAGGACGGCACGCCCCGCGGCCAGGACTGGCAGATCTGGTCGGCCGCCATGTACCTCTACGCCGTACGCTGCGTGCAGGCCCGAACGACACCGTTCTTCGACCGCTGTCGCGAGGAGCGCGCCGCTGCTCTGCCGGCAGTTTCAGCTTGAAGTGACGGCCGCACCCCAGTCAGATTGATGGCACGGCAATTCATATCGACCATACAAGCAGACCGGTGCCCGCGTCGAGACCGGGCGATCACCCGCTCCCTGGCCAGCGGCACGAAACGCAGCAATACCGAGCGCCTCGAGGTCAGCTGTTCCAGAAGACCGTTGCACCCACGGCCAGGACGGTGATCAGGGCTGCCCCGATCAACAGCCGCTTGTATCCGAGCTCGGTAACGAAGTCGACGAACTTGTCCATATGCCCTCCGACACCCGGCAATTGCACACGCCATGCCAGGCCCATGCGGCGATGCGCACTCCGCCTGTCGCGCGGATCGCCGGCCTCGAGTCACGGGTGGCACGCAAGCTGCAGTGAACTGAGTTCCGGAGACAGATGAACCGATCCGGAAGAGGTGTAATCGTGCAGTGGACCCTACCCGTGATCTTCTTCCTGCTGTGGGTGATCGGAATGTCCACCTCGGTCTCGCTGGGTGGATACATCCACGCGTTTCTGGGAGCGGCGATCGCGATGCCTCTCGCTCACTTCTTCCGACCCGTGGACGCCAATCCCTCCGGTCGCCCGCAGGACAGAAGAAAACGGAAATACGGCAGCGGGAGGATTCGATGATCATCGATTCCCGGTCGCAGTGCTGTTGCCACAGGGTGACAGCAGCCCGCCACGAACACGGGATCGCGAGCACGCGCTCCCGGAGGAGACAGTCATGGAGACTCCAGTATTGACCTACGTTCTCGGCGCGGGTGCGCTGGCGGTTGCGGTGATGGGATACTTCTTGGCCGTGCGGCTCTTCAAGGGCCGCGGCGTCGCCGTCGAGAAGGAGAATCCGCCGCAATAGCGGGGAACCGCTGGATCCTGCAGGAGGTGCCGCCATGCTCCGGACCGCAGCCATCCTCACCACCGCGGCCGCGTGCCTGCTTCCCGGCTGCACCGGCGAACCCGGGCCAGCGCCCGAGTGCACGGCCGATGCCGACTGCAGCGAGGGCCGGGCGTGCGAGGGCGGGCGCTGCCTCGCACGAGCACCGGAATGCCAGACGGACACGGACTGTCGCGAGGGGACGACCTGCGACAACGGCCATTGCGTGGCCGCCGCCGTGTTGCAGACCGCAGGGCCGCCGACCTGCCTCACCGATGGCGACTGCCCGGCGGGCCAGGGCTGCGAGGATGGCGCGTGCACCGACCTGCCCGGATGCGAGTTGAGCGCGGTGTTCTTCGACTTCGACGACTACACGCTTCGGCCGGACGCGCAGGCCACGATGCAGGCCTCCGTCCAGTGCCTCAAGCGAAGGCCCCGGACCCCGATCCGGATCGAGGGCCACTGTGACGAGCGAGGCACCGAGGAGTACAACCTCTCGCTGGGCGACAACCGCGCCCGGGCGGTGCGCAACTACCTGCGCGACCTCGGCCTCGATCCCACGACGATCGAGACCATCTCCTACGGCGAGAGCCGCCCGGCCGCTGCGGGGCAAGACGAGACGGCCTGGTCGAGGAATCGCCGGGGCGAGTTCGTCCTCCAGCAAGCGGGCCGCACCTCGAGCCGATGAGGCCGCTGTCACCGCCTCCTCCGCCGTGCCGCCTCCCGGAGAGGCACGGCGCCTTTCCCGTATACCCCCGCGGGCTCCGCCGGTCGGTGGGTCCGCGGGGGCGCCCGCCCGACGTGCGCGGCGCCGTCCGGCCGTAGCCCGGGACGAAGACCGCGCCACAGAAGACATGAATGACGAACGAGGAGGAGCGATGAAGGGCAACAGGAAGAGCGCGGTGATGCGCGATGACGCCGGGGATGCGAAGCGCGACGAAGCCAGGGATGCGAAGCGCGACGAGGCCAGGGACGCGACGCGCGACGAGGCCAGGGATGCGGAGCGAGACGAAGCCATTGATTCGGTGCGAGACGAGGGCCGCGATACGGAGCGCGACGAAGCCAGCGAAGACGGATGGGATGATGCTCCTTTCCCCGAGCGCGACGAGCTTCGGGATCACATGCGTGATGAATCCAGGGACGCGGAGCGCGACGAGGACCGCGATGCGGAGCGAGATGAGACCCGGGATTCCCAGCGAGACGCGACCCGAGACGCGGAGCGAGATGAAACCCGGGATACGGAGCGAGACGGAAACCGAGACGGGAAACGAGACGCAGCAAGGGATCGGCGGAGAGACAAGGCCAGGGATGCAAGACGGGATTGAGCCTCGCAGACGCACCGGCGTGCAGGAGAGACCTCACATGCATCGAGACGACCGCCGCTTCTACAACATGGCCCAGGGGCACGGCGCGGGCGTGACCAGGGAGCCCTCGGTCTCGGTCACGGCGCAGGAGCGCACCGAGATCCTGCTCTTCGATCTGGGCCCGGAGCCGAGGCCGGTCGCCAGCACGGCCCCAACGCACCGGCGGCCCCACCGCGCCCCGCCGGCCAGGAGATCCCAGTGATGCGCCTATACCTGATCAACCCCGCGAACCCGATCGTCTCCATCCTCAACACGACCGAGAGCCGGTGGAACCGCTACCGCGTCTGGAAGCCGCTCGGCCTGATGGTCATCGCGGGGCTGACGCCCGACGACTGGGAGATCACCATCCTCGACGAGAACCTCGGCGTCCCGGACTACGCGGGGATGCCCAGGCCGGATCTGGTCGGCATCACCGCCTTCACCTCGCAGGCCCCGCGGGCCTACGAGCTCGCTGCCCGCTTCCGCGAAGACGGCGTGCTCGTCGTGATCGGCGGCATCCACGCAACGATGTGCCGGGAGGAGACGTCGAGGTACGCCGACACCGTCGTGACCGGCGAGGCGGAGCGGGTCTGGAGCGAGCTGCTGACGGACTTCCGGCACGACCGCATCAGGCCGCTCTACGAGGGCGGCCTCGCGGACATGGACGAGACGCACCCGGCGCGACACGACCTGCTGCAGGGCCGCTACGCCTTCGGCGCGATCCAGACGACGCGCGGCTGTCCGCTGCACTGCAGCTTCTGCAGCGTGACCTCGTTCAACGGCGCGCGCTTCCGCCAGCGTCCGATCGAGCAGGTGATCCGCGAGTTCCGGAGCGTCCCGGAGAACCTGGTGCTGATCGTCGACGACAACCTCATTGGCACGCGGCGCGAGCACATCAGGCGGGTCAAGGACCTGTTCCGGGCCATGATCGAAGCGGATCTGAAGAAGCGCTGGGTGGCCCAGGCCACGATCAACGTGGCCAACGACGACGAGCTGCTCGAGCTGGCCGCCGCGGCCGGCTGCAGGGGCCTGTTCATCGGCTTCGAGTCGCCAAATCCGGAAGGGCTGAAGGAGCTGAGCGGGAAGAACAAGCTCTGCCGGTGCCACGATCTGGGAGAGGCCGTCCGGCGCATCCAGGCGCACGGCATCCTCGTCGCCGGCTCGTTCATCATCGGCCTGGACTCGGACGAACCGGGGATCGGCCGGCTGATCGCCGACACGGCCGACCGGATAGGCGTTGATTACGCCAACGTGCTGTTCCTCACGCCCCTGCCCGGAACCCGACTGTGGGAGGAGATGGCAAGCCAGGACCGCATCGCCCTCGATGAGTTCCCGGAAGACTGGAGCTACTTCACGTTGACCTACCCTGTGGCGCACTACCGGGGATTGACCCGAAAAGAAGCGACCGGCGAGATGCTCTCCTGCGCGAGGCAATTCTACTCGGTTCCGCGAATTCTCCGCAGGTTCTATCGCAGCATCTGGCGCAGACAGAACGCACTGATCGGCCTGGTGGGCAACCTGTCGTATCGAAAGAACTACCTGCTCGACCGCAGCAAGCTCGATGACTTCGCATCGCGACACGGCCGCAGGCACTCGCTCGCAGACGATCGTGATCGGCCGCGAGCGGACACGCCGTCGGCCGATCACGCAATCCACGCCGCAGCGGGCTCACCCGGAGCGCGCTCCAGATTGCGTTCCGGAGACCGAATCAGGTTCGGAGTGAACTGATCCTCTCGTCGTCCCTGGTCAGATCGAGACAGCAACACATCACAATGACTGAACCGGCGCCCCTGCCCTCTCGCGCAAGCTGCTCGACTGCGGGTTCTTTGCTCGCCTGCCGCTGTTGGCCCGAATGATGCATTCACAAGACCCGGTGTCGGGGCTCTGCAATCAACCAGGGTTCTGGTCGGCGCGGGATCAAGACCGCGCAATAATAGAAAGGAAACAGGATGCTGTCCTCATCGATGGTGCTCCTCTTCCTGGCGGGTGCGCTCGGGCTCGCCGCGATCACGGCGCTCACCGCCACCTTCTTCACCGTGGAGCAGCGCACGGTGGCCCTCGTCCAGCGGCTCGGGAAATTCCTGCGGGAGGCCGGACCCGGCTTCCGCGCCAAGATCCCCTTCATCGACAAGGTGGTCGGCCGGGTCAACCTGCGCGTACAGCAGCTTGACGTCGAGATCGAGACCAAGACCGAGGACAACGTGTTCGTCCGGCTGGTGGTCGCGGTCCAGTACTTCGTCCTGCCCGACAAGGTCTACGACGCCTTCTACAAGCTCGACAACGCGAGCCGCCAGATCACGTCCTTCGTCTTCGATGTCGTGCGGGCCCAGGTGCCCAAGATCAAGCTCGACGACGTCTTCGAGAAGAAGGACGACATCGCCGACATCGTCAAGAGCGAGCTGGCCCAGGTGATGGAGGGGTTCGGCTACGGGATCCTCAAGGCGCTGGTCACCGACATCGATCCCGACGCCAAGGTGAAGGTGTCGATGAACGAGATCAACGCGGCGCAGCGGATGCGGGTGGCGGCGACCGAGCGCGGTGAGGCGGATCGGATCCTGAAGGTCAAGGCGGCCGAGGGCGACGCCCAGAGCAAGGCCCTGCAGGGTCGCGGCATCGCCGACCAGCGGCAGGCCATCGTCGCGGGGCTGCGCGACTCGGTGGACGAGTTCCGCAAGTCGGTACCGGGCACGACGGCCAAGGACGTGATGAACCTCGTCCTGATGACGCAGTACTTCGACATGCTCAAGGAGATCGGCGCCTCGTCGCGCTCGAACGCGATCCTGATCCCCCACTCGCCGGGCAATCTCACGGCGCTCACCGAGCAGATGCGCAACGCCATGATCGAGGCCGATCAGGTGGTCAAGGTGCACGGCCCGCAGGCCAGGCCCGTGCCCGAGGCGCGGGTCGCGTCCCCGGACGCCGCGGCTGTCCAGACCGTTCGACCGCGAGGTGCAGACGGTGACGGGCGGGTGGTCTTGTGAAGACGACGCGCACCCTGACCGTACAGCTCGGCGATCTGATCGCGGCCGCCTTCGACCTGGCCGCGCTCGAGAGCGCCGATCCGCGCGAGGTCTCGCGCCGGGCCACGCTGGCCGTGACCCACCTGCTGCGGCGCGCGCGGTACGCCTCGCCAACCCAACCGCGCCAGCCTTCGGCACCGGGGCAGGTGCCGGCTCTCGAGGGAGGTCTCAAATGAAGATCCGACCGCTCCACGATCGCATCCTGGCCCGGCGACTCGAGCTACAGGACAAGACCGCCGGCGGCCTGTTCATCCCCGACAGCGCCAAGGAGAAGCCGCTCGAAGCGCGGATCGTCGCCGTCGGCAGCGGCAAGATCCTCGAGAGCGGCACGACGCTGCCGCTCACGGTGAAGGCCGGCGACCAGGTGCTCATCGGCAAGTACTCGGGCTCCGAGGTGACGCTCGATGGCGAGGAGCACATCATCCTGCGCGAGGACGACGTCCTCGCGATTCTCGAAAAGTAGGGAGGTTACGACAATGGCCGCCAAGGAAATCCTCTTCGGCAGCAACGCGCGCCGGCAGATCGCCAGCGGGCTCAACACGCTCGCCGACGCGGTGAAGGTGACCCTCGGGCCTCGCGGGCGCAATGTGCTGCTCGAGAAATCTTGGGGCGCGCCGATGATCTCCAAGGACGGCGTCACCGTCGCCAAGGAGATCGAGCTCGAGGGCCGCTTCGCGAACATGGGCGCCCAGATGGTCAAGGAGGTGGCCTCCAAGACCGCCGACGTGGCCGGCGACGGCACCACCACCGCCACCGTGCTCGCGCAGGCGATCTACACCGAGGGCATCAAGATGGTCACCGCCGGGGCCAACCCGATGGACATCAAGCGCGGCATCGACGCCGCCGTTGCGATGGTGGTCGCCGAGCTGAAGAGGCACTCCAAGCCCACCAGGGGCCGGAGCGAGATCGCCCAGGTCGGCATCATCAGCGCCAATGGCGACGAGACGGTCGGCAATTTGATCGCCGAGGCGATGGAGAAGGTCGGCAAGGAGGGCGTGATCACGGTCGAGGAGGCCAAGTCGATGGAGACCACCCTCGAGGTGGTCGAGGGCATGCAGTTCGACCGGGGATACCTCTCGCCGTACTTCGTCACCAACGCCGAGCGGATGGAGGCCGTGCTCGAGGATGCCGTGCTGCTGATCCACGAGAAGAAGATCAGCAGCATGCAGGACCTGCTGCCGCTGCTCGAGCAGGTGGCCAAGGCGGGCCAGCCCCTGCTGATCCTCGCCGAAGACGTCGAGG
>Ga0272442_10002624_pt1 | contig 25858 bp, 4 predicted proteins | sample SSMForm2O_FD_200262 | JGI IMG/M metagenome (GOLD analysis project Ga0272442, IMG submission 200262) | Marine sediment archaeal communities from Little Sippewissett salt marsh, Falmouth, MA, United States - SSM-Form-2O | ecosystem: Environmental > Aquatic > Marine > Wetlands > Sediment ... | reverse complement strand
CAACAACAGAGAGCTTAAGAGCCGATAACTCGCGGCCCCCCTAGGGGGGCCCCAGGTATGAGACCTAGACTAGATGGAAGACTACCAAAATAAAATGTGCGAAAGATTCTTGACACTACCTAAAGCCAAACTTTTCTCATACATTGATTGTATCGTAAAGATAGGGGCGCGAATCAAGGGGGAAAAAGGGCATAGAAAAAGCTGAATTGGAGTCATTACGGAGACAAGAAGTAAGGCAGCAGAAATGTTTATGACATAAGTTTTTCTTTCTTAGCTGCTTATAGAAATCAAGAGTTGGTGGGCTAACGGCTTTAATATCTGCGTGCCATAAATTAACCTAGGAGTCCATACAATTAGGCTCTTCAATCCGACGCGTATTATTTTGCCAACTTTATAGGAATATCTTACTATATGTAGAGAAACAACTTACGATGCTAGCCAAAATGCGACAAATTGCTAAACACAGGCAAAATGACAGGCACTGTTGCAGGTTTTTGTTTCAAATCTCAGGGCTTGGATGAGCCTTTAAAGTGTTGTTATTTGACTGACCGTTCAGAATTATGCAACACCCTATTGATGGTTTTGCGATGACGGTCGGTACAGCAGCTAAGCACACGTCAAATCAAGCTTTTATTATAATACACGTGGTGAATTAAATCATATTCGGACATCTTCTTCTTGCTCTTTCTCTGCTATCGGCACCAATCAATTGCCTATTTTACAAATGAGAACTCAAAAGGGAACAACAACCAGCTTAAAGGTATTTTGAACGGAGATAGAGATGGTGTTACCAGCACTATCGTTATTCCAGTAACAATGAATAGCGCAGTTTTGTAATGTTATTTTTTACGTCTTTGACTGCAGGCAAAATGAAGCTTGAAAGTGCTATTTCATTGCAAGTTACATTGCAAGTTTGGCCTGGACTGATCCATCCCGTCTTATTCAATTAATTATCAGCACCATCATTTCAAACATCTTAAATCAGCCCTATAGTCCTAGCTAAAAGAACTCTACCCTTTCTGCATTTATAAAAACGAATGGATCCCACATATTATATTAGACCCTATGTTATCCTTTATTATGGTGGACATGCGGAACACCAGCTATACCAGTCGGAGCAGCTACACCAACGGCACAGAAAATTGGGGGCACTGCGGCGTTCCAGCCAGTAACGGACGAAAATATCAAGGTCCAACGGGTCAATAACAGAATCTCTAGGTTCGGAGATGTCATAGCTGGCTTTCCAGCCGGTTTCGCAAGGATGGGACAGCCAAGCGGATGACAAAATGGCAAAATCAAGGATATCCACTTGCCAGTCCAAATTAAAATCACCTCTGACGCGGTCCTTCCATTTCCAGCGGCTATTCATTAATTTGTCCCAGGCCTTGGCGCCGCCACCTTTACCTTTGGGATTGGGTTTGTGGGCATGGTGGGTACGTACCGCCTTTTTTGCCTTCTTGAGTTTGAATTTACCTTTCTCCGTACCGCAATTTGTCTTGGTAAGTTTACCGGTGATCACAGCCACAGGCTCACACGGTTCTGTTAAGCCATCCTCGCCATAATCTTCGAGCATGGCAGCGTAGGCGAAATCTGCGTTACCGCTAACTCCTCCATCGCCCTCATACATTAAACTCGTCGTGAGCTTGTGCCAGTGATTCGGAGTCAGGGAGAAGCTCTCGCTTTGATTGTCGGTATCATCCTGGCCCACGCCGTCATTACAGACACGCCCACTAAGGCGGAATTTTCCATTGCCATTTCCGGCTCCTTTGGAAACGCGAGCACCGATAAAGTCCTGACCTCGGCCTTCGTCCATGCCGGTACAGGGATCTTCGACAAAACCGACCATCCCCAGTATGATAGGTTCTTCGTTGTCCTCCGTCTCATCGGCCAGCAAGTAAGTCGAGAGGGTGAACTCATCACCTTCACTTAAATCGAAGTCCGCACTATGGTAAACCGATGTGCTCTCATTACTAACATCGCCGATAGCCTCCGAGTTAATACGTCCGCTTATGCCCCCCACACCAGGTTCGCTGCTATAACTGTGGGTGCCACCAGCGATAGCACAGGGATCCACCAGGACATTAAAGTTCTCCTCAAACTCCTCTACTGAGTTAAAGTCTGAGATCCCGGGAATTACCTTAAATACACTATCGGAAGTGGCAGAAAGGTTGGAATCGTCGGCATCAGTAATACGTATCAGACATTGATCTGAACTTATACCTTCCGGTACTAGCCAATCATACCAGTCGCTAATGTCGGTGTTGGGTGCGTTAGGCTCTACAATGGTCCAATCGCTGCCATTGTTGCTGGAGAATTCGATTAAGACCTTTCTGATACCCCCCAGACCTTCCCATGTAATCTTATACGGATCACCGCCGATCAGGGTATCACCTCCGTTAGGATCGAGCAGTCTCAACTCGCGAAGCGGTTTGAATGTCAATCCGGACGGATATCCCAGTTCACCGTCGCCGGCAGCAAATGTGTCGATATAACTACCGTCGGAACCGTTATACCGCTTAATTTTGTGGTTGTACCAATCTGCGACATAGAGAAATTCTCCATCGGGAGTAAATTCTATCTCCTCAGGACAACTAAGATCGCCGCTGGCGGTAGGCACGAAAGTAGTAAGTACACTACAAGGATCATCCCAGCGTAGCACACTGCGGTTGCTCCAACTGGCTATGTAGAGAGCTCCGTCGGGACCGAATTCGAGGTCTTCCGGGTATTGCAGCAAACCTCCACTAACGACTGTGCGTAGGAAGTTACCTGTATATCTGTCATATTCGAGTACGGCGTGACTCCTGTAGCTCGCTACCATCAGCTTGCCCTTGGGGCTAAAGGCTATGGCTCGGGGATCATTAGATTCATCGATCACAAACGAGGATACCAAAGCTCCCGTACCACCGTCATATTCTATTATGTTCTTGTTGTTTTTGCTAAGTACAAACAGATTTCCATTTGGCCCAAATGCCATATCTCTAAGCCCGCTTAGTCCTCCGGATCCACTGGGTACGAAGGTACCGATTAGTGCTCCGGTACTACCGTCATGCTCTAACACGCAATTATCGCTGTAACTGCCTACAAACATGTTTCCTCCGGGTCCGAACTCTACGTCATAAGGTCCGGTCGCACCAGGTCCGAACGGTCCCACTTTTATAGAGGTAACATCGTCATATTGCACGACACTGTTGCTTGCATACCATGAGATGTAGGCATCTCCCACAGCCCCGCGGTCGTAAATGCCGAAAGCCTCGCTGCTATCCTGAAAAACTTCCGAATGGTCGGGATCGCTGATACGCACCAGGCACTGTTCTGAGGTTAACGGTGGCACGAGCCAGTCATAGCTGCCGGTATTACCGGTATTCGGCGGATCTACCGGAACCCAGTTGCTGCCATTATTGGTAGAGTATTCGATTATTACGTTACTGACATCTCCGAAACTCCCCCATTTGATGGTATGGGTCTCGCCGCTGAATAAGGCCTCACTACCATTCGGATCCAGTAAGTATATGCTGCGTGGGTCTGGAATCTCACCCACCAAAGCGATACTGTGATAATAGCCGCCAGCAACGGCGCTATAGCTGTCATGACCGGGAACGTTGCACTGGCCCTGATCGTTATAGCCCCACGCTTCCAGCGATCCGTCAGACCTGATAGCCAGACAGTGCAGCCAGGCGCTGCCAATACCCACGAAATCGTTACCTGCGGGCATATTGCTGATCTGACCGTAGGCATCGTCACTAAAAACTGCCAGAGAACGGTTGAACTTGAGAGCCATACATTGAGCCCCTCCGGCCGAAATATTGAAAATATCTATATCAGCAGGATTTGGGTACGGATTGGAATTGCCCCAAGCGAACAGCGAACCATCGGACTTAAGTGCGGCACCATAACCATGGCCAGTTCCGGCATCGACAAAGTCGTTGCCGGCGGGAACATTGCATTGGCCCTCTGAGTTATCGCCCCAGGCCACCAGTGATCCGTCGGAGCGCACGGCAACATTTTGATACGTGCCGGCCCCAATCGCCACAAAATCATTACCACTGGGGACATCACATTGACCGTAGGCGTTGTAACCCCAGGCCACCAATGAACCGTCCGAGCGCAGAGCCAGATTATGGAAACCGCCTGCCGCAATCACCACGAAGTCATTCCCCGCAGGTGTATCGCTGCACTGATTATAGTTATCCCAGCCCCAGGCCCGCAAAGAGCCATCCGCCTTCAATCCCAGATTATGGTACGGTCCGCAGGAAATTGCCGCATAGTTATAATTTTCAGGTACATCGCATTGGCCGTAGGTATTGTCTCCCCAGGCTACAATCTGGCCCGGGGCAAACTTCGAGTACTCAAGATTATCCATTTGATAGTAGCTGGTATTGTACTCATCGTTGAAGGAGGTGATTTCGAGGGTTTTGACGCCCTCCATTTCACCCTCAAGGTACTGGTAAGTATCGTCAAGTGTCAACTGATTGGTAGTACCCACGATGTTACCATCTTTGTCCTTGCCCACAATCTGCACCCACTTGGCTGCAGTCCAGTTGCCAAGGTAGTCTGTCTGACCCCAGGTAAACCAGGCGCCGTGGAAATTAACCTCTGCTTTAAAGACAATAGTGCGGGTCGGATTGTCACCGCCCCAGTTGACCACCGACCATCTGCCCGGATTACCACCCGCATCATCCTTGGACCGCGCCCAGGCCTCTGAATATCCCACCTCATAGGCCATGAAGCTGGGCCCCATTGATTCGATGTCGTGATAGGGCGTCCAAGGGGGCATCCAGACAGTTCCGGTACAGGGATCCGCTACGTCCTCAAAATCAAGTATATTCCTGTTACTCTGTGCGTAGTAATCTGTTGTTGCGTTGAGAATGTTGACGCCCCACGCCGTAGCCAGCGGCCCCTCGTAAAAGCTGTTACTCTTATCATCCCAGCTGCCGTCAGGCAGTTGCTCATCGACCTGATACCTTTCATAGTCTTTCGACCAGGTCCAGGTCTCACCCGGATCAATCTTGTCGGGATCGCGGAAATTAGTTATGTAAGTTGTATCGTCCCTGCCGATTGTCAAAGACAGACCTTTATGCATTTGAATCATGGCATATGGATGCCCGAAATTGCCGTACCAAGTTCCGTAGGCATCCTTGGGCCATTCACGATTCAAATAATCCACTGCCGCCAGCAAACGCACTTGAGTAAGGTCATAGGGTCCCCCGGTCCCGGCTACGTCCGTGCCGGCAAAAATCATCTGCCCCAGTAATCCCCCGGTCTTGGATTCGCTGTTCAAATCTGTCGGGTAGGTAAAACCGGAAGAGCCGTCAATCCCCGTTCCGCTTCCGTTATAATACTGAATGTAATTAAGCCAGTAGGTCAGTTCGCTCTTGACGAATTGCGGGACTATTAAGCCCATATCCTGTTCGGCAGCCAGCATCGCAAAGCATGCCCAGGGCGAATTCTCCTGACCGGACGTGCCCTGGTTGGCCGTGAACCGCCATCCGCCGCGGCTGGAACCGGAATCATTTTGTCCCCAGGCCAGGTAATCGATTCCGTCCTGGATGACGTCTTGATAGGTACGACCCGTCTGAGAGCCGGTGGTAATAACCGCCTCCGGAGTCTTGGTTGCCACCAAAGCTAAAAGAGTCATACTCGTATTGTAGATACTGTGTGAGCTGGGACCAAAATAAACACCAATGCCATTACCATTTACGTCGGGGTTTCCGGCTGGTTGGATACTTATATTAATTTGCGCGGCCTGATTGAAGACATAGTTCAGTCCCTTGCCCACCACATCACCATAGTTGACATGTTTGATAACCACATCACTGCCGATATGATAGCCCGCCTCCAGAAAGGCTTCCAACGCTATACTTGTGACCGCACAATCATAGCTGGCATTACCCACATTCATGAAGAGCCAGCGCCCGTCAGCTTGCTGATTTTGCGCCAACCACTCAAGACCGGATTCAATTGCCGTTCTCTTCTCGGTCTCTGTCGGCGCGACGGTTAGCTCGAAAGCCGTAAAGTTCTGGTCCGCTTGATCGCCGGTAACGTTGCTGTACGATTGGCTGCAGGGATCAAATCCCCAGCCATCCTTAGCCGGCGTAACAGTGCCCGACCAGCCCTCCGGCACAGCAAGTTCATAATATCCGTCCCCTACGGTCATATATGGTCCCGGCACCCCGTCTCCGGTAACAGCTACGTCGGCAACTCCCGAGGTATCCTCCGTCACATAACCGGAAATTTTCAGCCTTGGATCATACGGCGCCGACCAGGGATAGTAATCTGCTGTGGTATCTATAGTGTAAACTACATCCACAATGCCGTCCGATCCAGCGATATCCTGACCCGCCCCGTGGTTATCATCCGGACCCGAATGGGTATCCCAGTAGTTGCCTCCCATAGGATAGCCGTTATCCCAGGCGGTCATACCGTTGGTGTCAGTGGCATGGTTTGCATTAGTGAGAAAGTTGTTGTGATAGACAACGGTATTAGTCGTACTCAGCGTACGAACACCATAGCTGCCGTTGTTGGAGATAGTATTGCGATAGATAGAGCAGCCGCTCGCAGAGGTCAGGTGTATACCGTAGTTGGTATTATTGTCGCAGGTATTGTCCTTTAAGGTATTGCCGGTGGATGAGTGAACGCGAATGCCCTCGCCCTGATTACTGCAGTTTGAGCAGGTATTCTCCGCAATGGTGTTGTTGTTGCTGGATGAATCCAGCATAATCGCAGAATTGCCGCTGCCCAGATATGTGTTATGTATCAGATCGTTCTCGCTGCTTGCCCCGGTAAGATATATCCCCACGCTGTTATCAGTGCAGGTGTTGTCCTGGACCGTATTATAATCCGCCCAAGACAGGCGAATCCCATAATAATCATTGGCTGAGCAGTCATTGTCAATTATGGTGTTGTTATTCGAGTTCTCAACGTAAATGCCCGTCCTGTTATTGCCTGTACACCGGTTCTGTTCAATCCGACAGTGTTGAGCATTGGAAACCCGTACCCCCGAATCATAATCCGGATTACCCGTCCCCCCGGCACCAGTGACGGTAAACCCGGAGATATTAACATAGTTGGCCGAGACCTGTATCACATCTCCGCTGCTGCCGCCCCCGTCAATTGTAGTAGTATCCCTGTCTTGACCGGCCAGAGTAAGGGCCTTATCGATGGTTAGCACTTCATCATACGTTCCACTTCCCACCGTAATTGTATCACAAGGATCGGCATCATCTATTGCTGCCTGAATGCTGCTGTAATATTGGCCCTTATCGCTGTTATGAATGGCCCTGACGGCTTTGTATATCTCCCCTTCAGTAGTCCAGGCGATAGTTTGGCCGCTGGTCTCGGGGTACCGGTCCCAGACGCCGTTGCTGGTTAGCTGATAGCTCTGCCTGGTCAGGATGTCATAGACTGCTATTTCCGTAGTCGAACCGTCAACCTTGGCTTCCCACACTATTAATGACCCACCAATTTTGGGTGGTGCGTCGTGGGAATCCGGGTAGGCGTTGTCGGTGACTTGATGAGTGGTGCCGTCCACCAGGTTATAGTAGAAAATTTCATAATCGCTGCCGTCCCAGCCCCGCCATACTATATAGTTGCCGCTGATATCGGGAAGTTGATCACTGGTGCTGTTATTGGTTATCGCTGTCACCGGCCCGGCGGTTGATATATCATAAATATAGATTTCCTGGCTACTACCTGAGCCGCCGTACCAGGCGATTATGTTCCCGTCAATGACCGGATCAAAATCGCTGGTGGAATTGTTGGTAAGTTGCGTGGTAGTTGATCCATCGTAATAAAAGATTTCCGCATCTTCGCCGTCATAGTAATGCCAGACCACCCGGTTCCCGTCAATCTGGTAGGCACTTGCATCTCCGCTTCCGGGGATATCAATGGTACTTGACCCGTTGTATAAGCGCAGAACATTTCCGGTGCCGGGCCAGGCCTTCCAAACTATATATGATCCTGAAATTAGGGGATTATTATCTGAATAATCATTAGATGTCAGAGAGGTTGTTCCGCTACCGCTCCAGACTTTCACTTCAGTATCCGCATCAGGAGAAACCGTCCCGTCGGCTCCGCCCCACACCACAGTTGTCCCTTCGATGTCAGGTCCATAATCATGAACATCGTTGTCCGTCACTTGTACATTAGCGCTACCGTTGTGGTAGAACACCTCGTAATCACCGGGACCACTTCTATCATAATTCCGCCAGGCAATCCCGGAACCGCTGACGCGTGGACTGTCATTATCACCATTGGTAGTTAGCTGCGTTACACTCCAGGATATCGCCTCAGACGGCACATAAGCCGTGTAATTCTGCTGCGCTTGAGATGCTGTTACACTGCTGTATGTCCTGCTCGTCGGCTCGAACGACCAGCCGTTTTTGCTGGGCGTAACAGTTCCAGACCATTCGTTTGGTACTTCAATTTCATAATAGCCGTCAGGCCCGGTAATGTAGGGGTCTTGCCCGTCTGCTGTAACCACCACATCCTCCAGGCCACCTCCTTCTGCCTTATATACATACCCAGAAATCGTTGAGGAAACGTCAGCCTGCAAGATATCAACGTACCAGGCTGTGGCCAGGGCGTCTCCCCAGTAACTAATATAACTATACCAGTGACCGTCCGCGTATTGATTGTTGACCAGGTATTCGCAATAGTCCTCATACCAATTCCAAGTGTCACCAGGATCAATTGTGCCGGGGGAATGAAGATTGACAATATAGGTGGTATCCTCTAATCCGATCATACCCGCTAAGCCGATATAACCCCGCCACATCGCGTACGGGTGACCGAAATGACCATCGTAAATACCTACGTAGGTCCTCTGCCAGTAATTATTTAGGAAATTGAATGCCATCTGAACGTTGGCATGGCCGGGATCGTAAGGGTTACTGCCCAAATCCGTTTGAACCTGGAGCATTTGAATCAGCAAACCGGCTGTATGCGCTTCGTCCCGGAAAGTTCCTGGATTGGTATATCCGGCCCCTCCATCGCCGGAGGTATATTGAATATAGCTCATCCATTGTTTCAACTCATCCTTGACAAATTGGGGCACAGTAATTCCCCAGTTCTGCTCGGCAACCATCATGGCCAACGCGGGCCATACAGCAAGCTCCTGGTCCGAACTACTGTCATTAACATTGTACCGCCAACCACCTCGGTAAGGTCCCGCGCTGGGGTCGGTCTGGGACCAGGAGAAATAGTCTATGATGTCCTGAACCACATCAAAATACGTTCTGCCCGTCTCTGTCCCTACGGTTACTACTGCGCTGGGAGTGTCGCTAAGGACGATCGCCTGAACAGCAAAACTTCCGGAAAAGGTATAAAATTGTGAAGCTGAGGGAAAATATACGCCTAAGCCGTTTCCGTTTACGTCCGGGTCACCCATCTGCTGCTCCCCGATACTAGCCCGCTGCGTCTGGGAAAAGATAAAATTCAATCCCGCCGTCAAGATGTCACCATAATTGGTGCTGTTAATGATTACGTCATTGCCAACGGTATAGCCCTTCTCAATGAAGGTCTTGATAATAGTACCTGTAACCCCCACATCCCATTGACTGTAATAGCCATGCTGCCACCGCCCGTCACCCTGCTGCCTCTGGGCCACCCACTCAAGCCCCTTATCGATGGCCGCTTGCTTTTGGACCTCCGTTGCAGCTTGCGCCAATTGAACCGTACCAAATACTAAAATACCAGCTACCAGACTAAATGTTACTGACTTTCTCATCTTCCTTCTCCTAACGTCTTTACGCCATTTATAGACGCTAAGACAACACACAACACCATTGCGCTGGAAAGCGCAAACATTTTCCCAGCCCAATGGAAGTGCTTGTCCGTATAAAGATATTGTTGCCGGCCCCTTAACATACCGTAAGATCGCGGCAGGTGGGACCGGGCCTTAACTTATTTCAGGTATAATTCCGTCTTCGGCGTAAGACAGGTAAAATTCCCAAACCCAGCAGATAAATCGTCAGTGGTTCAGGAGCGGCGCGTAATTCAACTACCAAATCATTGTAGTCCTGATCCCAAACAGCGGATGGATCGCTTTCCCAGAATAATAGCCACGTAGTCTTACCGATATAGTCGGGACCGGTAACTCCTTCTATTTTATAAGTTACCATGTGATCGGCCAGACCGTCCATAAAATTGGCTGATTCATCCGACCACCATACGTCGGTTAAATCAACTTCTTCACCCCAGAGAAAGTATCCTTCCACAGCAGTGTCAGTGGCAGGCTCATCCCAGGCTACTATTTTGGAAAAATCCAGTCCATTACCTTCATTCCATCCGAATGTCTGGTTCGCAACGCCGGCCTCCACTACCGTAGCGGTTACTGTGGTGGGGTTGGCAGAAAAGAATTGATCGATATCTCCCACGCCGCCGTTTCTTATATTTATCGTTGTTCCCAGCCCTTCTCCCCCATTGTCCCAGTCGTCAATACGATATGCCGTAATATCGCCATTGGTAAACTCGCTCCACAACCCGTTCCCCAGGTCTTCAGCAGCACCAGTTTGGGTAAAGGCGCTACCATCTCCGTACACTTCTCCCAGGATCTGGGCATGGCTCTTTTCTGGACCGGGATCATTGACTAGGGTATGGGACGCAAAAGAGGGATGGGCGCACCAGGCAATGCTAAGTATAGACGTACAGACAGCTAATAAAAATGCTCTCACTGCCATTTTCCTGTCCTCCTGAGTTGGAAAATGCTATATCAGCGCATAAAACACTCCTCTCTCTCAGCACGATATTTCCCTCTCGACCTGATCTTTTCCAATGCACTATATGAACTGTGTGCATATAATTTTGTTTATCATAAAGTATAAAAGGCTCTGCTGTCAAGTATTTTATTTGATTAAAACCACTTTTTTTGTGAGCATTTTCCTCTTGTATAACTTAAATTTGCTGTAGATTTTATGTATAGATTGTTATGAAAAGAAAAAATTTGTCATCCCTACTAGGTAGAGAAAATAGGCACAACCTTACCGGTTGAGTGATACGGATTTATTATATGAAGGGCGGATGAAAAATGTGCCACTTGGCGGTATTTCTACATTTGTTGCCCATAGTGACTATGCCAGGAAGACAAGTTCGTTAGTATTGCGCACAATTGATGTTGCAGCACCGTTGTGCGTAAATACCAATAACAATAATAACCGGGCTTTAAGCTCGTAAGTGTTTTGTAAATAAATGATTCTAAGTTGCTGGCACAGGTCTTAAATATTTTTTGCCAGACTCTTAAAAACTGCGAAAGTTAAGTTCAGATATTTATTCAGAATTCCCCAATAACCAATTCTCGGCAATGATCAATAAATCTGCGATTCCCACTACGCCATCATCTGTCAGGTCGGCACCGTTACAATCCCCACAAGCAGTGTCCAGCCAATTTGTCCCCAACACATCGAAATCGTCCAAATTCACTTGGTGGTCACCATCAAAATCGCCCTTTACAGTTACATTAACCGAAGCGGTGGTAAAGGCGATGAGAGAATCCAATTCGCTTATAGTAAAATCCACAAAATTTGCCTGCGAATTATAATAAAACTCAAGTCCCAGTGTATAAGAGTCAAAGTCCACACCTTCGGCGGTCAAATCTGTCAGCTGCACGGATAGAACCAGAGAACCATAGTAGGGTTGAAGTTGGACCACAGCACCGGAGGCTCCGGCATATCCGGCACCTATGGTTTTATATGGAGGTCCACCAAATCCATTGCTATTGATTTCGGCGGGAAGAACAATATTACTTTCTTCAAGTACTGTAGCGTTTTCCTGGGGGAAAGTTACTTTCACCCCAACGCTATACAGACCCGCTGCGGGGACCGGATCGATGTGTATGTGAACCGTGTATTCATCCTGAGCATGGATTACATATTCTACTTTGTCAAAGGCAACTGTATAATCAGAAGCCAACAAAGGAGGATAGGTTAACCCTGTAATAACAACTACATAAAGAAAAAAGCAAGCTGCAAAGTAGTTTTGTTTTTGATTATTGGCCGGTGACATATACTGTTACTCGAAAGCCTTCCTGTTAGCCGAGGGTAGAATGCAGTTTGAATCGGCGTTTGACAGTGGTTACTAAAGTGCAGCCGATCAAACCGAGTATTAAGCTTGCCGGAGCAGGGATCACCACAGGGGTACCTTGGACATTGATGGTCGCCGCATCAAAATATGTTATCTGTGGATCTATATCCGTTCCCATCCCCGAAAAATCGACGAAATTTGTACGAGTTTCATTGATATCATAATATAATCCCAGACTTATTTCATAAGATGCAGGGACGGCGGATACAGGGGTCATATCTGTCAAATAAAATGTTGCCAGTAAAGAATCATGATACGGGGTAAAGAAATCAGCCACGGAGGCATTAACGCCGGTGCCATTAGGCGTCATAAGATCTTTGACAGGCGGGAAAAAACCACCTAAAAAAGCATCCGGTATGACAATATCATCTTCAGAAACAACATCTACCTTGCTATCATCATAGAATACCCTTACCCCAAAACTAAAAAGCCCATTGTTGGGGGGCGGTTGTATCAGGACATTTACCCCAAATCTTTCGCCAGCAGTAATGTTGTAGGTATCCTGATCAAATACCAGACTATATTGAGCCGGTATTGCCTGGGCCGAGGTTATCAACGATAGAAATACTAAGAGCGTAACCACTAAACCAATACGATAATTCATGTTCTCCACTCCTACATCAGCGAGAATTTCTCAAGTTCCCGCTTATACTCTCCCCCAACTAGATAAGAAAACTTTATTTTATAAAAAACATCTACGAAAGTCAAACAAAAGCCTTACATGCCGTAAATGAATATACAACAAGACTTTACAAGCGGCAGAGCTCTGAGCTTGAACTAATAATTAGGGCAGCAGGCCCAGTGAAAAATTCTGCCGCATCCTGAACATATCAAGAAAATCTACATCACCATCACCTTCCGAATCGAATATCCAGTTGTAATTGGGATCTGTCGATATGGCGAACAAAGATAAACGGAAACGGAATTGATCCAGAAAATCAACGTCCGCATCGCCATCAGAATCACCGAAGAATCTGAAGAAATCCTGCGATCCATTCAGGTTGCCATTGGTAATAGTGCGGTCCACAGTCATCCAACCATCTGGTGTTCCGTCATCATCACGCAATGGATTGCCGCTCGTATCGGTGATAAAGGCGGTATTAAAGCGAATTTCATAGCGACCATCATTCAGATTAGTCAAAGAAGAACCATTAAAGCCATCGACGGTAAGATCAATCGCAACGGTATTTGTGGTATCATCCCACTGGAAGCGGCTCTCGTCCAACCAGGATAGTGGTACAGTCGGATTGGACTTGTCAAATAACTGGATATAATCGTCGATCGTGCCGTTTGCGATCAGGGCATCCAAATTTACCGGGCGATCGAATTGAACTTTCAATTCATACAACATGCTGCGTTGGGCTTGACCATCGTTGATGATGACCTGACTTATGGCCGGTGCATCCACAACGGGAGGTAAAATTTCCAGTTCATCGGTCGTTTCATCAACACTCTGGTTCCCTGCCGGATCCACCGCGGTAACCTGAACGTCATACAAACCGACGGTCAACTCCGGGGTGACAGTGTCGTCGGGAAGAGTCCAGGAACCATCGCCATTATTAACTGCATCGTATGAATTGCCTGATACCGTAACTGTAATGACAGCGTCCGGATCATTAATGGTGCCGCTCAAGGGGGGCGTTGGGTCCTGAGTGGCCAGGGGATCAACCGTAACTAAAGGCGCTTCGGTATCAACGGTCAATTCATCAGTTGTCGCATCACTAGTGCTGTTGCCGGCGAGGTCCGTTGCAGAAACCTGTACATCATAGATGCCATCGGTCAAATCGGGGGTAATGGTGTCGTCGGGAAGAGTCCAACTGCCATCACCGTTGTTGAGAGCAACATAATCATTACCGGCCAGTGTTAAGGTAACGACGGCGGTGGGATCATCAATGGTACCGGTCAGGGCCGGGGTTGTATCCCGAGTTAGCAGCGTATCAACGGTTACCTGGGGGGCAACAGTATCGATTTCCAGTTCATCAGTTGTGTCATCCGTGCCTTCATTATTATCCAAGTCCGTAGCGGTGACCGCTATATCGTAGAGTCCATCTGTTAAAGCAGGGGCAATAGTATCATCCGGTAACTGCCAGGTACCATCGCCGTTATTCTGAGCGGTGTATGGCGTTCCAGCAACAGTTATTACAATTGTTGCTTGAGGATCGTCAACCGTACCGGTAAGAGCCGGAGTCGTATCATTGGTCAACAAGGGGTCTATTGTTACAACAGGTGGTAAATCACTACTTGTATGGATGTTGACATCATCGATTACAACCTGGCTGTCAATGGCACCAAAGCCAAGCAAATCAAAGTAAAGTACAGCATTCGTATCTTGGAGAATTCCAGTCAGATCAACCGTAACCGTTATGGGGGTCTCGTAGTTTACGGCAAGGCCGGAAGCAATCAGTCCCGGGACATCCACATCAGCGGAGGCATAGGTTACTCCGGAAGCCTGGATATTCAAGAGGGCATCTGTTTCCTGTAACCCGACGGCAGAGCCTAGGAGGCTTTGGCCGGTTGCGCCATCAAGTAATGCTACTTCAAAAGCATCCAATGGTTGATCTAATGTAGCTCCAAGATTTGAAACAAAGAGGGTGAATGTCAGAGTCTGGGCATCGGCCGGGATATCGAATGCCTGGGCCAATCTGGTTAAGTAGTAGTTATCTTCGCTCAGGACAGCTTCGCCATCGGCCCAGGTGACGGATCCTCTGGTGGACCAGCCGGTATAATCACCCGGTTCGAAAGACCCATTAATAATATTGCTACGTTGCGTACCGTTAATCAGATTTAAAGTAGCAATATCAGATAGATCGTCGGTACCATCAATGACACCGCCGGCTATAGATACATTCGACACAACGTAATCCGGCCGGATAAATCCTGTCTGGTTTACAGCTATAGGTCCTTGATTATTTAATGGGCTGGCAACAGTCTGATCACCACGGCCGGGATAATTCCAGTTGTCCAGCACATCAAGCATACGAATATATTCGATCAGGTGATCGGCAACCTGGGCCGGATAGCCGGCAATTTGTTGCACGCCGTTAGAATAACCGAATTCTTGAGCCATCTGATCAGGATCGTCAAATGCCATAGTAAGCATAACATATTGTTCATTGGTCAACCGGGTGGAATTGGGGCCTTGTTCACCCATGAGATTTATACGCGGCACCCATCCGCCCCCATTATAGAAGGGATTGGCATTACTGACATATTCATCGAAAAGACCAAGCTGATGTGCGGTTTCATGCGCCATGGTATGCCCAAAGGCATAACCAAAGGCTTCGGCCGATTCGGCCACGTTGGCGTCCTGAGAGGCATCCCATACGATCAAATTGGACCAGATGGTGTAGGCAATATCACGGCTGTCATAATTAGTGATCTCACGCATGCGGTAGAACTTGGAAGCGGGAGTCAGATTTTCCTGAAGGGTCCGCTGTTCAAGATCAGCCGGATCCCAGTTGAAACCAGGTTGGCGCTCCAATAACATCGTATCAAAACTTGTCCAGGCATAATCCTGCAATGCCTCACCCAGGGCATTTCCAGCCATTGAGGTATCAATGGTAATGGTATCGCTGGGTTCACCGATGCCAACCGCCTCGACGGAAATGATACCTGCATCTGCAAAGTCGCCGTAAATATCGTCGAATGCGTCCATGATACCAGCAATAAACTGGTCCAAAAGAAGAGGATCAAGTTCCTCGGTAGCGGGATTATTGGCGACCGAATTAAAGGCATTGACGAACTTATCCCAGCCGGCATTAGTCGGGTCAGGCCTGTGGTAATAGACGTCTTCGATGGCGTCCTGTAACTGCTCCCTTGGTAGGCGAATTTCCTGCTGCACCTCGGATTCTGCCTTAACTATGAGATTGACATTTACAGCGTCATCAATCATGTCTTCAGTCAACTTGCGTCCATTATGATATATGTCTATCTCCGCGGCAGGATAGTCGGCTTGTCCGCCGGCAGTAAAGGTAAGCCAGGAGAGATTCTCAACGGTTGAATCTTCCAGGCTAAATCCGGCGTCTGAGGCCTGAGTCAATTCGATCGTGGTGCCCGCAGGATATTCGAATCCCATCATATAGGTCGTATCTTCTCGGACCCGTCCCATGTTATAGACTGCGTCATCACGATCGGAATCAGCGATGTCCGGCAGATAGAACATATCGAAACGTCCCTCGGGGATACTTAGAGAGCCGCCAGCGGTGTGTTGTACCCGGTTAACCTCTACTGATGTGGGGAGCAAAATAAGCTCGGTTAACTGGGCATCAGGATCGCTATTGTGTTGGACAAAGAAGTCGTCCGGCAAAATAGCGGTGAAGGTATAGTCTTCCTGGGCGCCGGCATCTAATGAGCTTTCATAGAATAGCATCGATTCATCCTGACCAAACAATTCCACATAATCCCCGAGAGCCGGATCCATAAAGAGCAGATAGTCATTTGGATCAACCCAGAGTTCAAAATCAACAGCTTCGTCCGAGGTGTTTGTAATGGTAATAGTCTGATTATTGACAAGTTCGATAGTAGGAATGGGATCGACACCATTTTTATTAGTGCCGGAGGTTAGTTCATCAAGTGCGCCGCCAGGTACGGCAATTATCTCCTGGGTATGGATCGGATCAATCCCGTTGTCGCCGGTGCGTGGGTCAAAATCAAAGTAGAACAAGGCCAAATCATCTTCATTGCCGCTGCTGTCTTCCAGGGCGAAAACACTCAGCGCCACATTATCAATGTAAATCTGACCGGTAAGGACCGGCTGGAAGTCTATAGTAAGCGAACAAACTTCGCCTCGTACCTCTTCGGGCAGAGTAAGATAGTGGGTGACAAATCCGTTGTTTACAGCATCGGCCGGAATCGAGGGCAGGTGATGTTCGACCCCATTGACCACATCGGTTAAAGTAATATTCACGACGGCTCCGGGGTTGGCGTTGACCACTTGCATGCTGAAATTTAGAGCGGCAACCTCTTCTGGAATAAACATCCGATTATGTATTAACGTACTTGAAAGTATATCCATGTTCACAACGTGGTTGCCGTCAATCGAAACAATTTCGTTGATACCACCATTACCACTTAAAGGTGCCCCGGCGTAAGAGCCGCCATGGAAAGACCAGCCGGGAATGTCATCAGAGAACGGGAAGCGGTTAAAATCATTGATCTCATGGAGATTGCCAGATTCGAAATCACCGTTAAAGATCGTAGGCACCGACTGGATACGAACAGGGGAATCAGGACTATCGGGCTCGGTATTGTCTGTCGTCACATCCTCACCGTATGCCGCATAATCGTCGTAGCCGCCGCCCAGAATACTGTAATACCAGCCCTCGCCTATACCTTCCCAGATAGCCCAGGATTCCTCGTATTCAAAAGGATATGGATAGCCTTGCTCATAGGCAGTGTACCAAGGAACATCGTTATAGGTTATCTGTCTGCCGTTGAGAGCGGTGCGTTCGAACTCTTCATCGATAAGTGTGCGATATATACCATCTTCACCAAAGGTGTCCGTGGAAAGGTTAGTAGTCCCGGCATACCAAGAAGTGACGCGTCCATGTGTACCGGCAACCAAATCATCCTCGGTAAATCCAGCCCGTCCGTCAAGCTGTATGTTGAGATCGGCATCCTCTATCAGTCTGCCGTTGGGAGTAAAGGTCTCATGCGAATTCTCATCGGCAATTTGTTGGAAATAGTTGTCCAGGTAGGCGATGTTTTCCCAGCGCGTAACATCGGGATCATGGAAATCACCGTAATATAGGGTATCAATACCCAAGGTGCCCAAGGCAACTTCCACAATGCGGCCATAGTCAGGATGGCCAATCACGCTACCCAGACTCGATACCGGCAGGTCGAGGCCTGGCTGGTTAAAGTCATGCGGATCCAAGGTTGTCATCTGGATATTGGTCTTATCAGGGATGTAGGTTCCCAGCCGCTGGATAATCTCACTATTGACCACTGTGCCTCGGCTATGACCGATGAAGTGGAAAGGTGCGGCAAAAAGGGTTTGGTTCAATGTTTTGTCAAGCTGAACCAAACTGGTAAACAAAGCGTCCGCGGCGGCTTCGGAGAAGCCGGAATCGCTGATGATGGATTCCTTCATCCAGTTGTTTATCAAGATCAGTGATTTTGTATCATCAAAGGTGGGTGTGCCGCTGCCGTCCGGATTAGTGCCCCATGATCCATCATCCTTGTTATAGTAAAGTATCTCAGCATAGTCGCCGGCATGAGAAATCAGTTTGGCCAGATCGATAGTCCATTCCGGTGGGCCATCTTGTGCCAGAGATTCCGGCTGGAAGCCATGGGTGATGATTGTGATTGTGCCGAATGGATTATTGGGCCCCACCGGATCGGTGGTAAAGGTTCCCCACGCCTGATCCCAGCGATTACCTTCAAGCGTCGTAGCCTCCACACCCCAGTAATACCTCTGGCCTGCGGTGAGCTCTATATCAGAGGGCAGAGTATATTCATATGTGTTAGCGGGAAGTTCGTAGGTAAAGATTCGATGAGGATTGCAATCATCATAGTTATCGACGACATAATCTCCCGGGAACAATCCCTCGCCGGGGCCTAACACACTTACATAGAGTGTACTTATCACGTCCTGATTAATACCGATGACAGCGGGATCAACCTGCCAGGTTAAGGTGGGATTAACAACCAGGCCATCTTCTACCGGAACGGTATCAGGACCGGTCAACTCCAGGAAAGTAGCGGCCTGAGTGGAAACATCACGTCCCCATTTGCCCACAGTAAGCGAGGTAATATGTATATCCCAGCTGCCAAGCATATCCATGGGCGTGTATTCCAGGGTGGACAAGTCGGTGGTTTCAACTATGGCGATCATATTATCAACATCCAGGACTAATACTTCGCCGGCGATCAGATAGCTGGCGAATAACCGACTACCATCCGGAGAAAGCGTTAGATTGTCTGCATAGGCCATCTCTATCGGCGTGGTGGTTCCCATAAGCATGGGGCCGTCTTGCAGACCGAAGGGATCATAGACAACTCCGACTTTGTCGCCGCGAATGCCGGGTGAACCAAAGAAATTGGTCACTTCAAATTCACTGACAAAGGCATATCTGAGATCATCTGTTACAACGACATCCCGAGGATTCAGAATGCTCAAGTAATAGAAATCGGAGCCGGCATAAGGATTGTATAAGGCATTTCTGGTACTGATATTACCGATTTTGGTTGAGACCTCCCGGACGTCAGCCTGGAAATTATCGATATCATTGCTAGTTACATGCACTGTCCCGAAATGCAGGATATTACGGGGCAGGTGGCTTAGCGACATGGTGAAGCCGTTATAGGAATCGAAGGAATAGTCCAGAGCTGTGGTGGCGGGATACCAGTAAGTATAGGCCAACCGGTTCGGATCGCTGGTGGCAGTAAGGCGATAGGGTGTTCCCGGTATATCGATTAGGGAAATAATATCGCGGTATGAGGAATCGGGGTTAGTGCCGTCGGGGGCGTTTTCCGAGTCAATATTGAATACCACAATGTAACCATATTCATCAGGTTGCGATGCTATATATAAGCGTTTGTCTTGAGCCCCTACGGTGATACCTGAGCCGCGCATGTGGGGAGTGCCTAATTGCATGACGGCCACTACCTGGTGGTAATCTGCCGAGTCAGGTCGGATATCAATGACAAAAACAGCCGGGGCATCACCTACGGCGTAAAGGAAACCATCTTCGTGATCGATGGAGATTTCGGTAACTGTAGCACCGCCGGGCATAGTAATGATATTAAAATCCAAATCAGGTCCATCAACATCCACCTGTTGCAGCGTCATAGCGTCTATCACACCGATTCCGCTTACCCCGGAGTTTGTGCTGGGCAGGGTTACATAGGTTCGGGTACGGTCGGCGGTGACCACAGTATCCATCACCCAGCCGTCCATATTAATAGTTTTGATGAGGACATCCTGATCGGTAGCGGTATGGAAAACACCCACGCGGTTATCACCCATAGCCACAAAGCCCAGGCCACCGATTGGTTCCAACTGGTGTGCAGCGCTTTCCATTTCATCAGACACATTCATGACGGAAATATCGGAAACGCCCAATACCACGTTGTCGGGTACTTTAGCTTCGATCTCACTGTAGGAACCGCCCGATGTCACAATATCGGCTGAAACCACAACCGGTTCAGTCGATCTGGTACCGAAGAGAATCTCCATATCATCGCTAAACTGACTTCCGCCAATTACTATGTAGAATTCATCTCCCCTTTGTTCCAGGGTCATAACTTCGATTATCGGTTCTTCCAGGTCCGGTACGTAGGGAATCGTCACTTCTACGGTGACGTCCAATTCACCCGGGTCCATGTGCACAGTAATTTCCTGTGAAGCTACCGGCAGTGAACTCTCTTGGCCCGGACGATAGCTCAACAAACTGAAAGTGGTAGATTCCGCGTACGGTGACGGCAGACCGCCAAATCCAATGCCGCAGCCATAACCGCCATTGAAGGTAAAGGTCAGGGGCAGTGTTGGACTAAGCACCATTGTTTTGGGCTCAAACTTTACGGTCCGCAGTTCGCTGGCCGAATCATTTTTAGCAATTATAAATTGCCCACCTGCACTTAAGCCGGGATATGGAGGTGATGTGGTTCGGGCAATGTGGTCATCACCAACGATACCGGTATCGATAATCAGCCAGATATTATGTTCCAGGCCATTTTCATCCAGCAATGTTGTTGCTTTAAAGAAGTAAACTTCTTCACCTGCAGGAATTGACGGATCTACCGGCATTGAAATCTGAGCCGATTCGGTTAGTTCGGCATCACCGAGATCCAATTCAAAAGCTCCAACATATCCAAACGGCTCGGTCACCGGCATAGTCAGATCAACCTCAGCAACGGCAGTAACAGATACTGTTGCCGGCTCGCTCAGAGCGTTGGGCCCCAATGCTATGGTAGTGCCGTTACCGGCGGCTTGTACCAAACCACCATCGGCGTCGATCAGAGCAGTTTCCACCAGGGCTTGTTCCACCCGGATGGGTACCACGATTTCAGCGGCGTCATTGATAATTGTAAGAGTGGTCGAGCCTGCGGTGACGGGCGAAACATAACCATCTGCGGTAACGGTGATTATGCCCGGGTCCTGTACTAAATAGATGGTTCCTGTAGTTCCCTCGGTCAGATCATTTTGGCCGGCCGTCACACTGAACTGCCTTATGCCGGTAGCCAAATCAAGAGTCAGTGAATCAGGATAGACATCCAGGCCGAAGTAATAGCGATACAATTCATCCATATCTGTCGGTACACCCACAGCTCCGGCTGTTGCTGCTTGTAAGCCGGCGCGCTGCGCGGTAATCACGGTAGGACCGTTGGCCAGAGCTGTGACTCGACCGGTGTCGGAAACAGACATGACGTCCGTATTCCAGGAAGTGTAGGTCAAATAGTCGCCAGCCAGATGCACATCGGCTTGATCTTCAAAATTACCGATTATGACGAGTTGGCTGACCTGGCCGGGATCGAGACGGGGCTGACGATTTTGAATTTCAAAATTCAACAATGCGGCATCACTAACCTGTATTTCAATTGAGGCCTGAGCCGATTCATTAAAGCCGTCATCGGCCACAACAATAATCTCGGCAGGTCCGTTGTAACCATCGTCCGGGAAGAATGTGATGCTTTGACCGTCAGTGGTCATTAGGACCTGTCCGTGGGTGCTCTGGATTATACGGTAATAAAGTGTATCACCATCGGCATCCGTGGCTATCGTATCCAAAGAGATATCAACCTGTAGATCAACATGCGTCAGAATCGGCTCGATGGAATCGTTTACTTCCGGTACACGATTGGACATGAAACCATAATTGTAGATAAGGATCTGCGTATCCGCATAGTCGATCTGACCATTGCCGTCCAGGTCGGCAGCAAGGGAGTAACCCGCATCGCCTTGAGCAGTACCTTGGGCAGTAGAGAGGATCTGGCTATCCAGTCCGTCGATAACACCATCGGCATTGATGTCGCCGGCTATGCTTAGTTCGAGTTCATAGTCTCCCAACGTTAGTCCGTTGGCTCCGGCAATGCTTAGTATATAGTAACCTTCGCTGCCCAGAACAAACAACGCTTCGGCATGTGCAGCATCCTGAACTGAAGAAATCGCGTCAAGTCCGGTCAGAATTGGAACTGCTGGCTCCAATCCACCTGGTTGTCCCGTCACAACGGCTCGAAGAATAATATCACCGGTTGCAGTCGAGGCAATTTCATTGTCGCGAAGTATAAAGCCAAAATGGTGGGTATCATCAATATTCAGGTTGCCAGCGTACGGATGACCTATAAACTGGGTTGTGCCCCCCAGATTTGCTTCCAGTGGTATCGTCTCGGGTTCGTCGTTGTAAATAATAGTAACCGGTGTGGAAGTGTTGGAAAATACACTGACCAGCATATGTTCGTCATCCGCAGCATAACCATAGCGCTGAGTTGCCGCGGATTGCAGATTGCGAACGGCGTTGAGGTTGCCGGCATCATCATAGATGTACTGGATGGTAGCCTGTCCGGGCATGATGACCTGGTCGAGCCGACCGTTATGATCTGTAATGAATGTAAGTCTCTCGCCGTTGGAGGCGATAACACCACTGTCACTGTAATAAAGATGAGCACCCTCGGCGGTTTCAACCTCAGTGATAATACCCTGGGCCGCATCTATGGTATAGAGACTACCATCAGCCGCCTCGAGCATGTAGTCCGCCGCTTGAATAAACGGGTTGGCCGGATGATAAGGTTGTCCGGTAGCCATCTCGTAGAACTGATCACCACCCTTGATGAGTTTTATTTGGGCGGCTTGCAGGATATAGTCCACACCTGAATCCGCCTGCCAGGCCGGAATGTAATAGGTAACGCCGGCAATCTTATGGGCTTCCGGACTGAAGGTAAATGCAATTCGTTGCCCGTCGGGAGCTGTCAGGTAAAGGCGTGTGCCCTGCATCAGAGCATTGTAAATATTCAAGTGTTCCTGGCCGGTAGGCTCAATATCAATCTGTAAGTTCAGGTCACGCCCGGCCATGAACCAGCCCGGTCCCCACTGTCCCTGTTCATCACGACGGAGGGAATCATAGATTCTGATCAGGTTGAAATCGTGTCCGTCCAGTGAGACCGTCAGGTCGGTCTCTTGACGCTGATAATCACCTGTTTTGTCAGTAGTATTGACCTCGATCAATGTTTCAGTCTGACTATCGCGTCCTCGAATGTCCTGGGCAGAGAGTCGAAGTTGATAAAAACCGTTTACCCATTCGGCCGGATCAATCTGGGCAAGTGCTACATTGGTAACCACATCATCACCACGGGCGAGTTCCGTAAACTGATTGCTTCCCCAGGTAGCAATCTCAAGCACCCAGGAATCCAGGTTGGAATCGTACACTGAACCAAGGATGTCCACCGGGGCGGCGAGAATAGCATGATTCAGTGATGCATCAAGACTGACATCCGGAGGTAGGCTGTCCGACGGATCGCGGACTTTCAGGAAAGTTTCAGCGCCGCCGGTAATGCCGTCGGCATCGGTGGCCGTGGCCTCAACAAGGAATTTACCCAGTCCGGGGGGTGTAATCCAGACACGGCCCTGATCGTCCAGAGTCAGTAGTTGCCCATCGAAACTGACCTGCAAATCAGCGATGTCGGCTAAACTGTCGGCGATAGCGTGTATCAGGACCTGGTGTCCGGGCAGGGCCGGGAAACTCGGTGTTAACTCGATAGTGACCTGGGGTGGAACCGGCTCGATTAAAGCACGAATTACAATTGATTGTGACACGGTGGCCAAGCCGTCTGTCACCTGGAAGGTCACGATGTGATCACCGGTCTGACCGGGACCGGGAGTCCAGGTTACCATACCGGTTTGTTCGTCCAGTGACGCTCCTTCCGGCAGACCTGTGGCACTGTAGGTCAAGGTTGTGTTTAAATCGGCATCCATAGCGCTGACCTCAAAGACCAGCGGTCTGCCGAGAACCGCGGTGTGGTCCGAGGTGCTTAGTTGTGGTATGCGGTTGACATTGTCAATTCGCACTTGCACATCCATGCTGTCCTGCAGACCAGCGGTGTCCCGTGCAGAGAAGGTAATGGTATATTCGCCGGCCTGTTCGTATCCGGGCGTCCACTGGAACTTACCGGTTGATTGATTGAAATTAGCTCCCTGAGGCATACCGGCCAGGACGCTGTAAGCCACGACATCACCATCGGCGTCACCAGCTACTATAGTAAAGTCCAACGCCGTATTTTCTCGTCCTGACTGCAAGGGCATGTACACCAGTTGCGGCGCTATGTTGGTATTGGTAACTTCAATAGTGATGGTTTCGCTGCTACTGCCTTGTCCATCTCCAACCGAGAAAACAATGTCAGAATAATGACCGGCCTGGTACAGATTGGGAGTCCAGGTCATTACTCCGGTTTGGGGATCAAACTGGGCGTTGGCAGGCATGTTGTCAGCACTATAGGTCAAAGTATCGCCGTCATCATCATGTGCATTCAGAGCTAAAACTAATTCTTCGCCTTCCGCGATAGTTCGGCTACCTACCGGTGCCAGTACTGGAGCCTGGTTTTGATCCTTAACGATTAAGGTTATTGACTGATTATCCGACTTGATCTTAGCCGGATTACCGTTACCGTGATCTGTAACCGTGAAAGTTACGTTGTATGTCCCTATTTCGGCTGCGGTTGGAGTCCAAGTTAGATCGGCGGTTCCGTAAATAGCACCGGGTGTCAGAACGGCACCGGCGGGCAATCCGGATAATCCGAAGTCTAATGTTTCCTGGTCCAGGTCGTGAGCTTGTACGGTTAAAGTAAAGGGCTCATCCGCAACCGCAACCTTATCCCCGATATAATCCCAAATAGGCGGCTCATTTTCATTAAGAACTGTCAGGACAAAGGAAACCGAATCGGTCAACCGGGCCCGTTCGCCCTGGCCGTCCCCGTCATCGGTTGCGGAAACCGTTATAGTATAATCACCCCGTGTCCCGGCCGGTCCGGGAGCAAAGTGGAATGTTGCAGTCCCGTCGCCATTGTCGGTGAAGGTAGAGAAATCGGGAATAGGATAACCCGGCAGAGAACTGGCAGCCGTCAGGGTAATCGGATTACCGTCAGCATCGGTAGCTTGTACCGTCCAGTCCAGCGTTGCTCCGGCCTGCACTTCCAGATTAGGTATCATCTGCAGTTCTGGCCGTCGGTTGAAATTCAGCACCGTAATTGGTAGTGTAGTACTAGTAGTCAGGTTTGTGCCTGTGCCGTTACCATCGTCGGTCGCCGTAAATCGGACCAGGTAGGTTCCGGCGGCCTCAAAATCGGGCTGCCAGGTGAAAATCTGAGTTTCGCTGTCGTAGGTTGCACCAGGCGGCAGATCTTCGACTGTATAATTTATAGATGGAATCACACTGTCATCATCTATGACCAGATCACCGTTCTGGTCGCGGATGGGTGAACGATAGCCGGGATTATCCGGATCCCAGGCTTGTACCTGAACGACCATATGCTCGCCTTCAAAGACAGACCAGCCATCCAGCTCATCAAATACCGGTGCCCCATTGGCATTAAGAACCGTCAATGTCATCGACTGCGTTACGCGCGACAAGCCATTACTGACGGTAAAGGGAATCTCATAAACGCCAGCCTGGTAGTAATCAGCCGTCCAGTCGAAAAGGCCTGATTCAGGATCCAGAAAAGCTCCCGGCGGGAGCATTGAACTGGAATAGGTTATTGGATCGCCATCCGGATCATTACCTTTTAGATAGAACCGCAGTCGGTCACCTTCGGTCATGGTCCGATCGGCCGGCGGAGTTAACTGCGGACCACG
>Ga0272442_10002623_pt1 | contig 25866 bp, 24 predicted proteins | sample SSMForm2O_FD_200262 | JGI IMG/M metagenome (GOLD analysis project Ga0272442, IMG submission 200262) | Marine sediment archaeal communities from Little Sippewissett salt marsh, Falmouth, MA, United States - SSM-Form-2O | ecosystem: Environmental > Aquatic > Marine > Wetlands > Sediment ... | reverse complement strand
GGAGCTCAAGGCCGCGTACACAGACCAGATACCGCTGCTACTCTTCGTGGGCCAGGACAGGACCCACGACGGGGAGGTATACGGCGGCACCCCCGGCCCCCACTACCTGAGCTTCACCGAGGTGGGTGGCCAGCAGCGCCTCGTCCAGCCATGCGTGAAGTGGGGGGACGCCCCCGAGACCAACGCCAACATCCTCTCCACCATCCAACGGGCATACCAGATCGCGTCGAGCGACGTGAAGGGCCCCGCCCTCCTCAGCGTCTCCAGAGAGATGATGTTCGAGAAGACGGAGACCATGAGGCTGCCGCCGATGACCGCTCCGCCTTCACGGGTAACCGCTGAGCCCGGGACACTGCACGAGCTGAAGGAGACGCTGGTGGAGGCAGAGAACCCCCTCATCTACACCAGGTACCTCGGCCGGAACCACGGGGCTGTGGCCTCGCTGGTGGAGCTGGCCGAGCTGCTGAATGCCCCCGTGTTCGAGCTGCCCGGCTACATGAACTTCCCCACGGACCACCCGCTCCACATGGGCACCACTGTCTCCCCCTACCTGAAAGAAGCCGACTTCATCATGGTCATCGACAGCAGCTCCTGGCCGCCGTGGTACCCCCCGGGGAGCATCCGCGAGAAGACCGAGGCCAAGATAGTCTTCATGGACCTCGACCCCTTACAGCTGAAGTACCCCACCTACGGGTACCCTGCGGACCTCCTCGTGAAAGCCGACTCCAGCGTGGCAGTGCCCCAGCTCGTGGAGCTCGTCAAAGCGGAGAGGCTGGACACGGACGCGGTTCAGGCCCGCGGCGAAAGATGGGCGGCAGAGCACAGACGCATAAGGGACGAGCTTAAGAAGAAGGCTCTCGCCGTCAAAGACGAAACACCCATCGACCCCCGTTGGCTCTGCCACTGCATAAACAGGGTCATCGACGAGGAAACCGTAATAGTGAACGAGACCATCACCCACGGCGGCGTCATCCATCAGCACATAGAGAGGAACCGGGTCGCCCCCGGCACCCAGTACGAGTCCACAGGCCCGGTGGCGCACACGGGCCTCGGCCAGGGGATGGGGATAGCCCTGGGGGTCAAGCTCGCCGACCCGAAAAAGACCGTTGTAGCCCTCGAAGGCGACGGTACCTTCAACTACAACCCGGTGCTGGCCTGCCTCGGGGCATCTCAGGAGCACGGAATCCCCTTCATGACCGTGATCTACAACAACGGGTGCTACGCCGCCATGAAGGGCCACGCCCGCTACTACCCGGAAGGCTACTCGGTGACAAGCGACAAGTACTACGGTGTAAGCTGCGGCCCCACCCCCAGCTACGCTAAAATCGCCGAGGCCTTCGGCGGCTACTCGGAGACCGTGGAAGACCCCGGACAGGTTGAACCCGCGTTACGGAGGACCCTGAAACACGTGCGAGGGGGGGCGCTGGCCCTGCTCGACGTGAGGCTCAGAAGATGACGCGGTGCGAAGCCCCACTTTTTTATTACCTGTGGGTTTAATTCTGGAGTATGGCGATTAGAGCCGTCGTGTTCGACCTCTTCAAGACCCTCGGCGAGTTCGAGCGGACCATCACGGACGAGGACGCCACGTCCCTGCTTAGAGACGGGGGGTACGAGGTATATCCCCAGGCTTGGAGACACGCGTTCAGCTTCGTCGTCTTCGTAGACTACCCCAAGCAGGGATTCGATTCACATGAAGCCTTGTTCAAACAGGTCTTCAGACGCCTTGAAGTCGATGTAGACGACGACGCCGTACATGACCTAGCCGACATGTTCAGGGGCAGCCCGTTCAGGCTCTACCCCGAGTCGCTTGAGGCCGTGAGGCGCGTCCACAGCATGTGGTTGAATACCGCGATAGCGACTTCGACGCCCAAGCCGTTCTTCAGGACAGGCGTCAAGCCCATTGCGGAGTACATCGACTTCATCTGCACTGGTTACGAGGCGGGCTACGAGAAATCCAACCCCCGCATATACAAGGTCGTCTCGGACAGGCTGCAAGTCAAACCGGAGGAGACTGTCGTAATAGGCGACGACCCGGTTCTGGACATCTACAACGCCAAGAGGCAGGGGATGAGGGCGATACACATACCGAGAGAAGCGGAGCTCTCCGAGCTCGCGGACGGCGTAGCTGGGGACGTCCTAGAGGCGGTTAAGATAGTCGAAGGGTGGGTATAGAAGGGTTGGTGCTCCCGCCGGGATTCGAACCCGGGATCTCCGGCTCGAGAGGCCGGAATCCTTAACCGGACTAGACGACAGGAGCACGGTGCATTCTATACAAGACGCATATTTAAAAAAGTATAGAAAGTTACCTAGAAGCGTCGAATCCATGGTTACACAATAAAATCTAGATACCCATGCCGGGATGGCTGACCAAACTTGGATCAAACTTGGAGATTCAGCTGCCGTGTTAAATGTATCGAGCGGGACTACGTATCCTTTAAATCTAGGTAGGGGTCTACTATGTAAATCTGGCTAAGCGGCGATGCTATACGATGGATCTTCTCGACATAACCATACTCTCGGCGGAGGGGCTCAGGGAGAGGAAGTTCAGGGTAGCCCTCAACGTCATAGGCATCCTCGTGGGGTGCGCGGCCGTCACGGGGCTCGTCTCCCTCGCCGACGGCATGAACACCCAGGTCAGGGACCAGCTCAGCGTCATAGGGGCCAACACCCTGTTCGTCGTCCCCGAGGACGCCAAAGACGCGGCCATGAGCCTCAGCGCCACCCAGATAACCAGCCAGGACAGCGTCAGCTGGCGCGACCGGGAGACCATTCAGGACACCGGGGGAGTCAGAGATACCTGCGAGATAATAATGGGCGGCGGCTCATTCACCATCAAGGGAGAGCCCTACACCGCCAAGGTGTTGGGCGTGGGGGATAGCTTCCAGGAGATCAACAAAGACGTCAAGATGACCGAGGGAAGGTTCTTCACCCGCGGCGACAAGGCGGTGGCCTTCGTGGGGAAGAACGTCGCTCACCCCACCGACATGGAAGAGCCGATACTCGGTGTAGGGGATAGGATAAAGCTCGCAGTCAACGTCAGGGGAGAGGAAAAAGAGATCACCCTCAGGGTCGTCGGCGTCCTGGAGGAGCATGGAACCATGTTCGGGCTGGACGTGGACAACGTCATAGGAATCCCGTTCAGGACATACGACCAGCTCTACGAGCAGGGAGGAAGCTGCGCCATAGTACAGGTCTACGTCAGGGACTCCGACGACGCGGAGGAGGTGGCCGAAGACCTGGAGGAACGGCTCGGCGGCGACTTCTTCGTGGTGTCGCCCAAGGCGGCCATAGACGTGCAGGAGCAGGTCACGGGGACCGTTCAAGCCGTGCTCGGTGGCATCGCGGCCATAAGCCTCTTCGTGGCTGGCCTCGGCATCGTCAACACCATGGCGGTCTCGGTGAACGAAAGGACGAAGGAGATAGGGACCATGAAGGCCATAGGGGCCAACAGCGTGGACATCATGCTCCTCTTCCTGAGCGAGGCGGCGTACACCGGCATCATAGGCGGCGTAGCCGGGTCAGCATTGGGCTTCGCCCTAGGGAAGATGGTGGGCAACATCGTAGGGCTACCCGTGGAAACCAGCCTGCCCCTAGGGCTGGCGGTGATGGCCTTCTCCATAGTAACGAGCATACTATCTGGGGCGGGCCCCGCCTACCGCGCCTCTAAGCTGGACCCCGTCAAGGCGCTGAGAAGCGAATAGACTCACCTAAGGTACGCGCGTATCAGCCGGATTATCTTCATGGGGCTGCGCTTGACGAGCCCCGCGACGGTAGCAGCTACATTGGTGCCGTTCGCCAGCGAGAGAACGTCGTCGTTGGTGATGACCTCGGACAGAGTGTTCAGGTCGTCGTCCGAGAACCTGTCCAGCATCTCCAGCACCCTGCCGCTGTCCCTGATCCGTTTGCCCCAGTACTCGTCGAACTCCGCGCGGTAGGCGGAGAGCCGTTTCTCTGACACGTCGCCCTCCTTCACTGCCTCGGCGGCTACCCTGCCCGCCATCTTGCCGGCCTCTATGGAGCTGTGGATGCCCGCCCCCGTCATGGGTATGAGCTGACCCGCCGCGTCGCCTACAAGCATCAACCCGTCCATTACGATCCTGTCGAGAGTGCCGCTCACGGGGCAGATGCCTCCGCCCTTGTTCAGTATCTTGGCGTTCCTGAACCGAGGGTCCTGGGCGACGAAGTCCTTAAGGTACTCTATGGGCGGCTTGGTGTGCTTCACACGAACCCCCAGGCCCACGTTGGCCACCTCTCTCCCCTTGGGAAACACCCAAGCGTAGCCCCCCGGCGCGTATTTCTCGCCCATCCAGAACTCGTTGACGCTCGGGGTCTCCAGGTCGAGGCCGCCCAGCCTGTACTGGGCGCACGTGACGTAGTCTCTGAAGTACCTGTCGAGACCCGCGGAGCGTCGCGTTATGCTCCAGTGGCCGTCGGCGCCGATGACCACCTTGGCCATGAACTCGACCTCCTCCCCCATGTGGACCGTCTTGACGCCCACGACTCGGCTCCCATCCAGAACGACTCCGGTGGCCCTCGTCTCGGTCATGAGCCTGGCGCCCGCCTTCTCAGCGTTCTCGGCGAGGGCTCTGTCGAAGACTTCCCTGTTCAGCGTGTACCCTGTCCAGTCCTCGCTCGTTAGGTCCACGGTGTTCCCGTTGGGCGCCACTATCCGGGCCATGGTGATCTGCTGAGAGATATACGGAGGCTCGGCCACGAGCCCCCCGTCACGGATGCCGCCGATGCTTAGCCCCTCGGCGCAGTACACCGGCGTTCCGGCCACGGGGTGCTCCTCGATGAGGATCACGTCGACGCCGTTCTCGGCCGCCGCCCTGGCGGCCATGCTGCCGCCCGGCCCCGCGCCCACCACGAGCACGTCACACTGAATGGTAGCCATCTTAAGCCAGAATGATGCCCCCGGGAGAAATATATTATCCTATCGCTCAAGGACCTTCTTGGCCGCTATCTCTATGTCCCTGGCCTTCACGGTCTTGCGGCCCGCGTGTTTGGCGAAGTCTATGGCCTCCAGGGCCATCTTCATGCCTATTTTCTCTAAGGCATGTCCAAGGGCGATTGCACTCTCCTCGCTCACCCTGTCGGCGCCAGCTCTCTTGATGAGCTTGTGCATCGGCGCCACCTTAATCTCGTTGGGCATCCTGTTCCCTTCTATTTCCTCTTTTCGTTTCGAAGAATATTTAATACTTGCGAACCTTTCCGCCGAGAGGGCTAGATTATTCCTTTTTTCATTTTTTAACTCTATAAGATGGATTTTAAACCTGAACGCCCTCGAACCCCCTGCGGATTTCTTTATTGATGGGCGTGTCTCGGGTTACATCAGTCTTAAATCGGGTTCAACTTAACCCCCTCTGAATGGGTTTCATCGAGAAAGCGTTGAAGCAAAGGGGCAGGCTGACCGTGGCAGCCGCCATACTTGTGTACACGGCGGCGTTGTCATGGTACACCGTCTCGAAACACAACTCGTTCTCTACCTACGCGTGGGACCTCGGCATATTCGACCAGTCGTTCTGGACGACGGTGAACCTGGGCATGGTCTTCTACAACACCTGTGAGCAGCACCTCGTGGATTCGGGTAGCTTCTTCGGCGTACACTTCAGCCCCATACTCTTCCTGCTGGTCCCGTTCTACTACCTCCACCAGTCACCCGTGACCCTGCTGGTGCTGCAAAGCCTCATACTGGGGCTCTCCGCTTACCCGTTATACCTCATCGCGAGGACGAGGCTGCCCGAGGAGACGGCGGCTACGCTGGCCGCCGTGTACCTGCTGCACCCCGCCCTCCACGGCGTCAACTCCTACGACTTCCACGTCCAGAGCATGCTGCCCCTCATATTCAACTACCTCCTGCTCTACACCCTGCGCTGGGACGCGAAGCGCATGGTCGCCGCCTCCATACTGGCGCTGTCGGTCCAGGAGCAGGTCGTGGTGGTCATGCTCAGCTACGTGGCCTTCCTGGTGGTCCACCGAACGCTTCAAGGGGCGAGGTGGCGGGAAAAAGCCGCCCTACGAAGCGAGATAGCGCCCATCCTGGCGGTGCTCGCAGTCACGGTGCTCTGGGGTGCCATCTCGGCCGGCGTGCTGAACCACTTCAATCCCGACGTGCCCAAACACCTGAGGGCGGGCCAGAACTTCGCGATCCTGGAGGTGGACTCGCCGACGCAGGTCCCCCTGCGCGTCCTCACCGACCCCGACAAGGCCTTCAGGGCCGTCTCCTACGACTGGCTCGATAAAAACGTATACGCGCTCTCCCTGTTCACCCCGACCCTGTTCCTCGGCCTCCTCAGCCCAGCCACCCTCATACCCACCATCCCCTGGTTCGCCGTCTCCGTGCTTTCCAACTACCCGCCCTATTACAGGCTGGGGTTCCAGTACCCCACCCTCGTACTGCCCTTCATATACGTCTCCCTCGTCATGGGCCTGGAGAGATTGAGCCAGTCTCTCAAGGATGACAACAGCGTAAGCCTCAGAGCCGTCGTCAAGGGGCTGCTAGTCGTCGGCGTCGCCAGCTGCATCGCGTTGAGCCCCCTGAGCCCCTTCACAGACGGATTCAGCCTCAGCCCCGCGTACATAAAGCCAGCCGCCGGCGAGAGGAATCAGCGGCTCACGGAGATGCTGGCGCTCATAGAACCTAACGCCTCCGTGCTGACCCAGGACAACATCTTCCCCCACGTAAGCGACAGGCTGGAAGCCTACGTCATGGTGCCCGAGATAGCGCAGGACCCCGAGACGTGGCGCAGGGCCAACTCCACGCTCATGGCCCTCAGGACCGACTACATACTCCTCGACATGGAGACCGACCCCCACGGCACAGCCAAGACCGCGTTCCACATAGTCGCCCGGGGCAACTACAGCCTCCTCGCCTTCTACGACAACATATACCTATACCAGATGGGCGGCGGATCTGCGCCCCTCCTCTACGAGCCCATGTCCGCCACGTACGGCCCCAGGGACCTCATACCCATGAACGCCGAGATAATCAGGGACCCCAACTCCACCACCGGCGAGGCCATCCGCTACCTGGACATGAACCGAAAATCCAGCACCATATGGTACGGACCCTACGAGACAGCGCCCGAGGGAAACTACACCGCCGTTTACAGGCTCAAGACGGGCAACCACACCCTGACAGGCGTCATACTCCTCGACGCCAGAACCAGGGGCGAGACCCTCGCCAACACCACCGTGGACTCGAGCCGCCTCCCCGAGGGCGGGTGGCACGACATAATCCTCGAGTTCAGCAACGACGCCGTGTCCACGGACCTCGAGCTAAGGGGCATACTCCTCAGCGGCTACACAGACGTGCTCCTGGACCGTGTGCGCCTCACGCAGAGGTGAGGGTAAACGTTTAAAAGCACGGCACAGGTGATTAAGGCGCACAGGTGCGGTTGTTTGGGTAAGGTACGCACGGAGATGGTGAAACGGATAAGCCTGGAGCTGCTGGACATGTACCCGTACAGCTTCCAGCCCGAGTTCGAGCCCAACAAACAGTTCCTCAAGGAGATAGGGCTAGACGTCTCCAAGAAGCTACGCAACTGGATCGCCGGCTACATAACCACCGTCGTCAAGTCGGACCTGCTCGCCGAGGCCCAGGAGGCCGCCGAGGAAGCCCTGGAAGAGATCCAGTAGCCCGACCTCCGACAAGATTTTAACAAAGGCGAACAATTCAAATTGGATGTCCAGCCAGCCCGTCGCATACATGATAGACCACGAGGGGCTCAGACTAGACGTAGCCCTGGCCCCCACCGGGAGGCTCCTCATCCACGAGGAGACCATACCGACGCGCATACGCAGCTTGGGCGACCGGATCAAGCGCGACGGCGTCCAGTCAGCCCCCATAATCGTCGACCGAGGCACGTACGTGGTGCTGGACGGCATGCACAGGACCGCCATAATGGCGGAGCTGGGCTGCAGGTTCACCTGCGTCTGCCTCGTCGATTACCGTGACCCGAGGATAAAGGTGCAGCGGTGGTGCCGAGCCATAAAAGGCCCCTTCAGCGTAGGTGAGATGGATGAAGCCATCACCGCCGTCGGCTTAACCTTAGAGCCCATCGAACCGGCGGGTAGCCTCGACCAAGAGAGCAGCCTCCTAATAGTCTGTAAAGACCAGACGTACAGGCTGGACCGTGGCGGAGACGACCTGCTCAAGACGTTCAAGCAGAGCCACGAGCTGGAGAAGCTGCTGGCGGCGAGGGGGCACCGGATACGCCACCTGACGGAGGCCGAGGCCCAGAGGGGGTTGGAGTCGGGCGAATACCAGGCGGCGCTGTTCCCCCCCAAGGTGGAGAAGAGGCAGGTCGTGGAGACCGCGATGCAGGGAAAGGTCTTCACCCCCAAGGCGACCCGGCACAGGCTGCCCGCCAGACCCGTACAGGTCAACGTGCCACTGCGACTCCTCAGGGACCAGTCCATCAGCCTGGAGGAGGCAAACGCGCGGCTGCGCCGCATGATCATGGAAAGGAGGCTGACCAGGTACGAGCCCGGCGCAGAGTGGATGGGCCGCGCCTACGACGAGACGCTATACGTCTTTAAGCCCTAGGAACCGCCGCACCTGCTTACCGGTGAACCCTATCTCCGTGAGCTTCACAGCCAGCTCCTCCTCGGGCACCCCCTCCGCTAGCAGCTTCTCCCTGATGTCCTCGATGCTCTCCCGCGGCTCCCAAGGGTATATTATCCACTTGTCAGCAGACTCGGCGTAATAGTCCGGCTTGAAGTTGCTCCACGGCTTGTGGTGCAGGGTGGCTATCCTCACCTCCCTTGGGCAGAGGCCCTCCACGTACTCCTTCACCACCCTGAGGCTGCTACCCGAGTCGGCGACGTCGTCCACGACAAGAACGTTGAGGCCAGCGATGTCCGCGTTCAGCGGGTACTTCACCTGGGGCTCGTCGCTCCTCTCGTTGACCCCCGCGTAGTATATCACTTGGAGGCTCGCCAGGCTCCGGATGTTAAGCTCGTCGCTGAGTATCCTGGCGGGGTCGAAGCCGCCCCGGCTAACGGCCACGATGATGTCAGGCGTGAACCCGCTCTCGGCTATCTGGTCTGCGAGATCCTCGGACAGACGCTGCACGTCCATCCAGGTGAGATAGAGGTACGCCTCGTTGGTCAAACCCTCGCCCCCGCGGGCCCTTTAACTTCATGAAGCCTGTTTTAAATAAAGCGCTTCCGGTATCCACCGTATGACGAACCTGAGCGACGACCCGGCTCGATGGATGGAGAACGCGATCAAGGGCTTCATGGCGGGCCCCGTGAACAGCATGGGTAAGTGGGGCGGCGAGCCCGCGTGGGCCGAGCCCCTCGTCGGCTACAGCAGCGGCGCAGACCCCCTCTACCAGTTCTACAAGCGGGACATAGGCGGCTTCTACCTGTCGCCGCTGGAGCTCATAGGCCACGCCTACCCGGATAGGGAGTTCGAGGCGGAGGGGCTCACGGTGGTGAGCTGGATACTGCCCCAGACCGAGGCCACCAAGAGGGACCACAGGAAGGAGACCCACTTCCCCAGCGAGCGGTGGGCGCGGTCCAGAATATTCGGGGAGGAGGTGAACGTCAGGCTCAGGGAGCACGTCGTGGAGAGACTCAGAGAAGAAGGCGTCGAGGCGGTCGCCCCCATGCTCTCACCGCTGTGGAGGGGAGCCACCTCCGAGAAGTACCTTTACGCCTCCACCTGGTCCGAGAGGCACGCCGCGTACGCCGCCGGGCTGGGCACCTTCGGGCTCAGCGACGGCCTCATAACGCCCCGGGGCATGGCCATGAGGACGGGGAGCGTCGTGGCGAACATAGTGATCGAGCCCACGCCCAGGCCCTACACGGACCATCACGCCTACTGTCTGTTCTACTCGGGCGGCGGCTGCCGCGGATGCATCGAGCGGTGCCCCATAGGAGCCATAACCGAGGAGGGGCACGACAAGAAGGCTTGCCGTCTGTATGTGGACATGACCCGGGAGTACGTGCGCCGACACTACGGGTTCAAGGGGTACGGGTGCGGGTTCTGCCAGACAGACGTGCCATGCGAGTCAGGCATACCTAAAAGTTGTTAACGGAAAAAACGGGGGAAAAAGAGACTCTAATTGGTCTCTGGGGTGACTGAGCCGTCCTGTTCGACGGAGCCAGTCCACTGGAAGACCGGGTCGGCGTCCACGGTGATCTCCACGCTGTAGACGGGCTTCCAGACAACCGGGAAGCTGACTTTGACTGTCCAGCCTTCCGATGTGTACTGGAGCGTGCTGTACCCCAGCAGCCCCTCGGGTGTCAGGTTCTCCATCTCCCAGGAGCCGTGCTCCGTCAGCTCGGGGTGGCCGGCCTTGACGTACTCCACCGCGATGTCCCTGGCCTCCTCGGGGCCCAGAATATCCGTCTGGGTTGGCGCTAGGCTGGTGGATTGTTCAGTCACAGTTGAGCTCTGGTCGACCGTGCCGTTCCAGTTGAATGCGGGCTCCCCGCTGAACTCGATCTCCACCTCGTACACTGGACGCGCCACGACGGCGTGGCCCACGTGCACGGTCCAGTCTCCCGCCGCATAGATCAGCTTGGTGTACCCGAGTACCGGTGGTTGTCCACCCTCGTGTATCTCGGCCCACTCCACGGGTGCAGTCAAGCCTGAAAGCCCGTAGCGCTCGATGACGTAGGCGACCGCAGCGTCCCTGGCCATCTCGGGTGGGAGGAGCTCGGAGACGACCTTCTCCCTCTGGTTCACCTCGTCCCAGACGCCGTCGATGACTGCGCTAAGCACCCGGCCGTCGCTTACGGTCACCCTCATCACGTGACGAGTGATGACCTGAGCCAGAGCCTGACCGGTCCGGTCACCGTAGCCCGCGTGGCTGCACTCGAACGCGACGGTGATGAAGTACTGGACGGGGTAGCTCTCGGCCGCCACGATGTCCACGACCTCAATCGAGCCGGGTACGCCGTCGAAGCTGAAGGTCGGCGAGCTCATGACGAACTCCATGGCCAGTTCCTCCGCCTCCGCGGGCGTCGTGTCGTCGTGTATCACAGGAGTCTGTCGAAGCTCATCCCACTCGTCGTCTATCACGGCCTCCACAACGGAGCCGTCCTCCACAGTGATTGTGATCACGTGGTCGGTGACCACCGTGGCCACCATCTGGTCGGACCTGTCGCCGTAGCCAGCGTGGGCGCACGTGAACCCTATGACGACCGTCCAGACGGCGTCCGGAGTCTGGGCCTTATACGAGTCCAGAACCCGCCTGGAGCCCTCGACTCCGTCCCAGCTATAAGTCGGCGCCTCAGACAGGAAACTGGTAGCCGCCTTCACCGCCGCTTTCTCGTTGAAAACCGGCGTGGTCTGCCAGGCGTAGATGGACAGAGCTGGAAGAGCCCCGATGACTAGGATCGCGATCAACCATGTCTTAGTTGTGTTCATCTTGGTTCACTATCCCCTGATGAGCGGTGTCGAGTATAATGCTACCGTTTAGAACAGGTGTTCCAACCCGTAGAACGGCCAGGGGAAACACATAAACCGGTTCCCCATCTCTTTCAAACAAAGGAGAGAAGCAAGTGACACGCGCGTTATTCGTGGGCAGGTTCCAGCCCTTCCACTACGGGCACCTGTACGCGATAGAGAAGATACTGGAGGAGTGCGGCGAGCTGGTGCTTGTGGTGGGCAGCGCCCAGATGAGCCACGAGCACGACAACCCCTTCACGGCCGGGGAGCGCATCGAGATGATCCGCGCCGCCCTCGACGCCGCGGACGTGCCGGCTGACAGGTACATGATCATACCAATACCCGACGCACCCGCCCACAGGGTGTGGGTGAGCGCCGTGGAGAGCCAGACCCCGCGCTTCGACCTCGTGTACAGCAACCAGCCCCTGACCAGACGGCTCCTCATAGAGGCGGGGTACGAGGTGAAGCACATACCCATGTATCATCGCGGCAAGTACGAGGCATCAGAGATAAGGCGGAGGATGCTCGAGGAGGAGGACTGGAGCGACCTGGTGCCCCCGGAGGTCTACAGGGTAGTCGATGACATAGACGGCGAGGAAAGGGTAAGGGACCTCGCCAAGACGGACTCGGTGAACGCGGGGAGGCGCTAAGGTGCCGGAGTATATCAAGCTGAGCCCGGAGCTCCGGGAAAGGTTCCCCGGGCTTGCAGCCCAGATCGTCAGGTTCACCGGTGTCACCGTAGCCAGGGAGAGCCCCGAGCTGGAGAGGTACAAGAAAGAGGTCGCCGACAGGATACGGGCTCGGTGGGATGTCGAGGAGCTGAGGGAGCACCCCACGTTCAGGGCTTATAGAGACTTCTTCTGGAGGATGGACATCGACCCCACCAAGACCAGGCCCGCAGCCGAGGCCCTCATAAGGCGGGTGCTCAGAGGCAACCCCATCCCAAAGATAAACATGTGGGTGGACGCCTACAACCTCGTCTCCATGGAGTCCGCGATCCCCGTCGCCAGCTTCGACTCCGACCTCCTTGAGGGCCCGCTGCTCATGAGGGAGGCGGAGGAGGGCGAGGAGTTCCTCGGGATAGGCATGAAGAAGCCCGTCGTACTGAGCGGGGGAGAGGCCGTGATAGAGGACGGGAGGCGCCTAGCCGCCATTTACCCGTACAGGGACGCCGACCACAGCAAGGTGACCATGAAGACGAGCAGCGTCATCATGCTCATGTGCGGCGCACCGGGGATAACCCTGGAGGAGCTGGAGGAGAGCGCCGACTTAGCCGCAAGGGTCCTCCCCCGTTTCTGCGGGGGGACTAACTCAAAGTAAAGGCCATGATAACCGTAGACGGCTCCATAATGGAGGGAGGCGGGCAGCTGCTCCGCATGGCCACCGCATACAGCGCCATCCTCGGGGAGCCCTTCACCATCCACGGCGTCAGGGCGGGGCGCAGCCAGCCCGGCCTCAGGCCCCAGCACCTGACGACTCTGAGAGCAGCGGCGGAGCTTACGGGGGCCGAGGTGCGAGGCGCAGAGTTAGGCTCCACTGAGATCACGTACAAGCCGGGAAACATCAGAGGCGGCAGGTACCGCTTCGACATAGGGACGGCTGGCAGCGTGACCATGCTTCTACAGTGCTTGGCTCCCATCGCGGCTTACGCGGACAGACATGTGGAGATACTCGTCACCGGGGGGACCGCGGTCAAATGGTCGCCGCCCACACCGTTCCTAGAAAACGTGGTTTGGCGTGCCTTCGAATCCATGGGGCTAAGCTGCAGCCTGAAGTCGAGGCGCCACGGGTTCTACCCCAAGGGAGGAGGAGAAGCCGCGGCGCACGTGGAGCCTGTTGAAACCTTGAAGCCTTTCACGCCCATACACGAGTCCATCGGCATGATCCACGGAGTGTCCCTCTGCGGGCGTCTGCCCAGACACGTCGCCGAGCGGCAGGCGGCGTCAGCCGCCGAGGCCCTGAGAACGTCAGGCTTCAAATCCAGCATCTCCGTCACTCACCTGGAGGGAGACGAGTCGCCCTTCTCTCCGGGTAGCCTCGTCTGCCTCTGGGCGGACCACATGTTTCTCGGGTCCGACTCTCTTGGTGAACGAGGGAAGCCGGCGGAGAAGGTGGGACGTGAGGCCGCCGCAGGCCTCGTGGAGAACATCAGGACGGGGGCCACGGTGGACCTCCACACCTCGGACCACATGATACTCCCGTGCTCCCTCGCCGACGGAGAGTCAAGGTTCACCACGAGCAGGCTGACGCTTCACACGCTCACCGCCGTGGAGCTGGCCAAGACGTTCACGGCCGCCGGGTTCAGCGTCCAGGGCAGCAGGGGCCAGCCGGCGACGATAACCTGCGTAGGGACGGGGCACAGACGCGGCTAGATGCGCTTATCCATGACCCTTACAAAGATGATATGACTGGGAAAACATGATCACGCTTCGCTACGAGAAAGGCAGGGTAAGGGTGGAAGGCGGACAGATGTATCTGGGCGCCGTAGAGCCCTCCGACGAGTACCCCGGCTACATGTACCCCCAGATCATAAGGCACCTGGAGGCGTCAGGGACCGTGTACCGGGACGAGGCCATGAACGCCCCGTCACCGCCGCCCATGAAAGCCGACATAGAACTGAGGGACTACCAGTCCGAAGCCCTCTCCAAGTGGAGCCAGAACGAATACAGGGGCGTCGTGGTTCTCCCCACGGGCGCCGGGAAGACGTTCATCGCCGTGAAGGCCATAGAGGCCCTTCAGGCGCCGACGCTAATAACGGTGCCAACCATCGTCCTCGTGGAGCAGTGGCGCGAGGTGCTAGAGCAGTCCCTCGGCGTCAATGTGGGCGCCCTCGGCGGCGGAGAGAGGGACATCCAGCCGGTGACCGTGTCCACATACGACTCCGCGAGCCTCCACGCCGGCCGCCTCGGCAACAGGTTCAGGCTGCTGGTCTTCGACGAGGTCCACCACCTGGCCGCCCCCACCTACAGAAAGATAGCCACACAGTACCTCGCGCCTTACAGGCTAGGGTTGACGGCCACCCTCCAGAGCGACGAGGCCACCAAGGAACTCTACATGGAGCTCGTGGGCCCCACGGTATACCGCCTCGGCGTGGACAGCCTCGCGGGCAGCCACCTCTCAGACTACACCGTGAAGACGGTGAAGCTCCCCCTCACCCCAGAGGAGAGAGCCGAGTACGACAGACAGTACGACATCTACAGGGGCTTCCTCAGGCGGCGGAACATCAGGATCAGGGGCGCCAGAGACTACCTTAGGCTTGTCCGCCGAAGCGGCAGGGACCCCGAGGCCCGAAAGGCCGTGCAGGCGCGGGGCAGAGCCATGGACGTCGCGCTCAACGGCGGCAACAAGGTAGCGTACCTGAAGAGCCTCCTCAAGGCCAACCCCGGCGAGAAGACGCTCATATTCACGAAGCACAACAAGCTGGTGTACAGGCTCAGCAGGGAGCTTCTCATCCCAGCGATAACCCACCAGACGCCCCAGGCGGAGCGGGAGGATATACTGGGCGGCTTCAGGGACGGGACTTATAGGCGGATAGCGACGAGCAGGGTCCTCGACGAGGGGGTGGACGTACCCGACGCCAGCATGGCGGTCATCATCAGCGGCTCGGGTAGCAACAGGCAGTTCATACAGCGCCTCGGCCGCATACTCCGCAAGACCCCCGGTAAGGAGGCGGTGCTCCATGAGCTGGTCTCAGAGGGGACGGCTGAGACCTACATCAGCGCACGGAGGAGAAGACGTTGACGCTGCCCACCGAGCACATAAGGGTCTACAGACGTAAGAGCGTCATAAGGCCCGTGTTCCTCGGTGAAGACGTCAGCCTCTCGAAGACCCTCATAGCCACCATCGGGAGCCACGTGGGCGAGAATCGGGGGGCGCTAGCCGAGGCGCTTTCCGACTGCGAGCAGCTGGGGTACAACTACAGGCTCGTCAGGGGTCTGTCCTCCGTCCTGGAGGGGCGGTGCTTGTTCGAGAGCCAGGCGGTCATACCCCCCATCGAGGCCCGGGCCATGGTGTTCAGGGAGGCAGCGGGCAGGGTCGTGGCCACGGAGAAAGAGAGAGTGGCCGTCCTCGCCTCGGTGGCGAAGAGGCTGGGCGTCACCGTCGAGCAGCTGGACGCGAGCCTGTACGGAGACCTCGAGGACGAGCAGGTCCTAGCCGAGTTCAGCGAGCCCGAGCCCGCGGAGCTCAACCGCTACTATAACTACGCGAATACCGTCGCCCTGCTATCATACTCCAGGAGCATCTACGCCGAGACAACGGAACGGGACGAGTACCTCAGCCGGCTGGCGGAAAGAATAGGCGAAACGAGGATAGAAGGCCGCGGGAGAGGCGCCTCGACATACATCAAGCTCAAGCCAACGAGACGGCTATCCCAGAGGGGGGCGAGGATAGACGATTTCGCGGCCCGGCTCCTCGAAGCCGGGTCATGGTCCCTCAAGGCGTCCATAGTCTACCCCACTAGGAGGAAGGACCCGGCGGTGATGGATCTGAGCAGCGACCAGCACGGCGAACTCCTCAAGAAGGACCCCCACAGGGAGGAGCTCATAATAGAGATACCCTCCAAGGAGCCTAGGAAGCCCACCCACGGCGAGGTGATAGTGGTGGAGCGGCTAGCCCACCGGCTGGGGGTCACGGAGAAGCAGCTGCTCAAGGAGATCAGGGAGGAAGGGCACGAGTACCGGGATCTTGGGGGGGTCCTGGTGACGCCGAGGAAGCTCGAAGAGATAAGCGGCGCCCTCGGCGGCGTGGAGACCCTCGGGGAGGCCAAGGAGGTGCTCCGAGGAGAAGGGGTGCGCAGCGTCATCCCCGTGCTGGAGGCGCTCGGCTACCAGGTTGAGCCTGGGCGTCCAAGAGACGGGAGCAGGGTCTACAGGCTGTAAAGCAACGTATATATCGCGCCTACCGTACAGAGAGATGGAAAGTGAACAGAGATGGGTTACCAGCAGATACAGGGAGCGACGACGGTGGGCCTCGTATGCAGCGACGGCGTGGTTCTGGCCAGCGAGAAACGGGTTAGCTGGGGGCGGCTGGTGAGCAGCAGGCACGGCAAGAAGGTCTTCAAGCTCACGGACAACATCGGCCTCGCCTTCGCGGGCCTCATGAGCGACATGCAGGCCTTGGTCCGGGAGGCGTCTGCTTACGCCAACCTATTTAGGCTTGAGAAGGGGAGGCCCATCTCCACGAAGAGTATGAGCAAGCTCATAAGCAACATGCTTTTCAACAGGAGGATGATGCCCCTCCTCATGGAGACGGTGGTGGGGGGCGTGGACGAGGACGGGCCCAGCCTCTACAGCATGGACCTCATGGGCAGCCTCATCCCGGACGACTTCATCTCCGCCGGCAGCGGCGCCCCCATAGCCATGGGCGTCCTGGAGTCTGACTACAGCAAGGGACTGGACTGTGAGGCGGGGGCGGAGCTGGCTATCAAGGCGGTGAAGGCAGCCGTGGCCCGTGACGCGGTGAGCGGCGACGGCATCGACATACTGATAGTCAGACCGGGGGGCGTCGAGGAGCGCTCCATCAGCCTCAGAGGCTAGCAGTATATATTTTATATATACAGATGTCCCATGTTTTTCGGGTTGTCATGGCCAAGGGAACAGAGTGTAAGCTGAGGGACTGCAGCCACAACGAGGACGGCGAGTGTGGCATCGACTCGGCTTGTGAGCCGTTGCTGGACTGGATGAGCTTCTCGGGGTTCTGCCCGGACTATGACGGCGAGAAGTTCCCGGGGGTCAGGGACGAGGGCAGGAAGGGAAAGAGGATCTTCCAGTAGACGTATGATGTGGCCCGCGGTTCACGTGTGTATCGTGTAGCCTGTGGTTTTTCGTGTGGTTTGGGAATGCTTTTTATCGTGGGCGTCGGTTTCTCTGTGGTTGGGGCTGGTAGTTCAGGGGTATGAATGCCTGGTTCGCAACCAGGAGGTCGGGGGTTCAAATCCCCCCCAGTCCACCATTAATTTCCTAAAGCGGCTATAGGACAAGCCTAAGCATGAACTAACGGGAACTAGAAATATGCCTCACAATCTTAGACTGTAGCTATAGATCAAAATCGTTTCGCTGTCCCAAAAATATGAGTATATCTTTCACGACTCTATCAACCGCGGCTTCCACACGTGGAGTGCATGAGACGCTGAAATTCACGGTGTCCTCAGCCTCGATGCCGATGAGGAACTGCTCGGGGGGCATCTCCCCGGGCATCAGCATCCTCCCGAGTTCAAGCGTGGTCACCAGATCCACGCCGTGGCTCGACGAGAACCGGGGAGCCTCCTCGCCGCCGGCTATGTTCACGCGGTAGATCGTCCCAGGCTCGGTGCCTGTCGTGATGGAGTCCACCATGATCACCCTGTCGTAGCCCCTCATGGCCTCAAGGATCTCTACGCCCCCCATGGCGACGTCGACGGCGTCGATCTGGGGGGCGAGCCTCTTCAGCCTGTTGACGACGTGGACACCGGCGCCGTCGTCGCGTCTGAGGAGGTTGCCCACGCCCATAACTAGAGTCTTCACGGGGTGTCAGCCCCTCTGGACCGTCTCTACGAGCCGCCCCCCCGCATCGTAGACGTTAACTTGAAGGGGGGCCTGGCCTGGGAGGGAGTGGGTGCTGCACCCGAAGCACGGGTCGTAGGCCCTGAACGCCATCTCCACCATGTTCAGGAGGCCCTGATCCACTTTGTTGCCCTTGATGAGGCCCTTGGCGGCGTCCCTGACACTCATGCAGATGTCGGCGTAGTTGTTCGTGGTGGCCACTATGAGGTTGACCCTCTCCACCAATCCCTCACGGTCCAGATTGTAGTGGTGGATGAGGGTGCCCCTGGCCGCCTCCACGACGCCGACGCCCTCCCCCGGCTCCCCCACCGGGTTCCTCAGATCGGTGCCCGTGATCCCTGGGTCCGTGGCCAGCTCCACGGCGCGCTCGGCCGCGTACAGCAGCTCCACTAGGCGCGCCCAGTGGAACGCCAGCGTGGAATTGACCGGCCGGCCGCCCAGCGTCTCGTACATGCGCCTGTACTCTTCGTCCGCCTGGGGGGTCGCCATGCCCTCCGCGGCGTTGAGCCTCCCCAGGGGGCCGACCCTGAATATGCCGCTCCCCGGGCCGTCGGTGAAGCCGCGCCACCCCAAGTCCTTGAGGTAGGTGAACTTGCTGTAGGTCCACGGTTCAACGTGCTCGCAGACGTGGTCAAGGTACTCCTGCTCGCCGAACTTTGTGTGCTCCCTGCCCCTCTGGTCGGTCACCCTGATCTCGCCGCCGTAGAAGTTGACGCGGTTGTCCTCGTCCACCAGGCCCATGTTGTACGTGTTCAGCTGGTACGTGTCGCTGAGGATGAGGTCCACGTAGTCCTGGTTCGAGAGCACCACGTCGTCGAAGATGCCCAGGGATTGCTTGGCGAACTCGACGCAGCTCCTGGCCATGTCCTCGATGCTCTGCCGTTCCTCCTCAGTGAGGCCCTTGCTCATGCCCCCAGGGACGCCGCAGGTGGGGTGGGTGGCCTTGCCGCCGAAGATCTCCGTGATCCTCTGGCCGTAGGCGCGGTGCCTTATGACCTCCCTGCCCACGTCGAGGCCCACCTTCTTGAGTACGCCGAAGATGTTCCTATCCATGGGCGGGGCGTCCGGGCCCACCACGAAGTCAGGCGCACCGAGGAAGTAGAAGTGGAGGGTGTGGTCGTAGATGAAGTACCCGCAATTCATGAGCTCCCGGAGCTTCCTGGCCGTCTCCGTGGGCTCTACGCCGTAGGCGGCGTCGAGGGTCTTGGCGGCGGCTAGGTGGTGGGCCACCGGGCAAACGCCGCAGATGCGGGGCGTGATTATGGGCATGTCCTCGGCTCTCCTGCCCTCGCAGAACCGCTCGAAGCCCCTCAGCTCGGGTATCTGGAGATACGCGTTCTCGACATCCCCGTCCTCGTTGAGGAATATCTCTATCTTTCCGTGGCCCTCAAGCCTGGTTATCGGGTCTATGGTAACCGTCTTCATCGCTTCACCCTTCTGTTGATTATGCTTCCCGCGAGCGAGTACTTGTAGAAGGTGCCCACGGGGTCCTTGAGCTGCGTCAGCAGCTCATCGAAGTCGAAGCCCTCCTCCTTCTCGGCCGCCAAGCCCAGTATGGTCGAGAGGGCTGAGATCATCGCCGATCCCTGCTCCATGGCCCCTGGGCAGGGGCCGCCGCAGCCGGTGCACGGCATGTTGGCGTTGAGGCACCTGGCCCCGCATCCCCCGCGCGTCGCGGGACCCATGCAGATGAAGCCCTGCTCCAGGAGGCACCTGTCGGGGTCTGGGGTATGGTCTACTATCCGTTTGATCTCCGTGATCTGTTTGTTCTCCTTCTTGCGTGGGCACTCGTCGCAGACCGACAGCTCAGGGGCTAGCACGGACCCCTTGGGCGGCAGCCGCCCGGAGGCTATGGCTCTCACCGCCTCTAGCACCAGCGTCGAGGGTGGAGGGCAGCCCGGCAGGTAGTAGTCCACGTCGACGACCTTGTCCAGGGGCATGACGGCGTCGTAGAACGCCGGCACGGTCAACTTTCCCTCGGGCACCTCGACCTCGGTCCGGGGCACCGTCTTCCCCGGGTTGACCGTCGAAGGCGACGAATGGTAGACCCTGTCGAATATCTCTTCCCTGTCCGCGATGTTCGCCAGGCCCGGTATGCCGCCGGTGTGGGCGCATGAGCCGAAGGCCACCATCTTCTTCGCCTTCCTCCTGAGGAGCCTGGCCAGGTGCTCCTGCTCCGAGTTCCTCACGGCGCCGTTGAAGAACACCACGTCCATGTAGCTGTCAGGCATGGCCTCCACGTCCCTGTACTTCACGTCCATGGCCACGGGCCAGAACACCACGTCGGCCACTTCGAGTACCTCAAGCAGGGCCTCGTCCATGTCCAGGACAGCGATCTCGCAGCCCCCGCAGCTCGCGGCCCAGTAGAACCCGAATCTTAGTTTACTCGTGGTCATCCCTCCAGCCTCTCCAATACGACCGTTGACGGCACCTTGTTGTGGCCTATGCCCAGCTCGTCCGTGTCCATGCCCATGGCGAGCCCCAGCAGCTGGGGTATGTGGAGGATGGGCAGGTTGGGGTTCTCGTCCTGCATGAGCTGGCACCTCTCGTATGTGAGGTAGCAGAAGGGGCATGCCGTCACGAGGGCGTCGCCGAGCCGCTTCACCGTCTCGACCTTGTCGAGGCCGACGCTCCAGGTCACGTTCTCCCTGACTCCCATCACCGGGCCGGCGCAGCACTCCAGCTTGTTGGGGTAGTCTATGGGCTCGGCACCCGTCGTGGCCACCAGGTCGTCTAGCACCGTGGGGTTCTCCGGGTCGTCGCTCATGAGCACCTCGCGGGGCTTCAGCATGTGGCAACCGTAGTGGCTGGCCACCCTGAGGCCTCCTAGGCTTTTCCCCATAATCTCCTTTATTGCGTCGAGGCCCACGTCCTCCTTGAGCATCCTGACGTAGTGCTTGACCTCCACGGTGCCCCTGAACTCCTTACCCGCCTCGGCCAGGACCTCGTTGACCTCGTTCCTGAAAGCTGGGTCCTCCTTGAGCGTCTTGTTGGCCTTTGTGAGGACCTCGGTGCACCCGTTGCATATGGTGACTATGTCGAGGCCCATCTCCTCGGCTATTGCTATGTTTCTGGCGGCGACGGCCAGCCCCGTCTTGTGGTCGAGGGTCTCTAGGTACGTGGTGCCGCAGCAGCCTGAGCCGGGCATATCCATGAGCTCGACGCCCAGCGCCTCGGCGACCCTCCTGGCCGACTTCTCGTAGCCCGGGAGCCTCGAGAGGGTGGTGCAGCCCACGAAGAACGCGTACCTCACCGCTTGCTCGCCTCCACCTTTCCGAGGAACCCGGTGGCCCTCATGACGGCCTCGATGCCGTTCGTGTCCGGCGTTGGCGCCGGGGGCAGGTCGTCGTCCTCCCTCATCTCGTTCTCGAACTCGTCTATCTCGTATATGTAGCCCGTCTCGGCCACGGCCTCCATGAGGGCCTTGAAGCCTGGGAGCAGGTGGCCATCCTGGAGGCTTATCTTGCGGAGGGCCGAAACTATCTCCGATACGTGGACCTGCTGGGGGCAGTGCTCGTAGCAGGTGTAGCACCCGGCGCATAGGTACAGGAGGTCGCCCTCCATGAGCCGCTCCCTCTGCCCGTACATGACGAGCCGGGCGATCTGCCTGGGCCTGAACTCTGGGACCCGCTTCGCGATGGGGCAGTCGGCCGTACAGGTTCCGCACTGGTAGCACCGCATAAGCTTCTCCGCGCCAGGGGTCTCCATCACCCTCCTTCTGAAATCCTTGGCTTCCCGTGTGACAGTGATCGTCATCCTAGTCGTCCTCCGCGACCGCTACAGCCTTCAGGGGGGCTGGACCCAGTTCCCTCAGCTGCTCCGTGAACTCGGTCACCACCCTCGCGAACTTCTCCCCCTCGGCCGCGCTGATCCATTCGAGCCTGAGCCGACGCTCGTCCATCCCCATCTGAGCCATGAGCCTCTTCAGCAACGCGACCCGCCTCTTGGCCTTCAGGTTGCCAGAGATGTAGTGGCAGTCGTTGGGCGGGTGGCACCCGGCCACCAGCACGCCGTCGGCTCCGTTCCTGAAAGCCTCCAGAATGTGGGCCGGGTGGACCCTGCCGCTGCACATGACCCTTATGACCCTGAGGTTCGGCGGGTACTGGAACCTGCTCACACCCGCCAGGTCCGCGCCGGCGTAGCTGCACCAGTTGCAGAGGAAGCCAACGATCCTGGGTTCGTGGCTCACGCCTTCACCTCCTGCAACGCCGCGACGACCTGGCTCAGTATCTCCGCGTCGGTGAAGTGGCCCATCGTTATGGCCCCCGAGGGGCACGTGGCGGCGCATACCCCGCAGCCCTTGCAGACCTCGGGTATGACGTGGCTGCGGACCCTGCCGTCCTCTTCCTCCATCATCTCGATGGCGTTGAACTCGCAGACGTGCTCGCACACCCTGCAGCCGCTGCACCTCTCCTCGTCCACCTCGGCGACGGCTCCGTCCACCTCGATGGTGGGCTGGCTTAGGATGGTCAACGCCCTCGCGGCGGCGCCCGACGCCTGGCTTATGCACTCGTCAATGGTCTTGGGCCCGTGTGCGAGGCCCGCTAGGAACACGCCGTCGGTGGCGAAGTCCACGGGCCTCAGCTTCATGTGGGCCTCCAGGAAGAAGCCGTCCTTGCTGAGGGGCACCTTGAACATGCCCGCGAGTCTCTCGTTGTCCTCGCCGGGCAGCACCGCGGCGCTCAGCACCACGGCGTCCGGCCTGACGACCACCCTGTCCCCTAGGACGGGATCGGTGACGGCCACCTTGAGGCCGCCGTCCTCCTCGACGACAGGCTTGTCCTCGTCTGTGTACCTGATGAACATGACTCCTCTGTCCGCGGCCTCCCTGTAGTACTCCTCCTTGAAGCCGTACGTCCTCATGTCCTTGTACAGGATGAAGACGTCGGCGTCTGGGTTCACCTCCTTTATCTTTAGGGCGTTGCTCACGGCTCCCGTGCAGCAGACCCTGCTGCAGTAGGGCCTCTCCTCGCACCGGGAGCCCACGCACTGGATCATGACCACCGTGTCCGGCTTGTAGCCGCCCAGGAGCTTCTCCTCCAGCTCCAGCTGGGTCATCACCCCGTCGTTCCCGTAAAGGTACTCCGTGGGCTTGTACTCGACGCCGCCGGTGGCGATTACTGCGACTCCGTGCTTCACACTCGTCTCCCCTCCGGGGCCTACGAGGGTGGACTCGAAGTTGCCTATATATCCGTCCACCTCGGCTAGCCGCGTGTTTAGATATACATTGATTTTCGGGTGGCTTCTCACCCTCTCGGTGATCTTCTTCAGCTCGGCCTGCGGGTCCTCTCCTCCGACGACGTACTTGATGCGCCTCAGGTTGCCCCCGAGCTCCTGCTCCTTCTCGACGAGGTGAACCTCGTATCCCTGGTCCGCGATCTCGAGCGCAGAGGTCATGCCGCTCAACCCGCCCCCGATGACCAAGGCCGATGGGGTCGTCTCTATGACGGGTTTCTCCAGCGGCTCCAGCAGCCTGGCCTTGGCGACCGCCATCCTCACGAGGTCCTTGGACTTCGCGGTGGCGGCCTCGTGGTCGTGCATGTGGACCCAGCTGCACTGGTCCCTGATGTTGGCCATCTCGAAGAGATACGGGTTCAGACCCGCCTCCTGCAGGGTGGCCCTGAACAGCGGCTCATGGGTCCTGGGGGTGCACGAAGCCACGACCACCCTGTTGAGGCCGTGCTCCGTGATGGTCTTCTTGATCTTCTCCTGGGTGTCCTGGCTGCAGGTGTACAGGTTCTCCTCCGCGTAGGCCACGTTGGGCAGAGTCTTCGCGTACTCGACCACGTCGCCCACATCTACGACTCCGCCGATGTTTATGCCGCAGTGGCAGACGAACACCCCGATCCTGGGCTCCTCGCCGAGGACCTGTTTCTCCGCGGGGTACTCCACCCTCGTGATCATGGTGCCCCGGGCCTGGGCTATCGCCTTCGCGGCCTTCGCGGCGGCTCCGCTCGCCTGGGCCACGCTGTCGGGGATATCCTTGGGGCCCTGGAACGCACCGCAGACGTAGACGCCGCGCCGGCTGGTCTCCAGCGGCTTGAACAGCGTGGTCTCGGCGAAGCCGTAGCGGTTCAATTCGATCCCGCATGACTCGGCGAGCCTAGCCGCGTCCTCGGGCGGCGTCAAGCCCACGCCTAGGACCACCATGTCGAAGACGCCCTCCTTGACCTCGCCGCCCTGCTCGTAATTGACCATCAGGTCCCTGGTCTCGGGGTCCTCCCGCACGCTGGCCACCCTGCTCCGTATGAACCTGACGCCGTGCTCCTCCTCGGCGCGCGTGTAGTAGTCGTCGAACTCCTTGCCGTAGGCCCGGATGTCCATGAAGAAGATAGTTGCCTCTAGCCCGGGGTTGTGCTCCTGGGCGATGACTGCCTCCTTCATGGAGTACATGCAGCAGACGCCGCTGCAGTAAGGGTTGCCCACCCTCTCGTCCCTCGAGCCAATGCACTGGAGGAACGCCACGCGGCGGGGCGTCTCGCCGTCGCTGGGCTTCATCACCACTCCCCTGTAGGGGCCGGTGGCGCTGAGTATCCTCTCGAACTCCATACTGGTGACGACGTTGGGGTACCTGCCGTACCCGTACTCCGTGAGGCCGCTGGGGTCGAAGGCCTGGAAGCCGGGGGCTAGAATCACCGAGCCCACGTTGAGCTCCACCTCAGTGTCGGCCTCCTCGTAGACTATGGCGTCCGCCTTGCAGACCTCGGCGCAGATGCCGCAGCCTATGCACTTCTCCTTGTCGATGGTGGCCAAGAGAGGCACCGCCTGCGGGTACTTGATGTAGACGGCCCCCCTCTCACCCAGCCCCTCGTTGTACATGTCGATGGCCGTGACCGGGCACTTCAGGGTGCAGTCGCCGCAGCCCGTGCACTTCTCGGGGTCTATCCGCCGCGCCTTCTTCCTGATATGCGCCGTGAAGTCGCCCTCCTCGCCCCTGAGGCCCATGATCTCGCTGTAGGTCACGAGCTGGATGTTGTTGTGGCGCCCGGCACCCACCAGCTTGGGAGCCAGGATGCACATGGCGCAGTCGTTGGTGGGGAAAGTCTTGTCCAGCTGGGTCATGACGCCTCCGATGGTGGGCTCCTTGTCGAGGAGGTAGACCTTGAACCCCGAGTCAGCGAGGTCCAGGCTAGCCTGTATGCCGGCGATGCCTCCGCCTACCACCAGCACCGATCCCACCGTCATCTAGGACGCCTCCATGGCTTGGTAGATGGGCGTGTTGCCCTGCAGCTCCAGCAGGTCGATCCAGCCACGCTGCCTGAGAGACGCTACATGGCTCAGGACGTTTCTCGGCTCGTCCCCCATCCTGTGGGCGAGTTCCTTCACCGACATGGGTTCACGCGCTAGCATGAGCCTGATCTTGTTCCGCGTGTATTCGATCTCGACGGCTTCATCCATGATCTTGTCGAACTCTTCCTGGGTAACGTCGTCTCCGTAGACGTTTCCCCTCTCAACCAGTTTCTCCTCTTTGCCGACGAGGGCCCTTAGCCTGTACTCCTCGGCGGCCGCCTTGGCGGCTCGGAGGTTCAGCCTGGTCTCTTCGTCGCAGGCGACAGGGCCGAGCCCACGTATCCTCTCTGTGAACTCGGTGACGATCTCCGCGAACCTCTGGCCCTCGGAGGCCGACACCCACTCAAGCATGACCCTCCCGGGCTCCAGCCCAGCCTTCTCTACGAGCCTCCTGAGCAGCCCGAACTTTCGCCTGGCGTAGAGGTTGCCGTCGATGTAGTGGCAGTCCCCGATGTGGCAGCCCGTGATCATCACCCCGTCGGCGCCCTCCGCGAGGAACCCCAGGGGCATGACGGGGTCCACCCTGCCGCTGCACATCACGCGTATCACCCTTATGTTGCTGGGGTACTGTATCCTGCTGACCCCGGCGAGGTCCGCCCCCGCGTAGCTACACCAGTTACAGAGAAAACC
>Ga0272442_10002622_pt1 | contig 25886 bp, 21 predicted proteins | sample SSMForm2O_FD_200262 | JGI IMG/M metagenome (GOLD analysis project Ga0272442, IMG submission 200262) | Marine sediment archaeal communities from Little Sippewissett salt marsh, Falmouth, MA, United States - SSM-Form-2O | ecosystem: Environmental > Aquatic > Marine > Wetlands > Sediment ... | reverse complement strand
TACACACCATTGCCGCCGCCCTTAAAAGCCGCTTCCCCCATACGCCCCTTCTCATGGGCGGGGTATACCCGTCAACCCAGCCGCAGCTTGCCTTGACCTCTGAGGCTGATTATGTTGTCGTTGGAGAAGGTGAAAATGTTGTGACGGGAATATCGGAGGGAAAACAGCTTGAACAGCTGCAGGGTGTCTATACCCGTGACCAGCGCGCCACGCTCTTTGAACCCGCGGCACCGGTTGAAGATCTTGACACCCTGCCCTTTCCCGATTGTTCGGTACCCCATATCGAACAATACTGGCGCGTCTCTCCCCGGACAAGGACATCATGCGCCTCCATGATAACCTCCCGGGGGTGCCCCTTTGACTGTGAGTTCTGCTCCATCCATCCTGTCTGCGGATGGAAATGGCGGGCGCGCTCTGCTGATAACGTTCTGGAGGAGATTCATTATCTGGCTGCCGGCCATAACATACAAATGATCGAGATAGAGGACGATAACTTCACCCTCAACCGCAAAAGAACCGTTGCCATTCTTAACGGCATCGTTGAGCTGAACAAAAAAAGGCATCTTGATTGGGCGGTGCCCAACGGGCTTCGCATTGACACCCTTGATGAGGAAACCATCGCCCTCATGAAAAAATCCAACTGCAAATTTATCAATATCCCCCTGGAACACGGCGACCGGGAAATGCTCCGCATCATGAACAAAAAGCTGGATGTGGAAAAAGCCTATGACGTCATCAAGCTCTGCCTTAAATATGACATTGAAGTGCGGGTGTTTGTTCTCGTTGGCTATCCGGGTGAAACAGCAGAGCGGTTTGAGCGCTCCATCGATTTTCTGAAAAGAATACATCTGCTGGGAAAAATCATTATTGTACCCCTGAAGGCTCAGCCGTACCCGGGGACCAGGCTTCTTGACCGGTGCCGGAACGAAGGTGCCGTATGGGACCCCTATTATGATAATTTTCTCGTAAGAAAAGACATCATGAACACGGAGGACACGGCGTTTATTACCGATGAGTTTGATTACCGGGAAATTGAACGAAGAAAAGAAAGAATTATCAGCGTATTCAATTAACAGCGGAGGGCCGGAAACGTCATGATCATTCTCAGTGCCGGCATGCAGAAATCAGGGTCCGCGTGGTATTTCAACCTTATCAATGACATGCTCATTGCCGCAGGGAACCCGGATGTGCGCACCGTACGCGAACAGTTCGGGCTGCACCCGGTTCTTCAGTTTCACAACTGCAACATCGGCAACCTGTCTCCTGAGAACCTGCGAAGCCTGCTGGCTCCTCATTACGCCGGCTGCACGTTTGTGGTAAAGACCCACAGCGGGCCAACGCCGGAAGTAGCCTCCCTCATGGCACGCAACATTCTGAAAGCAACCTACATCTACCGCGACCCCCGGGATGTCATTGTGTCTGCCATGGACCATGGCAGAAAAATAAGGAAGGAAGGCGACAATCACACATTTGCGGCCTACGACACCCTGGAAAAGGCCGTGGTCGCGGTTAAAGAGTGGCTTGACATAGCCGGGCAATGGATGAGCCTGGAGACTGTTTTTTGTGTCCGCTACGAAGACCTGCTTGCTCAACCGGCCATGGTGCTGCAGCGTGTTGCCGAATTCCTGGAAATCGATATGACGCATGATTCGTTAACCGCCCTGCTCGCTGCCTATCACAAAGAGCAGCTCAGCGGCAGCAGCATTGATTTCCTGCACTTTAATAAAGGCGTGTCCCAGCGCTTCCGGTCTGTTATGAGCGGGGAGCAACAAAGCTATTGTCTGCGACATCTTGCTGAAAGCATACACCGGATGGGATATAGGGTGTAACAGTGCCTTTTACTAAGTTAAAGCATTGACTTTACTTTCTTTTTTTATTTCTTGCTGTTCGTCAAGTTCTGCTGTTGTGGGAATTGATGGAACTTCCGGCATGATTCCCCGGAGCTGTTGCTTGGTTGGATTACAATATCTTCGTGCTGTTTTCATATCTCGATGCCCGGTCAACTCCATTATCAAAAACACATTGTGTCCCGCCGCCGCCATGCGTGAAGCAAAACTGTGTCGTAGGTCATGAAAGTGAAAGTCTTGAATCCCTGCCCGTTTACAGGCTGCCTCGAAACGTTTTCTAATGGTCTCTTTATTTTCAGGAAAAACATATTCTATGCCCGGGTGCTTTTCTATTTCCGCCCTTATGAGTGAAGATAGACTCTGATTTAACGGTATAGTCCTGTTATCCCCGTTTTTTGTATCGTGCAGCCTGATTTCACCATGACCCACTTCCGGCAATATAACGTCGGATTTTTTCAGGTTCAGTATTTCACCGCGCCGCATGCCCGTATACAGTGCCAGTTTAACAATAGCCGCCATAACAGCTAATGGTTTACCTTTTGCGAAAAAAGCCTGCTCCTCTTCTTCAGACAATACTCGGTCCCGTTGATTCTCTTTAAAGAATGATACAGCTTCCACAGGATTATCAATTTTCAATCCGCTTTGTTTTTTATACCAGTTATAAACAGTTTTTAACAATGACAGGTCCCGGTTAATCGTCGGCCCCTTGACTTTTTCCAGCCGCTTGCTCTGATACCGCGTAATGTCCTCAACAGACAGCTCCATTATACCCTTGTTGCCGAAAGCCTTTTTTAAATGTTTACTGATATCTTTATCCCTTGCCACACTTGACGGTTTCTTTTTTTGTTCGCTTTCCAGTCTGATATAATCATCAATTACAGTCTTTAGCGGTACATTCCGCTTTTTCCTCTCCTGTTTCTCCTGATACTTCCCGGTCATTACTTCAACCCTGAATTTCTGTTCAAGCTCCTTTGCTACACTCACGCTGCCGGTTTTCAAGCTCTTGACATACCGCTTGCCGTCATAGAGAAAATCTGCATAATACTTGCCATTTCGTTTATACATTTGTTTCACCCCCTTCCATTAATGGTTATACACCTTTTTACCACCGATCGTCCAGCACAGGCCAACGTCGGGCGCGTCATGGGATTTATGAAGTATAGCGCGCCCGACATTGCCTCGGTTCGGGAAAGGGAGGCTCACGCCTCCCCTCCCGGTGTTGCTGTTTTACATGCTTCCATCATTTGCTCTTTTAGCTCTTCGGCTGAACAGTTTAAGCCTGCCGTCTTTAGGTTGTCGTCGTCGAAAAGATATTCCATCGTTTCCCTTTTCAACCCTTCGGCCAACTTGCTGCCATCTAAAAGATTTATAATCCCCTTCATTTGCCCCAACAGGCCATGAAGAAACAAACGTGTATCCTGATTCAAAAGGTTTCCGTCCACCATATCAACAATACCCTCGATTGCCTCTTTGTGTTCCACAAGTCTTTTCAAAATTGTTTCAACAGCATTATCCCGCTGGCTTTCCAGTTCGAAAAGATCGTTCATTGACAAGAATATGGTTTTTTCCCACCCGGTTCTTGTGCGTTCTTTTTCCAGGAAATACAAAAGCCCTTCTATAACACCCTTTTTAAAATCTTCATCGTTTGCCTTTTTGAGTTTTTGCAGTTCCCTTTTTTTACCGTTCAGCTCCTTTCTATCTTCTTTTTCAAGTTCCCTCATTTTCTTTTTTTCTTCTGTATTCATACTACACCTCCTAAACGCAAAAAGCACAGAGAATTGTGTCAACCCTCAATAAAGGTTGCCCCACACCTCGCGACATGGGGATTCTCTGTGCATCTTTGGTTTTTGGGCATTAAAAAAGACATTGCGGATGTCCTACCGTATTGAGTTTTTACACACTTTTCTATGTAGCGCATCTTGCTCCTTTTTTCAAGCTCTTTTTTTAAATAAGCGGGCCCTGCCGATACCGGAGGGGGTTGCGGCTTTTTTAAACCTATCGGCAAGGCCCGGACCACACGACGCGCACCGTGCGGATTTTATAGGGGCTCCGGGAGAAACGTGGAGGCGCAAAGCCCGGAGCCCGTGAGCGGGAGGGGGTAGTTCCCGCGTTTTTTTTCATGCCGGGCAGGGTTCGTCTGAAATGCCCGGCAAAATGCAAACTTTAACAATCTAAAACAAGGCTGGAGGGGCCTTGTAATAGCCAATTAAAATTAAGCCAGTTTCACCCGGACAAATGCTTCCTCAAGAACCGGCATTGCATCAGTCTCTTTTCTTCCGATGAATCCGGTCTGATTCGTCTCTGCATATAGTTGATCCAGCACTTGAATTTGCATCAAGAGCGCATCCGCAATCCAGAAAAATCGAAAATCACCGACGATGCCCACGTACAGGCCGGTAGTAAACGTGTTCGGTGCGTACTCCGAAACGTGAAAAGGCTTCGAAAGAATTGTATCGGGTTTATCGGCCGCAAGCCCCGGCTGCCAGAGATAGTTCCCTTCGCCGTCTTTTAGTTTCCTGATCTGCTTCACCGCATCTCTATGCAGTATCCAGGAAGCATTCTTAAGGTACTGGCTTTTGAGCGTATAAAGCGCGTTAATGAGCCCGTCTGCTTTGATCGTTGTCTCTTCGTTGTCTGTTGAAACGTCGCGGCTTGTGCTTATGCCGTCATCACTTGCTGTAAACACACCAAGCGGCTGGTTTGCGCCGGTGCCGTTTAAAAAGGCGTTTTCCTCAACCTCGGAAAAAACTGATGTCAAGTGCTGCCTCAACAACTGATCCGGTTCAATCAATGCGGATCGTAACAGCTTATTACTGACTTTAATTCTCCGGGCCAGCGGGTGTGGGTGCAGTTCGCGCTTGCCGAAACTCATGGTGCTGTCCTCGGACCCGGTTTTGATTTCAGCAGTCCAGGTGGGATCACCGCAGTCATTATCCAATGCCGGGACGCCAAGGCTGTCGGCGCGCTCACAGGGGATCACGCGGCTGATCTGTCGCATGAAAACTTCATCCCGGAGGCTTTGGATTATCTCCGCCGCCAAGGTTTGTGGCATAACAAGAAACCCGCCATATATGTCTTGATCGGCCTGCAGCGCCCGGTTTTCCGCACCCTCTAGTGAGTGACGGCCGTAGCGTATAGCCTTAATAAAGGCCTCTTCAATTTTCCGGTTCTCCTTTACTGGAACGCCGCCGATGCTGCGCTGTGCGGGCTGGTCAAGCGCCGGATCGTTGGTAAGTCCGCCATAACCCCCCTTGTCGACGGGTTCGTTGTAGTGCTTGACGAGACCATTAAAACCGACGTTCCGAAACTGCGGGGTTTTTATCTGTGCGGCCAGTTCGTCATGCTGCTGCATGTGCTCGAAAAATTTGTCCCGGTATGCGGGGTCCTCTGCCATACGTTCAGCTTCCTGAAAATGTTGAAATGCTTTTTCGCGCTTTTCTGTAAAATCCATATTGATTTTTCCTTTCGAAAAATTGTTGTTATATTTTTGTCGTGCTGCTGCCTGACTGCTGCTGTATGCGGGAAGAGCCACCGGTGACACCTCGATCAGTTCGTCAACTTCTATAATCTCCCTTGTGTTGCCGTTCCACTTCTCGCCGTCCGCTGCCACGGTGAAGCCGAATGACATCCCGCTGACATCACCGTTTTTAATGGAGCGTACAGCGTCGGCGCTCCAACTCACTGCCGGGTCCGGCCATATCGTGACATGCAGGCCGTCGTCTGCTTCTTTCAACTCAAGAGTGCCGGTGCTGGTATTACCCAGGGGCCTACTCTGATCATGGGACCAAAAGCTCAAGATTTTATTACCGCGCTTCAGTGCTTTGTCAAAGCATCCCGGCCGGAGGATTTCAACAAATCCCATATCCTCCGACGGGCTGTTATATGGGATCAAGCCGGTGATTTTCGGCTTCGCGCCACCTGTTGCCCTAAATTCAGCTTTTATATTTAGTTGTCTAGTTTCCATTTTTTTTAATTCTCCGCTTCAGTTATAAACAGTTTCAGTCAATGCCCGCCTCTGCTCGGTTCGCCTCGCGCTGCAGGGAAAAGGTTTTTGGTTTATGCAGGTTCGCCTGCTACCCCAGGGCTGTTCTCAGATGGGGTTTTACGATTGCCAACTTCAACCGGGTCAAAAACTCCCGGTATGTTTTCTAGTTTTTTTATTTCTGTAGGGGTTAATAGATTATGCCGTTTTAAAAATGCCGGTTCTGATTCGTACATGAGCGGATCCGACGCGTCCAGCTGCATAAAGGGTCCCGCTGGTATTCCGAAAAAATAACGCACGTGTTTCGGCTGTGTCCGCTGCTCAAAGCTCAGGCCCTTGCCGCCGATTTTTTTTCTGGGTTCGGGTGAATCGAAAGCCCACCAACCATATGGTCGCTGTCCGGGGTGCTGTCTGATCCATGCCGGTACCACATCAGCGCGTATCTGTTCCCAGGCCTCCCGCTGCAGCTCGGTTTCATATTTCATCCGGTAACTTTCCCAGGTCGTTTCAGTGGGTTCTTTGCCTATAAATAGAAAATTTACCGCCCACTTGGGGACCTCAACTTCTGATCGTCTGCGTTTTGACTTTATTGGTTTTCGTGGCATTGCCTACTCCTTTAATATTGTCGTGGGGGTCTCGGATCGTCGGGAGTTATATCCAAACACAACTCCCGGATAAGCCGTGCAAATAATGTCTTATTATCCAGTTCAACTTTTATTCCCGGGTGCTGCTTCCGCTGCCCAAATCGGTCATTTATAAAAGCGCCCTCCAGGTCAATCGTTTCGCGGGCCTCGGTGATCCGGTCCAGGCATGCACATGCTCCCGCTAAAAGTTCTAAATGGTGTGCATCTTTAAGCGCATAATCCCGGAGCACTTGCCGCCAAAACTTGCGGCCGCTCTCCTTTAGGTGTCCAGGTGATTTTTTTATTTTGACTTTTTGCATGTTTCTTATTCCAAAATTTCTGTTGGATGGGGTTGGTCCGTATATGCGGAATGCTGCCCACACGGTATGGACGACTGCTGCTCTGGAGATTCAACCGGCCCCCTCCCTGGTCTCATATTCCTTCCTGTATTGAGCACACGCTTTCGGACACAACAGCCTTTTTATTGCCGCCCACACCTGCTTTTCTTCAAGATCGCTCTCTGCAAGTGGCAAAACCTCGGCAATACCACCGTTGTTGTCCAACTTGACAATAAAACCCATTTCGCCGTCCATCATCACCTCACACAAATTGTAAATGTTTCAAATTATTATGGTCACATGCCACCCGGACAAAAGCCCGGATCAATTCAGAATCAACATGCAATGCTGACAAATGAGAAACTTTCTGAATGATCTTCTCGTGTGAATCGCAGTCCTGCAGAGCAATGAGCATTTGCCCCTGGAGGATAATCAGATTTTTAACCACCCTGCAGCTTTTCACAGTCCCACCTCCAGCCTGTTTGCTTTCCGGGCCTGGTAAATGAAATATTCAACATGCTCTTTATCAATCCACATCTTAGGCAATAGGTGCTCAACCCATGCAAGTATCTGTTTATGTGTTCGGCATTGCTGCAATGGTATTTCATAATGACCATCAAGTATGATATGATCACCTTCACGCCGTACCTTCCGGCGTATCCTCTGCTGTGTCTCTTTTAAATCCGTCATTACACTGTTCATATTATAACCATTGTATTATACTATTATTTAACCACTATAAAACTATTATTTGCCCACCCTTACCCTGGCCATCGCGGGGGTGACGGCCAACACCATATTTGTAGTCATTTTGTAGTCATTTTCTGACTACATAAATAGTATGTAATATCAATATGTTAGCTGAATGTAGTCAATGTAGTCATACCTATAGATATATATGTATTTTTTCTTATATATATAATAGGGTGACTACTGACTACAAATTGTATAACCATATGTTTTTCCTTTACAAAAGTGTAGTAAAAGGGTGACTACATTTTGACTACACCCTGACTACATGTTCTGCAAATAAACCTTTGCCTGTTTGTCATATCTGATCTCTTGTGCTGAAACTAGATTATCCAGTGCTGTCTTGAATAACCATGTCCCCGCCCGATTTGCATTTGTGTTTTGCTGTAATTCCCGCTTGCTTCTGCCGTGGTTTTCAAGCTGCCGTCTGATCTTTTGCTCCATCCGCGCCACCTCGTTATCAGCGTCTATCGGCGTCAACTCCCGCCTTACTTTCAACTGCCAATCCATGACCGTAATAACCTTTTCCACTGTTTCAAAATCAATCGCAGTCTTACCGTCATTGAGCGCAAGTAAAGGCATAAATCTCAATCCATAGGTGTCAATTCTTTTTGAATAAACGCTGCGCTCAAGCCCCATATACCATTGTTCATATAAATCAAACGCATCATCCTCGATTTTCATCTCTAGGCCGTCTTTTGCCAGGGTGCAAATATCGGCAGTCCACCCTTGCAGTTTCTTTTTCTCTGCCGCCGGTATCGTGCGCGGGATCGCAAAGCGTCTTTCACCCTTCCCGGATACCAAAAAAAGCCGATTGTTGAGCCCAATATCTGTGAAAGTTCCGCTCCACATCGAATCAAAGGTTTCTCGCGTGGTACATGCGATTATGGAAAGATACGCGCTATCAATATCAATGCTCGATGTTTTTGTATGGCTTTCGTAACGGTTGGACTCAAAAAGTGTTGTAACGCATGGTAATAAAACGGATCCATCTATTTTGCATTTACTCACAAACTGTTTAAATTCATCAAAAAATAAAAGCAGTTTTGCCGTTCTTGTTCCACTGTTTGAAAGTTGGTTTAGTTTTTTCATGAGCCCTTCCGCTGATCCAATACCGCCACATGATTCAAAATCAACGAACGTCTCCCGGAAAAATTTCAAAGTCAAATCACCTGCCGTGCTTTTGCGATCGTCCGCGCTGTCGCCCACCAGGACCGTATAAAAACGTGGTTCGGGCCTTATTTCAGATTGCAGTGTCAAATGGTCTGATAACATGGAGCCCAAGGCGGTCATGTACGATGCATAGAGAAAAGACCGCGGTGCCTCGACATATTGGCTGTATGTGTCTGTAAATTTCAACGCTACGCCTGACATGACTTGCTCAGGAAAATTTTGTTCGCTCACTCTCTTTACCCCCGCAATCGTTTAATTTTTGGTGAAGATAATTTTCTGTCGCTATCACCCTGGACCGCTCAATCACCCGCTCTGCTTGTTCTATGGCAAGCTCAAGCCTGCAAGCCGCATCGTTCAGCTGAACAATAAGCCGCCGTAGGCTACGTAAGATTGCCCATATGGATTTTAAAAGGTCGGTCATGATTGCACCTGTTCAAGCCTTACCCCTGGGGATTTCATCACCCAAGCTGTGATCTCATGCTCAAGAAAACTCACGCGCCCACCGATTTTCCGGTAGGGGATCGCACCGCGTTTTACCAAACCGCGAACCGCTGCCGGGCTCCGGTGCAGGAAAATAGCTGTTTCATTAATGGTAAGGATTTTTATATTGTTTTTCATGCGTTCCCAAAAAAAAAGACGACAATATGGTGATGTGGCACCACATTGCCGTCCTCGTTTCGCTTCGGCTGCCGCTAAACAACCAAGCACACAAAATTTTAAAAGAACGATAATTTACTTCTTGTCCGGTAATTTTATCTCCGGGGTCCATTCTGGCGGACTGTCGTCGTCTAAATCGGCTCTGATATTTTCTAGTTCGGCCTTAAATTCTTGTTCTGTCCATCCCTCCCTGTCTGCCCCTAAAATTAGGCTTAATAGGGCAATATCAAGGCCATATTTTTTTTTCAAACCCGACATTTCGTATGCCCTATCGAGCCGTAGCTCAAGGGAGCTTATCAGGTTTTCTACCATTTCGCCGATCTGTAATTTTAAATCCTTTGATCGTGTTTTTAGTTGTTGGTGCGCTCCGGGGTCCATCAAAATTTGAAAGTATTTTCTTTCCATGATTACACTCCATAATTAAAGGTTTTTCTCGAAACATATTTATATTATAGAGATTCCAAAACAAATGTCAAGCCTTAAAACATATGTTTACATCTCTCTTCATATAATATATTTAACAAATTATTACAATATTATACCAGTTGAACTCTTTTTTCAATATGCCCGAAAAAAAACACTATGTGTGGTGTCTTTGATCTGAAAAAAACTATATCTTGTATTATTTACTGATAAATGAGAAAACAACAATATTAATAAAATGATGGGAGTTTTGATGGGACCAATCAGGAAAAAACTGATATTTTCGACCAATCCTGACAAAATGTGAAAATAGAAAAATGAAGTAAAAAAAAGGACTTGCAGGTTTTTCAGTACTTTACAAGTCCTTTTACATGGCATGGGATATAGGGTGTAGCAATGTCCCGGTGCACACGCGCAACCGCGCGCCTTGCCGTCGTCGCATGGTGGAACATTTTGCCGGGAGAAACCACTTTTTTGCAGATTACGCCTATCCAGAGAATCCCTTGATATTTATATCATTCTGTAATCTCTTATCTTTTTTGTTTGGCGTGATGATTGCATAACCATTCAGTAACTGAATGAACAGTAACCAACGGCAACAACACGCAGGATCGGCACGATACAGATGATACAGCCGTATGCATCCAAGTTCTTGACACCGTCTAAAAAATTGCGCCGGCTTGCCGTTTTGCTGACCATCTATAACGGGTCCGACACAAGCCAGCACAAAATAGGAAAGATGACCCGGCTCAGCAGTTCCATGGTGAACAACTATGTAAAAGAGCTTCAGCAGGAGGGCCTCATAACGCTCACCGGCAGCACGAACAGAACGCAGCGCTACCATCTCACCGCCTTGGGCCGACATGAGCTTACCTCCTCGTCACTTTCATACGCGGCAGAGATTATCGACATCTACGGCTCGGCAAAACGAGAAATCAACGCCAGGCTGAAGATTATATCCGAGCAGGGAATCCGGCGGGTGATTCTGTTCGGGAGCGGAGAAAGCGCAGAGGTGGTGTATGCCGCCATGAGCGAATCAGCGCTGGCGGTTGTAGCGGTTTGCGACAGCAGCCCTGAAAAACAGGGCGGTGCATTCAACGGTCATACCATTCAGGCACCACAGTGTCTGAAAGACATAGATGCTGACGCGGTAATAATCAGCCAGGTGCAGCAGCAGGAGGAAATATACACAATGCTCCGCCCGATTGCCGGAAACACACTTGCAATAAAAATGTTGTTTTCGCCGTAAGAGCGATCACTAATGAGGTCTTAAAACATTGATGCTACCCTACAAAGTCGTCCCGGGTGTCATTGGGAGGAGCGCAGCGACGAAGCAATCTCGTTTTTTCAAACAGTTACGCTGCTTGAGATTGCTTCATCCCGCTCAGGCGGGATTCGCAATGACCGTGTTTCTGATCCGAGTGTGCCGCGAAAGCCTCGTCCCGCCTGGGGCGGGACAAGCGGGGTCCCCGCAATACGGGATATTGACGACAGGAGGCGCGTATCTCAATATAAAATGCAAGCTCCGGGATGCCCCACCTTGCCCCGTAAAAAAACGGGATCTTCGATAGGCGGGGAGCATCACTTTTTATGGGATCGTCACCATTGAACTGACAACCGTGCATCACGTGACAAGAGTACCGACATGAAAAACAACGCCGGACAGAATCTTCTATTTCTCATCTCACAGCCCCGGGCTGGATCAACGCTGCTGCAGCGCATTCTTGGGGGGCATCCCGATATCCACACTACGGCAGAGCCATGGATTATGCTGCATCAGCTGTACGCGCTGAAACATGATGGATACCGGGCAGAGTATGAACCAAAGCTTGCCCGGGCCGCGCTGGAAGACTTCTTAAAAACACTGCCTGAGGGCGAGGAGGCGTATATTAAGGCCGTTCGTACCATGTCGCTGCAGTTATACCGCAGCGCGCTTGCCCGGTCCGGTAAAAAGCTGTTCCTTGATAAAACGCCCCGATACTACTTCATCATTCCCGAACTGCGCCGGGTATTTCCTGAAGCGTCATTTATTTTTCTTCTTCGGAACCCCCTGGCCGTTTTGTCCTCCATTCTGGAAACATGGGTAAAAAACAGGGGGCAGCCTTTTGCACAATATGCACACGATTTGCTGAAAGCACCCCGGCTCATCGCCGATGCCCTTGACTGCATGCAGGACCGGGCAATCATCGTGCATTATGAGGATCTGGTTGAGAACCCCGAAAAGGAAACCGCACTGCTGTGCAAGGGGCTCCGTCTGGCGTTCTATCCACAGATGATACACTATGGAAACACACCGCCGCCGAAAGGAAGGCTGGGGGATGATGCCGGTATCCACAAGCATACGGCCCCGGTCAGTGACTCCCTGGATACATGGCCGGGCAGGCTGGCCTCATCTCCTGAGTGGGATGTGGCACAGGCATACCTTTCCTATCTTGCCCCTGACCTGCTTTCGCGCCTGGGGTACTCGCTTGATCACGTGCGCGATGATCTTTCAGGGGCACGTCAGCACACATCCCCCGGCGACCCGCGTGCTGCTCAGAAGCTGCTGTCACAGATCGGGCTCGATGCTGCACCGGCGAAACCCTTCCTGCGCTCTTGCCACAGGCCGCGTACAAAACCAAAGGAAAAACCGGACGGCACACGCGCACAGATTATGGCAACGAGTGCCGAGCTGCTGAGCGGAAACAGACCTCCATATCTCCTGCCCTCGGAGCTGAAAGCTGTTGAGGCCATCAGCACACAAGCAGAGCCCTGCAACAGCGATGCCGTGCTGCATACCATAAACTCTCTGTGCACCCGATATATGCTGCATGATGAAGACAATAAAAACACCGGTGATTTTATTGCGCTGCAGGAGAAAATTTTTGACTACGAACTGCAGAGCAGTACAATCAGCCTGAAAAATTATCAAGAACAGGCCTATCTTATAAGCGCTATTGTTTCGACCTACAATGATGAAGCGTTCATGCAGGAATGTCTTGCTGATCTGGAAAACCAGACAGTGGCGGACCGGCTTGAGATTATTGTAATTGACGCGGCATCCCGGCAGAATGAGGCTGCCGTTGTGGAGAAATTTCAGCAGAAGCACACCAACATACAGTATGTGCGGACACCGCACAGGATCGGTGTGTATGCTGCATGGAACATTGCCCTCAGGCGCGCACGGGGCACATACATTACCCCGTTCAGCACAAATGACAGGCTGTCGCCCAGGGCATACGAAACACTCTGCGGCACCCTTGATACACACCCCGACATTGCCCTTGTGTACGGTGATACCTATGTTACCGACGTTCCGCACGAAACCTTCGAGAACCATACGGCCAGCAAAATTGTCCCGCGGAACTTCACCTGGCCGGACTACAGCTATGAGGAACTGCTTCACAGGCCCCTGGTCGGCCCCCATCCCATGTGGAGAAAATCAGTGCACGCCGGAATCGGATATTTCGATGAACACTATAGCGCCCTGGGCGACCAGGACTTCTGGCTTCGCCTGGGCGAAAAGTACCGACTGCTCCACGTTCCGGAATATACCGGCCTGTACTGGTGGTCGGACAACGCGCTGTCCTGCAACACGAAGTCAAGGATACCCCAGATGGAAGAAGCAGACATCCGTGAAAAATACAACAGAAGATATGCCCTGCGCAACAGGGCTGGTGAAAACTCATCCCCACCGCCCCCCCCGGGGCCCGGCAAAAAAGTTTCGGTGATTATCCCCGTGTGGAACAACGCTGAACTGACAAAGAACTGTCTTGTTTCACTGTCTGAAAATACACGCTATGGCGATTATGAAGTAATCATTATCGACAACAATTCAACCGATGAAACACCCGACCTGCTCAAAGGGCTCAGCGGCAATGTCCGCACTATTACCAACAGTGAAAACGCGGGATTTGCCAAGGCCAACAACCAGGGGGCCGCTGTTGCGGCGGGAGAATATTTGCTGTTCTTAAACAATGATACCCGGGTTGAGCCGGGCTGGATGGAGCAGCTTGTCCGGGTGCTGGAAAACGATCCTGATGTGTCGGCCGCGGGCAGCAAGCTTCTTTATCCCGACGGCTCCATACAGCACGCCGGGGTTATAATTGTTGATGATATCCCTCAAAAAGACCCGCTCAAGGCTCTCAACAGGTACCGCGGGCAACCCGACGCCATAGCAGATGCAAACCTTATGAAAACATTTCAGTGCGTGACCGGCGCGTGCCTCATGGTCAGGAAATCCTGCTTTATGCAGGCCGGGGGCTTCCATGAAGGCTATCTGAACGGTTATGAAGACGTCGACCTGTGCTTTAAGCTCCAGGAAATGGGGCGAAAACTGGTGTATCAGCCCGACAGCAGGGTGGTCCACTACGAGTCTCAAAGCGGCCCTGAACGGTTTGCATCCGCCCGGGAGAACATAGACCTGCTGCACCACCGCTGGCTGGGAAAAGTTCATCCTGACTATCGTATTGAGCCGGACGGAGCCCACGTGGAAACCGGCGAGGGGAAAATAGGGCCCTACTCCTGCCCGGCAAAAACCGGTGCCGGCGTGCACGCCGTACTGGTTTCCATCATCATTCCTGCCTACAATCAGGTGGCGTACACCCGTGCCTGCATTGAAAGCATCAAACGTCACACCCCGGAGCCCCATGAAATCATTGTCGTTGATAACGGATCAACCGACGGCACACGCACCTGTCTGGAAAACCGCCGGGACCCTGGGTTCCTGCTCATTACCAATGAAACAAACCAGGGCTTTGCCCGGGCATGTAATCAGGGGATCAAAGCTGCAACAGGCGAATTTCTTGTCATACTGAACAATGACACCATGGTAACCGACGGCTGGATTCGGGGGCTTATTACCGTTGCCCGGGGGGATACACGCATCGGTATGGTGGGGCCGGTATCGAACTTTGTGGGCAGCACCGACCAGTTCGACCGTCCGGCACCGTACAATGACCTTGAGGGAATGGAGGCCCATGCGGACGCGCTTCGCCGGGACAACACCGGCAAATACACCTATGTTGATCGACTGATATTTTTCTGTGTTTTAATAAAGCGCCGGCTTGTGGACAGCATCGGGTTGCTTGATGAGAGCTATGAACTCGGCAACTACGAGGATGATGATTTTTGCTGGCGCGCCCGGAGTGCCGGGTGGCGCATGGCCGTTGCACCCCATGTCTTTATCCACCATTTCGGCAGTAAAACCTTCGCGGCACACCAGGAAACGCTCGATCACGACCGGCTTATGCAGATAAATGCCGAGAGATTCTGCACCAAGTGGGACATTGATCCAGCCTGGTATGAAAAAACATACATAAAACGTCCCCCGGCGCACCTGCTTGTTGAAACGGACCTTGGGCCGTTTACGCATAACGGTGATGCTTCCCCGGGGGGCATCCCGGGCACTGTCCCCCGGGACGAAACATATATGCCTGCGGAAACAACAGAAAAAGCGGCCGACAGTGCTCCCGACCTCCTGCGACAGGGGGAAGTCCTGTTTGAACAGGGGGACCTCGAGGGGGCGGCTTCCCTGTTTTTGGCTGCCATTGCGTGTGATCCGATGTTTGCCGAGGCACACAACAACCTCGGTGTTGTTTACTGGCAGCAGGGACAGGGTGACAGGGCCCGTGATCATTTCAGGAAGGCCTTTGAAATCAATCCTGAGGACATCAATACCGTTAATAATCTTTCAGACGTTCTCATTGCACAGAAACACTACACAGAGGCTGAACGCGTTTGCGGCGCATTCAGTGAACATAACCCCCATGCCGCGTCGATACTGCAAAAACTCCGGACGGTTAAACAGGCAGTAACCGAACCGGACGTGCCGGACAAATCCCCACAGGCCGGTGCTGCCCGACAGAGCGCCCCTGATGATCAGAACAGCGAACACGCCCCGGACCATGCGCCACATACCGAACCCCGGCAACCCGCAGAGCCTCCAGGCCGCCAGCCGGAAATATCCGTTGTCATCGCCACGTATAATCGTTCGGACGTGATACGTGCGTGCCTGGAGGCGTTACAGGTCCAGACCTTTTCCCGTGATGATTTTGAAGTGATTGTATGCGATGACGGATCATCCGACGACACTAAAGCGGTTGTGCGTGAGTTTAACGCACCATTTAAGCTTCGATACCTGTGCCAGGACAACTGCGGCCCGGCCTCTGCGCGCAACATGGGCATCACGCATGCCACTGGCCGGTACGTGCTCTTTCTTGATGACGACTGTTTCCCGCTGCCGGAGTGCCTGGAAAAGCATTACGAGACCCACAAGGCGCATTCGCAGGAAAAGCACGCCGTGCTCGGTATGATACGTACCCTGCCCGCATATGCCGCCTCCTGGATGGGGTATATCCTGGACAATTCAGATCTTCTTCTTGAGTGCCCCCTCATGCAAGAGGGTATCACCTACGACTTCAACTATTTTTTTACCGGCAACATAAGCATTTCCCGCCGGGCGCTGCTTGACGCCGAAATGTTTGATGAGAACTTCACCGGCACACTGTGGGGGGCCGAGGATATAGATCTTGGCTACCGTCTTTTTCTCCAGGGACACAACATTATATTCAACAAAGAGGCAATGGCATGGCATGCCCAGGCCAACTCCCCTGAAAGTTTTTGCACAACCTACAAACGGCGCGGCGGCGGTGCCGTAAGGATGTTCACAAAATATCCGGAGCTGAAATGTCATTATGAGGATATAAGCATTGAGGCTGTTAACCGGTGGCGGCACTATGATGACGGACTGGAGGACAGTATCAGTCAGCTACGCTGTGTGCTTGGAAAGATCAATGAAATCCCGGTGCCTGACGGTCTGACAATTGAGAAACCGCTTTCGGGAAAAGAGCGGGCGTTATGTTTTCAACAGCAGTGGATACTTGACTGCAGCGATCTGCGCAAAACAGCCGAACGCCTCCTCAGTGACATAACCACTATACATACGGCCCTGACCGCAGAAAGCCGGCGGGCAGATATGCAGGACATTGCAGAGGGTATATATGAAGCCCTTAACTTTCTCAAATGGCACTATGACACAATAGGCATAACAGCAAGCCCCTGGATAGAAGAATGTATACATATCAGATCAAACATGGCCACGGGTGTGGAAAAATCGCCGTCCTCCAAGATATACGGCAACCATGCGGACCGACACCCCCAGGATGAACTTTTCAGGAGAAAGCTGCGGGAGGGAAATCTGCCCTGGAATTCATACTGGACCATCGCCGGCCTGCTCCTTAACCAGATAGAAAGCAGCTCAAACGGGCACGATCTGGCGTCAGAGGCGGTCTGCTGCCTTGAAAGGATCTTCGAGCTGAAACCATACTACACCGCGTCACTCGAACTGCTCATGTCACTGTACGGCGCACAAAACAGAACAGCCGATGTTGAACAAGTAAAGAGTGCCTATACGTATATGCAGGCCCTTTCCAGCGGCAACGGTAAAAAAGCTGCCGGATACGAATACCTGACAAAAGGTGACGATGACAAGGCACTGCTGTGCTTTGGTGAATCACTGCGGGAGAACAGCGCCGACGTTGAAGCGGCGCTGGAGGTCGTCAACATCTGTATGCACAAAACCATGCTTGACACGGCAGACAAGATGATACAGCACCTCGGGAGCAGCTTTAACGGCGACAGTCCCTTCAGCTACATGATCTGGCAGAAATGGGCCGAGCTTGAGTTCATCAGGGGTAATTATGAACGGGCTGCAGACCTGTGCAAACAGTCCATTGAAAAACATCCGAACCCCCTGACCATGAACCTTCTCGGACAAACACAGCTGAAGCGCGGGCTTTCACACAAGGCGGCCGCCCACTGGCGGCGGTCCCTTGGAATAAATCCCTATCAAATACCCCTCTACCTCAAGCTTTTTGACTGTGTACAGGGCTCCGTCACAACAAAGCGGTCTGTTGATGAGGCGGAGATCAACATCCTCATGTACAGCTTCAACAAAGTCGATCTTTTCAGGCAGACGGTCGAGCGGCTTGCAAAGACCGATATCGGAAGGGCCGGCATCATTATGCTTAACAACAACAGCAGCGACGGTACCCGCGCATTTCTTGAAACAGCACCGTCACTGTTTCCCGACAACAGAGTAACGGTCATCAATCTTCCCACGAACATTGGCGCTCCCGCCGCGCGCAACTGGCTGCTGAAGCAGCCCGAAAACCGCAAAACCGAATTCCTGGCATATCTGGATGATGATGTTATTATGCCCGAGAACTGGCTCCAGGTCCTCGTTGACACCCTTGACAGCTATCCTGCGGCCGCAATAGCAGGCGGAAAAATAGTGAACCAGGGATCCCCCAAAACCATCCAGTATGTTTTCCGGTATCTTGATCTGGTTGCCGACGAGCAGCTCCGCCTTTCCAACATGCATCCCTATGAGCTTGATTTCGGACAGTTTGATTTTACGAGAAAGTGCCTCTCGGTGATGGGGTGCTGTCACCTCTTGAGGACCGATATCGCCATGGACGTGGGCGAGTTCGATATCCGCTTTTCACCGTCCCAGATTGATGACATAGACCATGATCTGCTGACCGCGCTGGGCGGGCATGAGATCATCTATAACGGTCACCTGGAAGTTGTTCACTGCCAGAAGGCAGGCAAGGAAGCGTTTGTGAACCGCGCCGCATTCGGTAATGTCCAGGGCAATGATTATAAATTTGCCATGAAACACGACCCCCGGGATATGGTCGATCTGAAAGCCCGGACAGAGGAGTCCGACCGGCAGGACATCAGAAATAAAATTACACTGCTCAGGCGGGAAGGGTTTCTGGAGGGTGTGCCTGAGATATCCTTTGAGGTCGTGTAGATGTCTATACGGTTTGTTTGTTGCAGCGCCACACAATTTTTTTTGTGCATATGAAAGGATGACGGATCATGTCCGGCACCAATGGTCATGTAAAAAATCGTTTTTGTGCGAAAATGCGTGAGGGAAATCTTTCCCTGCATACCTATCTTAGCTTTGTAAACCTGATTTTGGAGCAGGCAAAGGGCCGGCTCGACAGGGACGGCCATGCGCTGCTCAGCCGTGCACTGCGCCAGGCCTATGCCCTGAAACCTCTCGACAGCAGTATAATCGAGCTGCTTCTCAGGCTGCTGCCTGCCGGGAATGATGACGCCTATGCAGAAAAGCTTCGTCGAGAACGCATGTATGTGAAAAAACATGTCACATCCGACGGCAAGAAGAAAATTGCTCTCGGCTATCTTGAAAAATTCGACTATGCCAGGGCCCTTGACTGTTTCATGGATGCCCTGACGCAGAACAGCCGTGACATCGATACGCTGCTCTATATATACGAGATTTGTATCCATGAAGGAAAACTCGATGAGCTGCAGGCCGTCCTGGACAATGCCGCAGAAAGCTTCGGGCCCGACAATCCCTACTGCTTTTTCTTCCTGGGCAAGCAGGGTGAGCTGGCCTTCGTACAAAACGATCTTGAACGCGCCGAACACATGCTTGAGCAGTCACAGGGCCGCGGCATGAACACCGTTTTTGCCAACCTCCTGGCCGAAACACGACTGCGTTTAGGCAAAAAGCGCCAGGCGCTTGAGGCCTGGGAACAATCTCTCGGCATGGACGGCTTCCAGGTACCGGTCTATCTGAAGATGTACGATGCGGTTTCCGGACAGGATAACGGGGCGGTAGAAAATCTCAGCGACTGCGCCATAAACATCCTGATGTACACCTATAACAAGCTTGACATGTTCCGGCAAACCCTTGAAAGGCTGGCCGGAACCGAGCTGGGTGCGGCGCGCATCCTTCTTCTTGAAAACAGCTGCACCGACGGGACCAGGGACTACCTCACCTCCGTTCAGGACCTTTTCCCCAACAATACGGTTAAGGTCATCAATCTGCCCACAAACATCGGTGCTCCGGCGGCCCGCAACTGGCTCCTGGCCCAGCCGGAAAACCGTTCCTGTGATTTTATCGCCTACCTTGATGATGATGTAATCCTGCAGAATGACTGGCTGAAGCGGCTCGCAGGGACCCTGAAAAAATTTCCCCGGGCTGCCGTTGCGGGCACAAAAGTCGTGAATCAGTACCGACCGAAGACAATCCAGTATATCTATCGCTTTTTTGACGAGATCGCGGATGACAAGCTGCGGCTCTCATCTCACCATGCAAACGATCTTGATGTGGGCCAGTTTGACTTTGTGAGACAATGCCTGTCGGTAATGGGCTGCTGTCATCTTTTTCGGGCAGACGCCCTGCTGGAAGTGGGTGAGTTCGATGTTCGCTTTTCCCCGTCGCAGGTTGACGACATTGATCACGATGTGCTGGCGGCCGCCAAAGGGTATGAAATCGTATACAACGGCTTTATCGAGACAATACACTGCCAGAAATCAGGAAAAGACGCCTTTAAAAACAGGGCTGCCTGGGGGAATGTCAGGGGAAATGATTTCAAGTTTGCCATGAAGCATTACACCAGGGATATGCTGGAGCTGAAGGCGATAACGGAGACGCGTGACACGCAGTACGTAAAAAGCAAGATCAGAGAACTGCGCACAGCAGGATATTTAACCACCGTGCCGGAGGTGCCCATTGGTATCATTGAGAACTAACGACCACAGCTGCAAGACGAGATATGCAGCTAAAGAATCCCCCCGGGTACATGTCTTTATCTATACCTTCAACAAGGCCCGTGAACTCCGGGAAACACTGGGGAGCCTGCAAAAAACCGATTATGCAAACTATAAGGTTTTTATTCTGAACAACGGCAGCACCGACAGTACCGAACGGTATATATATTCCGTCAGGCAGAGGATGTTCAGCGAGTTGAAAATCATCAATCTTCCCATTAATATCGGGGCACCGGCAGCCCGCAACTGGCTGATACACGATCCGGAAAACCGGTATGCCGATTTCGTGGTCTATCTCGATGACGATATTCTGCTCCCGCCCCACTGGCTGCAGGAAATGGTGAAGACCTTTGAGGAACACCCTGACGCGGGAGTTGTGGGGGCAAAGATTCTTTTTGCAGGATCACCGAAAATAATACAGCACACCGGCGGCATCATCACACAGGCAGAAGACTGGATCCACAACATCAGCGCCCATTCCTTTGAACGTGACTGCGGACAGCACGACTACACTGCCCGGCGTCATTACGTGATGGGCTGCGCCCATATGTACCGGAAAGAAGTTTTTGACGTGGTCGGGGACTATGACCTGAGATTTTCCCCCACACAGTTTGACGAGGTCGAGCATCAGATCAGGATGCGGCTGTACGGCTATGATGCCCTGTACAACGGCTTTATCGAGGTCGTGCATATGCTTAAAAGCGGCCTGCAGCAGTCCGAGGCTGCAAAGGTCAGCCGCGAGGCCAACAGGCTCAAGATGCTGCCGCTGTTCTCCGAACAGGAAATAGCCGCGCTGGTACAAGAAAACCTTACCGAACAGGAACCAACAACAGCTTCGAGGTGCAACTATGGACAATAAGATTATCATTGTCGGGGCCGGTCCTGCCGGGCTGGGCGCTGCTTATCGCCTCAATGAACGGGGATATGCCAACTGGAAAGTGGTTGAGCGGCACGATTATGTCGGCGGTTTGTCCGCGAGCTTCAGGGATGCACATGACTTTACCTGGGACGTCGGCGGTCACGTGCTGTTCTCACACTATGAACCGTTCGACCGTATGGTTGACGAGGCGCTGGGGACACGCTACCTCGAGCATCTGCGCGAAAGCTGGATCAGGATATGCAGCCGCTGGGTGCCCTACCCCTTTCAAAACAATTTGCGCTATCTTCCCAGGCAAACGCTGCACGAGTGTCTTATGGGCCTCTATGCCATAAGCATGAACGGCCACCGGAAACCCGGGAACTTCGGGGACTGGATTTTATGCACCTTCGGGGACGGTGTTGCAGAACACTTCATGACACCCTACAATCTCAAAGTCTGGAGCACGCCCCTTGACACAATGTCCAAGGACTGGATAGCCGAACGCGTGTCGGTGGTTGACTTTGAGCGGGTTCTTAAGAATGTCATCCTGGAACAAGACGATGTGAGCTGGGGCCCCAACAACAAATTCAAATTTCCCGAGCACGGCGGAACGGGTGAAATTTTCAGAAAGACGGCCGAAAAATTCAACGGGCACATCGTCTATAACAGGGACCTCGCGTGGGTCGACGCCGACAAAAAGAAGATCGGGTACAGCGACGGCACCACCGACACCTATGATGTGCTTATCACCACAATCCCCCTTGACCAGCTGGTTTACAAGCTCAAGGCAGGGCCCGACGCCGTTGCGGACGCGGCACGCAGGCTGGTCCACAACAGGGTCATGATTGTGGGGGTCGGGCTGGCCAGAAACGATGCATCAGATAAAAACTGGATGTATTTCCCCGAAGACCGGTCACCCTGTTACCGGGTCACCTATTTTTCCAACTACTCACCCAACAATGTGCCTGATATTCGAACAAACTTTTCCCTTATGGGCGAGGTTTCCTATCCCCAGGAAGGACATCTGGCAGAGGCCGACGCGGTGAATAATACGCTTCAGGGATTTATCAATACGGGTCTTATGACGGAGGCGGACAGGGACGCTGTTGCGTCTGTTTTCACCATGGACCTTGATTATGCCTATCCGGTACCCACCCTCGGCAGGGACCGGGCCCTCAGCATCATTCAGCCCTACCTCGAGCGGCAGGACATCTATTCACGGGGCAGATTCGGCGCATGGAAATACGAGGTGGGCAACATGGACCACTCGGTAATGGAAGGCATTGAAGTGGTTGACCGCCTGCTGTGTGGAAAAGAAGAAACGGTAATTAAGGGATAAAAGAGCCGTTTCACAGGATTACAATCCCGGGAGGGAGGGTCTGCGCCCTCCCTTTTTTTGTAGAGATAAAAAAAACTGTTTAAAAAAATGATCGAAATGTATATATATAGTGATGCTCCCCGCCTATTGAAAATCCCGTGCATGCGCGGGGCAAAGCGGGGCGTTCGCGGCACATTCCGGTAAAAGTCCGGTTATTCAGGAAACTCCGGTTTCTCCATTCAGCGGCACGTGCTGATACAATTGCTTCCCGCCTTTGGAATGACAACGTGCTTTAGGCAGGTATGTCATGTGCCGTCATCCCCGCGGAAGCGGGGATCATGGATAACTGCATAAAAAATTTTAACACTTTACCCATAAGGAGACATACCATGCAGGTTCTTATTATGTACTATTCTGCTTCCGGCAATACCGAAAAGCTTGCCGACCGCATAGCACAGGGAGTGCGCGAGGTGGCTGATGTAGCGTGTATCGTGAAACCGGCTGCAGAGGTTACCAGGGATGATTTTCTCTCGTCCGACGCGATTATAGCAGGCTCTCCGGTCTATTTCGGCACCATGGCTGCAGGGCTCAAAGCTGTTTTTGATAAATTTGTAGGCCTCCGCGCAAAAATGAGTGATAAGGTGGGGGCCGCTTTTGCCACATCAGGTGATGCATCAGGGGGCAAGGAAACAACCCTTATGTCCATCATACAGGCAATGCTGATATACGGAATGATCATTATAGGCGACCCCATGGATGCAACAGGCCATTACGGCACCTCGTGTGTCGGTTCTCCTGATGAAGCAGCTGACGGCAACGCTCAGAAGCTGGGCCGGCGGGTTGCCGCGCTGGTAAAAAAATTAAAAAGCTAATGGTGCTGTGCCGCATCATCCGGGAATATGACTGTACACATTAAAGAGATCCGTCAAACTGCATGGGTCGGCCTCATTGTCAATTGCCTCCTGTCCGCGCTGAAATTTATCTGCGGTATCCTGGGTGCGAGCCAGGTGGTTGTCGCTGATGCGGTACATACCCTCTCTGATTCGGTCACCGACATAGCAGTCCTTCTGGGCTCTCGCTATTGGGCCAGACCGCCTGACGCCACACACCCATACGGACATCGCCGTATTGAAACCATAACAACCATCTTTATTGCTCTGTGCCTCGCCTGTGTTGCCTGCAGCCTTGTCTATAATGCACTGACCACCCTGAATAAAGGTTCTGCGCACAGCCCCGGATGGATCGCGTTCTGGGCCACCCTTGTTTCAATCTGCACAAAGGAAATACTGTACCGGTGGTCCATATCGGTGGGCAGGAGAGTTGCATCCCCGGCGGTTATTGCAAATGCCTGGCATCAGCGCTCAGATGCGCTCAGCTCCATACCGGCAGCAGCGGCGGTTGCCGTTTCCGCGGCAAATCCCTCACTGTGGTTTATTGACAGCATCGGCACCGTTGTCGTCTCACTGTTCATACTGAACGTTTCATGGAAAATTGCCGGACCGGCCCTGAATGAGCTCATTGATACGGGTGCATCATCAGAAGATATTGATACAATCAAAAAGCTGGCCCTGGAAATACCCGGCGTTCATGAGGTCCATGGCCTCAGGACGCGCTATGTGGGATCGCAGCTCCAGCTGGATCTTCATATACTCGTTGATCCTGATTTGACCGTGCGTGAAGGCCATGCCATCGCCGGCAGGGTGAAAACATGTATCATACAGGAGGGGCCTGACGTAGCCGACGCGATTGTCCACCTTGAGCCCTATGAGCGTGATAACAGCCTGACTTGAAAATTTTTCAAAAAAAGGGTACAAATAGAAAAAAACCTCTAAAACGATACTACGCGACAGGATTCATGGAAACCCTTATAAGCAGATTTGATATCTACCTCCAGAGCGCTCCGGCTGCCGCATTGCCTATTGCTTTTTTAGCCGGCGTCCTTACCAGTTTTACGCCGTGCGTGTACCCGCTCATACCCATCACCGTTGGAATTATCGGCGCAAAGGGCTCCACAAGCAAGCTCAGGGCGTTCTATCTTTCGGCGCTGTATGTCCTCGGGCTCGCCCTGGTATATGCATCCCTCGGGCTTTTTGCTGCACTGACGGGAAAACTGTTCGGTCAGATCAGCACCAACAAATGGACATACCTTATTATAGGCAATGTTTTCCTTTTTTTCGGCCTTGCCATGCTTGATGTCTTTTCCCTGCAGTTCTCCTTTTTGCAAAAATTCTTCCCTTCGTCCAAAGGAGCAGGGGGCGGGCTTACCGCATTCATCTTCGGAGGCGTGTCCGCTCTGGTTGCCGGACCGTGCACAACACCGGTGCTCGGCAGCCTGCTTGCCTATGCTGCATCCCGCCAGAACACACTGCTTGGCTTTTCAATGCTCTTTGTGTTTGCCCTGGGAATGGGCTTGCTGCTGATGATTGTGGGCACCTTTACCGGCGTGCTCACCTCCCTTCCCAAGTCGGGAGGATGGATGGTTGCGGTAAAGAAAGGGTTCGGCTTTCTCATGATAGCGATAGGGGAATATTTCATACTCAAAGCCGGTCAACTGATGTTATAAAAGAAAGGATCCTCATGAAAAGAAATGTTACCTTGGTAATTATACTGTTCTGCTTTCTCGTTACCGTTACAGGCTGCAGTGATGCACAACGGGAAACACCGCTCACCACCGGTTTGATGAAGGGGCAGATGGCCCCTGATTTTTCCCTGAAGGACCTCGGCGGGAAACAGGTGACCCTCTCCTCCTTCAAGGACAACTCAGTGGTCTGCCTTGTGTTCTGGGCAACGTGGTGCCCGTACTGCGTAACGGAAATCCCCAAGCTTAAAGAGCTTCATACGGCCATGGCCGCCAAGGGAGTAAAGGTCCTCGCGGTGAACGTAGCGTCAAACGATCCGATACAGCGGGTCAAAGCATTCCAGGGGAAACGTCAAATCCCCTATACCATACTGTATGATGAAAACAACATTGCCTCACGGCTGTACGGCGTCCAGGGCATCCCGGTGAGTATTATTATAGATAAAAAAGGGATTATCCAGTTCCGGGACTATAAGCTGCCGGAAAATATCGAAAAGGTTTTCGGCCGGCTTCTCTGAGAAGTACCCCGGTTGTATAATGAACTGCCCTGCAGTTCATAACAAAACAGATTTACTGTAATAAAAAGCCCCGCTTAAAGCGTGGCTTTTGTCAGAACTGCGGTAAAATCCGAAAGGAAATCCTGGCTAGATAATATGAAACGGACTGGCCAAGGGTGCTAAAATAGCACCCGGACCAAATAATAATTTTTTTTAAGGAGGCACCCATAGCATATGTAGGAGTAGATTACCATATCAAATCCGTCACTATT
>Ga0272442_10002621_pt1 | contig 25902 bp, 11 predicted proteins | sample SSMForm2O_FD_200262 | JGI IMG/M metagenome (GOLD analysis project Ga0272442, IMG submission 200262) | Marine sediment archaeal communities from Little Sippewissett salt marsh, Falmouth, MA, United States - SSM-Form-2O | ecosystem: Environmental > Aquatic > Marine > Wetlands > Sediment ... | reverse complement strand
CAGTAACCAAGAATCCCCAATTTTCTGGGAGTATTTTATTGCTTGTTTACAATAAAACGAACCTTTTTCGATTAACTCCTTTTCATACTCAATTACGGCAACGTTGTCCATTACATAATAACAGCTTGACCAACAATATGCACGAGCAAGTTGATAAACATCATTCATTTTGGATAGAATTGCTATTGCACGTTCTCCAAGAGAAATAAGTTCTTTCCTATTTTTGACTGATTCCTCCCAATTTGGTGCAATCCAATATCTACAATCCATGGAACCTTCCATCATGTTATTACAAGTTGTAGCAATTGCCAGCTGATCCCCTATTTTCTCAAATAATTCCAATGCATTAGAATTAAGGTTCCACCATTCATTCAATAAATCTCTCTTTTTTGCAGGATCAGTTTCAATCCATGATGATGCATAAACAGCTTTAGCTTGAGAAGTAATTACTTTAGCTGCATATCTTTCATCATTAATTTTCTGAAAAAACTTGCTTGCATTCCTATGAGCTTCAACTGCTTGCAACATTCGATACTGAAATTGCTTATTTGTTGATGCCTGAAGAGCAGATCGAAATAAACTATACCCCATTTGCTCTTGAATTTCAGCTACTTTATAAACATCTTCGCTATCACGAGTTAAATCTGAAGCTTTCTTGTAGTATTCAACTGCTTGGAGCCATTCATACTTTTTATCATGTTTCTTTGCTTTGTCTAATAGAGACTCCAAGTTACTGTCCTGCAAAGCTTATCAACAAACCATTATTATCCCTGTAGTATTGAAATAACTTTTTACAAAAACTTGGTCTCGGAAAATATTATATCCTTTTTCCATCTATAGGTAATAGTTGTATTTGGCGGGGGAATTTTAGTTTGTCAAATTGTAAGGCTTTGACAAAAATCCAATCAATAATTCTGATTGCAATAGTTGTTGTTGCTGCAGTAGGTGGAGGAGCAGCATATCTCTTGCTGACTGAAAAACGAAATCCTGAAAATATCAAGATAGGTTTCTTAGGTGATTTAGATGGCATAACGGGTAAACCTAGTTGGCAAGGTGCAAAATTGGCTGTTGAAGAAATCAACGCAGAAGGTGGAATATTAGGAAAACAAGTAGAATTGGTTGGCGAGGACCATGATGGGGGAGCAGATCCCGTTATCCTATCTAATGCCTTAACCAAATTAATAACAATTCATAATGTAGATTTTATTGTGGGAGGGGCTAGTGGTGATTCTGAAATTCTAGTTCAAGATACCATTGCTCAAAACAAAATTATCTGCATTTCAGGGGCTTCAATCGCTGATGATATAACACAGAGGGTTTTGGATGACTATGACAGATTTAAGTACTATTTTAGTACATTGTTCAATGCTACTTGTGGGAAGTTAGGGATGACAGACAGCATGATACACATCAGAGAACTGACTGGATTCAACAAGATTGGGTATATGGCTGAAGATTTAGGATGGAATAAAGAAAGTAGAGAAGGATTGGATGTTTTTCTGCCAGAAAATGGTTTTGAGCTGGTCTACAAAGGTAGGTTTCCGGTGGGAACTGTAGATTTTTCGAGCTATTTTGCTGCTGCTGAAGCAGCAGGAGTTGAAGTGCTGGTTTCGATGATTGTGTTGGATGGTGGTATACCTTTCTGTAAGGAGTATTATGATCGTCAATCTCCAATGCTTGTTTTTGGGGGAACTAACTTGTTGGCTTCCGATCCTAGAGGATGGGAGTGGACAGAAGGAAAATGCAACAATATGGATTTTGGCAATGTTCCAACTACAACAGGTTATCCGTTTACTAGCAAAACTTTGCAGACCAGAGAGGCATACATGAATAGGTGGGGTGAAGCAATTACTTGGACTGCAGCTATTACTTACGATGATATAAAATTTATTTTGGCAGATGCTATTGAACGAGCAGGGACAATTGAAACTGAAGCTGTTATCAAAGCTTTAGAAGAAACAAGTATAGAAACCTCTAATGCACGAGACTTTGTTTTCACTGAATCTCATGGTGTGATGATGGGAAAAGATGCTAATGATCCAGATGCAGATTATTCGATAGTAATGGGTTTTCAGTGGCAAGATGGAATTCAAGTACCTGTTGATCCAAGAAAGATTATGGAGGAGGCAGGAGCAACAATAACTTTTCCGGATTGGCCTGGACCATGGGACAACATCAACTAAAACAAAAATTCATCTTAGACAAATAGGATTCTTGATGTAGTCTTGGTTGCGTAGCTTCTTTACTAGTACCGATTTTTTGCAGTCTAGTGGATCGTCACTTTGGGTTATGCTGATTTCTCCGTCAAAGAGATGCAAAACTGCTTTCGATTGTTCAGGAGCATGAATCTCAGAATCAAAGACTGCAAGCATTATGAAGCCTTTAGCTCCTAAATCTGTAATCAATCCAGAAATCCATTCCCTTGTTGTATTTGTTCCATGCTTCACAAGAACATCAGAAAGAATCTCAACACAAATTCTCTTCTGGGTTACAGACTGATCCAAGTTTCTATTAGCTTTAGTTAATGCAATGCCAAGATTGGTGATGTCCGCCTTACCTTGCAGTTTATGCACATTCGGAAAGTCAGGAACCTTACTCTTAGGCTTAGGATTGCACAAGAACAATGAGAAGTTGGGTTTATCCAACAGCTTTTCTAAATCAGTTGCTTCTGCAGTGATATAGAACGTGATTCCATCTTTAATTCCTGCTTTCAAGAAATTCTTTACAATTGTTTCTCGTTCGTCACAGGGAGGTCCAGATAGAACAACAGCGTAATCCTTTGGGATACCACCTAGGAGCAGAGAATCTAGTTCTTCGGTTCCAGTAGTAAGTCTATCTTCCAGACGCACTTCTTCAACTTTAATCTCTAGAGCTTTGAATTGAAGTGATTTGTTTTGTCCCCGTTCATCCAAGTAATGAACCATTGGATTGAGTTGATACCGTCCCTTCTTTGAGGGTTGAACGGTTAACTTTACTTCCACCAGCTTCAAGGGAGCAAGCTGCTTACCCTTCATATTCAATGTAGTTTCTTCTATTCGATAGATTTCAGGCTTCTTAACCACAACAAAATCTGAAGGAATAAAGTCAGCAATTCTCATCAATAAAGCAGGCTCTCTTCCAGCATTCACAAATTCAACTGATAAACAGAAAGATTCTCCAACTTTAACTTGCTTTACAGTAGTGACTAGGTTAGCTTGAACATTAGCATGCACAAAACTTTCTAGACCAACAGATGACTCACTAGTAGGAGTAGGAGCAGAAAATGACGTTGTGGTTGAAACAACAGAAGGAGCTTGCATAACCTGACTCAAAGAAACAGCTAATGTTTTTTCCTCTCTAACATTAGCCAAAATCTCTTGAACCTGAGCAGTCTTTTCAGGTTGGTTTGCCTTCATAAACGAACCAGCAGCAATCTGCAACAAGTTTTCAGCTGTTTGATATAGTCTTGCTCTTTTTTCCTGATCTGCTTCACTCTCAGCTTGATTCATAAACAAATAAGCATCAAAAAGACGCTGAGTAGCTTTAGCATACTCTGACGCAGCCTTAAATCCTGCCTTTTCATAATGAATAGAAGCATTCTTCATGAAGCTCTTGGCTTTAGCATGCTCACTTAAATCCAAATCTGCTTGATATTTAGCTCCCGCAGCCAGACCCTTACAAAAATTGCTATTACCCAACGCCCAAAGACTCGCTTTGCTAGTATAACAATGCTCTTTTGCTTGTTGAAAAAGTTCTGCAGCTTCCAAGTAAGCTTCTGATGACGAAACCTCTTCAGCAGTAGCCATCTTCTCCCAAGCCCGACAAAGAACAGTCAGATACTCCAATTCTTCACGTTCATTCTCAACATCTACCTTCGTAATTATAGCTCTGATTTTCTCCCCTGCTTCTCCATAATTTTTTGAGCTCTGTAAAAGGTTCCCTTGTTTATCCAATAGTTTTGCGTCTTCGATGAGAATTCGAGCTTGACAATATTCACGTCTAAGACTAGAAGTCTCATATAGCTTCTGCGTCATTACCTTTTCTTCTAATGACAAATTTTCTGCAAGTTTTTGTCCAATTGATTCTTCGGCTAAGCTGAACTGCTCTAGGGCTTTTTGGAATGTCGCTTTTGCTTTATTTGTTTCTTCTTTTCTACTTAGACCTTCAGCCTCTTCAACCATCGCCCACGCAGAATAATTCCCACCTAGATAACTCCAAAATTCAGTTAATTCATGAAGTTGGGCTGATTTCACATAATGTTCTTTTGCTTTTTTATAATTCTCAATTGAATGGCAATATTTTGCTTGTTCTATTTGACTCCAAGCTCTCATATATGATGAATAGTTTTTGTAGAATCCTTTCAGTTGAGGTATCTTATTTTCTGCTTTATCGAAATGTTCGGCAGATGATTCATAGTTTTCTGAGGCTTTCATAAAATCGTTTAGTTGATCATGTAATTGTGCCAGTTTCCAATATGTTTCCGCAACATAAGTCGGCATTTCTGCTTTCTTAAAATAAGATACTGCTTGTTGAAAAGCCTGAAGAGCTTCAACGCTAATTTTTTTCTCCTTAGAAGCTGAAGAATATTTTTGTAGGATTTCACCAAACTTGAAATTTCGAGACCCAAAAAACCACCCCAGTCCCCAAACACTCTGAGTATACAATTTCTTCTTTTTCTCAACAATTTCGATGGATTTCTTGATGGACTTAATTGATTCATTTAAGAGATTGATTTGTTCCAAATCATTGTTACTCAATTGTGCCAATTTTTCTTGAACTAGAGCAAGTCTGTAATAACCTTCGTTGATATATTGGTATGCATATGGTGTAGATTCTTCTTGCCATTTTATGCTCTTCTCTGCATAGAGTTTTGCTTCATTTAGTGTTACCCTTTTCTCTTCAACATTAGTTTTTAGTTCTGCAAGAGTAAGAAGAATATTGCACAACGCTTGAAATCCAATACCTACAAGCCTTTTCTGATTCTTTAGAAGTTCAATTCCTTTAAGGCTAACTTTTTTTGCATTTTCAAGTATTTCTTCTTTTGTTTTCATGTTAGTTTCAATTGATGCTAAACCTGTAAGACCCAAACTATGATACGGATAAGACATATAGTAGCCTGTTTTGTGATTGAGGATTTCAAAATGATGTGTAGCTTTTATTGCCAGATTCTTTGCTTGTTCGTAGCTTTCTTTTTGTCTTTCGGGATCTTCCATCAATCTTGTTAAATTATGAGTTGCGTAACTCGTTAAAACGTTCCCGAATGCAATCAAATAATTATCTTTGGAAATTTCTCCGAATTTCAACATCTTTTTTCCAAGTTCTATTGCAGTGGTAGGTATTAACTTGAGCATTTGAGCTGCGTTCCAAGCTACATTATAAGCTCGACTGATCAGCACAGCATCGGCTAACTCTTGAGACAATTCTAATGCTTTATTAGCGTAATCTTGACATTTTTTAGAATATTGTAAGGTTGTTTTTTCTTCCTCGATATACCAGTTACTAAAACCTAAATACCAACTAGCAAAATTGTAAGCTCTAGCCAATTCATATCTATCATCTTCTTTGGATAGTACCTGAATTGCCTTCTCGCTATAGTTAATTGCTTCTTTGAAAATCTTTTCTGCCTCTTCAAAATCAGAAACTAGCCACCAAAAATCATAACCCGAAAATTCAACCAAATTATTACATGCTTTACCTGTTGAAAGTAAATCTCCAGAGTCTTCAAAATTTTTTACTAATTCTTTTTCAAGAGTCCACCATTTGGAAAGTAGTTTCTTCTTCTTTGAAGGAATATTTTCTAGCCAAGAACTAACATAATATACCATGGCTTCTGCATATTTTTGTTTCAGTTGGAGTTCTTCAGAGGCTTCAAGGAGTTTTTTCGCCTTCTCATAAGATTTAACCGAAAGTTTCATGAGTTTTCTAAATTCAAGATTAGATTGTGCTTGCCGAGCAGATCTGTAAAAACAGAAACCTATTTTTTCATGAAAATCTGCTGCTTTCGAAAGATCTTGAGGAACTAAATCAGTAGCTTTCTCGTAAATTTTTGCTGCTTGGAGCCACTCATACTTCTTCTCATGCTCTGTTGCTTTCTCCAGAAGAGACTCCAAGTTATTGCCCTTCAAAGCCATCAACAACCATAATTACTCTTGTAGTATTGAAATAATTTTGCACAATGACTATTCTGGGAAAATGTTAAAACCATTTTCGATAGAATGTTTATTTGTTTTGGAGAGATGGTTGTTGTCTTCTACGGCTATTACTAAGATTCAATCAATAATTCTGATTGCCATAATTGTAGTTGCTGCAATAGGAGGAGCAGCCTATGTTTTATTTGGTGGAGAAAGTCAATCTTCAGATACCATCAAAATAGGTGTTTTAGCGGACTTGGATGGCTTGTATGGAAAAGACATGTTGCAAGGTGCAATTCTTGCAAGTGAACAACTTAACGATCAAGGAGGGATATTGGGAAAAAAGGTTCAAGTAATCAGTGAGGATACCGACCAAGAAACTAATGTTGATATGAACCTTATCAGCTCTGCATTAAATAGATTAATTTCACTTCACAAGGTTGACTTTGTAATAGGATACGCCCCAGGTGAAATTGCATTAGTTGTTCAGGAGGTTATTGCCAAAGAAAAAATCATATTTATTGCTGGGAGCAGTAGTCCGGATGCTGTAACTCAGCGAATATTAGATGAATATGACAAGTATAAGTACTATTTTCAAGTTCAGTGGAATGCGTCAGCCGTTTTCAAGGGCATGACAGATAGCATTATACAAATGAGAGAACAAACAGGCTTTAACAAAATTGGCTATATTAGTGAAGATCTGGGAGTCGCTAAAGCATGGGCAGAAGGATTGGAATATACTTTACCAGAAGTTCACGGTTTTGATCTTGTATATAAAAAAACTGTTCCTGTAGGCACTGTTGATTTTTCTAGCTATTTTGCTGCTGCTGAAAGTGCAGGGGTAGAAGTGCTTATACCTTTAATTTTTTCTGACCTAGGAATTCCATGTGTTAAAGAATGGTATGATCGCCAATCACCTCTGTTGCTGTATGGTGGAGTTCTTGGTGGAACTAATGTTCCAGAATCTTGGGTGTGGACAGAGGGGAAATGTGAACATCTTGTGACAGCTGCATTTCCGTTAACAGCTAATTATCCTTTAACCAGTGAAACTGCACCTTTGAGGGAAGCTTATGTTTCAAGATGGAATGAAACGCCCTTAGGAACGGCAGCATTTGCAATTGATTCATTGCAGTTTATCCTAAAAGATGCAATAGAACGAGCGGGTACAATTGAAACTGAAGCAGTTGTTGAAGCTTTAGAAGAAACCAGTATTGAAACCACTCAAGCGAGTAATTATATTTTCACACCAGCTCATTGTCCAATGATGGGGGAGAATATGCTTGACCCAGATGAAGAATATATGTTAGTATTATTGTTTCAATGGCAAAATGGAGAGATGTTACCTGTTTACCCCAAACAGATTATGGATGAAGCAGGAGTAACTCTAACCTTTCCGGATTGGTCTGGACCATGGGACAACATCAGCTGATCAATTAGAGGGGTGCGGGGGGTGGGATTCGCACCCTAATTTACCAGTAAAATATCGTTAGACAGTTATCTTAGGCATATTGGGTTCTTGATGTAATCCTGGTTGCGTAGTTTCTTCACCAGTATCGACTTTTTGCAGTCTAGTGGGTCGTCGCTTTGTGTTATGCTGATTTCTCCATCAAAGAGATTGAGAAGTGCTTTGGATTGGTCAGAGGGATGCATTTCAGGGTCAATGATGGCTAGCATGGTGAAGCCTTTTGCTCCCAAATCTGTAATCAGTCCTGAAATCCATTCCCTCGTTATTTTTGTGCCTTGATTCACTAAAACGTCAGAGACAATTTCAACACACACTCTTTTCTTAGTTGATGATTGGTCGATACTTCGATAAGCTTTGGTTAATGCAATCCCAAGATTGGTAATATCCGTTTTAGCTTGCAACTTGTAGACATTTGGAAGGTCAGGAATCTTAGCTTTAGGTTTAGGATTACATAAGAACAAAAAGAAATTAGGCTTTTCCAATAGATTTTCTAATCCATCAGATTCCATTGTGATATAGAAAGTAACTTCTTCATTAGCTCCAGCCCTCAAGAAATTCTTGATAATTAATTCTCTTTGATCAGAAGGAGGACCAGACAAAACAACCGCATACTCTTGTGGAATACCACCAAGCAACAAAGAATCAAGTTCCTCTGTTCCAGTTGAAACTCTATCTTCTATAATGACTTCTTCAACTGTGATTTCCAAAGCTTTCAGTTGAATAGATTTGGTTTGTCCCCGTTCATCCAAATAATTAACCTTAGGATTAAGCTGATATTGTCCCTTTTTTGATGGCTGAAGAGTCAACTTGACCTCAACTAGTTTCAAAGGAGCAAGCTGTTTACCCTTCATATTCAAACAGGATTCTTCTATTCGGTAGATTTCAGGCTTCTTCACCACAACAAAATCTGAAGGAACAAAATTATCCACCCTCATCAATAAAGCAGGCTCTCTACCAGCATTAACAAACTCTACAGATAAACAGAAGGATTCGCCAACCTTAATTTTTTTAAGAGTACTGACCAAGTTAGCTTGAACATTAGCATGCTCAAATTTCTCCAGGCCTACTGAAGATTCACTAGTTGGAGATGGAGCAGAAAAAGACAGGGTACTTGAAGCAATAGAAGGCGCTTGCATAACCTGACTCAAAGAAACAGCTAACGCTTTTTCCTCTCTAACATTCAATAAAATCTCTTGTACCTGAGCCGTCTTCTCAGGCTGCTTAGCCTTCATAAATGAACCCGCAGCTACCTGAAGCAGATTCTCCGCCATTTGATAATATTTTGCTCGTTTCTCCTGGTCTGCTTCCATCTCAGCTTGATTCATAGATAAATACGAATCAAAGAGACGTTGAGTAGCTTTGGCATATTCTGAAGCCTGTTTAAATCCTGCTTGAAGATAATCAGTGCTTGCAGTTTTAATATAGCCTTTAGCTTTAGCATGATCTGCTAAATCTAAACTTGATTTATACTGTAATCCAGCAGCTAGTCCCTTACAAAAATTACTATTACCTAAAGCCCAAAGACTAGCCTTCCTAGTAAAACAGTAATCCTTTGCTTCTTCAAAAAGTTCTGCAGCCTCCAGATACGATTCAGCAGAAGTTGCCTCTTCAGCAATTGCCATCTTCTCCCAAGCCCTACAAAGAATCGCTACATATTCCAGTTCTTTGCCTTCAACATCATTATCGATTTCATCGACAATTGCAGAGATTTTGTGTGATGCTTCTCCATATTTTGCTGAACTGTCAAGAAATTTTCCTTCTCTGTCAAGAAGTTTTGCTTCTTCCATCAAGATTCTGGCTTGACAATATTTTTGTCTAATACATGAAGCCTTCAGTATTCTAGTCATCAAATCATTTTCTTCTGCTGTTGGATTTTCGTTGATTTTGATCTTGATGTTGCTTTCTGTTTTATTGAAATGTTCAATTGCCTCTTGAAATTTTTCTATTGCTTCCTTTGGTTTTTCTGTTCTGCTCTGTTCTTCTGCTTGTTCTATTTTAGCCCAAGCAAAATAGTTTGGAGACAAATAGTTCCAATCATCTAATTCTTCATGAAGCTTCGCTGCATTCTCATAGTGAGTTCTTGCTTGAAGATAGTTATCTCTGGAATGATTGTATTTTGCTTGTTCGATTTCGTTCCAAGCCCTCATATAACGGCAATAATCTTCATAGAACTCTTGTAGTTGAGGAATCTTTTTTGAAGCATTGTCATAGGTTTGTGCTGCTAATTCATAGTTACTTGAGGACTCAGAAAATTTGCTTGACTGATCATGAAGTTGAGCCAAATGCCAATATGCCTCAGCAACATGCGTGGGTAGTTCTGCTTTTTTCATATAAAAAACTGTTTTGTTGTATGCTTCGATTCCTTCATTAAGTGTTTTTTTATCTTTTGTGAGGAAATCGATTTCTTGAAGAATTCTTCCAAGATTGCCATAATTCTTGCCAAAATAAAACCCGTTTGCCCAAGCTGATTTTAGCAATAACTTTTTTCTTTTTTGTAAGAATTCTAAACTTCTCCTTATGGAGCTCGCTGCTTGGTTAAGTAACTCAATCTTCTTTTGTTTGTCAAGTTGTATCCCAGCCAGTTCTCTTAAGACAATCGCAAGTTGAGAATAATTATTACTTAAATATACAAAATAAAATGGGTGCATCTCTAAAGAAAAACTTATTTGCTCTTCTGCATGAAATTTTGCTTGAAGCAGTAAGTTCCTTTTTTTCTCAGTTTCTATTTCAGTTTTAGCCAACCGATAAAAGTTAAAACTCAACACGTATGAAAATATGGAATTAATTACTTCCCTATTTTTGAAAAATTCTTTCTCTTCTTGAATTTTTTTAATTACTGTCTCGAGTAAAGCATTTCTTTTTTTCTTGTCTGGTTCAATATCAGCCAAAAATCCAAGTGAACGATTGTAAACGAGTGAAGTAACGTGAAGTTCATGTACGCTATTGATTCTTTGAAAAAGCTTGTTTGCTTCTTTGGCCATCTTAATTGATTTATTAAAAATTTGTTTTTGTTTTTCCGGATCTTCCATTTGCTGAGCTAATAGTCCATAAGAACCTGCTGTTAAGGTATTTCCCCACCCCATGCACCAGTTGTCTTTGGTGATTTCTCCATACCTTAAAATTTCTTTTCCAGGATTAATAGCCAAATTAGGATTAATATTAAATGAACTGGCAACGCTCCAGATAATGGTGTGTGTTTGACTGATTAACCAAGCGTCATTAATCCTTTGGGCTAGTTTTAAAGCTTTTTTTGAATAATCTTCAGCTTTTTGAGCATATGGAACGATTTCTTCTTCAGACTTCCAGAACCAGTGACTAAAACAGTAATACCAACTGGCAAAACAGTAAGCTCTAGCCAGTTCATATTCATCTTCTAGTTTAGACAGTATTGGAATCGCTTTTTCGGCAAGCTCCAAACACTCTAAGTAAATATTTTTTGTTTCCTGAAATGATGATGAACTCCAGATCCAATCATAACTAGAATACTCAACTAAATTGGCACAAATTTTAGCCATGGAATGGAGATCAGCATTGTCTTCAAATTCTTTCTTTGCTTGCTTTTCTAACTTCCACCATTTAGCAAGCAGTCTCTTTTTCTTTAATGGATTTTTTTCTAAGCAGGAGCTTGCATAAGCAATTAAGGCCAAAACATGGCTGTTTTTTTTCTTCATTTTTTCTAGAAGTATAATTTCTTTTTCATAAGTTTGAATGGCTAATTTCATTCTTTTTGAAAACTGTATATTGTTGGGAGCCTGCATTGCTGCTTTATAGAAACAAAATCCCATCTTTTCCAGAAATTCAGTTCCTTTGATAGAATGTTTTTCTTCAATAAGATCAACAGCTGTTCCGATTTTTTCTGCTGCTTGGAGCCACTCATACTTCTTTTCATGTTCCTTTGCTTTCTTTATGAGAGACTCTAAGTTGATGTCCTGCAAAGCTATCAACAAACCATTATTACTCTTGTAGTATTGAAATAATTTTGCACAATGATTATTGTGGGAAAATGTTAAAACCATTTTCGATAGAATGGTTATTTGTTTTGGAGAGAGGGGTTTGTTGTCTTCTAAGGCTATTACTAAGATTCAATCAATAATTCTAATTGCTATAATAGCTATTGCTGCAGTAGGTGGAGCAGTTTATGTTTTAAATGGAAACCCTCAACAAACTGAAACAATAAAAATTGGCATTGTTGGAGACATAGATTATATATATGGAAAAGCTGCTTTGCAGGGCGCAATCTTAGCAGCTGAAGAAATCAATTCTGAAGGAGGTGTTTTGGGAAGGAACATTGAGATAATCGAAGAAGACAGTGATAGCGAACAAACTGGAGATACTGCTTTAGGGATCTCCGCATTAACGAGATTGATAACGCATCATCAAGTAGAGGTAATAATAACTCCTGATATTGGCTATATGGTTTTGCCATATCAAGATATCGTATCTGAACACGAGAAAATTCTAATGGGCGTTAGACCAACTGAAAATGAATTAACCCAGAGAGTTTTGGATGATTATAACACGTACAAATATTTTTTTAGAGTATATTATCCAAATGAGACCTCGAATAATGAAAATGCTATTGCAAATCTTTTGACTGCTCGAGAGTATACTGGTTTTAACAAAGTTGGATATTTGATTGAAGATTTACCAGTTTTGAATAAATATGCAAAGAGCTTGGAGGATTCTTTAGATGAGATTGGGGGATTTGATTTAATTTATAAAGGCAAATGTCCACCGGGAACTGTTGATTTTACAAGTTATTTTGCAGCAGCCGAAGCTGCTGGAATCGAAATATTGTTTCCAATGATAGTTACACCTGCAGGTATTTCTTTTGTGAAAGAGTGGTATGATCGTCAGTCTCCATTTATCGTGTGGGGCGTTATTGGAGTAGCACAAGATTATGATTTTTGGGATTCTACTGATGGAAAAGGGGAATACATAACTTCAGCTAGTTTACCTGTTGTCGCAGGATATCCATACACTAGTGAAACAATACCATTGCGTGAAGCATATTTTAATAGATGGGGAAGTATTCCTAACGCAATTGCTGCTTCATCTTATGATGTGGTGCGTTTCATTTTATATGATGCATTCATAAGAGCTGGGACAACTGAAACTGAAGAGGTAATTTCAGCTTTAGAAGAGACAAGCATAGAAACCTCGGCAGCTAAGGATTTTGTTTTTACATCATCACATGATGTATTGGTTGATGAGAATCCATATAATCCAACTTCTGATTATTTAATACAGATTGGTTTTCAATGGCAAAACGGAGAAATGGTACCAGTTTATCCAAAAAAGATAATGGAAGAAGCACGCGCAACCTATTTGTTTCCTGATTGGCCTGGACCCTGGGACAACATCAACTAAAACGACACAAATTCATGTTAGACATATCGGATTCTTGATGTATTCTTGGTTTCTTAGCTTCTTTACATGTATTGATTTTTTACAGTCTAATGGGTCGTCACTTTGGGTGATGCTGATTTCTCCATCAAACAAATCCAAAACAGCATACAAGTCTTCTGAAGCATGCATCCTAGGATTTACTACAGCCATCATAGTGAAGCCCTTAGCTCCCAAATCTGTAATCAATTCCGAAATCCATTCCCTTGTTGTATTTGTTCCATGCTTAACAAGAACATCAGAAAGAATCTCAACACAAATTCTCTTCTGGGTTACAGATTGATCTAAGTTTCTATTAGCTTTCGTTAATGCAATGCCAAGATTGGTAATGTCTGCCTTACCTTGCAGTTTATGCACATTTGGAAGGTCAGGAACATTAGTCTTAGGTTTAGGATTACACAAAAACAAAAAGAAGTTAAGATTCTCTAATAGACCTTCTAAATTATTAGCTTCTGTAGCAATATAGAAAGTGACCTCTTCCTTAGCCCCAGCCTCTAAGAAATTCTTCACAATCAGTTCCCGTTCGTCAGAAGGAGACCCAGACAAAACAACAGCATACTCCTCTGGAATACCACCCAACAAAAGAGAATCAAGTTCTGGTGTTCCCGTAGTAACTCTGTCTTCCATAACGACTTCTTCTACTTTGATTTCTAATGTTTTCAGTCGAAGATTCTTGTTCTGTCCTAGTTCATCTAGATAAAGAACTTTGGGATTGAGTTGATATTGCCCCTTCTTTGAAGGTTGAAGAGTTAGTTTCACCTCCACTAGCTTTAGTGGTGCAAGCTGTTTACCCTTCATATTCAAACAGGATTCCTCTATTCGGTAGATTTCTGGCCTCTTAACTACAACAAAATCTAAGGGAATAAAATCATCAACCCGCATAAGTAACGCAGGTTCTCGTCCAGCATTAACAAACTCTATGGATAAACAGAATGATTCTCCAATTTTGACTTCTTTAACATTAGTGACTAGGTTAGCTTGGACATTGGCATGCTCGAAGCTTTCCAGACCCACAGAAACTTCATTGGTTGGTGTGGGAGCAGCAAAAGATAGGGTACTAGAAGCTATTGAGGGAGCTTGCATTACCTGGCTTAAAGAAACAGCCAACGCTTTTTCCTCCCTAACATTCGACAAAATGCCTTGGACCTGAGCTTCCTTTTTAGGTTGCTTAGCCTTCATAAATGAGCCTGCTGCAATCTGAAGCAGGTTTTCAGCCATCTGATAATGTTTTGCTCTTTTGCTCTGATCTGCCTCACTTTCAGCTTGATTCATAAACAAATAAGCATCAAAAAGACGAAGAGTGGCCTTAGCATACTCTGATGCAGACTTGAACCCTGCCTTTTCATAATGAGTAGAAGCATTCTTCATGAAGCTCTTTGCTTTAGCATGCTCCGCTAAATCTAAATTTGTCTGATAGTTAGCTCCTGCAGCCAATCCCCTACAAAAGTTACTATTACCCAAAGCCCACATGCTAGCCTTGCTAGTATAACAATAATCCTTTGCCTCCTCAAAAAGCTCCGCAGCCTCAAGATAAGACTCAGCAGAAGTTGCCTCCTCTGCAACTATCATTTTTTCCCAAGCTCGACATAGAACGGCTACATATTCTAGTTCTTTGCGTTCAGCCTCATTATCGACTTTATCAACAATTGCAGAGACCTTCTGTGCTGCCTCTCCATAACTTCTTGAACTTAGCAAATAGTTGCCTTCTCTTTCCAAAAGTTTTGCATCTTCTAGAAGAATTCTGGCTTGACAATAATCCTGCCTCAGATCAGAAGCCTTGAATAGCTTCTGTACCATTTCTTTTTCGTTAAGAGAAGTGATTTCTTCAATTTTCTGTTTAAAGGACTCTCCTGCATTACAGAAATAATCAAAAGCTTTTTGGAAAGTCTGTTTAGCCTGTTGAGCTTTCTCTTCTCGGCTCAGGCTTTCGGCCTCTTCTATTCTTGCCCAAGCTAAATAGTTGGGAGTCAAATAATTCCATGAACTAGTTGATTCATGAAGTTTAGCAGCTTGTTCATAGTTTTGTCTAGCCTCATCATAAGCTTCAATAGAGTGAGAAGCCTTTGCTTGTTCTATTTGACTCCAAGCCCGCATATACAAAGAATAATCGTTATAGAACTCTTTGAGTTGAGGTATTTTTTCAACTGCAAGATCGTATTCTTCAGAAGCTAACTCATAGTTTTTGGAGGCTTCCTGAAGTTTTCCCAGCTCATCATGAAGTTGGGCAATTTGCCAGTAAGATTCAGCGACATGTGTAGGCATCTCTGCTTTCTTAAAGTAAAATGATGCTTTCTCATATGGTTCAATAGCTTCATTAAGACTCTTTTTTTCTTTAGTGATTAAATACAATTGATGTAATATTTTCCCTAGATTGCCATAATATTTAGCAAAATAAAATCCACTAGCCCAAGCCGTTTGGAGTAATTTTTGATTTTTTGTTATTAATTTTATAGATTCTTTCATGGAGTTGGAGGCTTGATTTAGTAATTTAATTTTTTCAGAATTATTTTTTTCAATATTAGCTAACTTACTTTGAACTAAAGCCAACTGATAATAACCAACACTTTTTCTTTGGTCAAAAAAAGGTAATGTTTCGTTTAGAAAAGATATGAATTGTTTTGAGTATGATTGAGCTTTTAGAAGTAGATCATTTTTTTCTTTAATCGTATTTTTAGTCTCTGAAAGTAATAGCAAATTAACACTTGAAGATTGAAAATTGAAGCCAAGTAAATATTTCCAGCTAAATACACTTTTCTCGCATTCTTTATTCGATTTGATTGCTTCTTCAAGATACGTTTGCTTAATTTTTGGATCAGTTTCAATGGAAGCTAAACCAATTAATACTTGATTAAAGTAAGGATAAAACAGGGAATATTCCGCCAAATTATGGATGATTTGAAAATGGTTTATGGCTTCCTGACCCATTTTTTTCGCTTTTTCAAAACTTTCTTTCTGCTTATCAGGATCCTCTAATGATACAGCAACATATGAAATTGTAAAACTAGTAAACAGTTTACCAGCACCTACTATATAATTATCCTTGGCAATTTCACCATATTCAATACTCTTTTCGCTATAACTTATAGCCAAAGTAGGGTTGAAAGTAATATTTTGTGTTGCCATCCAAGAAGCATTATAAACCCAACTAATTAACCAAGCGTCCCCGATTTTTTTGGAGATTTCTAAAGCTTTTATTAAATAATCCTGACATTTTTGATTTAATTTTAGGACTGTATCCACAGATTCTGTGAAAAAGTTGCTGAAAGAATAATACCAACCAGCAAAACAGTAGGCTCTAGCTAATTCATAATCATCATTACATGAAGAAAGAATCTTGATGGCTTTCTCAGCAAGTTTTAAACATTCTTCATAAATAGTTCTCTTTTCTAAACCTGACGCTACAATGAAGAAATGATCATATACTGATAATTGAACTATATCATTACAGGTTTTACCAACCGAATAAAGATTTCCCATTTTCTCATATATTTCAAGTAATTGTTTTTCATAAGCCCACCATTTGCTGAGAAATATCCTTTTATTTACAGGTGTAATTTCAAGCCAAGCGTTTGTGTATGCGATTCGAGCTTTTACATAGATTATTTTTACTTTCTGATTTTCTTTCTTAATCTCTTTTAAAATTTTCAACTCTTTTTCATATGATTGATTGGATAGTTCCATAAGATTTCTGAATTCAACATTATTGTTTGCCCGAAGTGCAGCTTTATAAAAACAAAAACCCATCTGCTCATGGAGAGCAACAAGTTTTAAGAGATGTTTCTCTTTTTCAATTAATTCTGAGATTTTCTTGTAAGATTTTGCAGCCTGGAGCCACTCGTATTTATGTTCCAATTCTTTTGCTTTGATCAAAAGGGACTCTAAGCTAGTATTATTCAAAGCTATCAGCAGACCATTATTATCTTCATGTATTGAAATAACTTTTCACACATTTTACCTTAGAAAGTGTTAAAACCATTTTTCGTAGAATATTACTTGTTTTAGGGAGTTTGGATTGTTGGATTCAAGGGCTTTAACAAAGATTCAATCAATAATTCTAACAGCCGTAATTGTTGTTGCTACAGCAGTTGGTGGTTTAGTATATGTTCTTTCTCCTGGACAAGATGATAATGCTATCAAAGTTGGTGTCCTTGCTGATTTAGATGCTCTTGTCGGGAAACATATTTGGCAAGGCTCTTTGTTGGCTGCTGAGCAAATCAATGCTGAAGGGGGAATATTGGGAAAACAAATTACAGTTATAGGGGAAGATCCAGATACTGAAACTGGTGCAGATGCAGCTAAAGTAAGCACTGCTTTGAACCGATTACTAACTTTTCATAAAGTAGATTTTGTTATCGGAGGTGTTTCTGGAGATACTGAAATTCTTTGTCAAGAAATTGTCGCTCAACAAAAGAGAATCTTCATATCTGTTTATGGGAATTCAGAAGAAGCAACCCAACGAGTATTGGATGAATACGATTCTTACAAATATTTTTTTAGAGTTTGGGCTACAAATGCATCAGCAACTTTTCAAGGCATGATTGACAGCTTATTGTTACTAAGGGATAATACTGGTTTTAATAAAATTGCTATTTTTGGTGAAGATTTGTCATGGACAACTGGAGTTATGGATGGATTAAGGAATGTTTTAGCTGATGTTTATGGTTTTGATCTAGTTTATGATAATAGATATCCTATAGGTACTGTTGATTTTTCCAGCTATTTTGCAGCTGCAGAAGCAGCAGGAGCAGAAGTATTGATGCCATTGATAAGAGGCGATGCTGGATTACCTTTCACAAAAGAATGGTATGACCGACAATCTCCAATATTTATTTATGGCGGTCTTAATGTGATGACTGCAGTTCCAGAAAGTTGGGAATGGACCGATGGCAAATGTGCTGATATAGTTACGGTTGCTATGCCAGTAACTACGGGGTATCCTTTAACGAGCAAAACCATACCAACTCGCCAAGCATATGCAGATAGATGGGGTGAGACTCCACAGATGGCAGGAGCTGCTGCGTACGATACAATGAGATATATTTTATATGATGCCATTAATCGAGCTCAAACAATTGAAACTGAAGAAGTAATTGAAACCTTAGAGGAGACCAGTATTGAGACCAGTATAGCTCGAAACTTCATTTTCACGGAATCGCATGATGTAATGATGGGAGAGAACCCAAACGATCCAGATAAAGATTATACCTTAGTACTTCTTTTCCAATGGCAAGATGGCGAACAAGTTCCAGTTTATCCCAAAAAGATTATGGAAGAAGCAGGAGCAACCTACATGTTTCCTGATTGGTCTGGACCATGGGACAGCATTAGCTAATCAGGTGTCAGCTTTTGCTATTTGGGGATTCTCTTCTTTGTTTAGGGTGAGAAAACAGGCAGGCGAGCGGTATAGTAAACCACATTTTTCTTGTTTTTACAGGAGTTTGCTGAAGTCGTCATATACGTTTTTTCTGTGCCCAATATAGAGTATGATTACTTGTTTTTTGTTAGTGTCTATTTCGTATATGGCTCGGTAGTCACCAATTCGCATTCGATAATATTCTGAGGGCTTAAGTTTTTTTCCAGCCTTTTCTGGATCTATTTCTAGTTGTTTTAGTTTGTCTGCTATTCTAGTTTTTTCTTGTGCTTTAGATAACGTCTTGGCTGCTTTGGGGTGAAGCAGCACTTTGTATGTCACTCAAATTCCTCGAGGGGAATCAGGGTTTCAGGTTGTTCTTTTGCTTCTTCGCTTCTTTTGTTTAGTAGTTTGTAGAATTCTCTGGTTTTTTCTCTTTCCCGATAATAGCCTAGAATGCTTCGGATTGCATCGCTTCGGCTCTTGAATCGCCCCTCTGCTATCCACTTGTCCAGTTCTTCTATCGTTCTTTGGCTTAATCTAAGCTGTACCTGGGACAACACATTGCACCGTAAACAAAACAGTTTACAAAATAGATAAAGTTTTCCATAATTTTACTGCCCATCTAACGAGCAAAGAGCAAATAAATGAACTGAATGAAAAATATTGAAAACTTCAAAGATTTTAACCAAAAAAAGTTGGTTAAAATGATGTTGCAAACCCAAACGCACACAAGCGATATTATCTTAGGGATATTGGGTTTTTGATGTAGTCCTGATTTCTGAGCTTCTTTACTTGTATTGATTTTTTGCAGTCTAGTGGGTCGTTACTTTGGAGTAAGCAAATTTCTCCGTCAAACAGATTTAGGATTGCTTTGGATTGGTCAGATGGATGCATTTCAGGATCCATAACAGCCAATATTGTAAAACCTTTTGCTCCCAAGTCTGTAATCAAGCTAGAAATCCATTCTCTTGTTGTATTGGTTCCATGCTTCACCAGAACATCAGAAAGAATCTCAATACAAATTCTCTTCTGGGTTACAGACTGGTCTATCCTTCTGATTGCTTTGGTTAATGCAATTCCAAGATTAGTAATGTCTGCCTTGCTCTGAAGTTTATACACATTTGGAAGGTCAGGAACCTCAGTTTTGGGTTTAGGATTGCACAAGAACAGATAGAAGTTGGGATTCTTCAACAAATCTTGAAGATTACTAATTTCAGTTGAAACATAGAAAGTAATCCCTTCGTCAGCTCCAGCATTCAAGAAATTCTTTACCAGCATTTCTCTTTCATCAGATGGAGGACCAGACAAAACAACAGCATACTCTGCTGGAATACCACCTAGTAATAATGAGTCAAGTTCTTCTGTTCCAGTAGAAACTCTATCTTCCATAATGACTTCTTGAACTCTAATTTCTAAAGTCTTAAGTTGGAGAGATTTGTTCTGCCCCAGCTCATCCAAATAATGAACTTTAGGATTGAGACTAAACTCTCCTTTCTTGGATGGTTGAAGAGTTAGCTTAACTTCTACCAACTTGAGAGGAGCAAGTTGTTTCCCTTTCATGTTAAGACAGGATTCTTCTATTCGGTAGATCTCAGGTTTCTTAACAACAACAAAATCTGAAGGAACAAAATCATCAACTCTCAACAACAAAGCAGGTTCTCTGCCCGCATTCACAAATTCAACAGATAGACAAAATGATTCGCCAACCTTAACTTGCTTAACAGTAGTAACTAAGTTAGCTTGGATGTTTGCATGCTCAAACTTTTCTAGACCTACTGAAGATTCACTGGTTGGGGATGGAGCTGAAAAAGACTGAGTTGATGAAACGATAGTAGGTGCTTGCATAACCTGACTTAGAGAAACAGCTAATGCCTTTTCTTCTCTTACATTAACTAATATTTCTTGCACCTTAGCTTGCTTGTCAGGTTGTTTAGCCTTCATAAAAGAGCCCGCAGCAATCTGCAGAAGATTTTCAACCATTTGATACTTTTTAGCTCTTTTCTCTTGATCCAATTCGTTCTCAGCTTGATTCATGAACGCATAAGCATCAAAAAGACGTTGAGTACCTTTAGCATATTCTGAAGCCTTATTAAATCCAGCTTCAAAATAGCTAGAAGACGCATCCTTAATAAAATGCTTAGCTACTGCATTTTCCTTCAAATCCATACTAGTTTTATATCTTAGTCCAGCTGCCAAACCCTTACAGAAATTGCTATTACCTAAAGCCCAAAGACTTGCTTTTTTTGTATAACAGTAATTTTTTGCTTTCTCGAAGAGCTCTGCAGATTCAAGATATGCTTCTGGGGAAGTTGTTTCCTCTGCAATTGCCATCTTCTCCCAAGCCTTACAAAGAATCGCCAGATATTCTAGTTCTTTGCGTTCAGCTTCCATGTCTATCTTATCAACAATTTCTGAGATGTTTTGTGCTGCCTGTTGATAATTTATTGAACTGTCCAGATATTTTCCTTTTCTGTCTAATAATTTTGCTTCATCCATAAGGATTCTAGCTTCACAATATTTACATCTTAGATCAGAAGTTTCTAAAATTTGAGTAATCAAATCTTTTTCTTCAGAAGTTGGATTTTCTTTCATTTTACTCTTGATAGCAACTTTTGTTTTCTGGAAATATTCAATTGTGTCTTGAAAGTTATCTATTGCTTCTTGGAGGTTTTCGGCTCTACTCAATTCTTCAGCTTGTTCCAATTTAGCCCAAGCAAAATAGTTTGGAGATAAATAGCTCCAATTATCTAATCCTTCATGAAGCTTTCCTGCTTTTTCATAATTTATTCGTGCATTTTGGTAGTCTTCTCGTGAATGAGAAAATTTTGCTTCTTCTATTTTGCTCCAAGCCTGCATGTATGAGGAATAGTTTCTATAAAACTCGTCAATCACTGGAATTTCATTTGAAGCTAGTGAGTATGCTTTGGATGCTAATTCATAGAATTGGGATGCTTTTTTTCGTTTTCCTAATTGTCCATAAATCTTAGCTTGCTGCCAGTAAGCCTCTGCAACTCCAGGTGTGACCTTCACTTTTTGAAATAGAATTCGTGATTCTTCAAAAACCTCAATTGCTTTCAAGAGAAAACTTTTTTCATCAATTGCAGAATATAATTTTGAATAAATTCCTCCAAATAAATAATAAAAGTCTGCATACCGTTTATAAACCCAATCTAATCGAATATTTCTTAAATGGATTTTAATGTTTTTTACAGAATTTTCAATGGAAGTAATAATAACATTTGTTAAATCTTTCTTTTTATTATCAACTGCAATTTTCCACAATTCAAAATTGATTATTGCCAGCCAATATTGGCTAAAAGATTTAACGTAGTAGTTATAGGGGTAATCTTTTTCAATTTCAATATTTCTTTTAGTGTTATTAATCATCTCTTCGAGAATCTCACTTTTTTTCTCAACGTTAGTTTCAATTTTGGAAAGATAACTTAAAGCCCAAATTAAAACATTGATTATTGTTTGACGAACCGAGTGTGTTGTTCCTTCTTGTAATTTTACGCCCTGTCTTCCAAATTCAACTGCTTTTGTTAATAATTCATATCTTGTTTTTAATTTCAATTCAATAGATGCTAATCCAATGTAAGCAATACATGCAGTATAATATGGATTATGAATTTCCATATTTATTATTTTAAAATGCCGAAATACTTCATGAGCTAATTTCTTATTATTTTCAAACATTTTTCGATTTTTATCAGGATTTTCATGCTTGGAAACTGCTAAAAAACTACGCATAATATGGAGAAATTTACCTAAACCTAAAAGATAATTATCTTTAGATTTTTTGCCATACTTAACCAAGGAATTGGGAAAATTCTCTTCAGATTTAAATTCGTTTTTTATTAAGATAGGTGGAATATAATTGGACCAACCTATTAGCCAAGCATCTCCTGTTCTGATTGAGAGTTTTATCGCCTTCTTTGAATATTCTACTGCTTTTTGATCAATTTCTCTTGGTTGTTCTGACATCATCGTGTTATTATCTAAACAATATCTGCTTGTCCAACAATAGGCCCTAGCCAATTCATATTCTTGATTTAATGACGAAAGTATTGTTATGGCTTTTTCACCAAGAGATATTAGTTCATTTCTGATTTTTTCAGCTTCTTTCCAGTTGGTTCCAAGCCAATATTTGAATGCATATGATCCTTCTAAAATGTCATTACATGTTTTTGCCACTTCAATTTTGTTTCCAACTTTTTCAAAATCCACTAAAACTTTAGATTTCAAATTCCACCATTGATTTATTAAATTCTTTTTCTTTGAGAAATCAGTTTCAATCCATGACTTTGTATAAAAAATCATAGAAGTTGAATTATTTTCTTTGATTTGGGTTATTTCATTTTTACATTTTTGGAAATATTCAGCAGATTTTTTATAAGCTAAAGCTGAAGACGTCATTCTTTTGTGAAAAATTGATTTTACTCGAGCTTGAAAAGCTGATCGAAAATAGCAATATCCAATTTTCTCTTGAATTTCTGCTACTTTGAAATTATTTTCTTCATCACGATTAAAATCTGCTGCTTTATTATAATATTCTGTAGCTTGGAGCCATTCATACCTTTTTTCTAATTCTTTAGCTTTTTCTAATAGAGACTCCAAGTTAGTTTCCTGCAAAGCTATCAACGACCATTATTACCGTGTGTATTCAAATAATTTTTCACACAATCTATACTACAGTAAATATTAAAACCATTTCAATACAATGTTAAGCTAATCTGAGGAATTAGTACTTTGTTAGATTCTAAAGCTCTTACAAAGATTGAATCAATTATTCTTATTGCTATAATTGCTGTTGCTGCAGTAGGAGTAGCAGCTATTGTTTTAAGTGATGGACCAAGCCAATCTTCTGATACCATCAAAATAGGTGTTCTAGCAGATTTAGATGGTCTTGTAGGTAAACCTCAATGGCAGGCTGCAATATTAGCTGTTGAAGAAATCAACGCAGAAGACGGAATACTAGGAAGACAAGTAGAATTAATCAGTGAGGACCATGATGGAGGAGGAGATCCAGTTATTCTAACTAATGCCTTAACCAAATTGATAACTCAGGATAAAGTAGATTTTATTGTAGGAGTGGCTCCTGGTTCGGCAGGATTGTTGGTACAGGATATTATTGCTGAACACAAGAAAATCTTCCTCGCACAAGGTTCAGCCTATGATGAGGTACAACAGAGGGTTTTGGATGACTATGAAAACTATAAATATTTTTTCAGTCTGGGATTCAACGCTACTAGTGGGAAGTTAGGAATAACAGACAGCATGTTACACATCAGAGAGCTGACTGGATTCAATAAGATTGGTTATTTGGCTGAAGATTTAGGTTGGAATAAGGCAACCGTGGAAGCATTGGATAATTTTCTCCCAGAAAACGGTTTTGACCTTGTATACAAAGGTAAGTTTCCCTTAGGAACAGTTGATTTCTCTAGTTATTTTGCAGCTGCAGAAGCAACAGGAGTAGAAGTAATGATTCCTATGATTGTCATGGATGGTGGAATTCCGTTCGTTAAAGAGTATTATGATAGGCAATCTCCAATGGTTGTTTTTGGGGGACTTGATATCTTAGTTTCAGGTCCTGATGGTTGGGAGTGGACAGATGGAAAATGCAATCATATGTCTTTTTCAGAATATCCAACGACCACGGGATATCCATTTACAACTAAAACCTTGCAAACCAGAGATGCATATATGAGCAGATGGGGTGAAGCTATTAAGATAGGTGCAGCTGTGGTTTATGATGGTATAAGGTTTATTTTGGCTGACGCTATTGAACGGGCTGGAACAATTGATACTGATGCAGTTATTGAGGCGTTGGAGAAAACAAGCATAGAAACATCTAATGCAAGAAACTTTGTATTTACGCCTTCTCACGGTGTCATGATGGGAAAGGATGCTAATGACCCAAATGCGGATTATTCTATTGTTTTAGGTTTTCAATGGCAAGATGGAGTACAAGTACCCGTTGATCCTCTGAAAATAATGCAGGAGGCAGGTGCTACTCTCACTTTTCCTGATTGGCCTGGACCATGGGATAACATCAGCTGAGGCAAAATTTCTTTAATGAACTTTCGAAGAGTTTAAAACTAGTTGGAGCCATTCATTAGTATATCAAATTCTCAAGAATAAACTTGAATTTCAGATATCAGTATTTTTTTTAAACTGCTAACCTGTTAACGTCTTTTTTCTGGGTGACCTTTTTCACTTCTTCTGCGCTGTCATAGACTGCCTTTGCCATCTTCTCCTTAAACGCCACTAAACACTTCTTCAGTTCAGGATTGGATATGGCAAGGATTCTTGTAGCTACAAGGGCAGCGTTTTCGGGTTTAACAACGTAGGCAACAGGAATTCCCTTCGGCATTGCAGTGGAAGAAAACACTTTGGCGCTTCCATGCTTGTCAGAGTCTGGAGGACACGCAATAACTGGAAATCGGGTATAGCCTGCGACAACGCCTGAAAGAGCATCTGACAGACCTGCGACAGTGATGTAGACGATGGTGTCGCTGCTTTCCTCATTCGCCTTCAAGTCATTAAGCAGCTTCTCTGGGGTTCTGTGGGCAGAAGCAACATTGTACACAACGTTAACTGGAAACTTTTCTTTTTTTAGAAAACTCTTGATTTTAGACGCAAAGGAAAGGTCTCTTGGAGACCCCATCAACACAACAATCTTCTTTTCTGGCATACATACACACTCGTTAAATCATTGAATTAACGTTTTCGTCAACAAACCAATTTATTCCCACTGCTTTCTAATCGTTTCGCTTTTATTGGTTGCAGCCTCAACAGCCCTTATCAAAGCCTGCCTAACCTGACTACCCTCAAGCTCATAGATAGCTTCGATGGTGGTTCCGCCTGGCGTCGTAACCATATCCCGTATCTCAGCAGCAGTTTTACCTGACTCCAGCACAAGCTTTGCTGTCCCAAGAACCGCCTGACCTGCACTAAGCAACGCCAAGTCGCGGGGCAAACCAGCCTTCAAACCAGCATACGTGAGAGCCTCAACTATAATCGAGAGGTATCCTGGACCGCTCCCGCTCACGGCAGTCACCGCATCCATATGCCGTTCTTCAACTTCCATGCAGAGCCCCATCACACTTAGAAGCTCCTTAACTTTTTCTCGATCTTCTTCAGTTACATCATTGTCGCAACAGTAAGCAGTAAAGGATTCCTGAACAAGAATCGCAAGATTCGGCATAATCCTAACAAACCGAGCTTCTGGTGCCAGCCTTTTACAGAAGCCAACAGTTACAGCAGCAGCTGACGAAACAACCAATTTTCCTTCTAAGTCTTTTTTTATCTCTTTCAAGACAGTCTTTACAATGTTTGGCTTTACAGCCAAGAAAATGATCTCTGATGCTTGCACAGCCTTCTTGTTGTCGCTGGTCACGGCTACTCCCAGCTTTTCTAGTTCAGCAAGCTGCTTTTGCTGCATATCCGCAGCTGTTATTTTTCCTTCATATCCACTCTTCAGCAGGCTCTTAATTACGGAGCCGCCTATCACGCCTGCGCCTATAACTGCAATACTGTCCTTCATTTCATGTCCCTTCCAATAACTT